>Ga0307424_1001206_pt1 | contig 13715 bp, 10 predicted proteins | sample SalMarWE160320MG_FD_202157 | JGI IMG/M metagenome (GOLD analysis project Ga0307424, IMG submission 202157) | Salt marsh sediment microbial communities from the Plum Island Ecosystem LTER, Massachusetts, United States - WE1603-20 | ecosystem: Environmental > Aquatic > Marine > Intertidal zone >... | reverse complement strand
GGACATGAAACTGAAGGTATGGAACGCCTTTCAATTTGAGAGGGTTGGCGTCAACTTGAGGCCTGAACTTGTGGCCCTAAAAGATGTAACCGGCGATGCTTCGGCATTTGTGGCGGTCGCCAAGAAAATTGCAGAGGAGAGCGAGTTCGGCCTGGTCCTGATGAGCGAAAGCCTGGATGCCCTGAAAGCGGCTGCGGAGGTTTCAGCGTTCAAGAAACCTCTATTGTACGCAGCCACCGCGGACAATGTCGAGGATATGGGGAATCTGGCCAAGGAGACCGGCCTGGCCTTGGCAGTGAAGGCTGATAATGTGGAAGGATTAATAGTCCTGAGCGACAAGCTGACCGGAATGGGTGTGAAAGACCTGGTCTTTGATTCCGGGTCCAGGGAGCCTAAGCAGGTCTTTGAGGACCAGGTGGCCATGAGAAGGGCACCCTTGAAAGTGGGTAACCGTGCGCTGGGTTTCCCCACCATTACGTTTCCGTGCGAGATGGCAGGAAACCTCGATGTGGAGACCATGTTGGCTTCAATGCTGATTGCCAAATATGCAGGAATCGTGATCCTCTCCGACTTTACGGGTGAAAGCCTGTTCTCTCTCCTCGTTGAACGTTTGAATATCTTCACCGATCCGCAGCGACCCATGATGGTGACGGAAGGGATCTACGAGATCGGCACTCCGGACGAAAACTCACCAGTCCTGATTACCACCAATTTTTCCCTGACCTACTTCATCGTGAGCGGCGAAATCGAGGGGAGCAGGATCCCAAGCTGGCTGCTCATTATGGACACGGAAGGCCTTTCCGTTATGACTGCATGGGCCGCCGGAAAATTCGTAGGGGATGCCGTGGGGATGTTTGTCAAAAAATCGGGCATTGCCGAAAAGGTGGCCCACCGGAAGATTATCATTCCGGGGTATTCCGCGTCCATCAGCGGGGACATGGAAGAAGAGCTGCCCGACTGGGAGGTCCTCATCGGGCCTCGGGATGCATCTCTCATTCCCAAATTCCTCAAGGATATGGGCAAGTAGGTGTTTAGAGGACCTGACGCCCACAGGCAAAAACAACCAACGAGACAGGGAGTGTACCCATGCTAATTATTGGAGAGAGTTTGAATGTCATCAATCATGTCATAGGGAAGGCCTTCAAGGAAAAAGATCCCAGGCCTATCATCGAGGAGGCCAAGAGACAGAAGGAAAAGGGCGCGGACTGGATCGATATCAACCTGGGTCCTTCCAGGAAGGGCGGCCCCGAGTTGATGGAGTTTGTGGTCAAGACCGTTCAGGAGGCCATCGGAGATTCTCCAAGCCTCGTCCTGGATACCTCCAACGTCGAGGCCATGGAGGCCGGGCTGGCGGTTCACAAGGGAAAGGCCATTATGAACTCCATCATGTGCCGGCCGGAGCGGTATGAAAAAATGATTCCCCTGGCCGCCAAGTACAAGGCCAACATGATCGCCCTGATGTGGGGTCCTGATGGACTGCCCAGAGACGACAATGAACGGGCCGCCCTGGCCGTGGAGCTTCTTTATGCGGCCAATGAGGCGGGTGTTCCCAACGAGGATATCTTTGTGGATGGCGTTGTGACGCCGCTGAATATCCAGCAGCCGCAGCTCATGAGCCTCCTGGCCTTCCAGGGGATGCTTCAGGACATTGCACCGGGTTCAAAGTCCACATGCGGACTTTCGAACGCGTCCAATGGGGTACCGGACAATCTCAGGCCCATCATCAATCAGACCTATATGGTGATGATGGAACGAAACGGCCTGTATTCGTGCATTGCCGACATCTTCGATGACCAACTCGTCGCTATTGCCAGGGGTGAAAAGCCGGAAGTGGTGGAGGTCATCCACAAGGTCATGGACGAGGAAGGCATTGATATGGGCTCCCTCTCCAAAGAGCTTCAGGATTATGCAAAGACGGCCAAGGTACTCCTCGGCCAGTCCTTGTTTTCGGATTCCTGGCTGGAACTTTAGACAATTCATAGTCAAATCAAGGCCTGAAAGGCCGTTCTTAGAGGGACCTTCCCGATCGGAAAAAAAGATGGGGGAAGGTTCCTCTTTTTTGGAGGACTGTTGTAATGGGAGAATGTGGAACAGAGTCCTGTGCGACTCCGGGAGATATGGAAAGGGCCGAGCAGGAAAAGATGATCCAGGACAACCTGGGCAGGATCAAGAGAAAGCTCCTGGTTATGAGTGGAAAAGGGGGCGTCGGCAAGAGCACCGTTGCCGCCTATCTCGCGGTCTTGCTGAGTTCAAAGGGATACAAGGTGGGGCTCCTTGACGTGGATCTCCACGGGCCAAGTATTCCCCATCTTCTCAATGTCCAGGGGGGATTGGATATGCAGGAAGCGGAAGGGATCGTGAGACCCTTTGCTTTTTCCGAAAACCTGGGGGTGGTTTCCCTTGAGATGATCCTCGGGGACAGAGATACGGCGGTTATATGGCGTGGGCCTATGAAAATCAGCGCCATCAGGCAGTTTATCTCTGACATTCAATGGGGTGAACTGGACTATCTGATCGTTGACTCTCCCCCGGGGACAGGGGATGAGCCCCTTACGGTGGCCCAAACCATCCCCGACGCTGAGGCCCTCATCGTTACCACGCCACAAGAGGTGAGCCTGGCTGATGTGAGAAAGTCCATCAATTTCTGCAAGCAGGTCGACTTGAAGGTTTTGGGTCTCATAGAAAATATGAGCGGATTCTTCTGCCCACACTGCGGCGAAAGCATTGAACTTTTTGGACGAGGCGGCGGCCAGAAGACCGCCACACAGATGGACGTCCCGTTTCTAGGGGAACTCCCGGCCGATTCGAAGCTGGTGGACCTGGCTGATCAGGGCAGGCTGGAAACGCTCAGAGAAGAAGATGACCTGGAAATCAACAAGGCCTATCAAAAGATCCTGGAAAAGGTTATTGCCGGGTAAGGGGAAAGACCCTTCTGTTGCAGTTCATCATTGATGACTTTGTAAAAAGTCATCATCGTGCCCATGGACGGGCACGCAAATCAATAGGGTGCTTTGCAACCCGTTGATTTGTAAGGAAACCGAAAATCGCACTTTTCGGTTTCCATCAGTAAAAAGTCCAAGGACGGACTTTTTACGATTCCATCTTCATTGGTGGGATCGCAAGAAGCTGACTCATGCCACAATCGGCAGCCTATGAGGAACGAAGTGGAGGAGAACCTGACACTCTTTTTCAGGCCCTTTCTAAACACTTCGGAAGGAATGGACGCCGATTTGGGGTTTAGCGTAAATTCATAGAAGCGCTTGGGGATTGGGAGGCGTAAACCCCAAATAGTCGTCCATGTCGGTGTTTAGTGCCAAGTGCACTATGAGAAAGGGTCTGAAAAAGAGTCTCACGCCCGGCTCCCTGACTCCGGCGGATGAGCGACTTCGTTGGAAGTCATCATCGTGCCCATGGACGGGCACGCAAATCAATGGGGTGCAACGCAACCCATTGATTTGTAAAGAAACCGAAAAGTGCGATTTGATGATTTCTTATGAAGTCATCATTTCTTCTGTAATTCCTGTGCCTGCGCGACCGTAATGGCCATGACATTAATGACATTTTCCATATCGGTTCCACGCTGGAGTACATTGAAAGGTTTGCTGATCCCCATCAGCAACGGACCCACAGCCTTAGCGCCTCCGAGCCTGTCCAGGAGCTTGTAGGCCATATTTCCTGAAGAAAGGTCGGGGAAGATGAGCACATTGGCCGTCCCGCCCAGACGGTTGAAGGGATACTCGCCGGAAAGGATATCCCCAACCACGGCCGTGTCTGCCTGCATCTCGCCGTCTATCAACAGATCCGGTCGCTGGGCATGCACATGCTCCACAGCACGCCGCACGCGGTCCGCGTCGGGGTGAGGAGAGCTGCCGAAGTTGGAAAAGGAGAGCATGGCCACCCTGGGCTGGATGTCAAAAAAGCCGGCCATATCAGCCGTCAGCATGGCTATTTCCGCGAGATCCTCGGTGTTGGGATGGAAATTGACTGTGGCATCTGCAAAGAGAAGGGTGCGATCCCTGAAGATCATTAGATAGACCCCGGCTACCTTTGAAACGCCTTCACGGCGGGGGATCACCTGGAGCACAGGGCGTATGGCCTCCGGATAGGACCGTCTGATGCCATGGACCTGCCCGTCAACAAAGCCTTCGTGCACCATCATGGCCCCGAAGATATACCGGTTCTGCAGTTGCAGCCTTGTCTCGTTCAGGGACCAACCCTTGCGGCATCTCATTTGAAACAGCTTGCCCGCGAACTTTTCATAAAGGGGACTGTTCAGGTTGTCCAAGATTTGAATTCCATCCATGGGGATGTGAAGTTCCTTTGCCAAATTCCTTATCACCTGCTCATCCCCTAGGAGCAGCGGTCTTGCGATCCCTTCACAAACCGCCTGATGTGCAGCACGGAGGATAACGGGATGGTCACCCTCCGGCAGCACGATTTTCATGGGATTCTGCCTCGCCCTGTTGATGATCTTCCGCATGATCTCCCGCTCAGGCCCGAGGATGGCCTCGAGGTGCTGGACATATTGATCCATCTCCGGCAGGGGAATCCTCGCCACCCCGCTCTCCTCCGCAGCCTTGGCAACCGCCGGTGCCACCTTCAGGAGGACCCGGGAATCCAGGGCTTTCGGGATAATGTATTCGGGTCCGAACTGTATGGGATGCCCCCCATAGGCCCGTATTACCGAATCGGGCACATCCTCTCTGGCCAGCTCTGCAATAGCCCTTACCGCCGCCTCCTTCATGGCCTCGTTGATGCGGGTCGCCCGGGTATCCAGGGCGCCGCGGAAGATATATGGAAAGCCCAGGACATTGTTCACCTGATTGGGATAGTCGGATCGTCCCGTTGCCACGATGGCATCCGGTCTGGCGGCCTTGGCTTCAAAATAGTCTATCTCGGGATCCGGATTGGCCAGGGCAAAAATGATCGGCTTTTCGGCCATCCGCATGATCAGATCGGGTGTGAAAGCACCCTTGACCGATAACCCCATCAGGACATCCGCACCTTCGACGGCCTCCCCCAGAGTGCGTAAAGGCGTGTCGACGGCAAAGGACTCCTTGATTGAGTTCATACCCTCGACGCGCCCCTTGTAGATCACACCCTTGGTATCGAGCATGATCAGATGATCTTTTTGAACGCCCAGTTGCAGCTGCATCCTAGCGCATGCCACAGCTGCGGCACCTGCCCCGTTGATGACCACCCGCAGCTCTTCCATTTTGCGGCCCGTTAACGCAATGGCATTTATGAGCCCCGCCCCTGAAATGATGGCCGTACCGTGCTGGTCATCGTGAAAGACCGGGATGGACATCTGCCGTTTGAGTTCTTCTTCTATGTAAAAGCAATCAGGGGCTTTGATGTCCTCAAGATTGATGCCGCCGAAGGTGGGTTCCAGCAACCTGACAGCCCGGATGAATTCGTCCGGATCTTCCGTATCGATCTCGATATCAAAAACATCCAGGTCCGCGAAACGCTTGAAGAGCACCGCCTTTCCTTCCATAACGGGCTTGCTTGCCAATGGTCCTATGTTTCCAAGGCCCAGGACCGCCGTGCCGTTCGTCACGACGCCCACCAGATTTCCGCGCGAAGTGTACTCAAATGAAAGGTCTTCATCTTCCTGGATCTTCAAACAGGGGACCGCCACACCCGGGGTATAGGCCAAGCTGAGATCAGATTGTGATACGCAGGGCTTGAGAGGTACCACCTCTATCTTTCCAGGCTTTGGTTCCCTGTGGTAACGGAGGGCTTCCTTTTCGTACAGCATCTTACGTGTTCTCCTCTTATTGATGAAATCATAAAAAGCTGACTTTTGCCGCAAGCGGCAGCCTATGAGCAACGAAGTGGAGCCGAACCTGACACTCTTTTTCGGACCCTTTCTAAACACTTCGGAGGGAATGGACGACTATTTGGGATTTAGCGTAAATTCATAGAAGCGCGTGGGGTTTGGAGACGTAAACCCCAAATAGTCGTCCATGTCGGTGTTTAGTGCCAAGTGCACTATGAGAAAGGGTCCGAAAAAGAGTCTCACGCCCGGCTCGTTGACTTCGGCAGAAGAGACGACTTCATTGGAAGCCCGGGCGGGGGTTACCCTCTGATTCTCAGATAGGATGTAATAAACCCCAGGTAGATAAGGAGGCCCATGATGTCATTGGACGTCGCCACAAAGGGGACCGTGCCCAGGGCGGGATCAAAATGCAGCTTTTTCAGGGCAATGGGCACCGAGGCACCGAGAAAACTGGCGTTAAGGATAATCACCACCAGGGCCAGTCCCACCACAGACCCCATCCAAAAATCAGATACCCAGTACCCCACGACCAAACCCAGCAGCAAACCGCATATCACGCCGTTGAATACGGCCACCTTCATCTCAACCAGCAGGCGTTTGCCGATTTTCAAGATGCTGATATCACCCGTGGCCAGCCCCCTGACCACTACGGTGGCGGCCTGGTTGCCGGTGCTGCCGCCCATGGCCATGATCACCGGGAAAAAAAAGGACAGGGCGATAATCTTTTCAAGGGAGCCTTCAAACCGGCTGATCACCAGCGCTGAGACAATCTCGCCCAGAAGACCGCCAATGAGCCAGGGCAGACGCGCCCTCGAAATTTTGAGCGGCGAATCCTCCGTGATGTCCTGGTTGGTGACCCCGGCCATGAGTGAAATATCTTCGTCCACCTCGTCTTCAATGACATCAATGATATCGTCATGGGTAACACGCCCCACCAGACGATGCTGCTCGTCAACCACCGGGATGTTTACCAGGTCGTATTTCTTGGCCAGGTGCACCACCTCTTCCTGATCCGTATGGGCCGTTACAGAGATCACTTCCGTATTCATGATCTCCTTGATCTTTCGTTCAGGGGGTTCCAGGACCAGGTCTTTCAGAGAAATGACACCCACAAGCCTTTCATAGTCATCCACCACCCAGATGTGATAGAGGTTTTCCACCTCCTCCCTCTTTTCCCGAATCATTCGCACGGCGTCCCCGACCGTGCCCCCCGCATTGACGGCCACGAATTCCAGGCCCATGATCCCGCCGGCCGTGTCTTCGTGGTAAGGGAGCAGTTTTTCCAGGTCCTGGGAGACATCTACCGTGAGACGCTTGATGATCTCTCTGGCCCGATCGGCCGGGAGATCCCCAACCAGGTCCGCAGCGTCATCGGAATCCATTTCCTCCACAATTTCCGATATGGCCTTGTTGTCCAGGTCCTCCAGAATGCGACTCTGGAACGGGGGCTCGATCTCCACCAGTAAGTCGCCCGCACCTTCGGGTTCAAACAGCTCAAAGACGAAAAGCCGTTCTTCATCATCCAGGTGTTCCAACAGGTCCGCCACATCCGCGGCCCGCATACCATCCACAATTCCGCGAAGGGCGGTCCGGTTTTCCTCCTGAACCAGGCCCTTAACGTCTTCAACCAATTTCTCGCTGATCTGGATCGTCCTCTGATTGCTCAAAATCCTTCTCCTAACGCCATCTCCTGACCTGTTTCAGAAAACGGCTTTCCATGTCAGCCGTCCCATTCTCTGCCCCGGGAATTTCATCCAGAGGTATTTCCGCCCTGGCAGCCCCTGAATGCCCCCCTGCTGATCCTCCCCACACCCCAAAAAGCCGCTGGGCGATTTTTCCTGCGTTTCCCCTGAAACCGGCGTTTCTCAAAATCACCACAAGCTTGCCCTCATAGATCCCCGACACAATACTCCAGGATGTCTCAGCCAGCTTCATAAAAAAATCCGCGATGAGCACGAGAATATCCGGATTGCCCACCTCGCCCACATAAATGCAGGCTTTGTCACCGATAAATGTGACGTTTTCAATGGCACTCCTGAAAAATTCCAGTGCCTGGCGGGTGATTTCGGAAGACTCGATTTTTTTAATGATATTCAGATTTGTGAAACGGTAAAGATACCTGAAGGCGTCGATATCATTCGCGAGGGATTTCCTCGCGAAGTTGGCCGTATCCGTCTTTATCCCGTAAAAAAGGGCCGTGGCGAGTTTCGGCGAAGGTTTGATACCGGCGGCCTTGAGATATTCAGTCATCATGGTTGCACTGGCGCCGTATTCTTCCTTGATGTCGACGAAGGCGGCCCTGGAAGTAGGGTCGATAGGGTGATGATCAATGATGATATCAAAAGACAAACCCGAAAAAGCCTCATGGTGGCTTGGCTGGGAATCTATGACAGCCAACCTGTCGAACGCCTTGGGGCGGAGCCGTGAGGCAGGTTTTTGATCTATTCTGAGGAGATTAATCATAGCAAGATTGTCGGCACGCTGGATGGTATTGATATGAAAAATTTCAGCTCGCTGAACCTTTCTCCAGAAAAAGCGCTTCAGGGCCATGGCACTGGACATGGCATCCGGATCCGCCTCGATGAGTATGGCCAGGCTGTCTTCCGGGTGTACCAACTCACTGAGTTTCTTGCATTTATCCGTTGCTGAGACAGACTTGGCAAAGGGGTGGTCCATGATCTCGCTCATCTAAGCTTGCTCCTTAAGAAACGGCATTTTTCTGCGATATCGGCGGCCAAAAGGATATCGGAAATCACGGCCGCCCTGTGACAACCCACCTCGCTTAACTGATGAATATTGGTGTGGTCAATGCCCCCTATGGCCAAATACGGTATGGGGCAGATTCCTTTCACCTGCGATAGGAGGGAGAGTCCAACCAGCGGTTCCGTATCCGGCTTTGTGGAGGTGTCGAAGACAGGACCGAAACCCAGATAATCGGCACCCGAGGCAACCGCATTTTTCACCTGTTTGAGATTGTGTGTGGATATGCCTATGATCTTGTTTTGCATCATCGGACGGGCATAGGCAATGGGAATGTCATCCTGTCCCAGGTGAACGCCGTCTGCATCCAGAATCAAGGCCAGATCCACATCGTCATTCACGATGAACAAGATGCCTTTTTCCCTGGTTACCGCACGCAATCTGAACCCTAGCTCAAGTTTTTCCCTCTTGCTCGCGTCCTTTTCGCGGAGTTGGATAACATCCACTCCTCCCCGGATTTGAGCTTCCACAAGTTTGACAGGATCTCTTCCCCTTAGAAATGGCCCCGGCGAAAAACCGCAGAGCCTCAAGGCTTTCATGGATTTCATAACACGTTGTCTCCGGGAACGATTTCATCCGGCATCGTGCCGCCATCACAGTTTTGTCGGGAGGATCGACCCTCTTATTTGATGGAACCGTAAAAAGTCCGTCCCTGGACTTTTTACTGAAGAAAACCGAAAAGTGTGATTTTCGGTTTCCTTACAAATCAAAGGGTTGCGCTGCACCCCATTGATTTGCGTGCCCGTCCATGGGCACGATGATGACTTCCAACGAAGTCATCATATTTTGATTGAACAACCGCAGCAAATTTACAGCGTAGCCGACGTAACATTATAGAATCCGCCTTAAAAGTTCAATGACAAATAGCTGAGCCTTGGCAGCTCAGTAGTTGATGACTTAGCAAAAAGTCGCCGCGGATACTCGTGGTTTCTACCAGGGCCATACCTTCGCAAGGTAGGCAATAGTGGGCCGCACGTCTTCCTCCCTGTGTGGCTCCAATGTCACAACGGGTGATCCTTTCAATATTTTTACCAGCAAAGAAAAAACCCGGCCAAAATCAATACTGCCTCTCCCCAGGCACAGATGATCATCTTTTTGCCCGAGATTATCGTGCAGATGGAGTTGCCCAATGTATGGACCGAGGCAATGAATCCAACTTTCAACAGGGGCCGCACTGAAGGCCGAACAATGTCCCACGTCCAGGCAAAAACCCACCTTTTTCCGGTCCAATTTATCAAACAGTGGATTCAGGTCTTCCGGGTACTCTTCAAAGACATTTTCCAGCATCAACATGCTCCCTTCATCATCCAGGCGGGATGCAAGCCACGACCACATCTTCAGGCTGTTCTCGTACCACGCCTCTCCGAGAAAACCATAGCGTCTCGCCTCGAATCCCGCGTGGCACACAACGGTCTTTGGCCTGAAAAGGGGTACGAGTTCCGCGAGCTGTTCGTATCGCCGTCGGGTCAGCTTCCATACATCCGGATCAGGAGAACCTGAAGAAAGGTCCATGAACGGCGCATGAAGGGTTACGACCAGTCCCCGTTCCCGGAGTTTTTCCGCAACGCTCCTGAAATCGTTTTGGGTGAAGTTTTCCAAGGCCGTTGCATCCAGGCCGATTTCAGGATTCAGCCCTTCTTCAACGATCTGTAGGAGATAGGTATCCCACAGCATGGTAAAAGGGATGTTGACCTGAACCTTTTTCTTGAATTCATTCATTATCAATGACCCTTGAAATGAGGTGGTGGATTTGGAATCTCCGGAGCGGATTGACAATTTCCGCAGGCCAAATTAAGATGCCTTAAAAAAAGTCATCAAGGATAGCGACCATGAAAAAAGCCTTTATGTCTCCCCTGTGCTCTGGGCTGGTTATTCCGGGCCTTGGCCAGATTCTGAATCAGCAGTTGAAGAAGGGCTCCTGTATCCTTTTGCTCATCCTCATCCTGTTTGTCTGGGGCACCATCGCACTCTTTAATCTCTTCAAGTCCGTGTTTCCAATCGCACAGATAACGGGCAATGGAGGCGAATCTATTATCGACAGACTCAGGCAACAGGATCTGTCAACCCTTTTGATTATTCTCGGGACCTTTGTCGCTGTGTGGCTTTATTCCGTACTGGATGCCTTTTTTACAGGAAGGAAAATAGATCGCGATTCAGATCTGGAGAGGCCATGAGGGCGTATCTGATAAATGAAATAGACACCTCCGGAATGGAAAAAATCCATGCCTATTTGAAGAGCGCCGCGATTTCCTCCAGTCTTGAAAAGATCTACTGGTTGCCAATACCGGAGAATCTGCTTGATGAAACGCAGGTGGAACACCGGGATTGCAGGCCCCATGTCTTTGCTGTCGAATTGGGTCAAGACTGGGTGAAGTTCGAATGCTTCTTGCGCACACTGAACGGGATGCAGTGTACCTGCCAAGGTTACTGCTCTGAACCCCAGACCCATTACATCATCAGGTTTGCCCAGGAGATGACGGATCGTCTGGGAATTAAAACCTGAATGCGACCTTCTACTTTCCCCGGAGGTTTCTTCGAATCTGTTCCGCGATGGGCCCCGAAGCCTTTTTGTCTCCCAAGGTACCCACCCGGATCTTGGCCTCGGTCTTATCGCCTGAAATATATTTGAGAGCTACGGCGACCCGTTCACCGTCGGCTTTTTTGCCCGCCACCTCACCTTCGGTAAGGTCATGTTTGGCGCTCTCCACCGTCAGCCCCAGGTCCCTGAAGGCCTTGTTTGTCGCATCCCATGTGTCAATGTAGGGTGCTTTGTATGTGACTATCAGGGCACCATCGTAGTATTTGAATCCTGCAACGCCTGCAGCCGTCCCCGCGCCGAAAAAAACCAGCGGGGCTGCACAACCGGTCACCAAAACGCAACACGTCAGAAAGGCAAGAAACCTACATTTTTTCATTTCAACTCTCCCCCGCTTCTATTAGTTACTCCTAACGATCTCCCGGGCGTCTTCGTCAGGGCCCAGGGTGCACACACATGAACAGCACGTAAGGTACTTAAATAATGTCTCGGGGGCCTTGTGTCAACAGAATATTCCCGAACCGCACTGTTCAATGGGAAGCATGGTTCTTCGGGACGCGATTATGAATTTGACTTCACGAGACCTGTTTGGTAACGTCAGCGCTTATAATTTTGCCGGTAGGAGGCACCTTTCATGGATTACAAGCAAACGCTCAATCTGCCCAAGACAGCCTTCCCCATGAAGGCCAATCTGATAAAAAAAGAGCCGGAAATACTCGAAAAATGGGAAAATGAGCGCATTTACCAACGCATTCGACAATCGTCCCGTGGTAGAAAGCGCTATATGTTGCACGACGGCCCGCCTTACGCCAACGGCCATATCCACATGGGAACGGCCTTCAACAAGATCCTCAAAGATATCATTATCAAATCCAAGCAGATGGCCGGCTTCGACGCACCATACGTTCCCGGATGGGATTGTCACGGGCTCCCCATCGAACACCAGGTAGACAAGGAACTGGGGCCCAGGAAGGCCGACATGTCCCAGGCCGAGATCAGGGGCTATTGCCGTGAATACGCGGAAAAGTACCTGGACATTCAACGGAGTGAGTTCAAGCGCCTCGGGGTGCTGGGGGAGTGGGGAAGGCCTTACCTCACCATGAATTACCCTTACGAGGCAACCATTGTCAGGGAATTCGGTAAATTTGCCCTAAACGGGAGTCTTGTGAGGAGCAAAAAGCCGATCTACTGGTGCATCTCCTGTCAGACCGCCCTTGCCGAAGCGGAAGTCGAGTACGATGACCACACCTCGCCTTCCATTTTCGTCAAGTTTCCCCTGATCTCAGACCCTGCAGTGATTTCAGACAAGCTGAAAGGCAAGGACGTCTCCGTGGCCATATGGACGACCACCCCATGGACCCTGCCGGCCAATCTGGCCATAGCGCTTCATCCGGATTTCGAATACGTCGCCGTGGAAACGGGCAACAATGGAATCCTTATCCTGGCAGAAGAACTGCTGGAAATCTGCATGAACAACTTCTCCATTTCATCCTGCGATGTGATAGCAAGATTCAAGGGGACACAACTGGAGAATCTCGAAGCACGCCATCCCATCTACAACAGGACCTCTGTGATCGTTCTTGCCGACTACGTCACTCTAGACGCCGGGACGGGGTGCGTACACACGGCACCCGGACACGGTCGTGAGGACTACGAAACCGGGCTCAAATATGGCCTGGAGGTCTATTCTCCCGTGGACGATCAGGGCTGTTTTATACCCGAAGTCGAATATTTTTCAGGCCTCAATGTCTTTGAGGCCAACCAGGCCGTCATCGAAAAACTCCGCGAAACCGGCGCACTTCTCAAGAGACAGGATATCTCACATGAATATCCCCATTGCTGGCGCTGCAAAAAGCCCGTCATCTTCCGATCCACAGAACAGTGGTTCATTTCCATGGAAAAAAATGATCTGCGAAAAAATGCCCTGGATGCCATCCAAAAGGTTTCCTGGATCCCCTCGTGGGGGCAGGAACGCATCTTCCAGATGATCGCAAACCGCCCCGACTGGTGCATCTCGCGACAAAGATCATGGGGTGTGCCCATTACGGTCTTCTTCTGCAGGCAATGCGGTGAGGTGGTCGTCTCCAAGGAAATCATTGATCACGTGAGCCACCTGGTCGAGGAATCCGGCGCTGACATCTGGTTCACCGAACCGGAGGAAAAGCTGCTGCCACCGGGCACGACGTGTCCCGCATGCGGGTCCAACGCATTTCAAAAGGAAACCGATATCCTGGACGTGTGGTTCGATTCAGGTGTGAGTTACGCAGCCGTCATGGAAAAACGCGACTACCTGGACAGTCCCTCGGACCTCTATCTGGAAGGCAGCGATCAACACCGTGGGTGGTTTCACAGCTCGCTGCTGTGTTCAGTGGGGACAAGAAATGAGGCACCCTATCGCAATGTTCTCACCCATGGTTTTGTCGTGGACGGTTCCGGCAAGGCCATGCACAAATCCGCCGGCAATGTTATAGCACCAGGGGATCTCATCAAGAATTACGGGGCCGAAATCCTTCGACTGTGGGTGGCAGGCGAGGATTACAGGGACAATATCAGGCTTTCCAAAGAGATTCTTCAGCGATTGACGGAAGCCTACCGGCGCATACGAAACACATGCAGATACCTCCTTGGGAACCTCAA
>Ga0307424_1001202_pt1 | contig 13731 bp, 15 predicted proteins | sample SalMarWE160320MG_FD_202157 | JGI IMG/M metagenome (GOLD analysis project Ga0307424, IMG submission 202157) | Salt marsh sediment microbial communities from the Plum Island Ecosystem LTER, Massachusetts, United States - WE1603-20 | ecosystem: Environmental > Aquatic > Marine > Intertidal zone >... | reverse complement strand
GGCGCTGCAGCACCCCGTCGACGGCGGCAGGGAAATTACGGTTACCGTGTCCATCGGGATCGCGATTCTCGGCGAAGGCTTCGGATTCCCCAGCGCCGAAGAAATGGTCGTGGCCGCAGACAAGGCACTGTATGCGGCGAAGCGCCGCGGGCGTAACCGCTACATCGTCTACAGCGACTACATGGACAAGGACCTGCAGATGATCCAGGGTGGCGCCGGCTGAAGCCAGGCTGCCGTGCGCGCCTGTACCGGTCCCGCCCGGGCGCAACGCCGCTTTCCCGCTACCGGGCGACTCCTGGCGCAGCAGCGGCCGGTGGTCCGGTCAGGACGCTTTCGGCAACGAGCGTTCTGCGTGTTGTTCGTTGCCGGCCGCACCTGGTACCGGACATGCATCCGTCAAGTTGATGCACCATCAGCCGACAATAAACGGGGTCGCCCACACATCGTGATACCTGACGGCCATCCTGCCAGGTAGCGGAGCGACCCCGCTGTCACGGCATCGTGGCAGAAGTACCGGCAAGGAGCCAACGCTGCAATGGATTTCGCAACCTTTCTCGGCCTGATCGGAACACTGGGCGCGATATTTACCGCGATCTACATGGGAGGCAGTGCCGGGAGTTTCGTGAACGGCCCGAGTATCCTGATCGTGGTTGGCGGCACCATGACCGTGGTGCTGATGAAATACCCCCTGTCGGTCGCCGCCCAGGCAATCAAGGCGGCCGCCAAGGCCTTCCTGCACAAGACCCAGACACCCCGCGAACTGATCGAGAAATGCGTGGATCTGTCCTCCATCGCGCGCAAGGAAGGTGTGCTCGGCCTGGAGCAGGTCGAGATCGAAAACGAGTTCCTGCGACGCGGCGTGATGCTGGTGGTCGACGGCAGTGAACCCGAGATCGTGCGCAAGATGCTCTCCAACGACATCAACCTGACGATCGAGCGGCACGAGGAAGGGCAGAGCATCTTCAAGTCCATTGCCGACGTGGCGCCCGCGATGGGCATGATCGGGACGCTCATCGGTCTCGTGCAGATGATGTCGAACATGAGTGACCCGAAGGCACTGGGCCCGGCAATGGCCGTTGCGCTGCTGACCACGCTCTACGGCGCGGTGATCGCCAATGCCATCGCGTTGCCGATCGCCGACAAGCTGGCCCTGCGCAGCAAGCATGAACGGATTACCAAGTCGCTGATCCTCGAGGGTGTCGGCGCGATCCAGGCGGGCCTGAACCCGCGCGTGGTGGAGGATCTGCTGAAAACCTATCTTCCGGTTACGCAGCGTGAATTCGTGAAGGAAGAGAAAAGCGAGGCTGCCTGACCGGTGCGAATTGCCTGATGTCCTGCGATACCGAAACGGCCGTGCCCCGCAAGTGTCCGTCCGGCGTTCCGGCCTGGGTGCTGACCTTTGCCGACCTGATGTCGCTGCTGCTGTCATTCTTTGTGCTGCTGTTCTCGTTTTCCGAGATGGATGTGAACAAGTACAAGCAGGTGGCCGGCTCCATGGCGGAGGCGTTCGGTGTGCAGCGTGAAATCAAGGTCAAGGACCCGCCGAAGGGGATCAATATCATCGCCACCGAGTTTTCCGCCGGTGTGCCGCAGAACAAGTCGGTCAACAGGATGGAGCAGATCACCAGTGACGATTTTCGCCAGTATCTGAAAATCCCCAAGCTCAGGGATGACACGAATTCGCAGGAGAAGATCGACCCCAACCGTGTCGTCGCCCCGTCCAGACCGAGCGCGGCATTTACCGATGCACTGGAGAAGGAAAAGGACCGCCTGGCACTGGCACTCGAAAAGGAAATCAAGGAGGGCTACATCGAGATCGAGGTCAAGGGTCGGGATATCATCATCCGGATCCAGGAACGCGGCACGTTCGCTTCCGGCAGCAACCTGCTGATCAAACCCTTCCGCGCCGTGCTCGAGAAGATGGCCCGCACCATCGGTGACTCCCCGGGTCTCGTGGTCGTGGCCGGCCATACGGACTCACGTCCCATCCACACGGATTACTTCCGCTCCAACTGGGAACTGTCCGCTTCACGTGCGGTGACGGTGGTGCACGTGCTCATGCAGGAAGGCAGTATACCCCCGGGCAGATTCCTCATCGAGGGCTACGGCGACACCAGGCCCATTGCGTCCAACGACACGCCGCAGGGCAGGGCACGCAATCGCCGGGTCGAGGTATCGCTGCACTACGACGAGTCGCTGGTAAACAAGCTGCATGCCGGCGGCAGGGGGGGCGCTTCGGCGGACAACGAACAGTCCCGGAAGACGCCGAAGTAATCCAGGTACAGGGAACTGATTTCGTGAATCAGTTCCCTGTACATTCACCGTCACGGTCGTCTACCCGCTACCGGGTTGCCGTTGACGAATGGAGAATGTCCGGTTCGTATCCTCTTCAATTCCGGGTAACTCGGTATACTGTCGCCGGAATTCAGGCGCGTGCCAGTGAACGCTGGCCGCACCCGGATCGCGTCTCGCCTTCCGCGTCGTAGGTGTCCTGGCGCGGGTCTTCCCCGCGCAGCACCCGCAGCGTCGCCCGCGCATGCTGGCTGCACAACTCGACCAGCTGCCGGTTCCTGCGGTTTTCCTCCCGGCACACCGAGGCCATAGTCAGCAGCTCTGTCCAGTGCACTGTCAGCTGACGCTGTGGATCACACCACTGCAGGCACTCCTGCATGCCCGGCAGTCCGCTGGCGTATCCGTTTGCACCCAGCAGCATGTTGCGTTCCTGCTCCAGTTCTTCGAGACGGGCGAGCAGCGCCAGTTTCTCCTGGATGACGGTTTCCAGCGCCTCGATATCGCGCGTGGTGACGGCGGAGAATTCCTGCCCGAGCATGGCACCGAAGCGTTGCATGCAGCCGGTTTCCTGTTGCAGCAGCGTGTGCAGACGATGCCGGCAGGTTTCAGCCTGTCTGTTCATGTGTCTTTCTCCTGGTTATCCGCCCAGCTGCCACAGCCGGGCGGCGATGCGCGCCGGGTCGGTCGTGTAACTGCCGTCTGCAATGGCCCGTCTGATTTCGTTGATGCGGCGTGTGTCGAATACCGGCATGCGCTGTCCGTCAGCCTGCCCTGCAGCCAGCTGCAGGGCATCGGCAGACAGCGTCACGCGGTCCGTAGCGGCAGCCGGAGTGGTGGTGGCCGTCTGCGGCGCGTCCTGCGGGTTGCGTTCCGTGGCCGCGGGTGCGTAGTCAGGGCTGTTGCCGATTTTCATGTCCTGTTTCCTGCCTGCCGGAGCGCCTGGTGGCTACATCGCCACCTGAACGGTGCCGGCGTCCTGTACGATGCCGTCCACCACGCGCCTGGAACTGGAATTGCGCACCCGGATGCGGTCGCCGGCGGCCCCGTCCGCGAGCGCCTCGCCGCCCATCCTCACCTCGATACCGCTGCCGGTGGCAACCAGGGTGACGCGCTGACCGCGTCTGACCGCCAGCGGTTCCCGGATCTGGGAGTCGGTCAGGGCTGCATTGAGGGGCACCGGGCGGGTCAGCTTCTTGCCGACCAGTGCGGCCGGATCGGTGAAATAGCCGTTGTGCAGGCGGGCGAGGTCGCGGCGCTCCAGTTTCAGGTCCGTCTGCGCGAGTGCGCTGTTGCGGGCCAGCGGACGGGCCGCGACGACCACCTCCGCAAACAGGCTGACCCGAACCGGGACGTACAGCGACCAGGGACGGGATCCGGTGCAGCGCACGCCGACCGTGATGTTGCCCAGCAGCTTGCCACCCACCGGCTGGAACGCCTCCAGCGGCTGCTGACATCGGACCAGCCGCAGGCGGGAATCCAGTTCGCTGACCTTTACCGTCGGCTCGATGCCGTTACTGGCCAGCACTGCGGCGCGGGCGAACTGCTCGGCCGCGGTACGGATGGATGCATGGCTTTGCAGGGATTGTGCATGCGCTGTTCCTGCCAGCAACAGGCCCAGGGTCAGCGCGGTAACCAGACTGTGTTTCATCATCATTCCTCTGCTGTGTCCGAACGCTTCCTCTACCAAATACACAGCAAATTGCATGCCATGGTCCGGACAGGGCCATTGCGACTGCCACCGGCAACGCTCGCACCGGTAGATGCTTGCCGCCGGTGGCAAGGGCTTGCCGCTGCTGCGCTGCCTCGCCGCATCCGCCGGTTCCGGTTACCCGTGTACCGGCATGCGGGCGTGGCTGGACGGCGGCCCCTGTATAGATAGGGATATCGGCGCCCGCACGGAAAAATGGCCCGGTATTGTCCGGCAGGTGCGGCAGATCTGGCACGCCGTTTGCTTGGTGTCTGGCAACAAACCTGGAGGCAGTTCATGTCCGGCATCATCGACAAGGCGATCGGTATCCATGCACAGGCGCTGCAGCTGCGCGCGCGCCGTGCGGAACTGCTGGCCTCCAACCTGGCCAACGCGGATACCCCGAACTACAAGGCACGTGACCTGGATTTCCGCAGCGCGCTGACCGAAGCGCAGCAGACCACGCAACTGGTTACCACCGCGCCGGGCCATATAGCGTCGCAGGGAGGAGTGGCGGGTGCGGAGACCCTGTACCGGGTCCCGCTCCAGTCATCGCTGGACGGCAACACCGTGGACTCGCAGATGGAACAGTCCCGGTTTGCCGAAAACGCGGTGCGCTATCGTGCCACCCTGCGTTTCCTGGGTGGCACGATCAGCACACTGATGACCGCGATCAGGGGAGAATGAGGATGGGACTGTTCCGGATTTTTGATGTGGCCGGGTCGGGTATGAGCGCACAGACCGTGCGACTCAACACGGTGGCCAGCAACATGGCCAATGCCGAGGTGGTGAGCGGCAGCGAGCAGGAAGCGTACCGCGCGCGTGAGCCGGTGTTCAGCGCGGTCATGAATGCGCTGCAGGGCAGGGATGCCACGGTACCGGTACAGGTGAGCGGCGTCGTGGAGAGTAACGCGCCGGTGAACCGGGAATACAGCCCGCAGAATCCCAAGGCAGACAAGGACGGCTATGTCTATCTTTCCAACGTCAACATGATCGAGGAGATGGCCAACATGATTTCGGCCTCGCGCTCCTACCAGAGCAATGTCGAGGTCGCCAACACATCCAAGCAGTTACTGCTGGATACCCTGCGTATCGGACAGTAGCGTGCCTGCCAGAGGAGCACCCGCGAATGAATACCGTACCGGACAGCACATTACTCACCAGCCTGGGGCTGGCGGCCGGCTCGCAGCCCGCCACCGGCAAGTCGCAGCTGGGCCAGGAGGATTTCCTGAAGCTGATGACCACGCAGCTGAAGAACCAGGACCCCTTCAAGCCGATGGACAACGAGTCCTTCATGGGACAGATCGCGCAGTTCAGCACCGTCACCGGGATCAACGACGTCAACTCGCAGCTGCAGAACCTGGCCGGATCACTGGTATCGAACCAGACCCTGCAGGCTGCCGGCATGCTGGGTCGCCAGGTGCTGGTCCCCGGCCAGTACGCCAGTCTGGCGGCCGGCGGGGCGGTGAGTGGTGCCGTGGATCTCGACAAGGCCGTGGCGAACATGCGGGTCGGTATCTACGACACTGCCGGGCAACTGGTGAGGAACATCGACCTGGGGATGCAGTCACCGGGTAGAGTCGCTTTCAGCTGGGACGGCATGGCCGCGGACGGCACGGCGGCCCCGCCCGGTCGTTACGAGGTGCGCGCCGAGGCGACCAGCGGCGGCGTCAACCAGGGATACGACGTGATGCTGTCCGATACGGTGAAGAGTGTCGGCCTGTCGGCTTCCGGGCAGTCGTTCACGCTCGAGCTGGCCAATCTTGGCAACGTGGATTTTTCGGCGGTCCGGGAAATCCGGTAACCGGTTATCAGGAGAACTGAAATGTCATTCAATATCGCTCTGAGTGGTCTTAACGCGGCACAGACCTCGCTGGATGTGGCCGCCAACAACATCGCCAATGCCAATACAACCGGCTACAAGCAGTCGCGTGCCGAGTTCACCGATGTCTATGCCACAGCCTTTGGCAACATCGATTCCCTGGGAGACAGTGTCGGCGTCAAGGTGGCCGCGGTTTCCCCGCTGTTTTCCCAGGGCAACATCAACGCCACCGGCAATGCGCTCGACCTGGCCATCAACGGGGACGGGTTCTTTGTCATGAGCGACCAGGGTTCGAGTGTGTACACGCGCAACGGTTCATTCAGCGTCGATCGCGCCGGCTACGTGGTCAACGCCCTCGGCCAGCGGTTGCAGGCCTATCCCGCGCTGGATGCGCAGGGCACCAGTTTCAATACCGCCGCAATGGGTGATCTGCAGCTGAACGTCTCCTCCACGGCACCCAATGCCAGCACCACGGCCGGGATTTCCATGAACCTGGACGCGGGATCGCCGCAGCTGGGAGCGGGGGCCATTGATCCGGCGGATCCGGCGACGTTCAACTATTCGACCTCGGTGACCATGTATGACAGCCTCGGCCAGAGCCATACCGGGAGCCTGTATTTCCGGAACGTGGATGCCGCCACCCGCAGCTGGGATGTTTCCCTGGTCATGGATGGCGACAGCTCGCAGACCACGACCGTGCAGAACCTGACCTTTGACAACCTCGGGCAGCTGACCGCGGCCCAGCCGCTCAATTTCGGCAGTTACGATCCGGGCAACGGCGCCGCAGCGCTGAATGTCGACTTCGACTTCACCGGCTCTTCGCAGTTCGGCAGTTCATTTGCCGTCAACGCGCTGAACCAGGATGGTTACTCCACCGGCCGCCTGAGCGGTCTCAACGTGGATGCGAATGGCGTGGTCCAGGCACGTTTCAGCAACGGGCAGTCCGCTGCACTGGGCAAGGTGGCACTCGCCAACTTCGTCAATCCGCAGGGCCTGCTTGCGCTGGGTGACAGCAACTTCGGTGCAAGCTACCAGGCCGGTGACCGCCGCCTGGGAGAGCCGGGTGCCGGCAGTTTCGGTGTCCTGCAGTCCAGTGCGCTGGAGGCCTCGAACGTGGAAATCACCCAGGAGCTGGTCAACCTGATCTCCGCACAGCGCAGTTTCCAGGCCAATGCACAGGTCATCACCACGTCCGACAACATTACCCAGACCGCGATGAACATGATTCGCTAGTGGCGTGACTGAGCGGAGCGGGGAGGCAGCATGGACAAGCTGATTTACGTCGCGATGAGCGGCGCCAGGGAGACGATGCAGGCACAGGCGGTGAATACCCAGAATCTCGCCAATGCCAGCACCACCGGTTTTCGCGCCGATCTGGCTGCATTCAGCAGCCTGCCGGTGTACGGGCCCGGGCACGCCAGCCGCGTCTACGGCGTGGCCGGTGGCACGGGTGTGGACACCAGTGCCGGACCCGTCATCGGCACCGGCCGCGACCTCGACGTGGCGGTCAACGGTGCCGGCTGGCTGGCCGTGCAGGCACCGGACGGCAACGAGGCCTATACCCGGGCCGGTGACCTGCAGGTCGACAGCCTGGGTTTGCTGCGCAACGGCGCCGGACACCCGGTCATGGGCAATGGCGGTCCCATTGCGATCCCGCCGTTCAACAAGATCGAGATCGCCGCTGACGGCACGATCTCGATCCAGCCGGTCGGATCACCGCCCAACACGGTATCCGTGGTGGAGCGCATCAAGCTGGTCAATCCGCCTGCCCGGGATATGCAGAAAGGGCCGGATGGCCTGCTGCGGATGAAAAGCGGCGACCCGGCCGTGACGGACGGGACCGTGCATCTGCAGTCCGGTGCGCTCGAGTCGAGCAACGTCAACTCGATCGAGGCCATGGTGAACATGATCCAGCTGGCGCGCCAGTACGAGAGCCAGGTCAAGATCATGTCCACCGCCCGGGAGAACGACCGCGCTGCCACGCAGTTGCTGCGCCTGGCATGAGGCGATGCGGCACACAGGTACGTTGAATAACGCGGGACCGGAGCGTCTGTAGGAGCCGGTCACGGAGCAACCGCCGGGCCGGTCACGTGGCCGGCCGGCACAAGGAGAAGTGCTATGGATCAGGCATTGTGGATTGCCAAAACCGGACTCGAGGCCCAGCAGACGCGGATGTCCGTGACCGCGAACAACCTGGCCAACGTCAACACGACCGGCTTCAAGCGCGATCGCGCGGTATTCGAGGATCTGCTCTACCAGAATGAGAGCCAGGCCGGGGCCCAGTCTTCCGAAAGTACCCAGCTGAATTCCGGGCTGATGACCGGCACCGGTGTGCGCGTGGTCGCTACCGAGAAGCTGTTCACACAGGGCAACCTGGTGCAGACCGGGAATAACCTCGACATGGCGCTCCAGGGACGGGGATTTTTCCAGATCCTGATGCCGGACGGCAGCCTGGGTTACACGCGGGACGGCACCTTCCAGATCAATTCCCAGGGCGAACTGGTCACCTCCAAGGGTTTCCAGCTGCAGCCCGCCATCACCATCCCGGCCGATGCCCAGAGCGTCACGATCGGCTCCGATGGCGTGGTCAGCGTCACCCAGCCCGGTACCGCCACGCCGAACCAGGTCGGGACCATCCAGCTGGCGGACTTTGTCAACCCGACCGGTCTGCAACCGATCGGGCAGAACCTGTTTGTGGAAACCGGCTCCAGCGGCACCCCGCAGACCGGCACGGCCGGCCAGAACGGCCTGGGTACCATTTCCCAGGGCATGCTGGAGACGTCCAACGTGAATACCGTGGAAGAACTGGTCAACATGATCGAGACGCAACGCGCCTACGAAATGAATTCCAAGGCGATTTCCACGGCCGGACAGATGCTGCAGTACGCCAACAACAACCTGTAGGAACCCGGCAAGGGACTGCGATGATGACCAACCCACGTGAATCCAGAATGGTCCTGCTGCTGTTGCTGTCCGGGGTCCTGCTGTTGTCCGGCTGCAGTTCCGGCTCGCTGCTGACCCGGCGCGGCGACCCGGATTACGCGCCGGTCTATCCCCCCGGCGATCAGCCCGCGGCCAGTGCCAGCGGGTCGATCTATCGCGCGGATGTGGCGCGTCCCCTGTTCGAGGACGTCAAGGCACGCCGGGTCGGAGACCTGCTGACCGTCATCCTTGCCGAACAGACCGATGCCAGCAAGACCGCCACGACGGGGATCAAGAAGGACAGCACGACCGACATCAGCGCACCGACCCTGCTCGGCAAGGACGTCACCGTGGCCGGCAACCCGGCCAGTACCAGCCTGGATTCCAGCAACGCATTCACCGGTTCGTCCGACAGTGCGCAGAGCAACAAGCTGCAGGGCAATATCACGGTAACGGTATCGAAGGTGCTGCCCAACGGCAACCTGGCGGTCCAGGGCGAGAAGTGGATCGCGATCAACCAGGGGGAAGAATACGTGCGCCTGCGCGGCATCGTGCGGCCGCTGGATATCACCTCCGCAAATACCGTGCTGTCCACGCAGGTTGCCAACGCGCAAATCAGCTATCGCGGCAAGGGAGCCACCGCGGACTCGAACTCGATGGGCTGGCTGACACGCTTCTTTATCACACCACTGTGGCCGTTCTGACGGAGGAAGGCAATCATGAACCGGACAATACTGGCAGTCCTGACGGCATTGCTGCTGGTGCTGGACATGCAGGCCGCCTCGGCGGAGCGGATCAAGGACCTGACCTCGGTCGCCGGGGTACGGACCAACCAGCTGGTCGGTTACGGGCTGGTGGTCGGGCTGGACGGGACGGGTGACTCGTCCAGCCAGCCGTTCACGGTGCAGAGCATGACCAACATGCTGGCACAGCTGGGCGTGGTCATTCCGGCCAGCGCCAGGCCACAACTGAAAAACGCGGCCGCCGTGATGGTCAGTGCCGAGTTGCCGGCCTTTTCCAAGCCGGGCCAGACCATCGACGTGACGGTGTCCTCCATGGGAAATTCCAAGAGTCTGCGTGGCGGGACCCTGCTGATGTCGCCGCTGAAAGGAATCGACGGCCAGGTCTATGCCGTTGCGCAGGGCAACCTGGTGGTGGGTGGATTCGGTGCCGACGGTGCCGACGGTTCGCGGGTGACGGTCAACATTCCGAGCGTCGGGCGGATCCCGAACGGCGCCACGGTGGAGCGCGCGGTAGCGAGCCCGTTTGACAAGGGTGATGCGCTCACGCTGGACCTGAACACCGCGGACTTCACCACCGCCTCGCGGGTCGTGGAAAGCATCAACCGCAACCTGGGCAAGGATACCGCCAGGGCGCTGGATGGTGGTTCCGTCCGCGTGCGGGCCCCGCTCGATCCGGACAAGAAGGTAATGTTCGTCTCGATGCTGGAGAACCTGGAGGTGGACCCGGGCGAGGCGCCGGCACGCGTCATCATCAACTCGCGTACCGGCACGGTGGTGATCGGGAGTCACGTACGGGTGATGCCGGCGGCGGTCGCGCACGGCAGTCTCACCGTCACCATCGCGGAGAAACCGCAGGTCAGCCAGCCGGCCCCGCTGTCGAGGGGGGCGACCACGGTGGTGCCGCAGAGCAGCGTCTCCGTGTCGCAGGAAAACAACCGCATGTTCCTGTTCGATCCGGGCACCTCGCTCGACGAGATCGTACGTGCCGTGAACCAGGTGGGCGCCGCGCCCGGTGACCTGGTCGCCATCCTGGAGGCGCTCCGGGAAGCCGGCGCGTTGCGCGCGGAACTGCTGGTCATCTGATACGGACGGATCGCGGAGCCACAAATGATCCCTGACGGCACGAGCGCCTCGGTCTACACGGATTTCCAGGGCCTGGCGAAACTGCGCGCCGCGGCCTCCCGGCAGACGCCGGAGGCGCTGCGCGAGACGGCGCGCCAGTTCGAGGCGCTGTTCATGCAGAACATGCTCAAGGCCATGCGTGAGGCGAGTGGCGGCGGCGGCCTGTTCGACAACGAGCAGAGCAGGTTCTACCGGGAGATCTATGACCGGCAACTGGCGCTGGAAATGGTGAAGGGCCGCGGGCTCGGCATCGCCGACATGCTGGTGAAGGACCTGGGTGGCGGTAGCACCACCGCAACCGGGCAACCGGCACAGGCGGCAGCGGACGGGGTCGCGCAGCCCGTGCTGCGGCACACGGCCGCCCTGCCACTGGTCAGTCTGCAGGCAGCCGCCCCGCTGATCGCGCGGCAACCGGGTGCGCCACTGATCGACACCCGGGCGGCCGGGAAGGCGCCCCCGCCGGCGGATGCGCAGGCGCCGGCGGACTGGTCGCCGGAGTCGCCGGCACAGTTTGTCCGTGACCTCATGCCGCACGCGCTGCAGGGAGCGGGCGTACTCGGCATCGCCCCGGAGGTGCTGGTTGCCCAGGCGGCCCTGGAAACCGGCTGGGGACAGAAAATGATCCGCCGCCCGGACGGCAGTAACACTTTCAATCTGTTCGGAATCAAGGCGGATCGTGGCTGGGCGGGGGGGCAGGTACAGGTCCCCACACTGGAGTACGAGTCGGGTGTGGCCGTTAAAAGGCGTGCGGCATTCCGCAGTTATGCCTCGCTGGACGAGGCAGTCTCGGGGTACGTGGATTTCGTGCGTAGCAATCCGCGCTACCGGCAGGCGCTGGGGCAGGCGGGCAACACGGATGCCTATCTCGATGGTCTGCAGGCGGCTGGTTATGCCACCGATCCGCAGTATGCCGACAAGATTCGCTCGATCCTGCAACGCAGCGAGCTGGCACCGACCGGGCAACAGCTGGCAAGGTCGGACGACGTGCCGCTGTACTGATGACAGGGCAGGCCGGTTCAGGGAAGAGGACGGCACATGGCTAGTGAATTGCTGAATATCGGGACTTCCGCGCTGCTGAGCTACCAGCGTGCGCTGGACACCACCGGGCACAATATCGCCAACGTCAATACCCCCGGTTACAGCCGGCAGCAGGTTCAGTTGTCGGCGCGCATGCCGCAGGGCACCGCGGACGGCTTTCTCGGGACCGGCGTGGACGTCTCCACCATCCTGCGCAGCTATGACCAGTTCGCCACCGGTGACCTGCGGACCACCACAGCCAGTTCCGGCGAACTGGACACGTTGAGTTCGCTCGCCGGTGCGCTGGACAATCTGCTGTCGGACCAGAATTCCGGGCTGTCTCCGGCGCTGGGTTCCTTCTTCGACGCGGTACAGGGCGCCGCGAACGATCCGACCTCACTGGCCGCCCGCCAGGTGATGTTGTCGGAAGGCGACTCGCTCGCGCAGCGTTTCCAGGTACTGGATCAGTGGATGCAGGACGACCGCAATTCCCTCGCCGCACAGATGCAGAGCGAGGTGCAGGACGTCAACCAGCTGGCCGGCTCGATCGCGGATCTCAACCGCCAGATCATCGAGGCCAGCAGCAGGTCGAACGGCCAGCCGCCGAATGACCTGCTGGACCAGCGCGACCAGCTGGTGCTGCAGCTATCCGGCAAGGTCGCCGTAACCACGGTCCCCCAGGCGGACGGTTCGCTCAATGTATTCATCGGCAAGGGTCAGTCGCTGGTGCTGGGTAGCGCGGCCAGCCAGGTGGGCGTACAGCCGCGCACGGATGACCCCGGACAGGTGGACATTACCCTCGGTGCCGCGGGTTCCCCGGCCGTGACGATCACGAATTTTGTCAGTGGAGGCACCCTGGGCGGGATCCTGCGCTATCGCAACGAGATCCTCGACCCGGCGATCAACGAACTCGGCCGCCTCGCCGTGGAATTCGGCACCTACATGAACGACCAGCATCATGCCGGCATCACGCTCGCAGGTGCGGCGGGACAGGACCTGTTTTCCGTCGCACCACCGGCCGTGTTTCCCGCGAGCGGTAACAGCGGCAGCATCACAGTCGGATTCGATGACGTCTCGAAGCTGACGGTGAGCGATTACCGCCTGCAATACGACGGCAGCAGCTGGAACCTGACCCGGCTGGATAGCGGCCAGTCCGTGCCCATGAGCGGGAGTGGCAGCGCCGCGGACCCGTTTGTGGCCGACGGCCTGCGTATCACGGTGGGCGCGGGCGCGGCCGCCGGCGACAACTACGTCCTGCGCCCGGTGCGCGCTGCGGCCGGGTCCATCAATACCCTGGTGAGCGACGCCCGCGACCTGGCGCTGGCGTCACCGGTACGGACCGCGGCCGCCGTGACGAACACCGGGACCGGGCAGATCAGCGCCGGCACCGTGACCGACAGCAACAATCCTGCTTTCCAGAGCGTGCCCGGCCAGCTTTCGCCGCCGGTCACGATCCGGTTTACCAGCCCCACCAGCTACGAGGTGGTGGACCAGTCGACCTCGTCCGTGATCGACACGGGCAGCTACGATCCGGCCGCCGGGGCGGATGTATTTCCCACGGCGTCGGGCACGGACTATGGCTACCGGGTGACGCTCAGTGGCAATCCCGCGGCCGGCGATACGTTCAATGTCGGATTCAACACCAACGGGGTGGGCGATAACCGGAATGCCCTGGCTATGGCGGGCATGCAGTCCACCCGCCTGGTGAACGGGGGGACAGCCAGCTTCAACGATGCCTACGGCATGCTGGTGGCCAACACCGGTACCCGTGCCCACCAGGCCCAGACCAGCAGCCAGGTCCAGCAGGGCCTGCTGCAGCAGGCCCAGGATGCCTGGTCACAGAAATCCGGGGTCAATCTCGACGAGGAAGCGGCCAACCTGTTGCGCTTTCAGCAGGCTTACCAGGCGGCCGCCCGGGTCATCTCGGTATCGGACCAGGTGTTCAACACCCTGTTGAATGCGGTAGGGGGATAAACGATGCGTATTTCCACGTTCCAGCTGTACCAGCAAGGCGTAAACAACATGCTGCAGCAGCAGGTCAACCTGTCCGCCACGGAGGCCCAGCTGTCGAGCGGCAAGCGGCTGGTGCATCCCTCGGATGACCCGGCGGCCAGCCTGCGCAGCCA
>Ga0307424_1001201_pt1 | contig 13745 bp, 15 predicted proteins | sample SalMarWE160320MG_FD_202157 | JGI IMG/M metagenome (GOLD analysis project Ga0307424, IMG submission 202157) | Salt marsh sediment microbial communities from the Plum Island Ecosystem LTER, Massachusetts, United States - WE1603-20 | ecosystem: Environmental > Aquatic > Marine > Intertidal zone >... | reverse complement strand
TAATAATGGCCCTTGCGATTTTACTCATCTGTCAAATCTCCTTTATGTCAATTAACCTTGTTGTCATCGTCTGATACGGGGAAGGGGACCTTGACAAAGTCAACTCCCTCATCTTTCAGGGTCTTTTCCTCATCAGCGGTTGCTGACCCACGTATGCTCCTTTTTTCGGCCACACCGTAATGGATTTTCAGTGCCTCCGCAGCAAATCCTGCGCCAACATCCTCGGAGTTGTTTTTGACATATTCCACCACCTCTTTTGCGAGCCGCTGGTAATCAATGGGTTGCTGGCCAGTCAAAGAAGCTGGTTGCGATTTCTTTACGGCAACGGGCGACATGACTTTCTTTATGCTTGAATCGTCACAGTACGGACAGCGAACAAGATCATGAACATTTTGTTCTTCAAATGATTCATGACTGTCAAACCAGCCCTCAAATATATGTCCCTGGGGACACTCCAAATCAAATACAATCATCTGTGGTTTATTCCTCCATCAGCCGTCTCAGGATTCTCAGGTTCAACAAATCCCTATCAGCGCCGGATTCGTCACTCCCTTTAGGGGTCTCTAAAAGAAACGGCAAATCCCCAAAAATCGGGGATTGCAAGAAGAAAGCGAAAGCCCTTTCTCCAATAGAACCCTGTCCAATGTGCTCATGCCTATCGATTCTCGACCCTAATCCCTTCTTTGAATCATTGAGGTGAAAGAGCCTGCACCGATTCAATCCTATAGTAGCGTCAAAGTCCCTGACCAGTTTTCTGTAGTTTCCCTCATCCCTGAAATCATACCCAGCCGCAAAAACATGGCAGGTATCCAGACAGACCCCTAAGCGTTCCTCTGCCTCTGTTTGCCCTATGATCTCGGCCAAATGTTCAAACCGGTACCCTAAATTGGTCCCCTGCCCGGCCGTTGTCTCAAGGAGTATCTTGACCTGAAATTGTGAGGTGCGGTCAAAGACATGATTAAGAGCCTCTGAAACACGCTTAATGCCGACCTTTTCACCATCACCTAAGTGGGAGCCTGGATGCATTACAACATAGGGGATACTTAAGCGTTCCGCCCGATCCATTTCATCTAAGAGGGCATGAAATGACTTTTTCCGGTCCTCTCGGCGAGGCGAGGCCACGTTGATAAGGTAACTGTCATGGGCGGCTACCGGCTCTATTCCTGTCTTTGTCCGGGCCTCGTTAAAGGCATCAATCTCTTTCGGGGATAATTCTTTGGAAATCCACCTGTTCGGATTCTTGGTAAATATCTGGATTACCTCGCAGCCCCCCTTTTTTCCCCTGAAAAGGGCCTTGGATAAGCCACCGCTGATGGACATATGGGCACCCAACAGCGGCATGTTATCTCTCAGCATACAGAACAGCTAAGATCTTAGTCCTCTTGTCTCCGTGGCATTTGACCAGATGAGGGACAGTGGAGTCATAGTAGATTGAGTCACCCGGTTCAAGGATATGGATCTCCTCTCCAAGTCGGACTTCCATAGTGCCCTCCAACACATAGATAAATTCCTGTCCATCATGGGTAGATCTTTCTTCCTCTGTTTCAGCGGGATCAAGGGACACAAGGAAAGGTTCCATATGCCTGTTTTTCTTATGAGGCGCTAAAGATTCATAGCCATAACCGTAATATTCTCCCTTTTTGGAGTCGTATCGAGATACCACCTTACGGTCACTCTTCCGCACAATAGTATATGCCCGGTCCTCTTCCCCTGATATAAAGTATCCCATTTTCAAGTTAAGGGCCTTTGCCAGCTTTATTACAATCCCCAAGGGAGGTGCTAAGCTCCCGCTCTCGATCCGCTCCAGAAGGGAAACATCCAAATCTGTCCTCTGTGAGATATCCTGAAGACTGAGATTACGGCCTTCCCTGACCGCCTTGACGCGTTCACCTACATTCACCTGAATATCTTCCTGAGGCGGTTCCTGACTGATGCTGTCTAAGAAATCCTTTTCTTGATCTCTTTTTCCAAACTGGCTGCTTGCATCGGCCAGAAAATCGCGGTGGGCATCATGGGGATCAGCAGTTCTTTCTTTCATAGTCTTTTCCTCTATCCAAACCCGGTTAAACCAGGGTTAGCAAATTGATGAAATTTGAATTTATCATCTCCTAATATCGATGGTCAAGTTTCAATAAATTGTGGTGCGAATCGTAAAAGATATCCCGGTGGAGCGGGACTGGTCCCTGGATATTAGATGGAATAAGGAATTATTTTTCATTTTTTTAAGCCTCAGAAGAGAACCCAATAACTGATAGATGATGTTATAAGCCAACGTAGATGCTAAGTTTGTTATCCAGCATCAAGCATCCAGTATCCAGCATCGCTTCGCCTCAACCTGTAAATTGGCATCTTCTTCAAATGGTCGGTTTCCCCGTTGCGTGACAGGAAGGCGAAGCTTCGCTGGAGACATGCATAAATCATATCAGGATTAGACCCTAAACCCCTACGGGCCAGAGTTCGATCCCGCAGGGTGGGACTAAAATCCGAAATAATATGGATCAGGCTTCAAGCACAAAAATGACTTCCATTCTCACGCGATACTCACTAATGGTATCATCTTCAACCGCCACCCTCTGTTCGAGAACCCTTAGTCCGGTAATTCCCCTTAATGTCTTGCTCGCCCTTTCAAAACCAACCCTGATGGCATCATCAAAACTGATTGTAGAGGCTCCGATGATCTCCGAAACTCTTGCTACGCGCTCCATAAGACAACCTCCTATTTACAGCGTATTAGCGAAGCTACACTCAAATCATGTCTGAATCAACGGCCTCCTTTGTCCACCCTCTCTTTGGTGCCCAGGACTTTGAATAGAATCCGACAAAAGACTTCTCTTGACACCAATGAGTCACAAGACTATTGTATTAATCGCTTGCAAAGCTAAAGGATAAAATCAAAAAAATCAATGATTTTTTCAAATATCCTATTGAAAGGAAGGTCTTGTAGCCGTGTTGGAAAAACAATATATCGTTGACGATCTGACATTAAACGAATCATGGAGGATGTTTCAGATCATGGCCGAATTCGTAAAAGGCTTTGAAGTGATGCCCGATGCGTATCCGGCAGTCAGCATCTTTGGCTCTTCAAGGATCAAGTCCAAGAGTGCCATCTATAAAGACACAGTAGAGGTGTCTCGTTTGTTAGTTGAGAGCGGGTTTAACATCATTTCCGGCGGGGGACCAGGTGTTATGGAGGCGGCAAATCGGGGAGCTGCCGAGGCAAAAGGGAAATCAGTGGGTCTTCACATCGAGCTTCCAAACGAACAGGAGCCCAATAAATATGCCAATATCCGGCTTCATTTCAAGTATTTTTTTATCAGGAAGGTCATGTTTGTAAAATATTCGGTTGCTTATATTATCATGCCTGGTGGGTTCGGCACCCTTGACGAGCTCTTTGAGGCCCTGACGCTTATTCAGACAAAGAGGATCAGATATTTCCCTGTCATCCTGATGGATTCCAAATTCTGGGCAGGGCTCTTGGATTGGGCCAAAAAAACATTGATAAAGGAGCAGACTATTTCTGAAGCGGACTTTGATATATTCAATATAGTAGACACTCCGGAAGAGGCCGTTGCTATTATAAAGAGAAGAATTGTTATCTAAACCCAATAAAAGGGAAATCGAGAAGTTCAGGTCGTTGCTCAACAGATTCGGGCTAAAGCTGTCATGGGATCAGACCCATAAGCTGGGTATTTTTTTAGATGAGTTAGAGGAATGGAACAAAAAATTGAACCTGACAGGCCTCTCTTCCCGGCAGAGCATTATTAACGAACTCCTGATCGATTCCATGATGCCGGCTCCTTTCATGCCTGATGACGGGTATCTCCTTGACATTGGTTCAGGGGCAGGTTTCCCCGCAATTCCGATAAAAATCTACAAGCCCAGCCTCAAATGCCAGCTCATGGAACCTAATTCAAAAAAGATCAGTTTCCTTAAGCAGATCATCCGACTCGCAAAGCTCGAAAAAATCGACATTATCAAGGGACGTATTGAAGAAGAGGGAAAGCTGCTTCATCCTGAAGGATATGATGTCATAACATCGAGGGGTCTGGCGCCTCTACCCCAGTTCCTGACATGGTGCGCCCCGCACCTAACACCAGACGGCTTAATAGTAGCCTTTTTGGGTAGCAAGAGTGAAGAAGTCCTTAAGAAAAGTGCGGACGTTATCGGAAAGCACAACCTTTTCCCTTTCAAATCAATCTCCTATTCTTTATCCGGGAAGTCGTCGGGGAGAAACCTTCTGATTTTGAAAAGGCGCGGCAATAATAGCTAACCCGGATAAATCGGAAAAATGACTAAAGTGCGTCCCGCAAGGCGGGATGACTAAAGTTGGTTTTTTCATTCGATGTTCGATGTCGGAGTCTTCGCTTACCTGGACGTTAATTTTTTTTCAGGTTAAAGGCCCCCGCCCTTATCCCCTTCATTAGTGACCTTTCTTCCCACTTAGTCTGAGACGGCAATTTGGCAAAGCGCTATTCGTTTGCCTATTGCCCTGCTGCCCATTTATACTCTCTAATCAACAGGTTGATTTAGAGGGGACAAACACAGGGGGCCTTGGTTATCGGTACCCTATTTAACGTACTTGAAAGAAACATTCAGCCTTGTCCGGAACGATGTCACCTTCCCGTTTTCAATGGTCATGTCCAGTTTAGTCACTTCAGCGACTCTTAGGTCTTTTAGGCTCTCACCTGCCGTGCCAATAGCTGTCTTTGCCGCTTCTTCCCATGATTGGTCGCTCGTCCCAACTAACTCAATAATCTTGTATGTGCTTCCAGCCATTTTTATCCTCCTCTTGGTTGAACAAGGTTACAGCCAACACTTCATTACTCAAAAAAATTTCACCTCCTTTCCATTAGAGATATTTTTCACAATCTATATTTATCTATAGTATATCAAATTATCCAATCCTGTCCAAGATTATTTTTCTGCGAACATCAAAGTCAAGGGCAAAATCGCCAGAAATTCCAAACAAAACCTCGACAGCAGGACTATTGACAACCGCTTAATGTTGAGCTATTGTTTTTATGAATCTGACATGAACCCCGATGTTGCGACCAATATTGACGTTTTTCTACAATAACCCTGTTTTGTCCCGATGTTAGCAGGAAAACCGTCAATCCCATGCCACGGCAGGCATTCACATTTAGTATAGCCACATATTTCTATATTAGGTTGGACTCTAATGCAACATCGGGGTGAAAATAGAGGATTGAGTTGAGGGCGGGAAGGCAAGCTGGGTGAAGGGATGTCAGAAGACCTGCCGATCATAACGAGTGGAGACGCCAAAACCCCCTTCGGGTCTATCTATTTGACCTGGATGGGGTTTGTTTTTTTCTACGACAAGGGCAGAAATATATGCTGAACATAAAAGACTATTTATCTTTAGACGGCCTCGGGACCGCACTTAAGACACTCACACTGTTTCCCTGGCCAAGACGCGAATCTGAGGACTTTGGCTCGTCACTCATATGGTTCCCGGTCATCGGACTGTTATTGGGCCTCATTCTCTACGGGATAAACCTTCTATTGGGGCTGTTGCCTTTCACCCAATGGACTGAAGGGACTGCCCTGCTCCTGTTGGCCATGGACATTTACCTGACAAGGGGATTGCATCTTGATGGGTTGGCGGATTGGGCCGATTCCATAGGGGGGTTTTTTCAGAGGGAGAAAAGATTGTTGATTATGAAAGACACCTCCTTAGGGACCTTTGGGGTCTTGGCACTGCTGGTAGCCTTGCTCGCCAAATGGCTCGCCTTCGAGAGACTCATATCGTGCGGTTCTGTTGTCTGGCTCATAATTATATTCACTCTTTCGAGAGGAATGATGGTGGAACTCATGACAACCCTACCTTATGCCCGCGCTGAAGACGGGATGGGGCAGCCATTTGTTGCCCAGGCTTCCACCCGAAACAGGGTCCTGTCACATGTTGTATCTATCGTCTTTTGTATCCCTTTTGGGCCATTCTCCTTTTTACTCTTTTGCCTCGGATGGCTTGAGACAAGGTTGTTTGGGATTCGTTGCAGGCATGAATTCGGGGGTATTACCGGAGATTTGCTTGGAACGGCCAATGAAATGGTGGAAATCACACTGTTAATGGTATGCGCACTTTTAGGTGAAAGCCTCCTATCCTATACAGGGTGGGGGTGGGAGTGGGCATTCTAATTAGTATCAATTTTTCATTAAATGAATATATTTGCTTGACTTGTGTAGGTTTTCTGTTTATTGCTACTTCTCAGTACTCATATTATTAACCATAAATCAAAGGAGGGGGTATGGCAACTGTAAAACAAATTCAACTTAGATTGCAGCGTTCCAAGAAAAAACTTACAGGACTTAACAAAGAAGTGACAGCTACAAAGGGTAATATCAAGAAATTGGAGTCCGAGCTTAAGAAGGCTAAAGCAGCAGACAAGGCAGCAAAGGCCAAAAAGAAAAAACTCGTGGCTAAGAAAAAACCCGTGGCTAAGAAAAAATCAGTAGCCAAGAAAAAAACTGCAGCAAAACGAAAACCTGCATCTAAGAAGAAGTAACCCTTTTTTCTGAGGTCATTTTTGTCGAGCACTTAATTTCGTGCGGGCAGTAGGGTGCCCTTTGCCAAGGGGTGTACTGTTTCTGTACGTATTCATGTGACCTCTAATATTCAAGGGGAAAGCCCCATTTCTTTAGCTGCGTTTCCATACTCGCCCTGTGACTCCCAGGCCAGAAGTGCCTGCCACACGAAGGGCAGAAACGTATATTAGTCATGTTTTGATAAAAGACATATTCTGGGATCTTTTCACCAGCGACCCCTTCACGGGCTTGCCTCAAGATAGCGTTACATATCAGACATCTGTTGAACCAGGTTGAACGAGCAGGTTCAAGATGGAGATCCCTCTTCAGTTCCATCAATTGCTCACTTACCTGATTGCCACTGATCAACACGGCACCACTACTTAGCCTTTCAGCCCTCCTCTTATGCCTGGTAAGAAGTATTCTACCCTCCCTCACAAATGCATCAATGGCCTCAGGGGAATAATGCGGCTGATAATGGGTGTCATAGCCTAATGCTCTGAGCCATTTGGCCAATTTGCCTACCATAGAATCAGCTACAAATCTCCATTCTTTCTTTCCTTTTTCCATGATATGACCCGAACTATTGATGGCCTCGTAAGCAGTAAGGAGTGGAACGTAAAAAGCCTGCATGTTGTGCAATAATATGTTGAAATATATAATGTGTAAACATTTTACCAATGTATCTTTCACTTTTAGCGCATGTGTCAAAATAGAACACCCTCATCGTTACCGCAAGAATCCCTAAAAAGGGAGGGGGGAAACATGCTGGAATCTTCAAGGAACTGGCCCTGCTGCTTGCAATATGTCAAGCGATCTTGTAGAATGTCTATCAACTCAAGGAAGTCCACTCCACCGGTTATAGCCCTTAAATAGTATCCGAACGAAAACAAGGATTTTTTGTTCAGATCAAGGAAGACGTCCCGCTATCGTCGGGGTTAACCGTAGGAATACATTCACTATTTCGAGGATTAAAATGTGAGACTGAGGCAGATATCGGCAAAAAGACGGTTTTTGGTCAGGCACTGAATAGTAGGTCCTTCGAGAGGTTGGGTAGTGTATGCCATTGAAGAAAAGATTGATTGAAACGGGACTATCCTTCTTCCTTCTTACAGGTGCAGCCATTTCTTTGGCGTTTATACCTGCAGCCTCAGCAAACCTTTCCCTGCTTAGACAAAGCATCATCGACTATAACCTTGAGAGCTATAAAATGAGCCTGTCAGATGGCTCTTACAAGGGTGCTGCCGGGATCCTGTTAATCGGGCCAGAGGTTGCGCGCTCTTTCGGGCTCAAAGCGTTTATAAATCAGGATTACATGGAAGCCGAGGAACTGAACAAGAGGGCGAATCTCCTGTTTGCCAGGGCTGTTGCGGCGATTACCACCCAGAAGGAGGGGAGTTTTGCTGCTAAGCACGCGGAAAGTGCCGGGGAATTGGCCTTGGATAGCAAAGAGGCCCTTGACTCAGCCCGAAAATATTTCGTGGCTTACAGATCAAAATTGACGCCCAAGGTAGATGACAGGCTGAATCGAGCGATCTGCTCATCGCTCCTGGATAAACTTCTGGAAGAAAGTCTTAAAAAAGCTTTCTACAACCTGAGGGATGGTTTGGGTATTTTTTACAACCGATGTCATGGCCTCCCTTCAAACAGCCCTTCATTGAACCCTGAAAACGTGAAGTTTGTGAATTACGTGTTTCACGAGTTTACACAAAAGGCATCCCGTACAGACAAGGAGCACTTTGACCTTGGAAAACAGGAGATGCGCAGGGGAACAAATCCCGGATTTTTATGGAAAAACGCTGTAAAAGGGGAGGGATCTCTTTTTATATCTCTTATTGAAAAATGCCTTGACCAACAGAGAAGGGGTGCATATCCGGTAGACCCTCTCCTTTTTATCGCCCTAATAAGGAGGGAATCCAATTTTGATCCCCGTGCTATTTCTTACATAGGAGCTGCTGGCCTGACCCAGATTATGCCAAAGACGGGGAAAGGCCTGGGGATGAAAAATATCTATATGCCATCATATTTCGAAGAAGCCATATCTCTCATGGAACGTCAACGAAAACTCAGGAAGAGGGCCAGGGTCCTTCTCTCAGAGGTTACCGCAACAAACAAAACAGAAATCGCCAAAGACGCCAGGGAGTTAATGCAGAAATCCTTGAATTGTGGCCAAGAACGGTCTAAGCTCTTCAGGCGATATAAGAGAGAATTGTTGGATAAAGACCGGGATGACCGCCTGAAACCAGGCAAAGCAATTGAGTATGGGTACAGATATTTTTCTGGGCTTATGAAGGCACAAAACGGGGACATCAGCTTAGCATTGGCCTCTTATAATGCCGGACCGCATCGGGTAAGACAGTATACAGGGATACCCCCATATGGAGAAACGGTTTCATTCCGGAACACGGTGTTAAAGTACTACCGGGAATATCTAATGAAATTGAAGATCGAAGATTGAGGAATTGAGGTATCAATATTCAATCTGCAATATTCAATTGAAGTAAGGAGCTGACTCATGAACTCAGGCGTCTTAACAAAAAGCAACTTTGAAGATATCAGGCTTGTGAAACGGGGAAAGGTCAGAGATGTTTATGAAGTTGAGGATATGCTGTTGATTGTTGCAAGCGACCGCATGTCGGCTTTTGATGTGGTTATGGATGACCCTATTCCTGATAAAGGGAAAATATTGACGGCGATATCTCTCTTCTGGTTCAGGGAGCTGGAGTCTATCATCGAAAATCATCTAATAAGCAGCAGTCCGTCTGAGTATCCGGAGGTCTGCCAAAAATATGCCCCGCAACTCGAGGGCCGCAGCATGCTTGTCAAGAAAACAGAACCCCTGCCGGTAGAATGTATTGTCAGAGGATACCTCTCCGGTTCAGGCTGGCAGGAATATCTCCGGACGGGATGCGTCTGCAATATCCCGCTCCCCAAAAAGATACGCGAGTCCGATAAACTCAGAGCGCCCATTTTTACCCCTTCTACCAAAGCCGAAGACGGCATGCACGATGAAAACATCAGTTTTGAAAGGGCAGAAGAGATCTTAGGCAAGAAAATCGCAGAAGAGGTGCGGCGCATCAGCCTCCAGATCTATGAATTTGGAAGGGATTTGGCAGCAGAAAAAGGTATTATCGTAGCAGATACAAAATTTGAGTTTGGCATCAAAGACGAACGCCTAATCCTGATTGATGAGGCGTTAACACCCGATTCTTCAAGATTCTGGCCAATGTCTGATTACAGCCCTGGAGGGCCGCAAAAGAGTTTCGACAAACAGTTTCTGAGAGATTATCTGATTGAAATCAATTGGCCTAAAAAACCGCCCCCACCTAAGTTGCCGGACGAAATTGTCAAGAAAACGAGGGAGAAATATTTAGAAGCATTGGAAAGATTAACAGGAAAAGGGATTTAAAAGGCATACGATAAATGAAGTCTGTTATTTGCTTTATTGATGACTCCGGATTTGAGCATGATCTTGTAAAATATGAGATCGCCCCTTCGGCCTCTGATCTTGAATTCGTTCAGGCCTACACCTTTGATGAAGCCAAGGGTCTATTGGCCGCCAAAACCCCTTCCCTGTTTCTCCTCGACCTGTGGGGACAGGATAAGGATGTGGTTGAGCCGTATTTGACGCCAATGGAGGAACTCAAAAAAAAGGCCGCCGATTTCCCGAAGCTGGACCACGTCTATAGGGGGCTGGACAGCTTCCAGGGAGATATTAATAACGAGTTCCTTAAGAGGCTCTTTGCCATCGTGGATTGCTGGAGGGCACTGTTCAAGGATACCTGTGATCGGATCGGGCAGAATAGGAAGTATGGCCTTTTTAATCTCCGTCAGGCGCGCCTTTATTACCCCCAGATTCCTGCGGTGTTTTATACCAGAAAATCGTTGATCAATGATGCTGTTGCCATGTTGAAGGCCGGCGCTGATGGCCTGTTTATCAAACCCACCGGGCTTAATGACGATGATACGCGTCGTCTTACAAGAGAATATGCCCCTCGCCTTTTGAGTGACCTGAGAAAAATTATGAAAAAGGACTGACTTGTACCCTGTTAGGGGACTCTGACAGGGAGATCAAACATCCATGATTCTACCAGATATCTGCCTCTCTTAAAACGAAGCCAACCAAGTAAATCCAACCTGGAACCTTTGAATTCCGCTGGGCGGGGAACCCCTGAACAGTTACTTGTTTTTCGGGTTTTTTCCTGAACAAAAACAGGCTCCTTTCGGCATGGAAAACTTCCCAGGGACTGCCTTGACAAAGCTTTTTCCGATGCTTAATGTTTCGCTTAGTGTTGAAATCAGGAAAGAATACCGGTTTGGTAGCAGGTGTTAAAAGCAGTCAGGGTCAATGTCATGAGTGAGGATAAAATGAAGGGTGAACGAACGGAAACTGCTTCCGAAGAGTTGGAAGAAAATCCTCGAAAAGAGGAGGAATCTCAAGATCAAGAGGAAGAAGAGATCCCTCTAACAAAGATGACAAAGGCCCAATTAGTAGAAAAAGTTGAAAAGGTTCAGGAAGCTTCAGACAAAAATCTTGATCTTTATGTCCGTTCTCAGGCAGAGATTGACAACTTAAAAAAGAGATACCAAAAAGAACGGCAGGATTTAGCTAAATTTGCAAACGAATCCCTAATAAAACAGCTCCTTCCGGTAGTGGATAACCTGGAAAAGGCTATTACCCATTCTCAGGATGAAGATTCGATTGAGGCTATCCGAGAGGGTGTTGACCTCACTTTAAAGGGGCTCATGGATATCTTGCAGAAGTCGGGGGTCGAAACGGTTGAGGCGATTGGTGAACAGTTTGACCCCAACTTCCATGAGGCGGTTTCAGAAATGGCTGACGACGGAATGAAACCTGGGACCGTGATCAAAGATCTTCAAAAGGGTTACATCCTTAATCAGAGGCTCATTCGACCATCTATGGTCATTGTGAGCAAGAAGACGGCATAACGCTAACAAACCAGGAAAGCGGGCCTCTCCCAGAGGGGCAAAACGCAAAATTATGTCAAGAAAATTTTCAGATATTAGGAGGCAGTAGATATGGGAAAAACAATAGGAATCGACCTCGGGACAACCAATTCGTGTGTCGCCGTTATGGAGGGTGGGGATCCTGTGGTGATCGCCAATGCAGAGGGAAGCAGGACCACTCCCTCTATTGTAGCTTTTACTGACAGCGGAGAGAGGTTGGTTGGCCAGACCGCCAAGAGGCAGGCTGTGACCAATCCGGAAAATACAGTCTTTGCGGTCAAACGGCTTATCGGCCGAAAATTCGGTTCGGCCGAGGTAGGGAGAGATATTAAGGTCCTCCCTTATAAAATCAGCAAGGCATCTAATGGCGATGCCCATGTCTCCATCAAGGGAAAAGACTACAGCCCCGCTGAGATATCTGCAATGATTCTCACAAAGATGAAAGAGACCGCAGAGGAGTACCTCGGAGAAAAAGTCACAGATGCCGTAGTCACAGTCCCGGCATATTTTAATGACAGCCAGAGACAGGCCACCAAGGATGCCGGGCGTATTGCAGGCCTGAATGTGGAAAGGATTATCAATGAGCCCACGGCCGCGTCTTTGGCGTTTGGCGTGGACAAAAAGGGAGACAAGAAAATCGCTGTCTTTGATCTGGGCGGCGGGACCTTTGACATCTCTGTATTGGAGATTGGCGAAGGGGTTTTTGAGGTCAAGTCCACCAATGGCGATACCCATTTGGGCGGTGAGGATTTTGACCTGAGGATCATCGAGTATTTGGCAGATGAATTTAAAAAGGATCAGGGCATCGATCTTCGAAACGACAAGATGGCGCTCCAGAGACTGAAAGAAGGTGCTGAAAAGGCAAAGGTTGAGTTATCAGGTTCAATGGAGACGGATGTGAATCTCCCCTTTATTACGGCTGACGCCAGTGGTCCCAAACATCTTAATATCAAACTGACTCGTGCAAAATTGGAAGGGTTGATTGATGATTTGATTGACAAGATAGTCGGTCCGTGTAAGACAGCAATAAGAGACGCCGGCCTTTCAGCTAAGGATATCGATGAAGTGATCCTGGTCGGCGGTATGACCCGCATGCCAAAGGTGCAGGAAAAGGTTAAGGAGATCTTTGGCCAGGAACCGAGCAAGGGCGTTAATCCAGACGAAGTGGTGGCTGTTGGGGCTGCTATTCAGGGCGGTGTTCTTAAGGGAGAGGTCAAAGATGTGCTCCTCCTTGATGTAACGCCCCTTTCCCTCGGTATCGAGACCCTGGGAGGTGTTTTTACCAAGCTTATCGAAAAGAACACCACCATCCCCACCAAGAAGAGTCAGATTTTCTCAACGGCGGCCGATAACCAGCCTGCGGTTGAAATACATGTCCTCCAGGGGGAGCGGGAAATGGCTGCCACCAACAAGACCTTGGGCCGGTTTCAATTGGTGGGAATCCCTCCGGCCCCGAGGGGTCTTCCCCAGATTGAGGTCACCTTTGATATCGACGCCAATGGGATAGTCAGTGTTTCCGCAAAGGACATGGGGACAGGGAAAGAGCAATCGATCAAAATTACCGCCTCCAGCGGCCTGAGCGAAGAGGAGATTGATAGCCTCATCAAAGACGCGGAAATACACGCAGAAGAAGACAAAAAGAAAAGGGAACTCATTGATGCCCGCAACATGGCCGATTCCATGATCTATTCTACTGAGAAGTCTGTCAAAGAGGTGGGCGACAAGTTGGATGATGCCACAAAAACGAATATCACCCAGGCGATTGACAATTTGAAAAAGGCTGCCGAAGGAGAGGACATCGAGGAAATCAAGCGCCTTACTGAGGAATTGACCCAGGCATCCCACAAACTGGCAGAGACCATGTACGCAAATGCTAACCAGGATCAGGGCCAGGCCGCGGATGCGGCGGGCCCTGAATCCGCGGCAGGGCCTTCAAAAGACGAAGACGTAGTGGATGCCGACTTCGAGGAAGTCCAGAAGTGATCATCAGGTTTTTTTTAGCAAAAAAGGCTATCCCCTCCTTAATGGTGGGAATAGCCTTTTTTTTCGCTGCATGTCAGACCAAAGCGCCTCCACCTGTTGAGGTGGAGCAGGTTAGAGCGGGGCCGCTTGCCCGGGCCGAGGGGTACTTACAAAATGGTGAGCTAAAAAAGGCCCTAAATGCCTATGGGGCCTTCCTTAAACATACACCTAAGGGCGAAAGATCAGCCTTGGCGCTGAAACGCACATCT
>Ga0307424_1001199_pt1 | contig 13761 bp, 12 predicted proteins | sample SalMarWE160320MG_FD_202157 | JGI IMG/M metagenome (GOLD analysis project Ga0307424, IMG submission 202157) | Salt marsh sediment microbial communities from the Plum Island Ecosystem LTER, Massachusetts, United States - WE1603-20 | ecosystem: Environmental > Aquatic > Marine > Intertidal zone >... | reverse complement strand
TTCCTGCCGAAGTATGACGGTACGGTAATGCGGGCACAGCTGGATTCGGTCCCGATCCCGTCGGGTCGCTTCCCCCCCGATGCGCATCCCCGCGATGTCCTCAGGGGCGATTGGACGCTTTCGGCGACCGTGGTGAAGGGCCCGCCGCCGACCTCGCTCGCGCCGATCGTGAACCTGGCCGACGGCTCGGCACGAGAAGTCGCGATGATCGGCGCCCTCGGAGACGACCTCGTGTATCTGGAGGGCAGCCGAGCCCGGTTCCTGAGGCTCGATCAGCCCGACCTGCGCTTTTCCGGCGCCCTGGCAGGCGCTGCCGTGGGGGACACGTTGCGGCTTGCGGTGCGGAGGCATGGACCGTCCCGCTGTCTCTCGATCGGGGACCGCGAGGTATGCCCGGTATGGTCGCCCGGGCGCTCGTGGGCCCTCCTCAGCTATGCCGAAGGCCGCCCGGAGAGCACCCGGCGCGTGATGGACAACCTCTGGCTCCTCCTGCTCTTCTCTCCGCTCGGCTTCTGGTCGCGGCGGTGGAGGGGGGTCGTCGCCTGCGGGCTCGGTGCGGCCGCCGGCGTGGCCTTGGCCGTTGTCGTGACGCGCCTCGGCTTCCCGCCTTGGAGCGGCATCGCGGCGGCGTGTGGGGGTGCGCTTGCGGGACACGCCCTGCGACGGGTCCTGCAGACGCTCCTCAGAGCGGGAGCGCGCGATCCAGAGCCGGCTTGACCTCGAGGGCGACCCTCCTCGCCAGTGCGAAGGCCTCATCCTCGCCGCCCGACGTGAGCGGGACGACGATCCGCACCAGCGCTTCGTCTGTGCGCCTGCGCAGGGCCGCGTCCCGCAGGAGATCCCACTTCACCAGATACTCGTCATAGGCGACGCGGCCCCGCCCCTGATACCAGTAGAGCACGAGGGCACGGTCGTCCCCGTTCTGCAGCAGGTACCGATTGACCGTGAATGCGTCGTTGCCCTTGCCCAGCGTCGCGGGCGAGGACGAGAGCGCCTCCCACCCGGCTCCCGGAAGGCAGTTCTGGGGCGAGTGGATCGTTCGCCCGCGGCTCTGCTGGTCGTAGAAACCGAGGTAGACCGACGTCCACCGGGAAGAGGACGGTTCGTCGTCGGTGATCGTGTCCACGGCCTCGTATACACGCAGGGCGTAGGCCGTGAAGCCCGCGACCTCGGCTTCGGCGTCGGCGATCTCGACGTCCTCCCCCTTCATTCCCTCCACCTCCTCGGGGAGGGCGCTCTCGAGGGGGAGCCGAAGCTCGGGCGCGAGCTGGGCGTGTACGAAGGTCAGGAGGAGCGCGCCGGCTGCCAGTACAACGGCGGGCGCCCAACCGCGAAGCCGGCGCGGCTTCACGCCGCCTCCACCGGCCGGTTCCGTTCGCGGATCCATCCTTCCCCACGGGCGAAGAGCCAGGTGATCACGCCGAGGATCCCAAAGGCGGCCAAGAACATCGCCCATCCCTCGGTGGCGTGCATGAAGCCGTCTCCAAGGGCCGGATTCACGAAGACGACCAGGAAGCCGGTCAGGAAGACGCGGAGACCGTTGATGAGGATGGCCACCGGGATCGTGACGATCAGCAGGAGGGCGCGTAGCGGCGGATAGCGCAGCCAGATACCCCCCATGAGGAGCCCGAGCGATGTGAGCGCGGTCAGAGACCGTAGTCCCGAGCACGCCTCGGTGACGAAGAGCGAGCGACCGGGGAGGTGGATGACATTCCCCGCCAGCTGCACTGGGATGTCGCGCCAGTGGAGGAGGGCGGCCCCGATGGCCGAGGCCTTGAGCTGGAGGGGGAACGCGATCGTGGCGAGGATGACGGCCGGGAGGGGGATCGACAGCACCAGGAGTGCGAGGGGGAGCCACCACCGGAGGAGCTGGCGCATACTCCACGCGTATACGATGAGCGCCGCGGCCGCACCGATGAACGATAGGCGCATCGTGTACTGTTCGGCCGCCAATGCGGAGGTGATCCGGAGCGCCACCGCGCCCGCGAGGAGCGTGAGGCCCAACAGCGGCTGGGCCCGCCTCTCCGTTGCGAGCCCGCTCCTGTACATCAGAAAGACGGACAGGGGCCCGAGGAGGAGCCCGTGCCCGGCCTCCGGGTCTCTCCACCAATCCCAGACGAGAGTGGCGAACGGCTCCCAGTAGAGCCACGCAAAAGCCAGGCCCCCCACCAGCAGGGGGGCCTGGACCAGGATTCGAAGCCGGGGCGGCTTCGCCTCGCCGCCGGCCGCGACGGATACGATCATGTAAGAGAGTCTACATCCATCCCTTCCGGAGAACCATGACGGCAGGAGTACGCGCCATGATCATGAGGTCTTCGACGGCAGAGCGACGCCGGATATACTCGAGGTCGAGATCGACCTTGCGCTTCACGTCGTCGATGTTCTGGTCGTAGGGCAGGCTCACCTGGGCGAGCCCTGTGATGCCCGGCAGCACCTTCTGCCTTTCGCGGTAGTCCGTAAGCTTCTCGCTGAGGCTGGCGAAGATCCTCGGCTGCTCCGGCCGGGGTCCGACGATGTTCATGTCACCCTTCAGGACATTGAAGAGCTGGGGTAGCTCGTCCAGCCTCGAGGAGCGGAGGAACCGCCCGATCGGGGTGATACGCGGATCGTCCTTGGCAGCCCACACCTGGTTGGCCGGCTGGTCGATCCGCATCGTCCGGAACTTGTAGATCGTGAAGATCTTCCCGCCCTGGTCGCCGGCCCGCCGGCAGCGCTCGGGTTCCTTCCCCCGGCGCTTCCGCCGATCGATCCCCACCCGGGGCTGCGTGTAGATGGCAGGCCCGGGGGAGGAGAGCTTCACGAGAGCCCACACGACCAGCATGATCGGAGCCGCCATGAGGACTGCGAGCGAGGCGACGATCACGTTGAGCACCCTGCATGCCCGATCCCGGGTCCGATGGGTCGGGGTCTTGGCGAGGACGCTCGCGTGGTGTGTGGGGGACCGCCGACGCACTGGGAGCCACCTTGGGCGTGGCGCGGCGATGACTGAGCCTTCACTACCGGAGTAGCTAGGCGATTCCTGCCTTGAACTCAAGCGGGACTCCTGGTGGAGATCACGACGTTCACGATTTCCCGGAGCCCCCCGGACCGGGCAACCACGGGGCAGCCGCGGTCGATGGATCTATCTGCAAGAGTCGTTCACATACGCAGCGCGGATACCACAGGAACGCTATATTATTGTGTATCAATGATTTGAGTGTACGGCCGCTCCGTGGGCCATCCTGGGATCGGAGGTGGTTGTGTGGGGGTTTGCTGACGTTTGTTGTTGGTTTGTCACAGCCCGTGCGAGCTGGACAGCCGCGTCAAGGCGCGGTGGGTCGCGAGATCGTATCGACTCGGCGGGAAGACGACGGCAGGGAACCGCGACGGTCAGCGAGGGGCCGGGACGTCGACCGTGAAGGAGAATCGCGTGCCACGCTCGGGCCCGCTTTCGACCTGGAGATCCGAGCCCATGGCTCGCACGATGCGGCGGGAAATGGACAGGCCGACGCCGCTCCCCGAAAAGAAGTGCCCGGGGCTGTGTAGCCGCTTCTTGAAGGGGTCGAAGAGCTCGTCCACCCGCTCCTCGGAGATGCCCCGGCCCGTGTCCTGGACGAAGAACTCCACTCGGGACGCCGAGTGCCGCCTCACCCCGATCTCGACATGCCCCTCGTCCGTGAACTTGAGGGCGTTCGTCGTCAGGTTGAGCAGCACGCGTGCCACGGCGAGGGGGTGTCCGTGCGCCCGGTCGTACTCCGGAACCGAGACGCGGAGCTCCACGGCCTTCTCGTCGGCCATGGGCTGGACCATCTCCTGGACGCCCCGCACCATCTCGGCGAACGAGTACAGCTCGGGGTCGCCGTCGATGAGGCCTTTGCCCTCCCGGGCAAGGTCGATGACGTTGGAGGCCAGCGACGCCAGCCCCAGTGCGGCGCTGTAGATGAGGCCGAGCTGACTCCGCTGCTGGTCGTTGACTGCTCCGCTGTGGCCGGTGCGGAGCGTCTCGGACAGGAAGAGGATGGAGGTCAGGGGCGAGCGGAGGTCGTGCGCGACCTCGATCAGCAGCTGGAGCGCATCGGGTTGGGACAGGCGGGCGGCGAGGCTCGACGCGTCATTGCTTGCCAGGACACGGCCCAGCCGGACCTCGAGCGCCCGGACGACCTCGAGCAGGCCCTGCGAGCCTTCCGGGGGCACCGGGAGTCCGAGCACGGTGCCGCGCAGCGCCGCGATGATCCGGGCATCGAGTGCCGGGTGCTCCGATGGGAGACCTGTATCAGGATCGGCGTCGCCCTGGAGGATGCAGATCGTCGCGTCCAGGACCACCCGCAACCGGTCGGCCGCTTCCGCCCCGGCCAGGCTACCGGCCTGCGTGGGCTCCACGCGCAATTCCTCGGTCAGGCTCTCGCATGCCGACTCGAGGATCGACTCCGGCGAGAGGGAGGGGTCCGTCGGCTGCGCTGCCTTCACGGGCATCAATGCATGGCGTCGCTGACTGCCTCGGCCTCTCGGATCAGGCTGTCGCGGCGCGTGCCATGCTTCTCCATCAGGCGGTAGAGCGTCGTGCGATCGACCCCAGCCAGCTTCGCCGCATCGGAGATGTTGCCCCCGGCCTGCCGGACGACGTGCTTGAGGTATGCCGTCTCGAAGTCGCCGACCACCTTGTCGCGGGCGGTGCGATAATCGAGGTCCATGATCCCGGACCCATAGAACGGAGCTTGCTCACGTCCGAATGTGGGCTCGTCGTCGATGAAGGGGATCTCCGAAGCGGAGATCTCGGCTCCGGGCGCGACCAGCACCGTCAGGTGCTCGATGACGTTACGCAGCTCCCGCACGTTCCCTGGCCAGGGGGCACCTCTGAGCGTGTCCATCGCCCGGTTCGAGAACGTAGGGGGTGGGGTGGTCGGGTCGCGGTGCATTCCCCAGAACTCCCGGAGGAAGCGCTCGGCCATGTGCGGGATGTCCTCGGGTCGGTCCCGGAGCGGCGGGATGTGGATGGGCACCACCCGCAGCCGATAATGCAGGTCTTTGCGAAGCTGCCCGTCCCGGATCGCCTCGACCGGATCGCGATTCGTGGCCGCGATGAAACGGACATTCACGACCGCATCCGTCTTGATGGAGCCCACCCGCCGCACCACCCCATCCTGGAGCACGCGCAGGAGCTTCGCCTGCGTGGGAAGGGGCAGCTCGGTCAGCTCGTCGAGGAAGAGCGTACCGCCGTTGGCCACCTCGAGCAAGCCCTGCTTCTCCCGAACGGCGCCGGTGAACGCCCCCTCGACGTGCCCGAACATCTCCGATTCGAGGAGCGTCTCGGGGATCGCGGCGCAGTTCACGGGCACGAGCTCCCTGCTCGCCCTGCGGCTGTGGCGGTGGATGTAGTGGGCGATGACCTCCTTTCCCGTTCCGCTTTCGCCCGTGATGAAGACCGAGGCGTCCGTATGCGCCACCTTGCTGGCGACGTCGAGAACCTGCCGGAACGCCTTGCTCGCTCCGAGGAGCTGCGGGCCGTGTACGTCGATGAGCTGGCTGCCCTCGTCGGCGATATGCTGGCTCTCCCGGGCTACGACGACAGCGTGGGCGGCGCGCCCCACCAGGATCTGGAAGTGCGTCGCCGAGAATGGTTTTGGCAGGTAGTCCCAGGCCCCCTCCCGGAGCGCGGTGACGCTCGACTCCACACTCGGGTTACCCGTCATCACGATGGCGACGGATTCCGGGTTGGTCTCCAGCGCCGCGCGCATGATCTCGAGCCCCGACGCCTGGGACATGTACAGATCCAGCAGAAGGACGTCGAAGGGCTGGCGCTTCACAATCCTCATGGCCTCGTCGCCCCGGCCGCATACGGTTACACCGAAGCCTTCGGAGGCGAGGAGTGAGGCGCAGCTCTCCCGCAGCGAGTGCTCGTCGTCGACGATGAGGATCTCGATGGAGCCGCGCTGCTCGGCGTCGAGCTCGATCAACTCTCTACCGGGCGTGCTCGGCAGCGGAACACCGCCGCCGCCGTAGCCGTGGCGGTGGTCCGACTCGGCGTAGGTTCGTCCTGGTATCCTGGGAGGGGCGGTCATCACAGGCCTCTTGTGGACGAGACGGCTTTGGCTGAGTGTTGGCAGAGTGGGTTGTCCCCACCAACGGCGGTGAGACTTCAAATTTCTTCCCGCTGTTGCGGCGACGCAAGTCTTTCATTTGCCTTGATCGTGCCTGCAATGCAAGGGATTGTACCAGATCTGCAACAGGCCTGACCCGAGTATTCGCTGTTGCCACCTCAGAGAATCGCCGATGGCTGACGACAAGCTCATTCCTTCTGGCGGGACGGAATCCCCACCGCTAGCACCGGTCCAGAATGACGACCTGTACGGTCTGGCCCCCCGGCTGCCGGAGGAGGAGGAAGAGGGGGGCGTCGACCTCCGCAGATACATATATGCGCTCTGGCGGCACAAGTGGCTTCTTCTAGCAGCCGCGTTGATGGGAGGCGTGGGTGCGGCGGCGGCATGGATGGTTGTGCCGGTCGGTTACACTGCCACCGGGAATCTATGGATCCAGGCAGACCGTCAAGCGAGCTCGACCGGCGACGTTCAGCCGATTCGGCAAAGCGGACTGTTCCGGTCGAACGCTTGGATCGACTTGCTTCGTTCGTACTCGGTATTGGACCCCGTGGTGATTCAGGAGCGCATGTACCTGACGGTGCCGAAGGAGAATGGCGTTGCTTTCTCTTCCTTCGAGCTCGCGGACCAGTTCCAGCCGGGCAGCTATCGTCTCACCATCGGAGAGGACGGGCGCCAGTATACCCTGGCCACCAAGCAAGGAGCGGTTCTCGAGCGAGGGGCGTTGGGAGATCCGATCGGAGCAAGGCTGGGATTCCGATGGAGCCCTGAGGCCGGAGCCTTCCCGGCCGGCACAAGGATGGATTTTTCGGTCGCTACGCCTCGCGAAGCTTCCAACGACCTGCGGGATCGATTGCTGGCACATATGGATCCGCAGGGGAACTTCGTCGGGCTTTCTCTCCAGGGCACGGATCCGCAGCGAATCGCATCGATCCTGAACGCCTTGATGGACCGCTACGTCGCCATCGCAGGGGATCTGAAGAAGAGCAAGCTCGACGAGATCCTGGGAATTCTCCAGGAGCAGTTGCGGTACGCCCAGCAGGAGCTCGAGCAGGCGGAGCAGAACCTGGAAGAGTTCCGCGTCGCCACGATCACATTGCCCTCCGATAACTCCACGCCGATTGCCCCTGGTCTGGAAGAGACGCGTGACCCTGTGTTCGGCAGCTATTTCCGAATGAAGGTGGACCTCGAGCAGCTCCGCCGAGACCGGCAGCGGCTGCAGGCGATTGTGGATAGCCTCCCGCAGAGCGGAGTGCGCATCGAAGCCCTGGAAGGTATTCCGGCGGTTGCTGCGTCGGTTGAATTGAGGCCGATCCTCGACGAGCTGGTGAACAACCGGTCTCAACTCCGTGTTCTCCGTGACCGGTACTCCGACGACTACCCGCCGATTCAAGAGCTCCTCACTCGCATCCGGACGATTGAGACGCAGGCGATCCCGAGGGTCGTCAGCGGCATCCTCGCGGAGATGACGACGCAACAGCATGATCTTCAGGCGAGGGTGGACTCGGCTTCCTCCGAGCTCACCGCGATCCCGCCCCGGACCATCGAAGAAGCGCGACTCCGTCGACGGGTGGCGATCCAGCAGAATCTCTACAATGAGCTTCGCTCACGCGTGGAGACGGCGCGTCTGGCGTCGGCGAGCTCGATTCCGGACCTGCAGATCCTCGATCGAGCGTCGGCGCCCGAGCAACCCACGGACGACAAACGACTCCAGTTGGCGGCCGTGATCCTGATGGGCGTGTTCGGAGCGGCGATCGGCGGCGTCATCCTATTGGACCACGTCGATCCGCGCGTCCGCTACCCGTTGCAGGTGAGCCGGGAAATGGGCCTGGACATCCTGGGGAGCATCCCGCGGGTAAGCCACTCCCACGGTGCCAGGGGGGAGGAGAACGCGGCCCACGTGTTGGAGGCTTTTCGCGAGCTTCGCCTCACGATCGGCTTCGCATATGGTTCGGCCGGGCCGCTGACCCTCGTGATCACCAGCCCTGCCCAGGGAGAGGGGAAGTCGCTGATCTCCACTAACCTGGCGGTAGCGTACGCGGAGGTGGGGCGAAGGACCCTTCTGATCGACGCGGACACGCGGCGCGGGGACGCCCACCGCCTTCTGGCTCGAAACCGGTCGCCGGGACTCACGGACTACCTCAGGGAGCGGACCTCCGGCGATATCATCCAGACCACCGAGTACGACCGACTGCACTTCGTCGGTTCGGGAACCCGGAGCGGATCCACACCCGAGCTCCTGGCCTCCCCCCGGATGACCGCCTTCCTCGGCACGCTCAAGCGTGCCTACGACGTGATCATCGTAGACACGCCCCCGCTGGCTGCGGGAGGGGACGCCGTGCTGCTCGGTGCGATGACGGGAAACATGGCCATAGTTATCCGTAACGGTTCCACGGAGAAGCCGCTGGTGTTGGTGAAGCTGGAGGCGCTGTCGCGTCTCCCGATCCGCATTCTCGGAGCGATTCTCAATGACGTGGAGCCGAATAGCGCTCACTACCGCTACTATTCGTCCTACCTACCCGGGTACGAGCCGGGAGCCGAAGAGGACGCGAACGACGAGGGCAGGCCGCCCCTCCTAGCGGACGTGGGTGGCAGCGATCAGGCCTCGTAGGAACGGACGGGGAAGCCTCCCTCGTCCACCTGAGCTCGCCGGAGTGCCATCGTCGCCTTGAAAAGGAGGTCTTCCGGGTTGACCGGCTCGCTCGCGGCCGTGGCGTAGAAGCCGGCGCGCAGGCGAAACTCCTCGGGGGTGATGAGTGGTGTTTCGCCATGCATGCGCGCGGTCTCCTGGACCAGCTCGAGCACTCGATCGGCCAGGCGAACCGCACCGTCCCGGTCCGTGCCAGGCGCCACGATGACGAATTCCCCGGAGGCCAGCCGTCCCACCGTGTCGGAAACCCGGGTCACGGTCTTCAGTGCTTCGGCGATGCCCTCCGCGAGATGATCGACCCTGACGGGCTCTTCCGCAGTGGCCAACCGGTCGAGCCACTCCGGCCCGAACGCGATACATGCCATGGGGCGCTCGAATCGGATGGCGTCGGCGCTGATCTCCTGGGCCCGGCGGAGGAGACCCCGGGCGTTGTAGAATCCCGTGCCGGGATCGGTCAGTCCCTCCTCCCGGATCCGGTCCGCCTCCTGCTTGGCGCGCACGAGGGTCTCCATCCGTAACACCAGCTCACCCGGATCGACGGGATGGTGAAGGATATCCCACGCTCCCGCGCCGAGCGCCTCGAGGCGCTCAGCCCGCCCGACCGTGGACGCGCTGATCATGAGCAGGGGCGTGACCGCGTGCACCGTCGGAGCCCGCTTCAGCTCCCGCGCCACGTCGATGCCGTCCAGGTCTGGGAGGTGGAAGTCGACGATGATCGCGTCGGGGCTGACCTTCTGGACCAGGTCGAGTGCCTGGCGCCCAGTGTAGGCCTTCAGGACCACGTGGCCCTTGGGTCGCAGGATGCTCTCGATGGAGCGAGACGTCCACTCCTGATCGTCGACAAGGAGGACGAGGGGCGTCAACGCGGGCTCGGACTCGCTTGTTCGCCCGGATGGGGCCGTGGAAATGGAGCGTCCACTTTGCAAGACGGTTCTCCAGGCATGTTGGGGACGGTCGCCCATCGTGATGCAAGATTCATGCGCGAGAGTGCGCGTTGTGGCCGCGATTGGCTCTTGTGACAGAACGAGTTGCGCGGTCGCGCCTTCGGGCGCGACGACGCCTGCGATCGTGCTCCCCTGCCGAGGAACATCTGTCGCACGAAGCGGGCGCCTGTGTAGCAGACCTGCAACCGGACGAATGGCGGCCGGCGACTGTACGGCTATCCCCTCCGCGAGTTACTTTGTGGCTATGATGCTCCGAGCCTGGCCAGTGGCCGTCCTCATGGTGCTGCTCGCCGCCGCCGCTCTGTCGGCGCAGATCCCCGTCGAGTTCGGCCCCGGCAGCGCCGAGCTTTCCCGGGAGGACCTCACCCAGCTCCTGCAACGCTACGAGGAGGCGATTGCCTCGCCGGCCTATTCCGGTGGGGTGAAAGACGCCGCGAGGGCGAATGCCGAGCGCATCCGGGAGCGCCTGGCGCTCGGGGATTTCCGCGTCGGAGATCGGGTCGTGCTGTCGGTCCAGGGTGAGCCGAACCTGCCGGACACCGTCCTGGTGGAACCCGGGCCACAAATCTCACTCCCGCTCTTCGGGTCGATCTCCCTCGCGGGCGTGCTCCGCTCGGAGATCCAGGCGCACCTCACTCGCGAGCTGGGCAAGATTATTCGCGACCCGGTCGTGCGGGCCCAGGGCCTCATGAGGCTGTCGATTCAGGGTTCCGTGGCCAGACCGGGCTTCTACGTTGTTCCCGCGGACATGCTGGTCAGCGACGCGCTCATGATCGCGGGGGGACCGGGGGCGAACGCCAACCTGGACGACCTGCGCATCGAGCGCGGGACTACACGGCTCGTGCAGGGGCAGGGGATGCAGGATGCGCTGCTCCAGGGTCGCACGCTTGATCAGCTCAACCTTCAGGCGGGTGATCAGATCTTCCTCCCCCAGAAGGCGGCGGGGCCGCTGGGAGCGTTTCTTCGCTACTTGGCGGTGGCGGCGGTCCCGGTCATCCTGGGTGTGTGGTTGGCGCACTAGGATTCCGGGGTTAGGGGCTCTCCCTACCCAGGTTCCGAGGTGGCCGTCACCCGCCTAAAGCGCCGCCCTCCTTGCCGTCCTCCATCGCCCCCGAGAGCATCTTCAATAGCTCCTCCGACGTGAAGGGCTTCCGCAGGACGTACGGGGCGTCGTTCAGGGCGCCCGACAGGATGGGATCGTCGTTGGCGTAACCTGTGGTGTAGACGACGACCATCTCAGGGTGCTCCTCCAAGAGCGCCTGCGCGAGTGTGCCCCCCCATCCGTCCGGGAGGTTGATGTCCATCAGCAGAACGTCGATAGGGTCGTGGACCAGCTCGATGAGCCTACCCGCCTCGTCGGCCGAGCCGGCCTCCAGCACCTTGAACCCGCGCCTCCTCATGAGCGTGGAGAACGAGCCGCGGATCCCCGGCTCGTCGTCGACGAAGAAGACGACTGGGCTGCGTTCCGCTTCCTTCCCCTTCCGGGCTGCTCGATCGTCGTTCATGTGCGCGCCCGTCCGGACGGAGTGACGATACCGGGAGACGTATCTTCCGTCATACGCGTGGACTGCATACCGCTAGCTGTCCTCCAGGAACCGATCCCCAGGAAGAGCAGCGCGAGGAACGCTGTCAGGTACTTGGCCTCAGAAATGCTGGCGCCTGCAATGAACGACGAGAGGCTCTCGGGTGGCCTCGTCGCCCGCACCTGCACCACGTCGAGCGCGAACATCGCCATCACGAGAACAAGCACGAACGCTCCTGCCAGTTCCGCGGCGGCAACGGTGCGGAGTGCGGCCCTGCTCCTACGCCAGAAGGCCACGGACGTGGCGAGAACCAGCCCCAGGATTGGCGTATGGAGGAACCCCGCCATCAGCCCCGCGAATCCGTAGCGCCACCGGACGTTGCCCACCTGGAAAGGGATCGTGTTGGTGACGAGGTCCGCCAGCGGCCAAAAGACCAGCAGGAATGCGAAGAAGTAAAGGCCGCGCACGGCCCAACTCGACACTTCGGTTGTCTGGGATCTCATGGCGCACAATCTGGGGCCCCCACGGGCTCCCCCGCAAAGGTCACTGTCGAGCGCGACGGAATGGAAAGGAGTGCGGGCCGGCGAACCGACCCGCACTCCCGAGTTGTGTACTGGACGAACCGCGCGTCAGACGTCCCCGACTTCCCTGCCCCTTCTTCGGGCGAACCCGAAGAGCAAGAGCATGCCCGTTCCCAGCAGGACCCATGTCTGAGGCTCGGGGGCCACAGACGTGCGCACCAGCATCTCCTGGGCTGTCCCCGCGCCGTCGAGTGGCGTCGGACTGAGGACCGACCACTCGGCGAAGTTGATTCCTGTGCCGGCAAAGCCCTGACCGTATTGGTAGCCGGCGTACACTGCGAACGCGTGGGCCAGCTGGTCCGCAAGCGAGCCGGCTGTCGGGAAAGAGGCCGACGTGAGCGACCAGATGGCCGCGTGGATGCCCGACCAGGCGTTGCGCTGGTTCCATGTCACGCCCGCGCCGATGCTCGCGAAGTACTGACCGAACGTCTGGTTCGAGTGCGACGGGTCCCACTTCACTCCCGACAGCAGATCCCACGAGCTGAACAGCGAAGCCAGGTACGCCGTCTGCTGGTAGGTACCGAGGCCTGACACGCCCTCTCTCGTCTGCGAGAGGTCGGCACCACCCAGGTTCGACTCGTTGATCGTCCAGGTCTGCCCCAGACTGATCTCGTGGTCGTAGTCCACGCAGTACATCGTGAACATCGGTTGCGTCGGGTCCGACATCAGCTGGCCGGTGTACGGGCCGAGGTAGACGCCCCCCCAAGAGGCTACCACGGCATTGTTGACGTTCGCCAGCCGGATCTGGTCGCCGTCCTGGAACGTGACGTCGTCCTGCGCTCGGGCGGCGTTCGGCAGTGCGACCAGCGTCAGTGCCAACGCGTAGGAAAGAAGCCGTTTCATGGTCTCCGGATGCCGTGGGGGGGGCGATTGGATACTCGTGTACGAGCATTCCACAATGCAAAGCACGTGCCGTCAGCAATCGAGAACGATTCTTGAAAGTGAGCGTCTTTGCCATAGGCATAAATCATTGTGGAATAGCCGGTTAGCTCTCTTTGCATGCACCCGCGACTGGGTGGGTTACAGTGCCACCGTTGTTCGCGATTCTCCCCGTGTAACAATCCCACCACACGCGTTCCCCCGAGCCACGACAAACCGTGCCCCCGTGCCAAACTCCGCCTACCAGAACCACCACGCCCCTTTGACCAGCACCCACGCCCCCAACCCCCCATTCGTGACCGCGTGGGCGAGCACCGCGAGCCGCAGGTTCCCGGTCCTGCGGTACAGCTCCCCGTAGGCCAGGCCGGCCAGGAGCCCGGCGAACCAGAGGTGGTGCTCGGTGGCGAAGACGACCGACGAGATCACCAAGGCCTTCCATCCCACGGAGCGCGGGTCCACCGCCAGGAACCGCGGCTTCTGGAGCCAGCGCATGACGAACGAGCGCCAGAACAGCTCCTCCATGACCGGCACGACCAGCGCAGAGCCGGCGAGGCGGGTGATCGCGAACCCGAGGTGGACGGTTCCGTCGACGCGCGGGTCGAAGCCGGCGCTCTCACCCACGACCAGGGGCGGAAAGTCGAGCACCATCCAGAGGATCAGGACCGCCACGCCCACCGCGATGCCCCAGCCCCACTCCCTCCATCCCGCCGAGGGACCGTCACGCAGCTCGTCGTAGCGACGCCAGAGGGCCAGGAGAACGAGGGCGGTGATGCCGGCCCGGATGCCATACAGCCAGCGCGGATCGAGCGCCGGGGCGAGTGCATCGCCGACCCACGGCTCCACGATCATGAGCGCGATGAAGACGGCGAAAGGGAGGATGCGCGGCCACATGCTGTGAGGGTTCTCCGGGGTGTTCGGGTGGCCCGGCTCGGCCGTCGGCCGAAAAGAATCTTCTGGTGGACGCGCGTGCCGCGCCATACGTTGGAGCCCGCTTCGGACCCCCTCTACCAGCCTTTCCCCAAGGAGCTGCCCATGGCCAGAGTGGGGCGACTGTTGCCCTGTGCCTTCGTGCTTCTGTGCTCCTCGCTAGGGGCCCAGGAAGCGCCGTCC
>Ga0307424_1001198_pt1 | contig 13764 bp, 8 predicted proteins | sample SalMarWE160320MG_FD_202157 | JGI IMG/M metagenome (GOLD analysis project Ga0307424, IMG submission 202157) | Salt marsh sediment microbial communities from the Plum Island Ecosystem LTER, Massachusetts, United States - WE1603-20 | ecosystem: Environmental > Aquatic > Marine > Intertidal zone >... | reverse complement strand
TCTGAACAGGGAATATTGATCGCCCGTGGATTAGTTGATTATTCAAGTGAACGTCTGGAAAAAATTAAGGGACACAAAAGTTCCGAAATTGAAAAAATTCTTGGTTTTAAAGACTACGAAGAAGTCATCCACAGGGATAACATGGTTGTCCTGAATGAGAAGAGCGGGAATCTGTTATGAATCTGCATGATGAAATGCGGCAAATCGGGTCTGCAGCCCAGCGGGCGGCAAGGGAACTTGTATTCCTTGATGCTGCTCAGAAAACTGCCATATTGATCAATATGGCAGATGAGATTAATGCACAGCGGCAGCTGATCAAATCCGCAAATAGTAAAGACCTTGAGGCCGGCGAAAAAAAAGGATTATCAGCGGCGATGCTTGACCGTCTGAATTTGTCTGATAAGCGTATCGACCAGATGGTGCATGGTATCCGGGAAGTGGCTGCTCTAAAAGATGTCATCGGTGATATCCTTCTTGAAACGAAAAGACCAAATGGTCTGCACATAAAAAAGGTGCGGGTGCCTATCGGTGTGATTGGAATTATCTATGAATCCCGGCCTAATGTAACGGCAGATGCCGCGTCGCTATGTCTGAAATCGTCAAATGCAGTTATTCTCAGAGGCGGAACAGAGGCGATCAACAGCAATATGGCTATCAGCCGAGCACTGGAAGAAGGTGGAAAAAAGAAAGGACTTCCCGCTCATACTCTTCAGTTTGTAAAGACACCTGAGCGGGAGGCGGTACGCGAACTGGTTCAGCTGGAAGGCCTTGTAGATTTGATTATTCCGCGGGGCGGAGAAGGACTTATCCGCACGGTGGCGGAAATGGCCCGGGTACCGGTCCTCAAACATTACAAAGGTGTTTGTCACACTTTTATTGATAAAACTGCGGATATTGATAAAGCGTTAAATATCAGTATCAATGCCAAGTGTCAACGACCGGGTGTATGTAATGCCATGGAAACCCTGCTGGTTCATCAGGATATTGCTGGAAAATTTTTACCGTTGGTGGCTCAGCGTTTGCTGGCGCATGGCGTGGAAATCAGGGGTGATCAACAGACGCGCAAATTAATTCCCGGGGTTGCAAAGGCCTCGGAAGAGGACTGGTATACCGAATATCTGGATTTAATTTTATCCGTGAAAGTTGTATCAGATGTAAAGGAAGCAGTTGCCCATATCAATAAATATGGATCGCAGCATTCAGATGCTATTGTCAGCGAAACCTTGCAAAATCAGCAATACTTCACCAAAAATGTCGATTCAGCAACCGTCTACATCAACGCTTCTACGCGTTTTACCGATGGAAGTGAATTCGGGATGGGGGCCGAAATGGGGATCAGTACTGACAAATTACACGCACGCGGACCGGTTGGAATTGAGGAACTGACCAGTTATAAATACATTATCTCCGGAGAGGGACAGATCCGTTCATAATCACCCTGACTGCCGTTACATCTTTTCTTTTCTCGGGATACCATTTATCCCTCTGGTCCTCTTTTTTTTATACAGTATTGCTAATCACCGTCATTTTTTTGACGATGATAAGCTTACGGATGAATTCCTGTACAAAGCGCACAGGACAAATACCGTCTGTCAGGTGCCATAGAATTTAAAAAAAATAATCAATCTCAAAAACAGACTAAAGCAGATATTATGGCTGATAATCGCTTATACCGGCGGGTTATTTTTTCTGCCGAGGATAAAACCGCGGTTAATTTTTACGATTTTAATTCGGATAAGATTTTATATGCGAAGGTCGTCAATGTCAGCAAAGGCGGCATTTGTATCGCCATTTCCAAAGACGAGATCAGGGATCTTCCCAAGCGGGGAGATAAACTCGTCCTATTGAAGATTGAATCACCAAATAAATTAAATTTCCCGCTAAACGCCGACTTGCAGATCACCTGGGCCCTGACCGATGAGACGCTTGAACAAATAGGTATCGGCTGTAAGTTCGAGAACCTCACCGATCACAATAAATCACAAATTGAAGATTTTCTACTTCACTAAATTCAGGCATACCACGGTCTTTTTCTTTGACCAAGATTCTGCAAAACGTCATTGATAATATTGACATTTTCCACAATTTGAAAATCGAACATTCCCACACAGGCAAAATCAGCGCCGTTCTCAAATGCATAGCGAAATCCATCACGGGGTTTGATCGCACCTGCACCCAATACCTTATAGGAGATCCATGGTTTTTTTACCGATTGCATATGGGTTGCTGTTTGTCTGGGTGTTACTTCCCAAATATTATCTTTTACCATTTTATTGTATTCAGGCTCAATGTTTGAAAATGGGTCCGGCTGCCAGGTGGAATCTTTTAAACGTGGTCCGGCCGTCCAGTAATTTCCACTGTTTAAGGTTTTCATATAGAAATCAGGATCTACACCCGCTTTTTCGCAGGCGACGATCACATTCAGATCATGACCGGCCATACCAGCCAGAATCCTCTTTTGTTTTACATACTCAACAGCCTGCAGGAGAAGTCCGACCTGCCCGGCGGCTACACAATCATCAGCCACCCCGCCATGAATATAGGCCCCCATCGCACCATGATCGACAGCGGCGTCGATGTCAGAGGCGATGTCATTATCCCTTATCTTTACCTGGGCGATCCAATTCATTTTACCATTTCTACGCCGATACCGCTTCATTATTCTCAGGGTATTGTTGTCCACACGCAGGATAATCGTATTGATTCCGCAGGCCTCACAAAGATCCATCGTTTCCAGTACTTTTTCATCACTGAAATAGTTTTTGATTAATGAAGACACATAGATCAGATCTCTGGAATGGGCAAACGCGCTGATCAGGTTGCCGCCGCAGATCAGACGGCTGATCTCAAAATCTCCGATTTTTCCCAGTGGAGATTTGGCATTCAGGTCCGCAAGCGTTTTGTAACTGAGTCCCACCGGACTGGCGCCGGTCGTGGCATTTACCCGGCTTGGCTGACTGATAAGATTTTTTTCCTCAAAACTCTCCCACTTTCTCTTTTGAATAACTGAAACGATAAATCCTGCGAAAAATGGCAGAGTCACAAGATCCTTGATAAATTCCCTGCGGGCGTTTGGATTATCAGCTGCCGGTTGGGGACCTGGTTCCTCTCTTTGTAAATGTGCTCTTGACCACCATCTGTCCAGTCCAAAAAACGCTGACCGGGGAATAAAAACTAATAACGTTAAAAGTAAAAACTCGATCAGATTTTTATTAACGATCAGATAGTGTCCTTCTCCGGTCGCTTCACCAACAAGTCCGATCAGTGGGGGCTGGGCAATGTAGTAGAGCAGAACGAGCAAAGCACCGGCAGCGCTGGCCACCCGGGTGAACAGACCGAAAAATAATAAAATACCAACGGCAATGGAACCCCAGATCGTCACCAGATCGGCGATTGACAGCAATGCGGGAGTTTCCGCAATCCAGTGAAATAGGGAGGAAAAAAACCATTTCGAGCCCATGAGATAGCCGGCAGACGTCCAGTTGGCGGCAAATAACTTAGATAACCCTTCATATAAAAAATGCCAGCCAATGATCATGCGTAGGCCGGTAAACAAATAACGGAGGATATCCGGAAATTGATTTTTCGATAAATCTGAATTCTTAAAGATTTGCATAATCCCTCCTTTTAACCCACTCCCTTAGTCCCCCTCCCTTATAAATAAGGGAGGGGGAAAGAGGGGGAGGGTCAGTAATTATTCATCTGTTTGACTACGTCCTCTTTTACATCGGCATCTTTTACAAACACTTGCTGAACATATTTAAAATCATTTTGAAGTAAACATATATCCCGGCTGGCTGCTCCATTTACACTTAAGAACTTTCCGGTTCCTTGCGGCAGAGCGCAATTACGGATCACCGCCTCCTGCACGTCCTGCAAAGAAATGACCGGTGCTCCGGCTTTTATTCGGGGCGTCCGCAAAGATTCGATCTCTAACTGATTACAGTCGTCAGCAACCAGCGCATGCCGTTCATCCTCCGCCTCAAGATTGAATCGGATATCTTCCAGTTTAATATTACTGATATGACGAAGGTAAAATCCGAAACAGGATAGTTGTTTAAACATGGTGGCAGAGGGATATTGGTCGATAAGTTCAGGTACCTCAACGTCTGTATGATCAGTGGTGCCGCCGCCTCTATAAGTGATCGACAGATTATCAAGAAGCACATTCTTTATGAAGTGGCCCGGGATACCGCTGATCAGGCAGGCCTGATCGGCACCCGTCGCTGTTATATTACTGATGATCACATTTTGCAGTGTGCCGGGTATTGGTTCATCCATATCCCTTCCCCGGTTGCCCAGGCGTATAAATACAGGAACGCGGACATTGTTCATGGAAATATTATCTATTGTAATACCGTCGATATTTGCACCGTCCACGGATTCAAGAGAAATACCTGAGGTCGGCGGCCTGCCGGTGATACGGTCGAACATGACACAATTACTGACCGTAATATACTTAAAATCGCCCCCGGATTCGGTGCCAAGTTTAAATGCATTACAATTTGTAGCTAATTGACAGTTGGTAACGGTAAGATATTCCGTTGACCGGTGATACCCTAACGAATAACTGGTTTTAGGTACGATAGCATCATCATAACTGTCGATGTGACAATTAGAGATACGTACATGGCGGCAGGCATCCGGATCGATCCCATCACAATAACCATTCAGAATCGAAACACCGTCAATATTCACATAATCGGTTCCCAGCATACTGATCGCGTAATTTGGTGCGTTGAGGATCGTGATATTTTCGATCAATACCTGCTGGCAACGCTTCAGGGCAATCGGTTTTGGTCCGCCCCTTTTATTGCGGTTACCATCAATTGTTCCTGTCCCTGAGATGGTAATCCGTTTAACATCCTCCCCCCACAATAAAGCGAAGTGAAAATAACTGGTCTCATGATCCGAATCATTTTCAAAGTCAAGGGTCTCGTAGGGGTCGAAATCTGTGTCATCGGGACTGGCCAGCAGCGTAGCACCATGATCGAGATAAAGAGCCACATTGCTTTTCAAATGAAGGCTGCCGGAAAGATAAATACCCGGCGGGAAAAAAACTGTGCCGCCGCCGTTTTTTGTACAGCTGTCGATGGCTGCCTGAATAGCACGCGTATCTTTGTTTCTGCCATCACCGGCTGCACCAAATTCATCCACCCTGCATTCTGCCAGTTTATTTTTAAATGTTATATTTTCCTGCTGAATACCCATGAAAAACGGTATGTCAGATACCCATTTTTCCCCATCTGTCAATACAGCATCCAGGTGCAGGGTGTATTCCGTATAGATCGGGTTCTGCGGAGTGAGGATGGTTTCTTTTCTCTTTGTCCACCCGGATTGCCACAGAATCTCCTTCCTGTCATCCTTTGGACTGATTTGCATATCCACATGCCGGAACAGAAGGTCAATGGCGGATTCAGGCAGCAGAAAGCGCAGCAGAGCCCGCCCGTCATCACCATGAATCACAGAGAAAACGGGAATATCATGCAAAAATGTTTTACCCTCGAAAGGTAAAAAACGTGCACAAAATCCCCAGTTATTTCCCCGTTCTTCAATCTTGAGTAAGAGACTGTTGCGACCCTTCTTTAAAAATACGGGCATTTTGTCTTCGTCTTTACGCACACCTCGTGCGCCGGTAAAGTCCCAGACAGGTTCACCATTCAGCCAGGCCCGCCCGCCGTCATTGCTGCCGATAGCCAGAACGGCTGTCTGGTCCTCAGACACCTCTATTTCAGTAAAGGCATAGGCTAGGACGTTGTCAGCCGTGGAGACGGCATCATCCAGATCGATGACATCCGTTGATGTGTGATAAGCTGCAAAAGATACTTCCCCTTTACTGTAGTTTATTTTCTGTCCCGGTTTGATGCCTGCAGACATTTCCCCGCCGATTTTTGCCAAATAGTCGATTTCAAATCCTGGTAGGTGGAGGCTGTCAGGGACCGGCCGGTTTGTCTTCTTTAGATAAAAAGGGCCGCACAACAGCCAGTCCTGTATCCATCCACCCATTTCGAATTGTACCGCCTGCGCCCCGGCATTAAGGTAGACGCCGCATATCAGTACAATAACAAGTGTTATTGAAACATTACCAACTCCGTTCTTGTACATTTACCAGATCCTGATTTTAAGCGTTTTTAATAAAAAATAATTCGTGAAATTCGTCGTAATCCGTGAAAATCCGTGGACGAATCCGTGAAAATTCGTGGACTGTCTTTTTCTTCGGTAGATCCGTCACACTATTTAGCCGACTCCATGCTTTTATAAAAATCCTCAACATGTGGCTGGCCGGCTTCGGCAAAATGGGTAATGCCTTCCCTTTCGACAATCTGTTTGAACTTTGTATAGGTCCCGTCATATTTGGCAATGACCGGGGTCCGCCTGCATTTCAGGTACATAAGCGGCAGACGGGCCATCTCTACACGGTGGCGGATCTCTTCGTTATCGGCGACCGCTTCGGCAGAATCAAAAATCTGATCAGCCTGCCGGATAAAATTATCGGAAAACAACTGGTCATCGGGTCTAAGGCCGAGGTGGATATGGGTATCGACGGTGATCCGTCCGTGCAGCAGATCAAAGTACCGGCGGATATCTTGTCCGCTTCGTCCATAATAGCCATACATAAAATCGTTGATTACTTTTTCCGTATCGCATTCTGGATCCCAGAGTAATTTAGAGATCAGATAGGCCCTCAGTTCAGCAAATTCACCACCCCGGCTCTGGTAGGCCGCCTGCTCCATAATCCCGATTGCCTTGTTGTCCCGGAACATACGGATATTATTTTGCAGCACCCGGAAGTTAGGGTAGGGAAGAATGTAGTGGCTGAAATTAACGACATAATCCCAGATATAAAGATGGGGAGCGATTTCAGACCACCCCTGCAGGTCGTGAACAAAGGAAGCATTTTCAGGGCAGGAATTAAAATCGTGAGCGAAACAGCACTCGATACTGCAAAGACGGATCACTACATTTTCCCGGGGTCTTACCGTCTTCGGCGGTTTGCGGGTGTAGGAATAGGCCAACGTGCCAACGTATTTATTCGGATAGTCTTTTTCAATTTCCTTCGCCACCTGGTTGACAAACCAGACAATCGGACCGGATTCACTTTCTTCCTTCAGAGCAATTGCCTGGCAATTTTCACATTGGCAGGGATTGCTCCAGTCGTTTTGCGAAACAGAGTAAATGAGATACTGTGGATTTTCCCTGATCGTTTTTTTGAGGCGCTCGGTGACAATTTTCAGCACTTCCTTATTCGTCAGACAGAGTTGTGTATGGTCGGCTACGCGTTGTCCGTCGATCAGGCTGTAATATTCCGGATGATCGGTGAAAAATTCATCGGGCGGCATAAAACGGTAAAAAGTATGTACCGCCCAGTAGCCCTCCACACCGCCCGGCTGTTCACGGTAATTCATTGCCCCGTTTACCTTGTTCCGGGCAGCCCATATCGGCTCAAAGGATTCATAATAAAAATCATTTCTCACCCGGATACCCGGTTTTTCTGTATGATATAAGTAATCGAAAGCATAGCTCTGCTTTTGTGGTATAACACTCACGCGGGAAGTGTACCAGCGGCAGCCCAGTTCTTTTTCAAGAAAGGTCATCACACCATACATCGTTCCCCGAACGCTCCCGCCCCAGATAAAGATATCGGGGCCAATATTGCGATAGGTAAAGGATTCATCTTCATCCGCCGGCTTTTGGACGGATTCACCCAGTAATTTTCCGGTAATATCATTAAAACCAACGACAATTTTTCTTGGATGATCTTCAGACTGAACCGGAAAATCGGCGCCGCTTAATTCTTTCAGCCATTTCTGTAATTCTCCCGCCGCCCATCGTTCAGATTCTGAGGCCTCTTCATCTACGACGATACGGTAATCTGTTGCCTGATTATCAAAGAGGAGATATGAGGTGCGTATACCCATGGCAAAAGGAATTTCATTGGTCCATTTTTTACCATCTGTCAGGACAGCGTCAATCACAACCTCGAATCTACCATATGCCTGATTCCCGGGAAGCAATACCATTTCTTTCTTCTTTGACCAGGCTGCTTTCCAGAGGATAGTTTCCCTGTCTTCCTTACTCATTACCTGTATATCTGCCGAACGGAAAAGCTGGTCAATCACCGACTCTGATTGGAGAAAGCGCAGCACGCCTTTGCCGTCTTCGCGGGGGATCACATTAAAAAGGGGGATTTCCTGTACAAAGCGTCCGGCATCGAAGTGAAGAAACCGAAGGCAAAACCCCCAGGCATTGCCACGCTCCTCAATTTTCAAGAGCAGCCGGTTATTGCCTTTCTTGAGGAAAACAGGTATCCGGTCATCATCGGCAGTCAAACCGCGGCCGCCCGGATGATCCCAGATAATTTCACCGTTGAGCCAGGCACGGCCGCCGTCATTACTGCCCATTGCCAGGATTACGACTTCATCCGCCGGTGAGACCACTTCACAATAAGCATAGGCAAGGACCTGATCAGATTTGGAGATTGCGATATCCAGATCGATCTTGTCTTCCTGGGAGGTATAGGGTAAAAAAGACAATGTTTTGCCTTCAAAACTGAAAGACTGGCCGGGTCTGATCTGAGGATTGAGTTCCCCGCCGATCGGTTTCAGATAATCGGTTTCAAAGCCCGGCAAATGTTCGATTTCGGAAACCGGTCCTTCCGCTTTCTTCAGAGCAATCGGTCCGCAGAGCAGCCAGGTCCTGATCCACTCACCCTCCTGATAGGAGACAACCGGTGTCTGCGCGCTGGCTGTGATTGCCATTATAAAACTTAGGAAAAAAATTTTGGCGATAGACGTCTCTTTGCATGAAAACATAATTTTCTCCAGGTAATAATTCCCTTGGCTAATAATTGCATTCGGCAAATGTCAACCCCTCCCCTTGTCATTCTGAAAGGGTCTTCCATCGTGCGGTGAATACCGTTACAATGTCATCCTGTATGGATCGTCCTCCGTGCTGCGAATCCAATAACATATTAAACTATTATCAAAATGCTCCGAATTATTACGAATATTACCACGAGGCGGTAGAAAGTGAATAACCGCAGGTGAAACCTGCGGATGACTTGTTAACCTCTTTTTCTCATAACCGCGACGCGGTTAAATATTCTTTCTCTTATTTGTTCAACCCTTCGGGTTGGCGATATTTAATGTAAACTTCTACCCCCGGTTTCACCGGGGGCTATCCATGTAAAACCACTTCGTGGTTTTTGTCACCTTTCGGGAGGACATGGCTGGTTTCTAATCAGCACGCAGGAAGATTCTTATAGAATTACATTCTATAATTTTCTGCCTTTTTAAATCATGGATGATTTAATCCCGATAAATTGTCTGGAAGACAATGCATTATATCGGGATGTCTGTTGTCTCATTCTTTTTAGATTTTCGATTTTTGATTTTGGATTTTGGATTTTGGATTATTCCCTCCCGGCCAGCCAGCGGATCGCCTGGACGAATGATTTTCCATAATTTTCCCATTTTTGGAAGCCGGCACCCCAGTGCGGGGAAATGTCAGAGGCAAAGGCCATGCTGCGCCCTTTGCCAAATTCGCGAACGATGATAAACGGATCGCCGAATTCTTTTACTCTGGCAAGCACGTTGGCTTCTGGTTTGGCAACGATGCGGTTATAACCGGTAAACATCGGACAACTATTCCAGTCAATGCCTTTGGTAACGGGGTGATCTTTGACCAATGTTTCGATATGGACACCCTGGGGTGCCTCGCGCCGGTCATCGTTGACCTGCAGGCAAGTGACCGGTAGCGCCTCTTCGACCGGTGTACCTCCCCAGTCACCAATCCCGCGCCGCCCGGTGAAAGATTCCCAGCCTCCGATCATGATCAGGCCGCCGCCGTTTCTCACGAATTCACGTATCGATTCCAGCCTGTTTGGTCCCATCGGTGTATCCTGCATCCGTTCCCAGGGATAGAGAACCAGCACTTCCTGTTCGATATCGGAGAGGACCACTACATCATATTTGGCAGCGATTGCCTGTGGTGTTTCCGGAAATTCTTTAAGGGCGCGCCAGTTGGTCATATGTTCCACGGTAATGTCTTTCTCAGCATTGAGGGCGTCAAGTACCGGCTGGCACCAGATATGAACTTCGTAGCCTTTTTGTTCATAGTAGAATGGTGAAGCGATAATGTTCGGTCCGAGCATCACCCCTGCATCACCGACATAGAGGACGCGGATTTCCTGGGCGAATGCCTCATGGGTAAGGTGAAGAATAAAAATTGAAATAAGCGCCAATAGGAATGGCACGGTTTTGGTATTCATCTGTATACCTCCTCAAAAAGTATCATTATTGTCATCCCGCTCCTGCGGGATCTTCCACTGCGATTCGAATCATTGGCCAGACAGATCTTTTATTTATTCAACCCTTCGGATTGGTTATATATATATTGCATTCTTTTCCCCCGGTTCTACCGGGGCTATTCATTTTAAACCACTTCGTGGTTTTTATCCTCCCGATGAAAGCTATATATGTTAAATAATGTCATCACGTAGGAAGATCCCTGCAGGATAACCGGAATACTTTCTAACGCCCACGGTCCTCTCGTATTTTACTCGCTGTCGCAAATCCTCAACCGGAAAAGAGGATAAACCTATTATATATATATATCCTTTGCGGCTCTGCGCCTCTGCGTGAGGAAAAGTTACTCATTCACTTCCGTCACCACCCCCAGCCCTCTGAATTTTTCCAGCGCTGCTTTCCAATCCCCGTTCTGACCGTACAGGTAATACGTGAAATACGTCGTCGTCTGTGGTTTGATCTTCAGCCAGGGTTGCAACTCAGTATAGTAGTAGGGTGTCGGCGTATTGTTCGGATGATTATTCCACAGATGTAAAAACATGGCATCATTAACCGGATAGCCGATTAGCAAGCTGATATCCATTTGCGTATCATAACCGGCGGCCCAGCCCTCTTTGAGGAAAAACATATCGCCATAGTATCTGTCCACAACCGGCCGCCGTTCTTCCAGCTTTTCCGCCGGAAAATAATAAATGTCTTCCGGGCCGGTCGTGGGACCGATCTGTACCAGCGGATTGATGCCGATCACTGTGATGCTGGGCACGATATCATCCATCGCATAGCGCACTTCCAGCAGGGCACTGTCACCATAAAGACTGATGGTCTTTTCGATTTTACTGCCATGGATATCCGCCCATAATCTGACCCGGCCGCGTGAACCAGCGGCTTCGATGATTTCGTAGTTAAAAATGATGTGTCCGCCGATATAGGGATAGCCTGTGAATTCTTCCAGGCCGCCCCACGGATAAAAGGCGCGTACGCCGCGCGGCTGTCCGTCCCATGGGGGTTTCTCGGGCCATAGTTTAAAAAGCAGGTTTTCGCTTTTTTCTTTCACGGTATACTCAATTACACGCCCGCCGAAGAGCAGCAGCGTAGCCCTAATCTGTGCATTCTCCATAATGATTTCCGGAATACCGTCCTTGTTGATGTCCTTTTCGCTGACGTTGATGGATCCGGGCTGCTTCCTGATCGAAATTGCAGCGGTTTTTTTCACCCCGAGTGTCTGTATTTCCGCCCGATAATCACCCTCACTGAGTGAAAATTCGAAATGGCTGATCAGTTTTTGCCATTGGGGCAGGGGGATCTCTTTTTGCGCCTGAAATACTACCTGATCTGTTCCTTTGGATGTGATCGTGAGGTCCACAACCGGGTCCTGATCCGTATAATTATAGAAGGTGACAGGATAGCGGATGATTCCCGGCTGGTCAAAGAGCAGTGGGGGAATCTCAGCGGGAAGCGGTAATTCAATATGGGTCAACGCACGGACCGGCTTTGTCTTGTTATCAAATATGACCCCGACAGGCAGATCCTTGCCGCAGGCAGCGGGCAGGCAATCAAGGTTAAATTGCAGTGATTTCGTTTCGAGAGGAGCCAGTGTCAGGGAGAGTGGTTCCGAATAGCTGCTAATGATAATTCCGGCGGGCATCTGACAACTTAAAAGGCCGGAGACCGCATCTGCTGAATTGTTTTGCAGAGTGATTTCCAGTGCCATCTTTCTGAGTTCCGCCTGAAGTGAAACGCGCTGATCCAACTGGCTTTTGATGAATTCTTTTTCAAGCATCAGGACCTTAAGTGCATCCAGCAGTTCAGTGGGTCCAGCCATCCTGCCTTTCTCGAAGAGAGCAACGGCGTGCCTGTCCCTGATCGCCTGCCAGATATTTTCCTCGTTTAATGCATTCGTTTTGTCAAGAAAAACGACCATCATTGGCGGTATATCTTGATCGATTGTGCCGGCATTGGTGAGGATCGGCGCATTTAAGGAATCGATTTCTGCCTGATCTGCAGGTGAGGTTACGATGTAACCGTCAAAACGTTGATGGTAAACATTTGACCGGTTCTGCAGGTAGCTGAAATAATAGCCCTTTTCTTTTGCTGTCCAATCCAGGCATTCTTCAATGGTATTGTTCTGGATATTGGGATAACGGCGCATGCCGTACATGACACCGCCGCTGCCATACTGACCGGGCAGAAAAACAAAAGGAAAGTTTATTTGATCGAGAATGGGAGTGACCTGATCCGGAATCATCCAGTCGTTATAACCACTGACCGTCACCCAACTGCAACCTGTTTGCAGGGCGAGATTGATCAGATCATAGGGATTATGAGGAAGTCCGGGTGTGATCAGCAGGTAATTGCTGTGCACACCGGCCAGCCCTTTGAACAGGTTGTATTTCTCAATGACTGCCCGGGCGTTTTTAATCTGTTCAAGGAGACGGTCGGATTCAGACTGGGTATGTGTGGCAATTATATAGAGTGTTTGTGAGCCATTTTGTAGAAAAAAGGCGCGGTTGCGCCGGTACTGAAGGCTGACAGGAAGATTTTTTAATAATTCGCCGATCAGGGGAGTACGGTCAGTACCGCGGATGATGACATCAGAGATCTGAAGCGCTGCCTGCAGTTCCTGCCGGGTAGGAGCGGCCAAAACGGGCAGATCTTTGCCGGCGATGCGGGAAACGAATCCGTATTGAACCCATAATTCATCGAGCAATAATTCGTTGCCGATGTTTGTTTCTACCAGCCGTTTTTCACTTTCCGGGGATGGCTGTGAAAGCATAAACAGGCCGTCTGCATACCAGGACCAGGCAAATTGTGTCCAGTGGCTGGTATAACCGTCAAATTCAGAAGGGAGTGAGACAGCTAGATCCTTGTCTATATTCTCAGAAGTGAAGGTAAAATCTGAAAGTGATAATGGTTCATCCTGAGAAAAACTGGAAAGCGGAACCAGCAGGCCGGCGATCAGAAAAAAAAAGATGACAGAGAAACTTCTCACACGCATTGGTTTTCCTCCAGACCGGCCGCGGCTCCGGCGTCAGATTAAAAGACGGGGATCTGAATTTGAACGGATTGATTAAAAATCAAAATCCCTTAAATTCAACAAAATTAATCTTATACGATACAGTTTATACGCTGTTAAATCAAGGATGGTACTACCGGTTTTTGAACGGCGACGACAGTTGGGGAGTGTCGGAACCGGACAATAAAAATATCAATACAAATATAGGGCTTCACCGTAAAATTTCAAAATTATTGCATATGCAATTCTCTCTCAATAGATAGGAATTTCGTCCCGGCCCCTATTCATTCTTTACTTGTTAATTATTCTGATCTTTTCTAATTTTCTGCCACTTGTTCTTTATCTGGGATGGTGTCATGAAAAAACAGATTTTGCTTTACTTGTTTCTTCTGTATACGACAAGCTTTTGTCAATCCGTCATCGAAGACGGGCAATTCAAGTCGC
>Ga0307424_1001197_pt1 | contig 13764 bp, 7 predicted proteins | sample SalMarWE160320MG_FD_202157 | JGI IMG/M metagenome (GOLD analysis project Ga0307424, IMG submission 202157) | Salt marsh sediment microbial communities from the Plum Island Ecosystem LTER, Massachusetts, United States - WE1603-20 | ecosystem: Environmental > Aquatic > Marine > Intertidal zone >... | reverse complement strand
TGTTTGCTTCGGTCGTCATGGGTTGGCATCCAGACCCTGGGATCAGGCCCGGCGACGCGTGGAACTCCGGCGTGACTGGGAAGACCGCGGCGCCCAGACCCCTCAGATCGTTCTGAGGGGATCTGAGCGGGGCGAATACCCCCAGGCGGCGGCTGTCATCAGCCAGACCTGCGAACTCCAGATCCTACAGCATGTTCCCGCCGAGCTACGAGGGCGGCGGATGCCCCACGCCCGCTTTCCGGACTCCGGGTGCTTGGATTCCCCCAACCCGGATCGGGGCGCTTTCCCCGCGCCAAATCCCCCACGGAACCTCAACTCGCGTTTCATGAATGCGTTAGCCACCTGAGCGCCTTTCTTCTCCGAACTGGCACCGGTCTTGCGCTACATACCGGCGTGTTTGGAAAGCAGCCCACGTCTGGCGGATGTCGGGCAGAACAACCCGGGGGGATTCGGAGGTGCCAGAAGATGAGAAAGCATTCAACGATCCGTCGCCTGGTGACGCTGTTGAGTGTCTTGGCGGTGGCGTCCTTCCTCTGGGGTTGCGGCCAGACCGCTCCCACCGGAGTGGACTACCGCGAGGCGAGCCTGACCACTGCGACGGCGGACAATCCGCCCCCGGCGGACAACGGCGGCACGACGGACGACGAAAACAGCTGGTGGTAAACGGGGTCAGTTACTGCTGAACGGCCCGCAGGGCCTGCTTGGTCTTCTCGAAGCGCAAGAACTCGGCTCTCAACTCGGCGCTGTCGATAGAGGAGGCGATCCTCTGGACAGCGCCGACTACTTTTCGCCGACCCTCCCTGCTCGCTTCATCGGGTAGGTGATGCAAGAAGACGGGCCCCCAGTCAACGATCTCCATCATGCGGCCCTTTTCCCAAAGAGACTGAAGGAGGCACGATAGTTCCTCCGTGTCCTTGGTGCCGTGGATCTCGGTCCTCACGATTTGGAGTAGCGGGGCCAAGATCGGAGAGGTTCCGCGACCACCGATCACTTCTTCGGCTTTATACAACTGTCCCCTGGCGGCCCGCTCACCCTCTGTGTGCTTCAGCGCCAGAGCCAACAGTAGTCTCACCCTGTTCGCCACTGCGACTTGCCCCATCAATTGCAGCGTCTCCAAGGATTGCTCCAAAGCAACCCGCGCCTTGAGCCAGTTCCGAAGGCCGACAAGGTAGAGGCTTCGTGAGTAGAATGCGTACGCAACGGATTCATCCTCGCCGATTCTCGTCCCAATCTGCTCTGCCGACTTCACCGCAGCAACGAGCTCGGCTTGCCAGCCCGCGTGAGCGGCAACCGAGGAAAGCAGCCGGTGACCCTGCAACTCCTGATTTTCGTCATGAGCCTCGCGCGCGTACCAGATTGCCTGCTTGCCCCGCCTGTATGGGGACCCCAGGTTTCCGAGTTGAACCTCGACATACCCGACAAAGAGCGATGATCTGATAGCGAGCTGTTGGCTACCCAGCGCCATGGCGGTTGAGATTCCCTCGGTCGCCACCTTCGTCGCCTCCCACATCTCACCCATGTTGTAGGACTGAGACCCTGCCCTGCTGGTGATCATGACCAGGCTATCCCAGCTTCGAGAGGCCCTGGCTCTGGACAAGGCACTCTCCATGACCGGCTTCGCGGAGAGCGGGTCTCCCTGCTCCATCAAAAGCCCACCCAGTGTATTGAGGTACAGCGCATCCCCCTCACACATCTCCTCCCCCGCCTTCTCCCTGGCCAGGTCCAAGTACTCCTGCACCTTCATCATGTTGCCGCGCTGGCCGAACTCCCGGGCGCGACCGACCGCGAAACGGAGCCACTCCTCGCGCATGTCCGGCTGGAGCCGCTCCTGGAGCGACCGGTAGACCGTGTCCGCGTCCTCGAACCGTCCTCCCTGCCACAGGCTCCCCGCCCGCTGCAGCCCTGCGCACATCCGGTCCGCCTCCGACGCGTCCGGGGATTCCTCGATGAGCTGGAACTGGTCCACGCTGGCCTGCCAGCGACGCAATCCCACCAGCACCTGCCCGAGCTGCTTCCGGTAGGCCACCGCATCCGCCGGGCTCTCCACCCGCTCCAGCATCCGGTTCAGGATCGCCTCCTGTTCAGGGTACTTGCCCAGCCCGTGCGCGGCCCGTAGGAACAGGTCCAGGACCGGAATGGGAATCGCCGCTCCCCGTTCCTCCGCTACCTCCCGGAAGCGCAGCACGTCCTGATAGCGGGCGGCCTCCAGCGCCGCGGCCAGGGCCGCCCGCAGGTATCCCTCGGGCCAGCGACCAAGCCGCACCAGATGCGTCCCGAACTCCAGGTCCGGCGGCAGATCGGCCTCCCCGTCCGGATAGGCGTCCACTGCAGCGCAGTCGGGGAACGGCGCTTCGAGACCCCGGATCGCCTCCTTGGTCATCCAGTCCGTCACGTGCTCCCGCGGCGCGTCGGAGTCGAAACTGCGGCGGGTGAGGCGGGATCGCTCCATCTCCAGGGCCACCTCGGCCGCCTGCGCCCCGTCCCAGCCCAGGAGTCCCGCCAGCTCCGACACCCGCCATCCCTCCCGGCTGTGGGCCAGTACCGTGAGTCCGTCGCGGGCGAAGGAGGACAGATCGTTCCAGGTTCGGCGGACCTCCTCGGCCACCGACAGGGTCTCGCTCTCCGCCGCCCCGCCGTGGATGCGGCGCCGCTTGGCTTGCTCGATGGCCAGAGGGGTGTTGAAGGAATCCGCGTCCAGCCCGGCCTCGAAACCGTCCTCGGGAGGGAAGAGATCCCGGGCGAGGTCCCGCAACGGCTCCGGGCCCACCCCCGGCCACTCCTCGGCCCGGCAGCGCGAGACGTTCCGGAGCCACTCCGCATCCGGCCCCCACTGCAGGCCGGTCTGCTTGAGGACCAGGGTCCGCACCCCGTCCCCCGCGCCGTCCCGCGCGGTCACGAAGGCCCGGAAGAGACGGGCCTCGGATTCCCCCGAAGCCTCGGGCCAGACCAGGACCACGTCGCGTCCGGCGAAGCGGCGGTCGAGCTCCCTGGCGATCTGCACCAGGTCCGGATCGTCCGCTGCCGAGGCCAGCCAGTCCCGGACCGCATCCAGGGGGAGGCCCCAGAGGGCGGTCCATCCCGCGGCCACCAGGCGCCGGGCCAGGGCCCGGTGGACCGTGTGGCGCCCGGTGCCCCGCCGGCCGGCGAGCACGATGGAGGCCACCTGCCCCCGGGCCTCCTCGCCAACCCAGGCTTCCCACGCGTCGACCACGTCGTCCACTCCGACCACGGTTCCGGCGAGACCCGGCGGTCCCCATCGCTCCGGCGGCCGCAGGTCGGTCCAGTCCCCCGGGGTGCGGGCGTCCGCCGCCACGCTGCCGAGGCCGGCCAGCCTCTTCTCCAGTTCCGGGGAGATCCTCCGCCGGGGAGGCGGGACCGGGATCCCGGTCACCAGCTTCTTCAGCACCTCGCCCGGGCGCATCCCGCCCCAGGGGCCGATGCCGTCGATCCACACCGAGGCGGTGGCGGCGAGCCCGTAGAGGTCCGAGGCCGGGGACAGCCCCTCCCCCCGCGCCGTCTCCGGGGCCATGAAGCCGGGGGTGCCGGTCACCCCCGCCGCCGCCGCGCGGTCCGCGGGCAGGGTCAGGCCGAGGTCGGCCACCTTGGCCCGCCACCGCTCCCCGTCCCGCCACACCAGCAGGTTCCCGGGAGAGACGTCGCCGTGCACGAAGCCGCGCCGGTGCAGGTAGGTCAGGCCGCGCAGGGCCTGGGTGAGGGCGGCCCACACCGCGTCTTCCCCTCCCCGGTCCCACAGCGTCCGCGGCTCGACGGCGGGGACGTACTCCAGGAGGTGGGCCATCTCCCCGCCGTCCCGCACCAGGTCGGAGGACTCCACCAGACAGGGGTGGCGGAGCCGGGAGAGCAGCCGGAACTCGTGGACCAGGGCGTCCGCGCTCTCCGGGGCCGCGACCTTGAGCGCGGACAGGTGTCCGGTCCACCGGTCCCGCACCCGGTAGAGGCGGGCCCCGGCCCCTTCGCCCAGGGGGTCCCAGTCCGCGAACCGGCCGGCAAACTGTTCGGTCGCGCGTTCCATTTTGCCTCGAGCAGGTTGTGTTGCGCCGCACGATCCAGAGCTTCGTTGCGGCTAGAACATACCCCATTCACCGCTCCCTCCGGATCGGTGATTTTGCCTCCCCGGGCGATTTCCCGTATGATCCCCGCTTCACCCAGGAGACGTTCCCATGCGCACGCTCTATCCGGCCATCGAGCCCTACAACTCCGGATTCCTTTCCGTTTCCGGCGGCCACGAGATCTACTTCGAGGAGTGCGGCACCCCCGGCGGCAAGCCGGCGGTGTTCATCCACGGCGGACCCGGCGGCGGTCTCGTCCCGGATTACCGCCGCTACTTCGATCCCGAAACCTACCGCGTCGTGCTCTTCGACCAGCGGGGCTGCGGGCAGAGCCGTCCCCACGCCTCCCTGGAGGCGAACACCACCTGGGACCTGGTGAACGACATCGAACGCATCCGCGGCGAGCTGGGCATCGACCGCTGGCTCGTCTTCGGCGGCTCCTGGGGCAGCACCCTGAGCCTGGCCTACGCCCAGACCCATTCTCAGAGCGTCAAGGCGCTGGTGCTCCGGGGCATCTTCCTCCTGCGCCCCTCGGAGATTCGCTGGTTCTACCAGGACGGGGCCAGCCACATCTTCCCCGACGCCTGGGAGCACTACCTGGAACCGATCCCCCCCGGGGAGCGGGACGATCTGGTCCAGGCCTACTACAAGCGGCTGACCAGCCCGGACCCGGCCGTCCGGTCCCGGGCGGCCAAGGCCTGGAGCGTGTGGGAGGCGAGCACCAGCAAGCTCTTCCCGGACGAGCAGCTCAAGGAGTCCTTCGCCGGCGACGCGTTCGCCGAGGCCTTCGCCCGCATCGAGTGCCACTACTTCACCAACCGTGGATTCCTGGAACACCCCGACCAGCTCCTGGACAACGTGAACATCATGCGACGGATCCCCGGGGTCATCGTCCAGGGGCGCTACGACGTGGTCTGTCCCCTGACCAGCGCCTGGGACCTGCACCGCCGCTGGCCGGAAGCCGAACTCGAGATCATCCCGGACGCCGGCCACTCGGCCGGCGAACCGGGCATCGTGGATGCCCTGGTCCGGGCCACCGACCGGTTCCGGGACCTCTGACCGGACCGGCCCGCGCCGGCCCCGGCCCTCGGAGGAAAGAAACATGCTCCGCTCATGCCGCCGCGTCGGCCCGTCGATCGCTCCCTGGCTGATCGCCCTCCTCGCCCCCCTCCTTCTCGTCCCCGCGGCCGGAGCCGACACCCGCCTGGGCACGGACGTGGTTCCCGTCTTCGAGTCCGTGGATCTCCGCCTGGACGCCGGGACCCCCGGCTACACCGGCTCGGTGCACATGGATCTGGAGGTGCGGCAGGAGACCGACGTCTTCCGGTTCCACGCCCAGGATATGACCCTGGAGACGCTGCGACTCAGCCGTGGGAAGGACGCCCTGGAAACCACCCACGAGGCCGGGGAGGAAGGAACGGTCGCGGTCCACACCGGACACCCGATGGCTCCGGGAACCTACGCCCTGGACATCACCTTCTCGGACGACTTCAACACCGACGCGGTGGGCCTCTACCGGATGGAGCAGGACGGGGTCGGCTACGCCTTCACCCAGTTCGAGGCGAACGACGCCCGCAGGGCCTTCCCCTGCTGGGACGAGCCCGGCTTCAAGATCCCCTACCAGCTCACCCTGACCGTTCCCCGGGACCACCTGGCCGTGACCAACACCCCGGTCGAGTCGGAGACCGACGCCGGGGACGGCTGGAAGCGGGTCGTGTTCAAGAAGACCAAGCCCCTCCCCAGCTATCTCCTGGCCATCGCCACCGGCCCCCTGGAGACGGTGGACATCCCCGGTCTCGGCGTTCCCGGCCGCGTGATCACCGTGCGCGGTCAGAGCAATCTGGCCGCTCTGGCCGTCCAGATCGCCCCGCCCCTCCTGCACGCCCTGGAGGCCTGGTTCCGCATGCCCTACCCCTACGAGAACCTGGACCTCATCGCGGTCCCCGAGTTCTGGCCGGGGGCCATGGAGAACGCCGGGGCCATCACCTTCGCCGACGGGATCCTGCTCCTGGATCCCGCGGCGGCCAGCGCGGCCCAGAAGCGCACGCTCATCCGGGTCACCGCCCACGAGATGTCCCACATGTGGTTCGGGGACCTGGTGACCATGGCCTGGTGGGATGATCTCTGGCTCAACGAGTCCTTCGCGGACTGGATGGGCGACAAGATCGCCAACCAGGTGTACCCGGAGAACCACCAGGATCTCGCCACCGTCCAGGCCGCCCAGGAGATCATGTTCAACGACGCCCGACCCTCCAGCGAGCCGATCCGGCGCCGGATAGCCTCGGACGACAATCCCCTCCAGGGCGTGGGACTGGCCTACAACAAGGGGAAGGCGGTCCTGGGCATGATCGAGGCCTGGGCCGGCCCGGAGGCTTTCCGGGACGGGGTCATCGACTACCTGAAGGGCCACGCCTGGGGAAACGCCACCGCCGGGGACCTGTGGACTCAGCTCGACGAAACCTCCGGCAAGGACGTGAGCGGCCCCCTGGCGGGGTTCATCGAGCAACCGGGCTATCCCCTGATCGACGTGAGCATCCTGGAGGGCGGGCGGATCCGCCTCGACCAGCACCGCTTCCACAACGAAGGGTCCGACCTGCCCGACCTCGCCTGGCAGGTCCCGGTGGGGCTCCGCTACGCGGTGCACGGGGACGTTCGGACCCGCACCGTGCTCCTCACCGGCCCGTCGCAGACCGTGGAGCTGGACGGCGCTCCGGACTGGGTCTTCCCCAACCTGGACGCCCGGGGCTACTACCGGTGGACCATGCCCACCACCCGGCTGGCGGAGCTGGTCCGTCACGCCCCGGAGAGCCTGAGCGCGAAGGAACGGATCGCTCTCGTATCCAACCTGGGCGCGCTCCTGAACGCGGACGCCCTGGGCGGGGACGACTACCTCCGCATCCTGGCCTCCTTCGCCGGCGATCCGGAGCCGGCGGTGGCCACCACCGTGCTCGACGCCTGGGAGACGGTGGAGCCGGCCCTGGTTTCGGACGGGGACCGCGACGCCTTCGCGGTCTACGTTCGGCGGGCCCTGGCCCCCGCCCTGGAGCGCTACGGGCTGGAGCCCCGTCGCGGAGAGGATGAGGCGATCTCCCTCTTCCGTCCCCGGCTGGTGGACTGGCTGGGGGACGCGGGAAGGGACCTGCAGATCCTGGAGCGGGCGCGATCCCGGGCCCGGTCGTTCCTCGAGGATCCCGGCTCGGTGGACCCGGCCCTGGCCGGGGTGTACCTGAACCTGGCCGCCCACGACGGGGACCGGGATCTCCTGGAGGCGTACGAGCAGCACTTCGAATCGGCCCAGGCCCCGGCGGACCGGAGACGCTTCCTAAACGCGCTGGGCTCCTTCCGGAAGCCCGAGATGCGGGCGGAGGTGCTGGGCTACGCCCTGGAGGGACCGCTGCGCCCCCAGGAAATCCTGGGAATCCTGCGCGACATGAACCGGACGCCGGCCGGCCAGGACCAGGTCTACCGGTGGATGACCGAACACTACGACACCATTCTCGGCCGCATCCCCCCGATGCTGGCCGCGTTCCTGACCTACTCGGCCTCCGGGTGCTCTGCCGAACGCCTGGCCGAGGCCCGGATGTTCTTCGCCGTTCCCGAGCACCAGACCCCGGGGACGGAGCGGGCCCTCCGGCAGGTTGGCGACCAGGTCCAGGACTGCCTGGGCCTTCGGGAGCGCGAGGCCGAGCCGGTGGCCCGGTACCTGGACGGCCTCTCCCAGGCGGGCCCACCCGGCAAGTGACCCCATCGCGGCGGGCCGGAGTCCCCGGCCCCGCGCCGGCCCCGGCCGCGGCGGATCCCCCACAACCCCTTGCCGGAAACCCTATTGGCTAAGGTCTCCTGCGCATTGACCGATCTCCGTCCGTGGGTGCTATGATGCGGCCGATCGTCAAAATCCACCTTTCTTCACGTTCTTGACTATTGTTTGCCAAGGAGGGCAATCGTGCAGATCAAGAAAGCGCTAGTCGCCATCGCGCTCGTGGCGGTCGCCGGCGCCATGGCCACGCCGGCGCAGGCGGAACTGGAATGGCTGAGCCTCACCCTGTGCGGCAGCGCCGGATACGCCACGTTCGACGACAGCTACGAACTGGATGACGGGATCCCGCTGGAGGCGCGCGCCGGCTTGACCTTCTTCCGCTACGTGGGCGTCGAGGCCACCTTCGGCAAGGTGCTCGCGGACTACCAGCTCGATTCCGCCCGCGACTACCCCCTCGATCACCTGGGGGGCGATCTCGTCCTGAACCTCATGCCCTCGGGGATCATCAACCCCTACCTGCTGGGCGGCTGGGCCGAACTCCGTCTGGACCATCCCGACCGCCGCGTGGACATGAACGGGTGGGAGTACGGCGGCGGCCTCAAGATCGCCCTGGTTCGCAAGGAAGGGGCCCGGATCAACTTCCGCATCGACGCCCGGAACGTGGTCGCCACCAACGACGCCCCGGTCCTGATGCCGGGCGAGAAGACCAACCATCTCTTCATCACCGGCGGCATCCACCTGGATCTCTTCGGCACGGAGAAGGACACCGACCGGGACGGCGTGGCCGACGGCCGCGACAAGTGTCCCGACACCCCCTACGGGGCCGAGGTGGACGGCAGGGGCTGCCCCCTGGACACCGACAACGACGGGGTGTACGACGGGCTCGACCTCTGCGCCGGCACCCCGGAGGGAGCGGTGGTGGACAGCCGGGGCTGCCCCCTGGACACCGACAACGACGGGGTGATCAACGGGATCGACCAGTGTGACGGGACGCCGGAAGGGGCGGTGGTGGACGAGACCGGCTGCCCGGTGGACACCGACGGCGACGGCGTGGCCGACGGCCTCGACAACTGCACCGACACCCAGAAGGGCGTCCGGGTGGACGATTTCGGGTGTCCCAAGGACTCCGACGGGGATGGGGTGTACGACGGCCTCGACCGCTGCGAGGGCACGCCCTCCGGGGTCCAGGTGGACGAGTTCGGCTGTCCGGTTCCGATCAACGAGATGGAGAAGGAGTTCGTGGACACGGGGATGATCCAGCTCCAGAACATCTACTTCGAGACCGGCAAGGCCACGCTCAAGCCCGAGTCCCACCAGGTGCTCCACGACGTGGCGGCCATCCTGGTCAAGTGGCCGAGCCTGAAGATCGAGATCGCCGGGCACGCCGACAGCCGCGGCGACGACGAGTTCAACCTGGAGCTGTCCCGGGCCCGGGCCCACGCGGTTCTGGACTACCTGATCGACACCTTCCCCGAACTCAAGTTCGAGCAGTTCTTCGTCCAGGGGTACGGCGAGACCCAGCCCATCGCGTCCAACGACACGGCCGAGGGGCGGCGTATGAACCGCCGGGTGGAGTTCCGGGTGCTGAACCGGGAGGACATGCCCAAGCACTGAGGCCCGGCGTCACCGAAGACGCACGCGAACCGGACCGGCTCCCCGCGGGGGGCCGGTCCTTTTTCGGGCCGGCCCCCGGGCCCGGCCGGTCAGGGGTTGGCGGTCCGGTAGTCGTGGATGAAGAGATCCACCCTCTGGTCGATGCTGTCCAGGAGCTTGTAGGACTCGCCGATGGACACCGTCCCCAGCTCCTCGGACCGCCAGGTGGAGGCGCCGAAGGTCAGCGTGGGGTCGCGGACCAGGGAGACCGGCTGGCTCAGGGAGAGGCCCAGGTCGTAGACGTAAGCCACCCCGTCGGGACTCATGGTGCGCACGAAGACGTCCATGCGGCTGGCGTTCACCGACTCCTCGAAGTGGTTGGGGGGGATGATGTCGATTCCCGCCTTCACCAGCTTGAGCGCCACGTTGAAGTACACCTGCTTCTCGTAGAGGCCGTTCTGCTCCGCCTCGTCGTCGATGTCGTGCACGAAGACGCACACCCCGCCCAGGCCCTGCAGCGGGGTCAGATCCACCACCTCGGTGGGGGCCACCGGCGCGCCGACCTGGGTCGTATCGACCTCGGCGGCCGGGGGCGGGGGCGGTTCGGCCCCGGCCGCGGCGCCGGGCAGAACCAGAAGAAGGGGCAGGCTCCAACGGATCAAACGCATGCAGGACCTCCAGTTCCTGGTTTTGCTGAATGTACTCCCTGAAGGTATACCCCGGGAGCGGGGATTCCATCCCCGCCCCGCACGGGCCGCATCCGGGGCCGCCGGTCAGGGGGTGAGGACCACCTTCAGCACCCGGGTGTCGGGGCCCACCTGGAGCCGGACCAGGTACAGGCCGGCGGCCAGCCGCTCCCCGGCGTCGTCGCGGGCGTCCCAGCTCACCTCGTGGTTCCCGGGACCCTGGAAGCCGTGGTCCAGGCTCCGGACCCGGCGTCCCCGGGGGTCGAACACGGCCAGCGACACCTCGGCCCCCTCGGGCAACCCGTACTCGATCCGCGTGCCCCCGCGCACCGGATTGGAGGCGGCGCGCAGGGCCAGGGGCCTCCCCGGTTCGACCGCAGGCAGGGTCCGGGGACCGAACCAGGTGGACTCGCCGCCGCGGCTCACTTCCTCCAGCCAGTAGTCGGTCTCCCCGTCCGGGGCCGCGTCGTCCACGAACCGGTAGCGGGTCAGGCCCCGCAGGAGCGAGGCGGTGAGCCGGGTGCGGGCGCCCCCGGCCTCGGCCCGGTAGACGTGGAATCCCAGGTGGTCGAAGGCGTCGGCCACCTCCCAGGTGAGGACCCCGCGCTCCCCGTCACGGGCGGCGGTGAAGGCAAGCAGGCGGACCGGGGTGGTGCAGGTGACGGTCAGAGTGGTGGACGCCGAATCCGAGACCCCGCACCGGTCGGTGGCGACCAGGACGACCTGGTGCACGCCCTCGGCGTAGGGGCCGGAGGGAACGAGGCTGTAGGTGAGCGCATCCCCGTCCGGGTCCGAGGACCCCTGGTCCAGGGCCGCCGGGTCCACCGCCGCCATGCACCCCTGGCTGGAGTCGGCCATCACCTGGAGCGGTCCGGCCACCGCCACCGGCGGCCGGTTCACGGTGAGCGTGGCCTGGCAGGTGTCGGCGAAGACCCCGTCGCTGACGATAAACTGCACCGGAGTGGTGCCCGGGGCGAAGGGCCCCTCGGGGTCGGTGGCGTAGGTGATGGTGTCCCCGTCCGGGTCGTAGGAGCCGTTGTCGAAACGGGAGACGTTCACGTTCCCGTTGCAGGTGGTCACGTCCTTGCAGGCGGCCACCGGCGGCTGCCCCTGGTTGACGGTGACCTCCAGGTCGTAGAGCTGGGCTTCAGTGGTGTCCCCGAAGACGTGGAGAAAGTAGGTGCCGGCCCCTTCGGGCAGGAGGAGATTGGTCACCGACTCGGCCTGCCCGGCCGGGCGGTAGGCGGCCCCCCCCAGCACGTTGGCCCCGGAGCGTCCCCGAACCTCGAATCCCAGGTCGTTCTGGATCCGCGAGTTGAAGAACCAGCCCAGGGGACACTCCCCTCCGGCCAGCTCCGGCGAGTTGAAATAGCTGAACCCCACCGGGGTCACCGTGACCGAGAGGCGACTCCCCTCGGGGACGCTGAAGGCGAGGAAGTCGTGGTCGGACAGGCCGTCGATGCTCAGGTTCGCCTCGCGGAGGGTGTCCCCCGGGGCCACCGGGCCCAGATCGGTCGCGGCCGCCGGGTTGTCGTTCCGCACCGGGAACTCCAGCCGGTCCCCATAGCCGCGGTTCCCCCCCAGGATGTCGTCGTGCTGGGGACCGGTGAACTTGGTGGTGATGATCGGCTCCATGAGCTTGGTCTGCTCCACCGGGCAGGAGTGCCCGAGCCCCAGGCCGTGCCCGTGCTCGTGGGAAATCAGGTTCAGGAACAGGATGTTGCCGTTGTTCTTGTCGGCGAAGAAGGTGGGCTCGTTGTCGAAGTCGATCACCATGTCCCCGAGGTCGGGATAGAAGTTGTAGGCGTAGATGTTGGCACCCTGATTCCCGTCCACAGGGTGGGCGCCGATCCGGACGTCCGGGCGCACCCCGAGCACGCCGGGGCTGTCGGGGAAGGTACCCCCGTCGTCGTTCGGCTCATAGACGTAGCGGACCCCGATCTCCCGGGCCCAGGAATCGAAGGCCTCCTGGAACAGGGGGAACCACGGGCGCTGGGTGAGGTCGCTTCCCCCCGGTCCCGCGCCGTAGACGCCGTCCAGCATCTGGATGGCCCGGCTCACCGAACCGGGCTCTCCCGAGCCGGGAATGTAGACGTTGTCGGGGAGGATGCCCCAGGTCAGGGTGATGGGGTCGCCCCGCCCCAGGCCGGACCCGTCGGTGGCGGTCCCGGCCCAGTGGTTCTCGGCCTGGAAGTCGTAGAGCGAGGTGTTCTCGAAACCGTCCGGGGGCGAGAAGGCCTGGGCCACCCGGGGGTCCGTCTCCTTCGACCAGCAGAAGACCGGCGGCCGGGGAGCGGTCTCCAGAGCGGCCAGTATCCGGCTCTGAACCGGGGTCAACCCGTCCGGGGCCCCGTGGGGACCGCCGGGAAGGAGCATCAGGAGACCGGCGCCGAGAATCAGGGGACTCCACCCCACCCATCGCTTCATGAGTTCACCTCCAGGCACGACGAACTGAGGAGTATACCCCGAGGACGCGTCCCGTGCCGCCCGGCAAACCGCCTCTCCGGCCTGGATTTCCGGGGTTCGGGGGCCGGGGCGAGGGTTTTACGCCCCATCGAGACCGTCCGGGCCTGATAGAATGGGCGGTCCCTGGGAGGGCCCTGCGCCTTCCCCTCGGCACCTCAAGTTCAGGGCTGCAACGGTCGAAAACCCGGAGGAACCAGCCGGGTTCAGAGGACCACCGATTAGGGGGACCAGAATGCTCCAAAACAATCCAGAGCGAGCCGCCCGTCCGGAGACGGAAACGGCTCCGGAGGACGCGCGGCCGAAGTTCATGGTACGGCTGGGCAACGGGATGGCGCCCAAGGCGCCCTCCCTCATCGCGGACACCGGCGTCTCGGTGGACGTGCTCAGCGACCTCACCCTCCGGCTCGCCTACACGCTTCCCTATTTCACCTCGGAGCGGGCCGCGAAGACCCTGTGCCTTCCCTCCCCGATCGTCACCGAGATCCTGGAGAAGCTGAAGAACGACAAGCTGGTGGAGAAGCTGGGAGCGGCGGGCCCCCTCGACTACCGGTTCGCCATCACCGAGGGCGGCCGGGACCGGGCCAAGCGGCTGATGGAGATCTCCACCTACGTGGGGCCGGCTCCGGTTTCCCTGGAGACCTACACCGCGATCCTGGAGAGCCAGATCGAGAACCTCCCCCGCCCCACCCCGCGGCAGATTTCCGAGGCCATCGAGGCCCTGGTGCTGCCCGACGAGGCGGTGCAGGTGGCCGGGCTGGCCGGCTCCTCGAACCGGAGCCTGTTCGTCTACGGTCCTCCGGGCAACGGCAAGACCACCCTCGGCCACTTCCTGCACAACGCGATCGAGGGGGATCTGTGGATCCCGCACTGCATCGGGATCGACAGCAGCATCATCCGCGTCTACGACCCCCGGATCCACGAGCGGGCGTCCTTCGACGTGCCCCCGGAGGAGACCCACGGGATCGACCGCCGCTGGATCCGGATCAAGCGGCCCTTCGTGGTGGTGGGCGGTGAACTCACCATCGCCGACCTGGACCTGGGCTACAGCCCGTCCCTCGGGTTCTACGAGGCCCCCCTCCACTTCAAGGCCAACGGCGGGACCTTCCTCCTGGACGACCTGGGCTGCCAGCGGGTGGATCCCCAGGAACTCCTGAGCCGGTGGGTGTTCCCCCTGGAGAACGGGGTGGACTAC
>Ga0307424_1001196_pt1 | contig 13769 bp, 13 predicted proteins | sample SalMarWE160320MG_FD_202157 | JGI IMG/M metagenome (GOLD analysis project Ga0307424, IMG submission 202157) | Salt marsh sediment microbial communities from the Plum Island Ecosystem LTER, Massachusetts, United States - WE1603-20 | ecosystem: Environmental > Aquatic > Marine > Intertidal zone >... | reverse complement strand
CGGGGAAAAATTACAAATAAACTGCAGATATGCAAATGGATTTTACTTTTTATAATTTTAATGTAAATTAGCAAACAAGTATAAACAGGAATTGAATGCTCCCGATATTTTTACATATCTTTTTCACGTCACTATTTTTTATCATGCCCGGTGACTCTTGCCAGAAGATGGAAGCCATTGATTCCAGCAGTTTTGCAGCTCCTGCCGGCCAAAAACCGGACAGTGCTGATATCCTGCTCGAAGAATTCACTCCTCCCCGGGAAAATGAAAAAGTAAGACTGGTTTATCCGAAAGTCAATAATGAGGCTTTCCGGGTTGGAGAAAAACTAACTTTTAAAGTCAGATATGGTTTTATCCGCGCCGGGACGGCTACCATGTCAGTTTATAAAGAAACAGTGATGAATGGAAAACCGGTGTATCAAATCAGGACGACGGCTGAATCTGATGCACCATTCAGCTGGGTTTATGAAGTAAAAGATGTAGTGGATAGCTTTATTGACAGGGAAGGGCTTTTCAGCTGGCGCTTTGAAAAACGTTTGCGTGAAGGCGGTTATAATATTGACCTGCTTGTAGATTATCTGCCTGAGGACTCACTGGCGAAGATTGAATCGATTCGCTACCGGGATGAAGGGACGGAACGCAAGACCTACGATGTCAAAGTACCACCCTTTGCCATGGATGTCCTTGCCGCTTTCTATTTTATACGAACCGTTCCTTTACGGATCGGCGATATTATCAAACTGACCAACCATGACAATGAAAAAGTCTACGATTTGGAAGTGACTGTTTATATGAGGGAAAACGTCAGTACAGCTGCCGGTGAGTTCAGGTGTCTGAAAATAGAACCCCTTCTGAAGGGAGAAGGAATATTTAAACAAGAGGGGCGTTTGTTGGTCTGGGTGACCGATGACCAGTATAAAATTCCTGTTCAGATGACCTCCGAGGTAGCAGTTGGGCACATCACCACCGAACTTGAAAAGATAGAAGGAATTAAAGCAAAAATCCCTGCCCGTCTCTCCGACTGATAGAATCAGCCCGTTTTATTTATTCACATTGCCGCTGGATTCAATAGCATCCATCCTTTGTTTTTTTTTTTTCAGGAATAATTTTCCCTAAAAAATCCTTCATAATAACGATTTTAAAATTAAAAAAAGATAAAGGAGAATAAAATGTCACACACATTACCCGAATTGCCTTATGGCTATAATGAACTGGAACCGTACATCGATCAAAGAACCATGGAGATTCACCATCAAAAACATCATGCGGGATATGTCAGCAAATTAAATGCTGCCCTTGAATCAAATCCGGATTTGCAGTCAAAGAGCCTGGAAGCGTTGTTGAAAGATCTAAACAGCGTGCCGGAGAATATCAGAACGGCCGTCAGAAATAACGGCGGGGGCCATTTTAATCACACCATCTTCTGGAATATTATGGGGCCGGACGGCAGTAGAGAACCGGTTGGTGATCTTGCATCTGCCATTTCGAAAAAATTCGGCGGTTTTTCCGCCTTTAAAGAGGAGTTTTCCAGTTCTGCAGCGAGCAGATTTGGCAGCGGGTGGGCCTGGCTGGTGCTGGATAAAGCCTCTAACCTGGCAGTCGTTTCTACTCCCAATCAGGATAATCCGATTTCCGAAGGATTAAAACCGATCATGGGGCTTGATGTCTGGGAGCATGCTTACTATCTGAAATATCAAAACAGAAGGCCTGAATACATAGAAAATTGGTGGAATGTCGTTAACTGGCGGGTAGTTTCCGAACGGTACGAATCACTTCGATAACCGGTCCGCTGCCGGTGTATTCTCGTGTAGCAATGCAAAGGTCCCCTAAAGGGACCTTTTTTATTTAGGAAAACCTTTCCTTTTTGCCTCCCTTCTTTTAATTTAGACCAGATAGATACCTTTATCTTTTCCATACCATTATTTTGAGAGGGTGCCTATGCCAGGGACAGGTACATTGCTCAATATTATTACCGTATTAATCGGCGCTTCACTCGGATTAATACTGCGTCACCGCCTGAACGAGGCGTTGAAATTAATAATTTTACAGGGTGTCGGTATTCTGACGCTGGTCATTGGCATGCAGATGGCTTTACGAACAGAGAGCGTGCTGATCGTCCTGGCTGCTGTGCTGACAGGCGGTCTTAGCGGACAATTACTTGACCTGGATGGGCGGTTGGACCAGCTGGCCGGGATCTTGAAAAATCGTTTTGCAAAAAAAGATGATGCTCATTTCAGTGAAGGATTTATCACGGCAAGCATCATTTTCTGTGTGGGTCCCATGACCATTCTGGGCTCCATCAACGACGGACTTCGTTCGGATATAGATCTCCTGGCATTAAAATCGATGTTGGATGGCTTTACCGCCATTGCCTTGTCAGCATCCTTCGGTGTTGGGGTTATTTTTTCCGTATTCACCATTATCATTGTTCAGGGCGGAATCACCGTATCGGCCGTATTGGTAGAACAATTTCTGAATGATTTTATGATAAATGAAATGACGGCTGTGGGGGGGGTCCTGATCATCGGGATCGGGATGATTATTCTTGATATAAAAAAGATCAGCGTGGCTAATTTTTTGCCTGCCCTGGTCTTCGCGCCGCTTTTATCTGCCCTGTATCAGTTATTTACCTGATGTGCTCTGCCCCTGACGGGAGTGAACTGCAAATCTGACAAGCAAACCGGAAGACGTGTGAATCTTGAAAAAACTGGGATTTTTCGGAGCTCTGAGCCTGGTCGTCGGAAATATTATCGGTGTTGGTATTTTTACCACCACCGGTTATATGACCAGTTATCTGAAGGATCCCCTGATTATCCTGCTGGCCTGGCTGGTCGGGGCCTGTTATGCCTTAAGCGGCGCCCGTGTTTATGGTATATTAAGTGAAACTTACCCGCTTTCAGGAGGCGATTACCAATATCTGAAGCATGAACTCCATCCACTTCTGGGCTATCTTTTCGGCTGGTCAGCCTTATTTGTCACTTATTCCGGCTCAATTGCTGCCCTGGGGATTGCCGCCGCACATTATCTTGATGCGCTTATCACGATTCCGGGTTTTAAGGACACTTTCACACTGATTGACAGGAGCTGGCTCTCGCTTAATACGGGGGCACCGAAGTTCATCGCCGTTATTTTCATTTTCGTGTTCAGCTGGATCAATTATCGCGGTATTTATCTGTCAGGTCTTTATCAGGTCATCCTCACCTCTGCCGTATTTTTTTTATTACTCGGCTTTTCGGTCAGTGGATTGTTCTCCCCAGCCGCTGACTTCAGTAATCTTTTCCAACCAGCGCCCCCGCGATTCATATTAAGCGGCTTCCTCATCGCTCTGGTTGCCGTCATTTTCTCCTATTCCGGCTGGACCACAGCGATCTATGTGGCGGAAGAAATCAGGCAACCCAATCTGCTGGTGCCCAGAGCTTTGCAACTTGGCGTTCTGCTGGTAGGCTTTATTTACCTGCTGATCAATCTGACTTATCTGGTTGCCATACCGGTATCGCAGATGAAAGATGTTATTAATATCGCTTCCGTCGTTTTTGAACAGCTCTGGGGATATCAGGGAAAAACGATCGTATCGTTCGTAATCCTCATCGCTGTGCTCAGTTCATTGAATTCCACCATCCTGTCCGGCCCGAGAATATATATGGCCATGGGCAGGGAGGGGTATCTTGGCGGCTTCACCGCCAGTCTTCATCCCTGTTTCAATTCCCCCCACAAAGCTATCTGGCTGCAGATGTTCTGGAGCATTATTCTGGTTTTGAGCGGCAGTTTCAACCAGTTACTTAATTTTGTCGTTTTTGTTATCGTCGGTTTTTCTCTCATTGCCGGTTGGATGGCCTGGCGGGTGATCAATCGGCGACCAAAGAAGCATGTCAGCAATCTGACCGCGATCGTGTTCTATACCTTGTTTTGTTTTATTGTTATGCTCAATATTTTTATTGAAAAACCGGTCGAATCGCTTATTGGATTTCTGCTCGTTTCACTGGCGGTCCCGTTTTACTATATTGAAACAAAAAGAAAAGCCAATAAAATGATATAACTCAATATATTATAGCGATTATACTTGCAACGTCAATTATCATTCCGTAAATTTTCCAGTTGTGAGAAGTGGGTTTCAAACCCACTTTTTTATTATATAGAAGATCGGAAATGAGTGGTCTGGAAGAAAATATTCGTGAACTGATTTCACCTGTCTGCCTGGCAGAAAATATTTTTCTCCATTCTGTTTCGGTGTCCGGCGGTGGGAAGAATATGAACATCCGTGTCGTTGTTGATACGGAAATGGGTATTACCTTAGGGGAATGCCAGGCACTCAGTGGAAAAATATCAGATCTTTTTTATCGAAAAGATGTTATCAAGGGGACTTATCGGCTGGAGGTTAGTTCACCCGGTGTAAACAAGCCTCTTGAACATGATTTTGAATATCAAAGGAACATCGGTAAACAATTATCAGTTAATTATGTAGACGATAATGGAGAACAGAGTATCACCGGCGAATTACTTGACTGTAATAAAAAAACGATTAGATTGAAATCCGATAATGGCGAGACCAAAATAGCAAGAAAGGCTGTCATTAAGGCTAAAATAAAACTTAAGTGGTAATAAATCCGGAGATCAAAGGTTTCTATGAACAGTGAAATAATTGAGGCGATCACTCAGATTGCCCGCGAAAAGCGTATTGATAAGGACAATTTACGCGATATGCTTGAAAATGTTTTTGCCCAGATGATCGTTAAAAAATACGGTACGGCAGACAATTTCGACATCATTGTCAATATTGACAAAGGTGATATTGAAATTTATCAGGAAAAGACGGTTGTCGAGACCGTTGAAGATCCGGTAACAGAGATTGATATTCAGTCAGCCAAAAGGATCGACCCGGATGCTGAAATTGGTGAGGATTTTGTTGAAGTGGTTAATCCGGAAGCATTTGGCAGACGACTGATCGTCACGGCTAAGCAGAATTTTAATCAAAAAATCCGTGATTTCGAAAGAGAGCATATTCTTGAGGAATACCAGAACCGGATCGGAGAGATCATCATTGGTGATATTCGTCAGGTAAGCAAACGTGGATTATTTATAAATGTGGATAAAACCGAGGTTTTTTTACCTAAGAGCGAGCAGATTCCCAGTGAGAGACTCAGGCGGGGTGATACCCTTCGGGCAATCGTAAAAGAAGTGCGCAGCGATCTGCGTGGTTCGGAAATTATTGTTTCCCGTGCTGATAAAAAGTTCCTCATACGTCTTTTCGAGCTGGAAGTGCCGGAGATTTATGACGGTATCGTTGAAATAAAGAATGTGGCACGGGATCCGGGCGAAAGATCAAAAATTGCCGTCGAATCAATAGACCGCCGCGTAGACGCTGTAGGCGCCTGTGTGGGGATGAAGGGTGTGCGTATCCAGGCGATTGTGCGCGAGCTGAATAATGAAAAAATCGATATTATTAATTATTCATTCGAACCTACGTTATTTATCAGCCGTGCGCTTACGCCGGTAAAACCGGTTAAAATCATCATCAATGATGAAGAAAAATTAGCTGTTGCCATTGTGGCAGACGAGGATATGGCCTTGACTATTGGTAAGAACGGTCAAAACCTGCGTCTGGCCTCAGAATTAACCGGATATCAGATTGAACCCGTAAAGGACAGTGAATATAAAGAACAACTCGATGAAGAGTACATGACATTAGACGAAATCGAAGAATTGTCGGGGGTACTGCAAAAAAAATTATTGGATGCGGATGTCCGTAGTAAGCAGGATGTGATGAAAATGGGTCTTGAGGGGCTGAAGGCAATTCCCGGAATCGGAGAGAAAACAGCAGAAAAGATAATTTCTATCGTTACCAGTGCCAAGCCAAAAGCCGAAGAGGAACAGGAAGAGGTCAACGAAGAGCCGGTCTCCTGAGTATTTTACCAGTATAAGCAAATAGTCCCCGTCGGTAGCAATTTTTTTGTTTGGCAGGCACAGAACTGGAGTTTAAATGGCTGTAACAGTTAAAAAATATAAGCTTTTCAAGGTTTGCAAGGAATTAAATGTGGGCATGGATACGGTCAGACCTTTTCTCGAAAAAAAAGGTCTGAAAATTTCCGGTCCAAATACACCCATCCCTGAAGATGTTTATCAGGATATCCTGCAGAATTTCTCCCGTGAAAAAGAAATAGCGGATCAATTATATCAGCGTAAAAGCCATTCTGATGATGATGAAATGGAAATGGATGAAAAAGCGGGTATTCAGGAACCGCCTGAAAAGTCAATATATGTGCAGGCAATTGAACGGTCCATAGAAGAACGTATGGAAGAGATGATCCGGGAAGAGGAAGAACAACCTGAACCGCCTAAAAAAACAACGAAGAAGAAAAAAGTAGAGCAAATAGAGGGAGAAGAACCTGCGGAAACGCTGAAAGCCGAAGAAAAGCAACCGGCAGAAGCCGGCGCCGTGCCTGTGCCGGAAGCCGGGGAAGCAGAAGAAAAAGAGGTTGCGCAGGCAGGAGAAGCAGCCGATGCCGAGGGAAAAGCGGCCGGGGAAGAAAAACCGGAAAAGAAAAAATCGGCGGTTATCCGCAAAATTGATCTGGACAGTATTGCCGAGACCGATAAGAAGAAGAAAAAGCCAAAAGCGAAAGAAAAACCTTCCCATACACGTGATGAAGGAAAACTGGAGAAGGATGAGAAGCGCCGTAAAGCCCTTGAAATGATCCGCAGAGAGGAGAAACGTAAACGGCATATCAGGGGTCCTGAACTGGTCCCGGGTGATGAATCGAAAAGACAGCGGTCACGCAAACAGAAAAAGAAAACAGTTGATCAGAAGGAAGTGCAGGAAACGGTTAAAAAAACATTAGCCTCTATAGATGATCGTTTAAAAAAGCCTAAAAAACGCAGAAAATTGAAGACAGAATCGGGTGAAGTCGTCGAAGAAAATGTGATCTATGCCAGTGAATTTATTTCCGCAAATGACCTTGCCAATCTGATGGATGTGCCGGTTGGGGATATTATCACAAAATGTCTGGAACTTGGTCTGGTCGTTTCGATCAACCAGCGGCTTGACATTGATACCATCGAATTGCTGGCTGGCGAGTGGGGATACAAGGTTATAAAAGAAGAAGAGTATGCGTCCGATCTTATTGAAGAAATTGAAGATCAGGATGCAGAAATGCCTGATGATCAGCCCCGTTCACCGATCGTAACGATTATGGGTCACGTGGATCATGGAAAAACCTCGCTGCTCGATTTTATTCGCAAGTCAAACATTGTGGAGGGAGAGTCTGGCGGAATTACACAGCATATCGGCGCATATGAAGTGGAACAAAAAGGCCGGAAAATAACATTTTTAGATACGCCCGGCCACGAGGCATTTACCGCCATGCGTGCCCGGGGCGCTCAGGTTACCGATATTGTTATCCTGATTATCGCCGCTGACGATAGCGTAAAACCTCAGACAGATGAAGCGATAGATCATTCAAAGGCAGCCGGCGTAAAGATGATCATTGCGATTAACAAGATCGATAAGCCGGAAGCGAATGTGGAACGCATCAAGCAACAATTGGCCGAAAGGAATATTCTGGTTGAAGACTGGGGCGGCAAAGTCCAGTGTGCCGAAATATCAGCCAAAACAGGTCAGGGGGTTGATGATTTGCTCGAAAAAGTATCCCTTGAATCTGACCTGCTCGATCTGAAAGCCAATGACCAAAAGAAAGCGATCGGAACGGTCATTGAATCCCGTCTGGATAAGGGAAAAGGTGTGATCGCCACCGTTCTCATTCAGAACGGTACGCTGCATATCGGCGATCCGTTCATTGCCGGTCAATTTTCCGGAAAAGTGAGGGCATTGCTCAACGATTTCCTGCTCCCGATAAAAAGTGCCGGCCCATCCCAGCCTGTACAAGTGCTTGGCATTGACGGGCTGCCGCAGGCAGGTGACCGTTTCATAGTTATGTCCGATGAGCAGACCGTAAAGGAAATCAGCGTAAAAAGACAGCGTATTAAACGGGAACAGGATTTCAGACAAGTGAAATTGACTACCCTCGATCAAATTTCTGCAAATATAAAGATCGGCGGTGTAAAAGAGTTGCACGTGATTGTAAAAGCGGATGTCGATGGTTCAGCGGAAGCCCTTTCCGATTCACTGCTCAGATTAAGTACCGAGGAAGTTACTGTTCATGTGATTCGCAAAGCGGTCGGACCGATCTCTGAATCTGATGTACTTTTAGCGGCCGCCTCGAATGCAATTATCGTCGCCTTTCATGTCAGGGCCAATGTAAAAGCCAAAGAACTGGCCCATAATGAAAATGTCGAAATTCGTTACTATAAAGTGGTTTATGACGCTATCAACGATGTGCGTTTAGCCCTGGAAGGTTTACTTGGGACAGAAAAAACAGAAGAAAATGTCGGAACGGTGGAGATCCGTGAAACTTTCAAGATCTCGCGGCTTGGTACGATTGCCGGCTGCTACGTCAAATCAGGAAAGATAACACGAAATTCCCGGATCCGCCTTTTCAGGGATGATGTGGAGGTTTACGAAGGTACACTTGGCTCTTTAAAACGCTTTAAAGATGATGCCAGAGAAGTATCCTCAGGATTTGAATGTGGTTTACAATTGCATAATTATAACGATATAAAAGTTGGCGATATTATTGAAGTATTTGAAATTTCCGAGAAGAAGAGAACACTGGACGGAAAATAAATGTCTGTAGGTGTGCTGGTTATCGAAATCTTGGTTTATGCAAGCAGTTCATTGAAAGAAAAACGTTTCATCTTAAGAAGCATAAGAGACCGTCTTAAAAAAAAGTTTAACGTCTCCGTTTCTGAGATTGACTATCAGGATAAATGGCAGCGGTCAAAAATAGGCATCGTAACGATCAGTAATCATCAAACACATACAGAGACATCGCTCCATCAGATCTTCACCTATCTGGACAGGGCAGATGAATACGAGATTATATCGTACGAGTATTCATATTTTTAATATGTCAGACAGCCATCACAGATCAAAAAAAGTGGCCAGTGAGATCAAGGAAAATCTCAGCTGGCTTATCGAACATAAAGTGCGGGATCCGCAAAAGGGCTTTATCACCATTACACGGGTCCGTTTGTCACCTGACCTGAAAATTGCCAATGTGTATTATTCTGTACTTGGCAAAGAAGATGAGCGTGAGACCTCAGGTCAGGCACTCAAAAGGGCGTCGCCGTTCCTCAAGCGTGAACTTGGAAACCGCCTCCGGCTGCGTTATTTACCGGAATTAAGATTTTTTTATGATGATTCACTGGAATATTCAGAAAGAATTGCACGATTGCTGAGTTTGATCCATAAGAATGATGATCATTAATAGAGGAAGTTTGCAATTGCTTCAGGCCAGATCAGCTGACAATCTCATCCTGATCGACAAACCAGCTGCATGGTCCTCTTTTGATGTGGTAAAAAAAATCCGCTATCTGACCGGCATAAAAAAGGTAGGCCATGCCGGTACCCTGGATCCGTTCGCTACCGGCCTTCTGATTCTCGGAACAGGCAAAAAGACAAAACAGCTGGCTCAGATCAGTCATGCTGCCAAAGAATACAGGGCGGTGCTTGTGTTAGGTAGAAGTACCACCACATATGACGTCACCGGTGAGGTGACAGACGAACAGATAAATGTTGAGGTGACAGATGAGCAGATCGACACGGTTCTCCGTTCGTTCAGAGGAGAGATAGAACAGATCCCTCCCATGTTCTCCGCTAAAAAAGTGAACGGAAAAAGGCTTTATAAACTGGCCAGGCAGGGGAAGGAGATTGAGAGAAAACCGCAAACAATAACGATCTTTGATCTGAAAATAATACAAAGGCAGGGGGCGCAGATCGAGTTTCTGGTGCGCTGCTCCAAGGGAACCTATATAAGAGCACTGGCGCATGATATAGGAAAAAAACTGGGCTGCGGTGCTTATTTGAATGAATTGGAACGGACCGCCATCGACGATTTTTATATTTCCGATGCGCTGTCAATGGATGCATTTGAAAAATTCTGGAAAAGACTAAATTAAAAATATGGAAGTCATATTCGGCCTGGATAATGTAGTTTCAGGGAAAAAAGCAGTGCTCACGGTGGGAACCTTTGACGGTGTTCATCTTGGCCACAGGGAAATTATAAAAGAAGTGCTGCGGATAGGCAGAGAAAGGGATCTGGTTTCCTCCCTTCTGACCTTTGACCCGCATCCGGTAACTGTGGTACGCGATATACCGAATAGGATAAAACTTTTAACCACCCTTGAAGAAAAACTGGAAATTCTCCAGAAATTAGGTCTGGACAGAGTGATTATCGCCAGATTTACCCGTGAATTTTCGGAAATGGAGTACAAAATTTTTGTGGAAAATATTTTGCTTGATCGCCTGCAGTCAGACTTTATTATTATTGGTTATGACCATTCTTTTGGTAGAAACCGGGCTGGTAATTTCCGGGAACTGGAAAATCTGAGTAAATTGTACCGCTTTAATCTGATGGAAATAGGTCCTTTTAAGATTGAAAACCAGACAGTGAGCAGCACCAGGATACGAAGCAGTATCGATCAGGGGGATATGGAAAGCGCTTCTAAAATGCTTGGACATCATTATTTTCTGGATGGCATCGTGGTCAGAGGAGAAGGACGCGGCCAACGCCTTTCTTTTCCAACGGCCAATCTCATGATCGAAAATCAGAATAAGCTGACCCCTAAGGCGGGGGTTTATGTGGTTGAATGTGATGTGCTTGGAAAAATATACCGGGGGATGGCTAATATCGGTTTTAAACCCACATTTGGCGGTGTTAGCAAGACTGTCGAAATACATATTTTCGATTTTAATAAAGATATTTACGGAGAAAAAATAACCGTATATTTTATAAAGCGTTTGAGGGATGAAGTAAAATTTGAAAGTGAAGAACAGCTCATTAAACAGCTGAATCTCGATAAAAAAAACAGTTTTGACATAAAGAATTAATTTTTGGAGGAATGAAATGTCCCTGGACAAAAGTCAAAAAAACGAAATCATCAAAAAGTATGGCGAAAACGAGACAGATACCGGGCGAACAGAAGTTCAGGTCGCGATGCTGTCGGAAAGAATTAAATATTTAACAGACCACTTTAAAACACATAATAAAGATCATCATTCAAGAAGAGGGCTGCTGAAACTGGTTGGTCAACGCAGGCGTCTTCTTGACTATTTGGCAAAAAAAGACATAACACGTTATCGTAACCTGGTTAAAGAACTGGGTATCAGACGGTAGGAACTGGAGGAAGAATGATTGTTTCCAAATCATTAGAAGTTGGAAAGAACACAATAACAATTGAAACAGGTCGGGTCGCCAGACAAGCGGACGGCGCGGTAACCGTTAAGTATGGCGAAACGATGGTTCTGGTGGCTGCCGTTGCGTCTCAGGATACCCGCGAAGATATCGATTTTTTTCCGCTCAGTGTGGAATACAGGGAGAAATCCTATGCGGCGGGAAAAATACCCGGTGGATTTTTTAAAAGAGAAGGGCGCCCCTCGGAAAAAGAAATACTCTCTGCGCGGCTTATTGACCGGCCGATCCGTCCGCTGTTTCCGGATGAGTTTAACTGTGAAACACAGATTATCGCCACCATTATTTCGATGGATAAGCAAAATGATGCCGATGTTTTGGCCGCTGTCGGCGCTTCGGCGGCACTTTGTCTGTCCGATATACCATTTTTGGGGCCAATTGCATCGGTTCGTGTCGGTAAAATAAATGGCGAACTGGTTGTGAACCCCACATTCAGCGAAGTTGCCGATTGCTCACTGGAGTTTATCGTTTCCGGCTCAGAAGACTCCATCGTGATGGTCGAGGGCGAGGCAAAAGAGATCAGTGAAACGGAGATGCTTGAGGCTATTAAATTTGCCCATGAGCACATTAAAAAGATCATTGTCCTGCAAAAAGAGCTGATGAAGGAATGTGCCAGGGAAAAAAGAGTGGTTGAATCCGTTGAGTGGCCGGAAGGTCTGGAAAAAAGTGTCAGAGAACTGGCCGATAAAAAAATCGGCGAGGCAATCCGGATCCGGGAAAAAAAAGAACGCCGTAAAGCTATAAAAAGCATCAAACAGCAGATATGTGAGACCCTGGCTGAACAATATCCTGATACAGAAAAATTTATAAAAGAAATCATTTATGAAATTGAAAAAGATCTGACCCGGCGTATGATGCTGGATACAGGTAAACGACTGGACGGCCGAAAAGAGGACGAAATCCGGGACATCACCTGTGAAGTCGGATATCTGCCCAGATCGCACGGCTCTGCTTTGTTTACCAGAGGACAAACCCAGGCGCTTGGTACAACCACACTGGGCACGAGACTGGACGAACAGCTGATCGACGCTCTGGAAGGTGACAGCTATAAAAACTATATGCTGCATTATAATTTTCCGCCGTTTTCAACTGGCGAAGCAAAACCGATCAGGGGAACCAGCCGCCGTGAAGTCGGACATGGTAATCTCGCTGAACGGGCTTTGAAACCGGTCCTGCCGCACAATGGTTCATTTCCTTATACAATTCGTATTGTATCGGATGTCCTCGAATCGAACGGTTCTTCTTCAATGGCCACAGTGTGTGCCGGATCGCTCTCCCTGATGGATGCCGGCGTGCCGGTACGGTCAGCGGTGGCAGGTATTGCCATGGGGTTGATCAAGGACGAAGATAAAACAATGATCCTCTCGGATATTCTCGGTGATGAAGATCATCTTGGCGATATGGATTTTAAAGTCGCCGGAACGGAGAAAGGCATCACGGCGATACAAATGGATATCAAGATCAAAGGTATCTCCTTTGAAATCATGCAGACAGCCCTGGAAAGAGCTAAAACCGGCCGGCTTCATATTCTTAATGAGATGGCCAAAACGCTGAATCAGCCGAGAGAGGAACTTTCTGCGCATGCACCACGCATCGAAACGATGATGATACCGGTGGATAAAATCGGAACGGTGATCGGTCCCAGTGGAAAAACGATCAAGAAGATCATTGAAATGACCGGTGTCAGTATTGATATCGATGATGACGGTAAAGTGAACATTGCCTCTGAAGATGTAGAAAAAGTTAAACAGGCAATGGCCCAGGTCCATGCGCTGGTAAAAGTACCGGAAATAGGCGAACATTATAAGGGTCCCGTCAAGCGGATCACCAATTTTGGTGCATTTGTTGAAATTCTTCCCGGAAAGGACGGCATGATCCATATTTCCGAACTTGATACGTCACGCACAGAAAAGGTGACCGACGTCGTTAAACTTGGTGATATGGTCGATGTGATTGTAAAAAAGGTTGATGCGGAGGGCAAAATCGGACTGAGCCGCAAGGAATACCTGTTACGTAATCAGAAAAAAGAAGTGAAAGAAGAAAAACAGTAAATTTTGACATTTATAAAGTATCCGGGTATTTCCAAAACTGTACTCGAAAATGGCATAACTGTAATCAGTGAGTCTATCGACTCGGTGCGCTCCATTGCGCTGGGGGTGTGGGTGAAAACGGGCAGCCGCTCTGAAAGTAAGTCAGAGAGCGGTATTGCACATTTTCTTGAACATATGGTTTTCAAGGGAACAAAAAAGAGGTCGCCCCTGAAGATCGCTCAGAGTCTGGAATCACTTGGCGGTCATCTGAATGCTTTTACAGCTAAAGAGGTAACCTGTTTCTTTGCTAATGCTCTTGACATCCATTTACGCAAGACTGTGGAAATTCTTGCCGACATTGTATGTCAATCCACTTTTCCTGACCGGGAAATCAACCGCGAAAAACTGGTAATTCTTGAGGAAATAAAATCTACAA
>Ga0307424_1001195_pt1 | contig 13778 bp, 13 predicted proteins | sample SalMarWE160320MG_FD_202157 | JGI IMG/M metagenome (GOLD analysis project Ga0307424, IMG submission 202157) | Salt marsh sediment microbial communities from the Plum Island Ecosystem LTER, Massachusetts, United States - WE1603-20 | ecosystem: Environmental > Aquatic > Marine > Intertidal zone >... | reverse complement strand
CCATTGAATGGGCCTGAGTTAACTAAGATCCCCTCATCTACATAGGCCTCTGCCATGGTTTCCTCATTGAGATCCTCGTCCGGAGGGGTTATGACAACCCTGAGCTGCAACCCATATTTTTTGGCAAACTCAAAATCCCTCTGGTCATGGGTGGGAACCGCCATTATGGCCCCGGTGCCGTAATCGAAGAGGACAAAATTAGCTACATAAACCGGAATTCTCTCCCCTGTCAAGGGATTCAGACAATATCTCCCTGCAAAGACCCCCTCCTTGGCGGTAAAATCTGCCGTGCGCGTAACGTTATCCATCCTTAGGGTCCGTTCCACGAACTCTAAGACCTCCCTCTCTTCTTCAAACCCTTTTATGATCTGATTTACGAGAGGGTGCTCTGGTGCGAGACACATAAAGGTTGCTCCGAACACGGTGTCCTGGCGTGTGGTAAAAACCTCGATAATCTCGTCAGAACCGACCATTGGAAACCGGATGATGGCGCCATAGCTCTTACCTATCCAGTTCCTCTGCATGGTAAGCACCCTGTCCGGCCATCCAGGTAGCTTTTGGCAATAATCGAGGATCTCATCGGCGTATTCGGTTATCTTGAGAAACCAGCTATCCATCTCCTTGATAGTGACTTCGAGTTCAGGATGGCGCCAACAGCACCCATCTTCAACCTGCTCGTTGGCAAGCACCGTCTGGCACTTGTCGCACCAGTTGACAAAGGTTTTCTTCTTATAGGCAAGTCCCTTCTCATACATCTCTAAGAATATTAACTGTTCCCACCGGTAATATTCGGGATCACAGGTGGCCAACTCCCTGTCCCAGTCATAGCTGAAGCCCATTCTTTTAAGCTGGGACTTCATGGCCTCTATATTACCGTAGGTCCATTGGGCGGGATGGCTGTTATTCTCAATGGCCGCATTCTCCGCAGGCATTCCAAAGGCATCCCAGCCCATAGGATGGAGCACGTTCTTGCCGCACATTCGCTTAAATCTCGCCACCACATCGCCAATAGTATAATTACGCACATGACCAATATGGATCTTTCCGGATGGATAGGGGAACATTTCCAAGAGGTAATATTTCTCTTTAGATAGATCTTCTACTGACTTGAAAAGACAGCTCATTTCCCAATGGGCTTGCCACTTAATTTCCAGTTCCTGTGGGTTATATTTCATACGCCATCATCCCGTTTCTAACTTTAGCTCACTTCAGTCACTTTTTACCGCGGTATTGTAGATATTATCTAATACACCATTTATATACCTGCCTGAATCATCGCTTCCGAATTTCTTCCCTATTTCCACGGCCTCATCAAGGGAGACCTTCGGGGGGATATCTTCAATAAACATAATTTCAAAGGTAGCTAATCTCAATATCGACCTGTCGAGACGGGCCATTCTTTCAATACGCCAGTTCTTTGATGCCTCGCTTATAACCTTGTCCAAGGTCTTCTTCTTCTCGCAAACTCCTAAAACAAGCTGCTTTGAGAAATCTCTAATTGATTTCCGGGCATCGAAATTCTCGCATACCAGATCAAAGACCTCCGATGGATCATCAGGAGTGAATTCCAAATGAAAGAGGACCTGAACAGCTAATTCGCGGGCCCGTCTTCTCTCTCCCATATTTCTCCATTACAGATTTTATTGAGGAATTTGGGAATTGAAATCAACAAAATACCGTCAATTCCACAATTCACTAACCCTGCAATTCCTTAAAGAGATTTGCCATTTCAATGGCAGCCATGGCTGCCTCATATCCCTTGTTCCCGGATTTGGAACCGGCCCTCTCAATTGCCTGCTCCAGATTATCTGTGGTCAGTACACCGAAAGTAACCGGAATATCGCTCTCCAAGGCCACACTCGCTATCCCTTTAGAGACCTCGGCTGCCACATAATCGAAATGAGGAGTAGCTCCTCTGATAACGGCGCCAAGACATATGACAGCATCATACAACCCGCCCTGAGCCAGTTTTTTTGCAGCCAAAGGCATCTCAAACGCCCCGGGCACCTTAATAATAAAAATCTTTTCCTCATCGCTTCCATGTCTTACCAAGGCATCTATCGCCCCTTCCATAAGTCTTGAACAGATAAAATCATTGAAGCGACTAACGATAATTGCAAACCGGAACCCCTCAGCTAAAAGCCGACCTTCCACTACCCTGGGCATAACACCCCCCCTTTCAATTTATTATTCGTCAATTAGTTGCAAAAGATGTCCTAACTTATGGCATTTTGTGGACAAATATCTCATGTTTTCCGGCCTGGGCAAACACTCGATCGGCACTCTTCCTGTAACCTCTAACCCATAACCTTCGAGCCCAATAATCTTCTTAGGATTGTTGGTAATCAACTTCATTTTATGTACACCAAGGGCAGCCAGAATCTGGGCTCCCACTCCATAATCCCTCAGATCAGCAGCAAAACCAAGCTCTTCATTTGCCTCCACCGTGTCCAACCCCTGGTCTTGTAGGGCATAGGCCTTTAATTTGTTTGCAAGACCGATACCCCTGCCCTCCTGCTGTAGATAGAGTATAATACCTAAGCCCTCATCCTGGACCATGGACATAGCTTTTTTTAACTGCTCCCCACAGTCACACCGGTAAGATCCAAAAACGTCTCCGGTAAGGCACCCTGAATGAACCCTCACCATAATCTCCTGGTCCTCGGCAATATCACCTTTTACTAAAGCTAAATGCTCGTACTCATCGATATCATTTACAAAACCTATTGCTTTGAACTCGCCAAATGGGGTGGGTAGAACCGTCTCTGCTGCCTTGTGGACAAAAGACTCGGTCCGCATCCGGTAAGATATAATATCTGCTACAGAGGCAATTTTGAGATCGTGTTCATCTGCAAATTTTTCAAGGTCAGGCAACCTGGCCATGGAACCGTCATCCTTCATAATCTCACATATTACCCCTGCCGGCTTGAGACCGGCGAGGCGAGCAAGATCTACAGATCCTTCTGTCTGGCCGGTCCTGAACAAGACCCCTCCCCTTCTCGCCCTTAGTGGAAAGACGTGCCCCGGTTGAACAAGGTCTTGCGGTTTTGCATTATCCGCTATTGCGGTCAAGATGGTATGGGCCCTGTCCGCAGCGGATATTCCGGTAGTAACTCCGCACGCGGCCTCCACAGACACGGTAAAGGCTGTCTGATAAGGGGAACGATTATTTCGAGCCATCTGATCGAGATTTAAATTTTCCACAATCTCCGGTTCCAATGCAAGGCAGATAAGGCCGCGACCGTATTTAGCCATGAAATTGATGGCCTCAGGTGTAACTCTCTCAGCAGCGATGGTTAAATCTCCTTCGTTCTCCCTGTCCTCATCATCAACAAGGATAATCATTTTTCCCTGTCTTAAATCCTCTAATACCTCTTTTATCTTAGAAATAGGCATTCTTGATATCCTCTCTCAATTTAGTTTCTTGTTCAGCACGAAAATTACGAAGAGGTCGTAAAACTATTATCTGTCGAATCCGTGTTTAACAAGGGTCTCAAAGTCAATGCCGGAAGATTTCTTTTTTTCCTGCCTTCCCCCTCCCTTGAAAAATAATTTTTCTACATATTTGCCGATCAAGTCAGTCTCAATGTTGACAGGGTCCCCTATCTTTTTCGTCAAAAGTGTGGTCACCACCCCTGTTTGGGGGATGATATTTACCTCAAAAAAATCTTTTTCACAAGCATTAATGGTCAAACTGATCCCGTCAACGGCAATAGAGCCTTTGTTTATTGTATAGCGTGAAATAGCTTCTTCAATACCTATCCTTATAATCCACGATTGATGCACCTGCTCTTTTTTGAGGATCTTTCCAATCCCATCCACATGCCCTGAGACTAAATGCCCTCCCAAGCGATCAGTCAGGCGCATTGCCCTCTCAAGATTCACCTCGTCTCCCAGTCTTAATAGCCCCACGGTAGTTCGGGAGATGGTCTCTTTTGAGACATCCATGCTGAGTGTACCATCGCGCACCTCTGTCACAGTCAGGCATGCACCGTTGACAGATATGCTGTCTCCAAGCTGACAGTCAGTTGTATCAAAAAGAGGCGTGATGGTAACCCTCATTTCATTGTAGGTACGTCGGGTGCCGCTTATCTTTCCAATACCCTCTATGAGACCGGTAAACATTTCTAAATACCTCAATCGTCAATTGGCCGTCCCACAACTCTGTTTCGCCCTTCCTCTTTGGCCTGATAAAGAAATCTATCCGCCAGGCTGATCATTGCCTCATGGGAAATCTCCTTTATGGAATCCGAAGACGTAAAGCCGGAGACGCCAAAACTGGCAGTAATCCGTATCTCTTTTTCCTTAATGTGAATGGTCTTTTGGGAGATATTTCTGCGGAGTCTTTCGGCTAAGGCCTCAGCCCGCTCAAAAGCCGTCTCTGGAAAGACAACCAAGAATTCCTCGCCCCCAAACCTTGCCAGCCAATCAACATCAGACCGGATCAATTTATTTATTGATCTGACAAGGTCTTTCAATACTTCATCTCCGGCCTGGTGGCCATACTTGTCATTAACCTTTTTAAAGTAATCTATATCAACCATAACCAGAGATATGGGATGATTATATCTGATAGCCCTTTTAAGCTCTTTTGGAAATTGTTCGTCCATAAAAGTGCGGTTGTAGCATTTTGTTAGAGGGTCAGTGATAGAGAGTGTTCTGATCTCCTCATTGGCGTCTTTTAGTGACTTTTCTAATTTTAGGACACGCGTGGCCGTATTGAGACGGGCAATCAGTTCATCGCGGTTAAAGGGCTTGGTTAAATAATCGTCAGCGCCGGCTTCCAAACCGGCAACCATATCGCCTGTAGAACCCTTGGCTGTGAGCATAAAGATGAAAACATAACCGGTTGATATATTTTTTCTGATTGCGTTGCATAATTGGGGCCCATCCATTTCAGGCATCATCCAGTCCGTTAAGACAATCGGGAAGAATTTTTTCTTAAAAGACTCTAAGGCCTCGCGTCCGTTCGTGACAGTGGCGACTTCATAACCGGCCTTTATTAGAGTCTTCTCCAGGAGCATTCGTGAAACAGGGTTATCTTCCGCAATGAGAATAGGGAACTGTTTTTTCAACGACAGTCAACCTCAGTATTCAAATATAATGAAATCATCTCTTAAAAGGGCATGCTGCACTTTCTTATCATGTTTTTGGCACGGAGTGAACAACATTTTGTATGCATTCAATTCCTTGACTCTCATTAACCACATCACTATATTCCTGATACCTGTCGAAGATCCCGTCTTCACCGGAAATACTGGATACTTGTAGAAGATCCCGACTTTAGCGGGAATGGTGGGTGCTCATTAACCTCCTTGCGTCTAACGCCTTGCGCCTTACACCTTCAATTTTGGACAATATGCGTGAGCAACTAATTGAAATTAAACAGGATATGCCTGGGTTCAACCCCTTCTTTGGATCCTGGGTGTGTCAGGGGGCCTTAAATTTTCTGGTTGACGTGGGTCCAGCCAATACAGCCAACCGGCTAATAGATTCCTTAGTGTCGATCGGTTTGGACAGGGTGGATTATGTCCTTCTCACCCATGTTCATATTGATCACGGGGGCGCTTTGGCCGATTTACTTGACTATTATCCCATGGCAAAGGCTGTATGTCATGAAAAAGGGATCAAACATCTGGCAGAGCCTTCAAATCTCTGGGCGGGCAGTCTGAGTGTCCTCGGGGATCTTGCCAAGATCTACGGACCTCCAAAGCCGGTTGCCAGGGAGAGATTAATTCCTCACACAGAGTGCAACCTTAAGGATCTAATGGTAATAGAAACACCTGGCCACGCCCTTCATCACCTAAGTTACAGCTACAAAGACAGGGTTTTTGTTGGTGAGGCAGCCGGAAATTATTTTACCGTTAACGGCTTGGAATATTTGCGCCCGGCAACACCGCCAAGGTTTTTTTTCGATCTCTTCCTTAAAAGTATTGATCGTCTGTTAGCTTTGGAGGACCAGCCAATTCGCTATGCCCACTTTGGCGAAGCCGCGAATTCCCATCGGATGTTAAATATTTTCCGTGACCAGCTTATTCGATGGGAGGCTATCATTGGTGAGTTGGTCAGCCAGGGTGGAGACAACAAAGAGATCACAAGAAACTGCATCGACCTGTTGCTTGAAAAAGACCCAAATCTTGCGGCGTTTAGTGTCATGGATCCCGATATCCAAGCAAGAGAGAGGGTATTTATGGCCAATGGGGTAAGAGGGTTTGTGGAGTTCTTAAAAGAAAATAAACCATAGGGCTAAGATTTACAAGAGATCAGATATGAAAAAAAATGATTACTTCGAAAAGACAAATTTCAGGACGCTTATAGAAGCAGACGGAGAAGATCGGATTCAGGACAGGCTAAACATCATCGGTGTTTTTTTGGGGACAGAAGATCATATAACCCTTGAGGAGATGCTCCATCTACTTAGAGAAGAGGGCAATGATTTTGAACCTCGATTTGTCAAACAGTGCATGAACCGGATGGTTGACTTGGGTTTTGCTCAGAAAAAGCAGTTTGAGGGGCAACCTATCCGCTATGAACACCGACATCTCGGGAAACATCATGACCACCTTATCTGCACCAAATGCGGAAAAATTGTAGAATTTTTCGACGAAAACATGGAGAGATTACAGGTAGGGATTGCAGCGAGTTCCGGGTTTCACATGCTTCAGCACAGGATGGATATCTACGGCCTCTGCTCAGGATGTCTCTCTCAAAGGACCCCATTGATGCCCCTGACCATGGCCAAGGAGGGCGAAAGAGTTGTGATAAAGGAGATCGCCGGGGGACGGAGAAAGCAGGCCAGACTGACGGATATGGGATTACGCCCGGGCGACCTTATAAAAATCATCAACAACGCGGGACGTGGAAGAATTATCTTAGCCCAAGGGCCTACAAGGCTTGCCATCGGCAGGGGGATAGCAGACAAAATCATGGTCTCCATTTCAGACCAGGATGCCGACACCTGATTCTGTTACCTAATCCGGATAAACCGGAAAAGTGCCTGAAGTTTAGCCTGTTCGCTGTTCGTCCTTTTTTTCTTTCCTTCATTCAAAATTCGATGTCGGAGTCTTCGCTTACCTGGACGTTCGTCTTTTTATACGGCCTTCTGCAATACCTCCCTGAGCCTATCCCTTATAGCCCTGATAAGCCTCTCTCCCCAACTCCGGTAGTTATAACGGGCTACCTCTTCCGGGCTTACCGTTTCAGGGCTGTGACGTAACTTGAGTTTGGTAATGGCCATCTGGTCGTCTAATTTAAATCTCCGGTAGATAAGACTTAGAGGTGGAATTCTGAACTCCTCTTCAGAGATGGAGGCTGCCCAGTCGATAATATAAGGAAGCCCGTTATCCCCCAAGAGGGTGTTGGGCGCCCTTTTCAAGTCACAATGGGCCAACCCTTTGTTGTGAATGCGGATCACTAACTCCTTCAACTCTTCAAAAAAGGAATCCGGGAGCTTTATCTCTTTTTCAAGGTTTTCCAGATCCCTACCCGGTATCTCTTCTGTTACCAAGGCAAGCCCATCTATAACCCTGTAAAAAGCGGGCACACCCGTGATTTCCCGCAGCTTCCTGTAGGCCTTTGCCTCTCTCCATATCAGAAAACGACCTATCGTATTTCTGAAAAGGAACTTGTTTTTGCTGAAGTCCTTGACCACAGCCCGTACCCCGTTTTCCTCGACAATCCAGATAGCGGGCCTCGTGCCTGAAGAACCTCTCAGCATGCCGGAGTTCTTTCTTGGAAGATCCGAGAGTTTAAGGGCGTCAAACAATTGAAGTTCATCCCGATTAATCTTCATGATATTTGAAATATGCCGCGCACGTGCCTTCGCTTGATACCATACATGGTCCTACAGGTGTGCGCGGGGTACATGCGAGCCTGAACAGTTTGCAGTCTGGCGGTCTGGCAGCCGCCCTTAGAATCTCAGCGCAAAGGCATCCTAAAGGCTCTTTGGCCGGGGGTACGGATAATTCGAACCTGTTCTTGGCGTCAAGGGCTGAATATTTCTCCCTGATTGCCAGACCACTTCCAGGTATCTTGCCGAGGCCTCGCCAGGGAGAATCACAGGGTGTAAAGACTTCGTCCAATATCTTCAAGGCGCCCGGATTCCCTTCCGGATTGACTCCCCTGGTGTACTGAATTTGTACTTCCGCCCTTCCCTCTTCTCTCTGTTCAACTAACATCAGTATCCCCTGCAGGATATCGAGGGGCTCAAACCCAACCACGACGCAGGGCGTATGATACTCATCTACAACCTTTTCATAGGAAGAGGTCCCAATGATAGTGGTCACGTGACCGGGGCATATGAAACCGTCAATGCCAAGGTTACCGCTTGAAAGGAGTGCGTCCATGGCAGGGGGAAGGAGTTTGTGGGCAGAGAGGACCGAGAAGTTTGTCTGCCTGTTCTCATGGGCAGTCTTGATGGCGGCGGCAACCGTGGGTGCTGTGGTCTCAAAACCGATTCCTAAGAATACCACTTCATTATCGAGGTTTTCGGCGGCAAACTTCAAGGCATCAAAGGTGGAATAGACCATCCTGACATCTGCCCCTTTTGCCTGTTCCTGCTGCAAAGATGATTCACTCCCGGGCACCCTGATCATGTCCCCAAAGGTTGTCACAATGACACCGGGTGACTGTGCCAGTTTCACGGCCCTGTCTATCTCTTCCATGGCCGTAACGCAGACAGGACAGCCGGGTCCTGAAACCAATTCAACGGTATCCGGCAGGAGACTGCGAATTCCATGCCTGAAAATGGCCATGGTATGGGTCCCGCAGATCTCCATCAGCCTGACCTGTTTTGTTGAAATAGCCCTGATCTTATCTGACAGTGCCCGTGCCACTTCTCCGTCTCTGTATTCATCAATGTATTTCATAGGATTCCTCAAATTCTCCTTTAAAACCCGAATATATGAGTCCGGCGCAAACCGCCTGTCCAAGGGAGAGAGAACCATCATTTGTGGGAACCTTAGCGTGACTGTATACCCTCAACCCCTCGTCTTTGAGGGCGCGGGTAAGACCCGTGAGGAGTGTCATGTTTTGAAAAGAACCGCCGCTCAACGCCACCTGTTCAATACCGCTTTCTTCCATGATCTTGACACATATTTCTTTCAACATCCCTATCAAAGAGTTGTGAAAACGCCGGCTGATTACCCCCCTGACCTCTCCTTTTTCAATATCTTCCACTATTCCTCTCACGATCCCGGTTGTTATCATCACCCATCCGTCCCCTTCCTGTCTGATCTGCCAGGGGTAGCATCTATTTTCCTTGGGGCTCTGACACATCTCAAGTTCGATAGCGGCCTGTCCCTCGTAGGCGATTCTCTGTCTCAGACCCAATAGGGCAGAGACAGCATCAAAGAATCTCCCGCAACTTGAGGTCTGCGGAGAGTTAACACCCTTCATGGCCATCCGAAGGATAATCGATGATTCTGCCTGGTCCAGATTCCGGACAAAGGGGATGGAGCGGTTAAACAGATCGTCCCCAAAGGTCCTGTGGAGGTAAATAAGGGCCATACGCCATGGGAACTTGGCCGCCGCGTCCCCACCCGGAAGGGCCACATAATCAAGGTGTGCCCTTCGCTTGAATGAGGTGAGATCGGAGAGGATTATTTCACCCCCCCATATCTGTCCATCAAGGCCCAACCCGGTTCCATCCATTGCCACACCGATGGCTGGTCCTTTGAGGCCATGTTCAGCAAGACAGCTAACGATATGGGCATGATGATGCTGTACTCCTAAGGTGGGAAATTCCCGCTGTTCACGCGCGAATTTTGAACTCAGATAGTCAGGGTGCAGATCATGGGCCACAACTTTAGGATGGATTTCCAGTATCCTTCTCAGGTGGGATATGGTCAAATGGAAGAACTCAAATGTCTCCAAGTTCTCCATATCCCCAATATGCTGGCTCACAAAGGCACGGTTTGCTTTGGTAAGACATATGGTATTTTTGAGCTCTCCACCCAGTGCGAGGACAGGTGGAAGGCTTTCCATATCGGTCGGCAGAAAAACGGGCACCGGCACATACCCCCTGGAGCGCCTTATCTGTCGCGGAATCTTGTCCACAACCCTTAAAACCGAATCATCGCTCCTGAGATAGATATTCCTGTTGTGGGTCAAAAAATAATCGGCAATCCCTCTCAAGCGCTTGAACGCCTCCCTGTTACCCGTGTTGATCGGCTCTTCTGTCATATTGCCGCTTGTCATGACCAGTGCCTTGAACTCCCCTTCCATCAACAAGTAGTGGAGCGGGGTGTAAGGAAGCATGATTCCTATGGTTCTGTTTTTTGGCGCAACTTGCGAAGAGAGTCCGTGAAAACGGAGCTTCTTCAGCAACACGATGGGCCTTTGATGGGATCTTAGAAGTACGGCCTCCCTTTCAGCAATATGTGCGATCTTCAAGGCAGCATTCAAGTCTTTAACCATTATGGCCAAGGGTTTTTCTTCCCGGTGCTTTCTTCTCCTGAGCCTTTCCACCCCCTTATGATTTGATGCGTCAACTGCCAAATGAAATCCGCCCAATCCCTTGATAGCGAGAGTCGAGCCATTCTGCAAAAATGATATGGCCTCCTGAATGGGGTCGGAGCACGAGATCCTGCTTCCATTCCCGTCATAAAGAGAGGTTACCGGCCCGCAATCCCAGCAGGCATTGGGCTGTGCGTGAAACCTCCTGTTATTGGGATCGCCATATTCTTCCAGGCATGCGGGGCACATGCGGAATTTCTTCATGGTGGTAGCGTCCCTATCATAGGGGATATCCATGATTATGGTATAGCGCGGCCCACAGTTGGTGCAGTTGATGAAAGGATAGCCGAATCGCCGATCGCGTGGATTTCTCATTTCATAAAGACACTCGGAACAGATGCCCACATCCGGGGAGATGAGAGCAGACCGCTCTTCCCCAACCCGGCTCCTCGTTATCACAAAGGAATCTTCATTTATGGAAGGGATTTCGGTCCAATCAGTCGAGGCTATATAGGCTAATGCAGGGCGCTCAGCCTCTACCGCATCGATAAATTGCCGGATCTCTTTGTCAGGCCCTTCTATTTCTATGTCCACGCCTTCAGCCGTATTGGCAACATATCCGGCAAGACCATATCGGAAGGCGAGCTGATATATGAAGGGACGGAAGCCGACCCCCTGTACAATCCCCTCAATCGCGCCTTTTGTCCGCTTGATCATTACTCCTTCCGCACCGACCGCCCTTCATTCACCTCCTCCCTGAGCCAGTTATACCAGGTGTCGAGACCTTCTCCGGTCTTGCACGAAATCTCGAAGATAGTCATTCCGGGGTTTATCTTTAAGGCCTCTTCTTTTATCTTTTCCACCGAGCAATCCACATAGGGGAGCAGGTCGATCTTATTGATCAGCAGGACCTTTGATTCATGAAACATCAGGGGATATTTGGCTGGCTTGTCGTCGCCCTCAGTGACGCTCAGGATCATTGCCTTGAAGTCCTCGCCCACCCTGAATTCCGCAGGACAGACCAGGTTCCCGACATTTTCAACCACAAGGAGATCGAGGACATCAAAGTCGAACTCCTTAAATGTATCCCTGATCATATTGCCGTCTAAATGACATGCGCCACCGGTATTGATCTGCACCGCTGGAATCCCCCTCTCTGCAATCCTCTCCGCATCCTGAGATGACTGGATATCCCCCTCAATGACTCCGATCTTCAATTCCTCTTTCAGGGCATCGATAGTTTTCTCCAACAAACTGGTCTTTCCGGCCCCCGGCGAACTCATCAAATTAAATACCAACAGATCTTTTTCATCAAAAATTGCCCTGTTTTCCTGGGCAATTCGATCATTGGCCTCCAATATGTTTTTCACAACTGATACTTTCATGTTTCACTCCTTTGTTCTTGATTCTCCCTCAATCCACCTCCATCTCCACAATCGATAACTCCTGTCCGGCGATGGTATCGATATGGGGGCTGCTGCATTGAGGGCATTCAAATGCGTACTCCTTGATCTCAAATTCCCTGCCGCAATCCCGGCAGGTCCCCCTGAGGGGGATAATTTCCATAATCAACTTTGCCCCGTCTAATTCCGTACCAGAGGTCATTACTTCAAAGCAGAAAGAGAGCGATTCAGGAACAATGGCCGAAAGTTGACCGATATCAAGGCGAACCGATCTTAATACTCTCGCATTGTGTTTGCGCATCTCTTCCTGGATAATATCAAGAAGGCTTTGCGCTATGGACATTTCATGCATAAAAAAAGCCGCCTTTCCTGAGAAATGACCGCCAAAACCTATCAATCAACTTGAAATATATTGGCCAACTGCTTGACTTCAATTAAGACTATAAGTTCGGAATAAAAAAGGAAATAACTCCTCGACTGGTAAATCGCCAATCCCTCCGGGGTGTAGGCCCAACGGTTCGGAGGCCGCAATCGGCAATCCGAAATGGCATCATCCCTGCTTCAAAGATACGATCAGTGAGGAAACCTTCTGCCTCGCATCATTGAACATACCGGAAAGATTCAAGGAATGATTGGCAAATACGCTGCCCGGGGATCCGTTAAACACGATCAAGGGTTCAAATTGGCATCTCCTCAGGTCTTCAATGATCTTATCAACAAGTTTAACCGAGTTCTTATCTTTCAACACCTCAATAAAATCGATTCGGATTGCCTTGAATGATTCATAGAGGGCATACGCAGCACCCTGTCCATAATAGAAGTTATCATCAATTTTATGCCAGGGGATGTTGAGCTGGAACAGTTGGGATCCCTTTGCACCCTTTTTGATATCTTCCTCCATAGCCAGGACCTCCTCCCTCCGTTTGGGCGCGTTGATTAGCCGGGTATTCACGCCTCCCATCAGCGAAACATACTGGTTGAGGAGTTCCACTAAATTGTCTGCCCTTGGATAGAAATAGGACGTACCATTTATCAAGCCTTCATAGAACTCCCCCAGATCATCATAGGCTTTCTCCCACTTACTTTCTGCAGATGGGAACCACCACTTGTACGGGTCATTTGAAAGCGCAGTGAACGCCCCTTCCGCCGAAGGATCGAGTTTATCAGTGGTCCTCATCCGGGAGAGGTTATCCCTTAAAACGCGAACATTATACCGAACAACTTCCAACTCCCCGATCTGAAAATTGGGCATATTGTCGAGAAGGACCGTGGGCCAGAAAAGATCATTGGGCAGCCAATTATCAGAAATCTGTTTTATGAGCATTTCATTCGTCTTTATAAATGCCGCGCCTTTGACCTTTGTATTAAGTTTGCCCAGATCGAGCGGCTCAGGCTTTTTTGAATTGAGGCCCATGATAATGAGGGTCATCACGACAAGTGCCAAAACGATGAAACAAATAGCCCCGGTGTATCTCATTTTTTTGAAATCCTTATTTTTTTCTCCCATGGCTTCTTAAGATCCTCCTGCGGTGGAACTCCCGGGTTGAGTATTTAGTGCCTGAACGAAAACTGTCTTTTTCGCCCATATCTGCGTCAGACTCAAATTTTAATCCTCGAAATCCTCAATGTATTCATGCGGTTAAAATTTTCGCCTTCCTTGCTCTGAACGAAAAATCCTAGTTTTCGTTCGGACACTATTTAGCAAATCAGGGACCTGTTATGTGAGATTTGCAGATAATACGATTGATTTTAGAAGTGTACAGCCTCAATTGTCAACAGGTAATGACATTTGAAGACCAAAAAGGTGATAAGAACTCGCTTTTTGAGAGATCAAGTATAGGAAAAACGGGGGTTGGGTGCCAAGAAGAATCTGACCGCAGGATATTGTGGTCGCAACGGGGGGCTTCAATATGAGGGTCT
>Ga0307424_1001194_pt1 | contig 13780 bp, 10 predicted proteins | sample SalMarWE160320MG_FD_202157 | JGI IMG/M metagenome (GOLD analysis project Ga0307424, IMG submission 202157) | Salt marsh sediment microbial communities from the Plum Island Ecosystem LTER, Massachusetts, United States - WE1603-20 | ecosystem: Environmental > Aquatic > Marine > Intertidal zone >... | reverse complement strand
GTAACCCGTCAGGTTGGTGAGCGCCACGCGGAAGCGCAGCTTCTTGCCGCTGCGGTTCTGGTGGTGGTACACCAGCCGCGCACTTTCGTTAGGCAGTACATTGCTGCGGAAGAGCAGACCGGGGCCGAACACCTGCTCCGGAGAATTGGAAAACAGCACGGTCTGCGCGCCGCTGGTGAAAGGCCCACGCACCGCCATCGACACAGGAATAGTCCTCGTGGCCTTGATGCGCTGGGGCGCTTCGGCTACGACCTTGGCTTCGTAGCTCGCCTGGCCCCAGGCTCTGCCGCCGCCCTTCAGCGTCAGGCCCTCAAACCTGACCGACGCCCCCGGCCCCACAGCGGAAGCGCCAAGCACCTGCGCCTGCACCGCCTGCTCCAGCTCGCTGTCATGAGGGAAACTGCCGGCGAACTCCAGTGACAAGCTCTCGGGGAAATACGCCGCGAGTTTGCGCACCTCAAACGGCAGCTTGATCTCGGCAAAAGGGGTGCGCAGTACGATTTCGCCTTCGCCTTCCGCCAGCCCCAGCACCGACACTTCGCGCTCCGTCACCACCGCGTCAACCCTCTGAGGGTATGCGTTCAGCGCTTCCACCCCTTCCAGCGACGCGCCAGCCAGCTTCGCCGTGCGGCGCTCTCCCAGCGGAATGGTCAGCTTGGCCGGATTCGCCGAAAGCAGCGGCTCACGGAAGCCCTGCTTGAACCGTTCTGCAATGGCGGTCGGGATGTTCTTCTTCTCGGCCTTGGGCAGCAGCAGATCATTCAGCGCAAAGCTGAACTCGCGCTTGTTGGGAAAGGTCAGCACCAACGCGGAGTCCTTAACCTGCACCGCCGGGATCCCGCTCGTCTCCGGCTTGTTGCGGACGTCGCGGTTCAGCATCTCGGCGATGCGCGTCAGCAGCAAGCGCGTGGAGTTAGTGTCCTTGAAGGTGCAGACGTCATAGCCGTTGATGCGCAGAAACACGGCGACCGCTGTGTCAACCTTGCCCGGAGCGACCTCAACAATGTAGTTCGCGCGGGAAGGCGTTGCGCCAAGCAGCAGCACAAGTGCGAGAAGGGCAACGAGAACGGCACCGCGATTCATCGGGCGGCGATTATAGCAGAAAAAAATACCCCCCTTGCGGGGGGATTAGGGGGAATTATAGCCAGACAGCTCGACTGGTTGTAAAAGTACGGCTGTCAGTATGTTTGACCCGCCATCGGCGGAAAAGTTCCATCCGCGCGGAAAAAGCCGGGAATTTCCCCCGAGCCCCACAAGCCCGGGGATGGTATCCTTTATCTTATGTTGCTCGCCGGTTGCGAAGATCTGGAATTTGCGCGGGTACTGGCACAGGCCGCCGGCCACTGCCAGTCCCCCGCCGGCCGCAGCCGTCTGGCGTCCGCTACTCCGCAGTCGTCGCCGGAACAGGTGAACGCGCTGCTGGAAGAAACCGGTGAAGGAGCATCGCTGCTGCGCGTGATTGCCGAAAGCTCCGAGCCCACGAGCCTAAGCTCGCTGCCGGAGAGCCTGAGCTTCCTCGGCGCCTTCGCCGAAGGGCTCATGCCCGAGAAGGAGGATCTGAAGGCGCTGGGCGATTTCTTGCGAACAGATGTCGCGGTGCGCAAGCTGGCCGAGCGTGTGCCCTCCAGCCGCTTTCCCCGCATCACAGCGCTGCTCAGCGGATTGGCGGACTTGAGCGGCCTTGCGCGCGGCTTTGTTCGGAAGTTCACCGAGGAAGGCGAAGTGCGCGACAACGCCTCCACCGAACTCAAGAGCATCCGGCGCGAACTCGCCAAGCTGCAGACTTCGGTGGAAGACCGTATCCGCGGTCTGATTCGCCACCGCCTGCCGGCGGTCGCCGAGGAAGCGCACCTGTCCATCCGCAACAACCGCCTAACAGTGAACCTGCCCGCAGCTTACATCTCGCAGATGAAAGGGCTGGTGGTGGACTACAGCTCCACACGCGCCAGCGTGTACGTGGAGCCGGACGAAGTGGTGCCGATGAACAACGAGCGCCAGAAGCTCTTCCTGGAGGAGGAAGCGGAGATCAGGCGCATCATTCTGGAGTACGCCCGCGAAGTCCTTGCTCAGCGCCCGGCGATTCTCGGCAACTACGAAGTGATGGCCGCCTTGGACGTAATCCTCGGCCGGGCGCGCTACAGCGTCGCCATCGGCGGGGTGCGGCCCGCCCTTACTGCGGATGGTAGCCTGCGGCTGGTTGACGCCCGCCACCCGTTGATGCTGAACAACTTCATACCGGAGAGCTTCGGGCTCAGCGCTGAGCGCATAGCGGTTATCAGCGGCGTAAACGCCGGTGGCAAGAGCGTTCTGCTCAAGATGATAGGTCTGTTGGTGCTGATGGCGGCGGTGGGGCTGTACATCCCGGCGGAGGACGACACCGAGATCGGTGTCTTTGACGCCCTGCACGTCAACATCGGCGATGAGCAAAGCGTCCTCAACAACTTGTCCACGTTCACTGCACATGTCGGCTTCCTGCGCGAGATGCTGGCGGACCTGGCTGCCAGGCCGGCTGGCGAGACCCGCACGCTTGTTCTGATAGACGAGCTGGGAACCGGCACCGATCCCAATGAAGGCGCGGCTCTGGGCTACGCCCTGCTGGAGCGGCTGCGCGAACTTCCGGCGCGGGTCGTGGTCACCACCCACTACGATCTCATCAAGACCATCGGCGAGAAGTACCCGGAGTGCAAGAACGTCAGCATGGCCTTTGACGAGACCGGCCTGCGCCCGACCTACCGCGTGCTGGACGGCATCCCCGGCAAGAGCTTCGCCTTTGACATCGCGGCAGGCCAGGGGCTGGACCGCGGCATCCTGCTCCGGGCACGCGAGATGACCGAGAAGCGCGAGGAGCAATTCGCCGAGGTGGTGCGCAGCCTGCGGAACAAGCAAGACAGCTTGGACGCGGAGCTGCGGCAGGCGGCAAGCGAAAGAGTGCAGCTGGAAGGCAAGCTGCGCGAGGCCGAGGCTGAGCGGCAGTCGCTGCGTGAGCGCGAAGCCGAGCTCAAGCGCCGCATCGCCGAGCTTAAGCGCGAGTTTGAACTGCGGCTGGACGAGTTTATGGCTGGCGCCAAGCGCAGGTTGCGCGACAAGCTCAAGACCGGCCGTGGACGCAGTTGGCTGGAAGTCTCTTCGGAGTACTCCGCCGAGGTGCAGGTGAAAAAGGAAAGCGCGCTGGCCGACCTGGAACGCCGGCTTGGCCTACAGCCGCTTGAGCGCGCGGCTCCGTCCTTGCTGCGTGTCGGCCAGATACTGGATCTCAAGGCCCTGGGGCTCACCGGCGAAGTCGCCGCGGTTGACGAGGAGCGCCGGCGCGTGGAGCTGGTGGTGAAGGGCAAGAAGATGATTCTTGACTGGGACAAGGTGGACGAGCTGCTCCAGCCTCAACTCGCCCCGTCGGGCGCGAAGCACCTGCGGATGTCCCGTGCCGAGCGCATGCGGCTGCAAGCGCTGGGTGCCGAGCTGGACGCGGAAAACACCGGCGAGCTGTTCAACACCGCCCAGCAGCTTGACCTGCACGGCCACACCAAAGATGAGGCGCTGCCCAAACTGGAGAAGTTCATCTCCGACGCGCTGCTGAACAACTTCGAGTCGGTGATGATTATGCACGGCATCGGCACCGGCGCCCTGCGCAGCTTCATCCTTGAGTGGCTGAGCAAGTGCAAAGAGGTCGCCAGCTTCCGCGAAGCCCTGCCCGCCGAGGGCGGCAAGGGCATCACGATAGCGGTGCTGAAGTAGATCATGCACCCAATTCGCAGCGTTCTGCGCAGATTGCGCTAGCCTGTGGTATCACAATATGATACCATAATGTGGTATCATAAAGTGGTATCACTACGAGGTGAGAATATGGCGCCATTACAACAAAGAGTATGTTTGACCGCCCGCCTGCCGGCCGATCTGGTGGAGAAAGCCCGGGAGCTGGCGGACACCCGCAGCACTTCACTCAACCAGCTTATCCAGGAAGCCCTGCGCAAGGAGATTGCCGCCTATCGCCTGGAGCTGGCGCGCGAAGGCTATGAGTATTATGCGAAGGAAGATGCGGCCGAGGCGGAAGAGGGCATGGACGACTGGATTGAGATCGTGGAGAGCGACGGTGGCTATTGATCTGGCGCGGCTGAGACTGGGCTCGGTCGTTCTCGCCGACTTGGGCTACACTCGTGGGCGAGAGATCGGTAAGCGCCGTCCTTGCGTGGTTCACCAGCGCGTAACTCTTCACACAAGCACAGTGACGATAGTACCCCTCACCTCGGCGCGTCCTCTGAATGGCTACCCCTATTTGGCTTTTCTGCCCGAAGGAACGGCGGGGCTGCCCCGAGATTCATGGGCGAAATGCAATCAGGTCAGAACGGTCTCGGTTGGGCGGCTGCTGCGGCATCTCGGCGACCTGACGTCTGACGAACTCCGGCCGGTTACCGATGCGCTGCTGTTTCACCTTAGCGTGCTTGACTAGCTAAAACCCCAAGTCTTCACGCGTGAACAGCGCATTGAAGGGCAAGCCGGCCTCGGCGAAGGCCTCACGGCCGCCCTGGTTGCGGTCCAGCACCGCGATAACGCCGACAATCTGCAGGCCCATCTCTGCGCGCAACTGCTTGATCATCTCCACCGCCTGGCCGCCGGTGGTCACCACATCCTCCACCATCAGAATGCGGTCGGTGGGCTCGTACATTCCCTCAACAACCTTGGCGGTGCCGTGCCCTTTCGCGGCCTTGCGCACGAACACGCAGGGGATATCGGTCTCCAGCGACAGCGCCGTGGTCACCGGGATGCCCCCCAGCTCCACGCCCGCCAGCCGTGTCGTGTCGTCCGGCACCATCCGCGCCATGTGGTGCGCCACACTGCGGAGAATGGACGGGATGCCCTCAAAGAGGTACTTATCCAGGTAATATTTGCTGCGCTGGCCGCTACGGAGCAAGAAGTCGCCCTCCAGCAGCGCCACGTCCTTGATTTTCGCGATGAGGTCGGCTCTCTTGTAGTATTTCATTTGCCCGCGGCGATTATAACAGAATCCGCGCCCCCTGTTACAATGGGAATCCACGATGCTCAGCGCATGGCTACAGCAAGCCGCTTCGCCGGCCCGTTACTGGGAGCCCATGGAGCCGCACGGGAACGCGGCGCGCGTGCGCTGCCAACTATGCCCGCGCGCCTGCATCATTGAGGAAGAAGGCTTCGGCTACTGCGGCGTACGCGGCGTGCTGGACGGCGGGCTGAAAACCTTCATCTACGGCCGCCCCAGCTCCATCGCGGTTGACCCCATCGAGAAGAAACCGCTGTACCACTTCCATCCCGGCAGTCTGGTGCTTTCGCTTGGCACCGTGGGATGCAACTTCCGCTGCAAGCATTGCCAGAACTGGAGCATCTCCATGGTGGACGCGGCGGACGCCGGCGGCATCCTCTCACAGCGGCCCATCCAGCCGGAAGAGCTGGTAGAAATGTGCCGGCGCGAGGGGGCCGAGGGCATCTCCTTCACCTACAACGAGCCGACCATCTGGATTGAGTACGTGCTGGATACTTTCCGGCGGTTCAAGAAGGAAACAAGCTTCTACACCTCGCTCGTGACCAATGGTTTCATCAGCCCCGAGCCGCTGGCGGACCTGCTGGCGGTAACCGATGCATACCGCGTTGACCTCAAGACGATAGACCCGGGCAATCTGAAGAAGTTCGCCGACTACAACCAGCCGGAGAAGGTGCTTGAGTCCATTGCCGCGGCGGCGCAGCGCGGCGTGCACCTGGAGATAGTGACGAATGTCGTTACCGGCTGGAACGACCGCGCAGAAGAGCTGGCGGAGATGGCCAAGCGCTTGAAGGAAATCGCCCCGCTGGATACGCCCTGGCACTTCACCCGCTACTTCCCCCAGCAGGGCTACTCCGCCCCGCCCACGCCGATGGCGAAGCTGGAGCTGGCGGTGCGGCTGGCGCGAGAGCAAGGATTCAGGTTCGTGTACCTGGGGAACGTGCGCGAAGAGAACTCCGATACAATCTGCCCCGAGTGCGGACGCAAGCTAATTGAGCGCAGGGGCTACAGCGCGCGCGCATTGGTGTCCAAGCCGGTGTGCCCTGATTGCGGGGCCAGGCTGCCTTCTATCGTCCTCTAGCGGCGGGGCAAGGCGCGCTAGATGTAATACTGCAGCGTGTCCTCCGGGTGGTTGCCCACAACCACCTCAAACTCCTGGTAACGGTCGCGGCGGATGACGCCGAAGATCATCAAGTCTCCTTCCTTGGAGTTGTAGACCAGATCTTCAAACTGCCCGATGGACTTGAGCAGCTCGCCGTTAATCTTCACCACGAAGTCTTGGTAGCGCAGGCCGGCGTCGTAGGCGGGGCTGCCTTCCCACACTTTGTAGATGAGCATTCCTACATCCCAGTACTCGTCGGGAAGGTTCATGTACATCTTCAGGTCGTCGCTCATTTCGCGGATACGTCCCTGGAAGTTCTGTGACCCGGCGTAAGGCATTATGCCGACCCATGGGCGGAACGCAGGCTCCTCTGTATCTATCAGCTCGTCGGTCACGCGTTTCACCAGGTCCGCCGGCATAAAGAACGTGACGTTCTGCATTGATCCGCCGCCACCGTAAACCGCCTGCATCCCGATAACTTCTCCCGCAGCGTTGAACAGCGGGCTGCCTTCGTTGCCGGTGTTAACCACGACATCGGTCTGAATCATGCCCGGCACAATCTGCCCGGAAGGCAGGCGGACATTGCGGATGGCGGATACGATGCCGTAGGACAGCGTATGGCCGTAACCGCCGGCGGAGCCCAGCACCACCACCGACTCGCCCTGCATAATTCTCTTGGGGTCGCCGAACTTCACCGACTTAAGGTCCGCCGGGGGATTCTTTATCTTTAGCAGGCCAATACCGTAGCCCTTGTCCTGCACTATCGGCACCGCCTCATACTTGCGGCCGTCCGCCAGCGTAACCTCCATCGCCTCCACATCGTCCAGCGCGCCTTCAGCCGTAATGATGTAGCCCTGCTTGGAGACAATGGTCCCGGTGTTGTAGCTCTGGAGGATGCGCTGTTGACGCGAAGTGAAAGAAACGGAGGCGAAGCTGATGCGCACGCCCTCAATAGTCACGACGTACGGCTTGACCTTCTCGGCAACTTCAGCCGCCATGAAATCGGCGAACGCGGAAGTAGCAAACACCACCGCAATCGCCAATGCGGTAAATACAACCTTTGCGAGTTTCATATTTGCTCCTTTTCCCCCTGTCAGCCGCCTACACGGAAAAATTATGGATGTAGGGAGGCTTGGGCACCGCGGTCAGGCGCACCGTGAACACTTTGTTGCCGCGCTTGACCTCAAAGCGGTACTCCTGGCCGATTTCACCGGTAAGCACACCTATCCGGAAATCCTCCGGTATGGGCGGCTCTCCGCCGTTCACCGACACTACCTCATCACCTATGCGCAGCCCTGCGACCGCCGCGGGAGAGTCGGGTTCAACCCCGTACACGTGCAGCCCCGGCTGGCGCATCCGCTCCTTGAACTCGGTATAGGCCTCGGCCTCCTGGATGTTCGGCGGGAAGATGCAGTGCATGCCGAGCCACGGAATATCGTGGCGCTTATGTTCCAGCACCTCCACCACGAAGTTCTTGGCGAAGTTGATGGGCACGGCAGCGTTGGTCTGCTGTGAAAGCTGCCAGGCGCCGCCCCAGGAGTTAATGCCGATTACTTCACCATGGCGGTTGAACAGCGGGCCGCCGGAGTTGCCCCCGTTGATGGGCACCTGCATGTTGAATACATAGGGCAGGTTCTGCGCGTAGGTCAGCCCCATGGGTCTACCGCGGAAGTTCCAGTACACCTCAAAGCTCAGGTCGGTGTCGCGGCCCGTGACCACCCGCATTGTGGCGGTCTGCCGCAGGCCCCAGAACTCAAACGGGTTGCTGCGGTCAATGGCAATGCCCTCCTCCGCGCCGGGGCTGCCCATGGCCAGCGCCAGATCGCCTGATTGCACCTTTTCCGAGTCGCCCAGCGTCACCGGGTAGAGCTTGTCCGGGTCGTAATCGTCTAGCTGGAGCAGCGCCACGTCGTAGTAAGGAGCGGAAGCGATACGCGTCGCCCGGGCCTTGGAGCCGTCCCAGAAGATAATCTGGGCGGCCGACGCCGCTCCTGCGACATGGTGGTTGGTGATGATGTGCCCCTGCTTATCAATCACGAAGCCCGAGCCCAGCGACTGCAGCTCCGCCGCCATGATGTTACTGATGTCAATGGGATGGACGACCACCACGCCGCGCTTGACCTTCTCAATCAGCTCCGGCACATTCACCGGCGTCTCGCGCATTATCGTCAACGCTTCGTCTCCGCTGAGCATTTCCTGGGCGATTGCAGCGTAAGAGAGAAACGCCGAAACAACTAGCAGCACAATCAGCAGGCGAGATGTTCTCATAATTGCCGTACCTCCGAAACCGTGGCTACCGGGCTGACAGCCTTAGTGGCCGTGAGGGCTTGCCATGCCGCCGCCGCCACCGTCATCGTCCTCTTCAGGTTTCTCCAGCACCTGAACCACAGTATCAAACACATCTCCCCCGGTTGAGCCGGCGACATCGCTGACGCCGGGGGTGAATCTCCAGTAGCTCACCGCGACCACCTGGCCGATATCCACGCGCCGCCAGAACGACGAGTAGTCAAACTGGTAGACAATCGGGTTGCCGTCCAGCGCGACGATAACATCGCCGGCTTTGAGGCCCGCCAGTTCCGCGGGGCTGCCGGGATCAATGTAGGTGATGAATATGCCGGCGCCGATGCGCGGCGGCACCTGGTTCAACGCCCGTATCTGGTCGGTCATGAAGAGCGGCTCGGCGCCAAACCACGGGGTCTTGGCCTCGCCGGCGATAATGCGGTCCGCCACCCGGGCCAGATCGTTCACCGGTACCGCCAAGTTGATGTTTGACTGGTAGAAGTCCATCACGGTGCCGTAGACAATGCCGATGACCTCGCCGCGCACATTGGACAGTGGGCCGCCCATCATCGCCAACTGGTAGGCCGCGTCAAACTGGATGTACTGCTCGGTGGGCTCGTCCACGCTGGGAATCTCCTTGCGGATGGCGGAGAGCACGCCCACCGTGGAGAGGTAGTCGCGGCCCTGCTCACCGTAGCCGAGGATGGACACCGGCTCGCCCAGGCGCAGCATATCAGAGTTTCCGAGCTGGGCCGGCACCGGCTGGTAATCGTGCCCCCAGTCCACCTCCAGCACCGCCGTCTTGAACACATCATCGTCGTCCACCAGCTTGGCGGAGAACGTCTTGCCGTCGTAGGTGATGACGCGTATGTACTCGGCGTCCGTGAGCAGGAACGGCGCCGTTATCACGTACTTCGGGTCCTTGTAGATGAAGCCGCTGCCATAGAGCCCGTAAAGCGGCCGCGCGCCCCGGAGGTAGCTCCAGATGGCGTAATCTTCATCGATTCGCGGCTTGTCAAACCGCGTTTCGATGAAGACAACCGACGGCTTCAGTATCCGGGCGGCCACATCAGCCGCGTAGTTGAGCTGCCAGCCGGTGGCGACATCGTCCTGCGCCAGCGATGGAATCGCCGCCAGCGCTACCGCACAGGCAACCAGTAAACCGCAAAGCCACGTCGCACGCGCATGTGGCCACATAGCCTTCACCTCATGTGTTGCTTTAATAAGATTGCCCCCAATAGGCAATGTACTGGGCGGGTCTGCCGGAAAATACACATGTTACCTTACCAGAAGTGACCTCGCTTTTCAACACGCGGACGGTGGCGGAAGTTTGCTCCTTAATCGCCGCCTCCGTCTCCGCGGTGCCGTCCCATCCGGCCACGGCAAATCCCTTGCCCGCCACGATCTCCTTGAACTCGCCGAAATCGGCCGTTTCCACCAGGCGGGCGTTCATTTCATCACGCGCGCGCTTTTGTATGCGCTCGTGCACACCATGTAGGACGGCTTCCAGCTTCTCGTGTTCAAAAGTCCCCGCGTCCAGGTCAAACTTGATGGGCACCTTGGCGCGGTTGTCCCGGGCGACGCTCATCATGTGCGAGGCCGCGAGGTCCTTGGGCCCTATCTCTAGACGCACGGGAACCCCCTTGAGTTCCCACTTGCTGAACTTGAATCCAGGATTCGTAGTGTCGTCCAGGTCGGCGTGCACCCGCAACGGCTCGCCGAAAGCGGTCGCACCCCGCAGCATGGCCGTGAGCTTCTCCGCCGCCTCCAGCACCTGCGCCTTGGTGTCGTCGTAGATGATGGGCACCACCACGACCTGGTAAGGCGCCACCTTGGGCGGCAGCACCAGCCCGTTGTCGTCCCCGTGCTGCATGATCAGCGCGCCCACGATACGGTGGCTGACGCCCCAGCTGGTGGTCCAGACGTGCTTCTCCACGTTGTCTTCGTCCAGGAACTTGATATCAAACGCCTTGGCGAAATTCTGGCCCAGGAAGTGGCTGGTGCCGGATTGCAGCGCCTTGCCGTCGGGCATCATCGCTTCAATGGCGTAGGTGTCCACCGCGCCGGCGAACTTCTCGCTGTCGCTCTTGCGGCCGGCCAGGACGCTGAGGCAGACGTCCTCCTCGGCGAACGCGCGGTATAGCTCCAGTATCTTCAGCGTCTCTTCCCGCGCATCCTCTTCGGTGCGGTGGGCGGTGTGCCCTTCCTGCCAGAGAAACTCCAGCGTGCGCAGGAACGGCCGGGTGGCCTTCTCCCAGCGCACCACGTTGGCCCACTGGTTCTGCAGCACGGGCAGGTCGCGGTAGGAGCCGATCCATTTGGCCCACATCACGCCGATGATGACCTCGCTCGTGGGGCGCACCGCCAGCGGCTCCGCCAGCTTCTCGCCGCCGCCGATGGTCACCCACGCGACCTCCGGCGAGAAGCCCTCCACGTGCTCGGCCTCCTTCATCAGCAGGCTCTTGGGGATGAACAGCGGGTAGTACACATCGCTATGGCCTGCCGCCTTGATGCGACCGCCCAGCAGCGCCTTCACGCGCTCCCAGATGGCGTAACCGTACTCGCGGTACACCATGCACCCGCGCACGGGCGCGTAATCCGCGAGTTCGCCCTTGAGAATCACGTCGGTATACCAGTCCGACAGGTTCTCGCTGCGTTTCGCGATGTGTTTTGCTTCAATCGCCATTTCCGCCGTCCGATACGAAACAATCATTATAACAAACCTCGCGTGCGGCTCGCCTGCTGGGTAGGCGGGGCTGACTAGCCCCGCTCCGTCGCAGCAACCCGAGGAACTGCCGGGCTGGTCACCCTCCGCAGGCGGGTAAACCCCGGCGTACTCGCGCCGACCCCACGGGAGTGGGGAATTCATTCCCCACATCTGGCGTAATCGCGCAAATGAATTTGCGCGTCCGGTTCGATTCTCCTCCCCCCCACTGGAACAAACCGGCTGCATCCGTAGTCCAACTAACCGGAGCCCGCGATGCGGGCGGCGGGGGAACACTGCCACAGCCATCCGGTTGCGCGTACTGCTGCCACTCACTCACAGCGAGGTGAACGATGCCGGAGATTGGGCGAACGAAGAAAGGCATCCGCGATGCGATAATACTGGTGCTCACGCCCGCCAAGCATGACGACTGGCGGAGACCGCCACGAACGTAGGAAACGAGATGGACACGAAGCAGGAAAACACGAGTGAACCGAAGGCCAACCGTCTGAGCCGCATCTTGGAGCTGTCAGTCGTGGCGATAATCGTGTTCCTCCTCACCGCAATGGCTATGCCCAATTACGTTAAGACAAGCAACGGCCACCTGCACGGCGAACTCAAGTCCAACATCCACAATATTCAGCTTTCGATTGAACGCTACGGAGTCGACCATGACGGAGCCTATCCCCTGTACTTGATCGGTGGGCAGGGCAAATATTCCCCCGCCGGGGAACCGCGAGATGACCTCTCAATCAGCGACGCTGTGGATTGTCCCGATAAACAGATGCTCTCCGACCAACTGCTCCGCGAGGGGTATATCGATGCGTACCCACGCAATCCATTCTCCTGGAAAAACGCCTCGCAGGTTCACGCTACCCAGGTCTCCTACAATGATCCTCTGCGAAACAACACGGACCAAGGACAAATGTATGGCACCCGCTTTGGTCCTTACTGCACGCTCATCGGCAACGTCCTGGCGGATAAGTCGCATCCTGAGTTCACCGTGTTTGATTCAGCGGGCGCCGGCACGGTGTACCCCAGCTATGCTGACAGTGGTTACCCGTACTACGATGTCTGGCCCCGGTTCTCCCGGAAGTCGAAGCCCTATCTACCGGGCATGTTCTTCTACCGGAGCAGAACCGAGACAGTGCGGAGGGAAGATTCGGAAGGAATGCCAGTTGAGACTGTGGAGGCAGTTGACTATGCATTAGGCGTCTACGGTTCGGAAAAGGACCGAGGACACGACATACTCGGCCCCGATCCCTTTGGCGTGAATGAGACTTCCCCCTACGGTTTCGATGAAGAAATGGGGCTCAGATACGGCAATCCCAACGGCATCCGCGATGCGATAATACTGGTGCTCGTCCCGGGGGAGGACTAGGATGGAGACTCGGCAGGAAAACACGAATGAACCCGCGGCTAGCGCGAAGCGCCGGAGCTGGGTCGTGGAGTCGGTGCTCATCATCGTCTTCATCCTGCTGCTGGCCGGCGTCGCGATGCAAGGCCAAACGCAGCGAAGGGAGAAGCTCATGGTCGTGGAGGTCTGCAACGGGCTGCACGAAATACAGCTCGCCGCCGAGCGCTTCGCGGTGGACACCGGCGGCACCTACCCGGACTACCTCTATGGCGGCGAAGGCAAGTACTCCGCGCCAACCGAAGAAGACGGGAAGGTCGTGTTCGGCGACATCAGCGAGTGTGCCGGCCGGACGAAGCTCCACGACCCTCTGCTGCGCAAGGGTTACCTCATCGCCTATCCGGTCAATCCCTTCGCCCGCGACGGAGCGCTGGTGCACCAAACACAGGTGCGGTTCGGCGATCCGCTGCGAAACGGCACGGAAGAAGCAGAGCTCCACGGCACGCGCTTCGGCGCCAAGTGCAACCTCATGGGCAATGTCCTTGCGGATTACCGCTACGCCGGCTTCCACCACGCCGATTTCGGCTACCCCTTCTTTGACCTCTGGCCCGAAGGCGCCAAGAAGCCCAAGTTCTACCTGCCCGGCCAGTTTTTCTACAAGAGCGCCGGCGTGATAGTGGTCGCAAGCAAGGAGACAGGAGAGGAGTATTCCAAGCGGCCGATTCTGCCGACTGTAGTCGAGTACTACGTGCTGGGCGCATACGGTTCGCCAACATTCAAAGGTCTGGATGTCCTTGGCCCCGAAACGGACATTCTGTTTGGTCCTTTCGATGAATCCACTGGCCATCACACAGATTACACAGTGCCGTCTTGGACCCGCTCCACGATGACGGAGAAGGATGCCCAGGGACGCTATCTGGGTAGCCCGTTTGGCAGAGCCGACGACGACCGCGTTGATCGGCCCTCCACGGGCAATCCCAACGGCATCCCTGACGGGGTCGTGTTGGTGCTGACCCCGGGGGAAGACCCGCCTCGTCCAAACCCCCCTCCAATCCCCGTTGACACCACCCAGCTGCCGGGCGGCTTCAAGACAACCATTGAAAGCTGGCGGGAAGGACACTAGAGGGAGAAGACGCGGATGCCTGTATCAGGAGTTCGCTTCAGACCGGCAACGAGCGCTTGCGCAACCGATGCTTCTCTATCACTACGATAGATGAAGCGAGTTCTTCGGGCTTCACCAGCCGCAGTGCGTCAGTCAACCTCGTCCTCACATCCTCTTCGCTGAACGCACCGCCGCGGAACAGGATAATGCCAGGGGCGGGGAGCTGGCTTGCT
>Ga0307424_1001193_pt1 | contig 13782 bp, 12 predicted proteins | sample SalMarWE160320MG_FD_202157 | JGI IMG/M metagenome (GOLD analysis project Ga0307424, IMG submission 202157) | Salt marsh sediment microbial communities from the Plum Island Ecosystem LTER, Massachusetts, United States - WE1603-20 | ecosystem: Environmental > Aquatic > Marine > Intertidal zone >... | reverse complement strand
ACGTAGGGGGTGACGGTGAGCGGGCCGGAGCCGGCCCGAAGGTGGGTGCGCAGGGTCTCGAGCCTGCCCAAAGGACGTGCCTCGCGGTCGAGGTCGAGCGCCAGCTCCTCGCGCGTCTCCCGGATTGCCGTGGCGCAGGGATCGGCGTCGCCCGGCTCTGCGCGGCCGCCCGGCAGCCCCATCTGACCCGACCACGGATCCCCCGGCTGCTCGGCGCGGTGGATCATCAGCACCTGCGTGCCGTCGCCGCCGTTGCGGAGCACTGCTGCCACGGCGGCCGCGGTGGGCTCCGGCGGCACTGGTCCGCGGCTATCGTGGGTGCGCTCGAGCGCGGCCGAGATCTCGGCGACGGTGGGAGCGTGCGTATTCATCGCCGGCCATTGTCGCACCGCCGCGGCGCCGGTGATGCCGGCGGGCGGCCGGGAAGGGTGGGTCGCGGGTCGGCGGCGCGGTAGAATGCCGGCAAGTCGCTGCGGTGCCGCCGCGGGAAGGAGTCGTTCGTGGATCTGAACCTGACCGACGACCAGCTGGCCATTCGCGACATGGTGCGTGACTTTGCCCGCAAGGAAATTGCTCCCAACGCTGTCGAGTGGGATGAGAACCAGGCCTTCCCCCGCGACCTGTTCACGAGCCTCGGCGAGCTCGGCATGCTGGGGGTTCTGATTCCGGAGGAGTACGGCGGCGCCGGCCTGGGATACGTCGAGTACGTGACGATCCTGGAGGAGATCGGCGCTGCGGACGGCGCCGTCGGCCTCGGGGTCGCCGCCCACAACTCACTGTGCACGAACCACATCTTTCTCTTCGGGTCGGAGGAGCAGCGGCGGGAGCTGCTGCCGCCGCTGGCGAGCGGCGACTGGATCGGCGCCTGGGGGCTGACCGAGCCGGAGGCCGGGTCGGATGCCGGCGGTACGCGGACCACCGCCCGCCGCGACGACGACGGCTGGGTGTTGAACGGCGCCAAGAGCTTCATTACGCACGCAACGGTGGGCAACGTCGCGGTCGTGATGGCCCGCACCGACCCGCAAGCCGAGAAGCACCATGGGATCAGCGCCTTCGCGGTTCCCTTCGACCGGCCGGGGGTCGAGGCCGGCAAGAAGGAGAACAAGCTCGGAATGCGAGCCTCCGACACTTCGACCCTGATCTTCGAGGACTGCAGGGTACCGGGCAGCGCCCTCCTCGGTAACGAAGGCGAGGGCTTCATCCAGGCGATGAAGGTGCTCGACGGCGGTCGCATCTCGATCGCGGCGTTGGCCCTCGGTATCGCCCGCGGCGCCCTCGACGCCGCACTCGCGTACGCACCGGTGCGGGAGCAGTTTGGCAAGCCGCTGTCGAGCTACCAGATGATCCGCGCCAAGATCGCCGACATGGCGACCCAGGTCGATGCCGCTCGGCTCCTGACCCTGCGTGCGGCGGTTCTGAAGCAGCAGGGGAAGGAGACAACCCTCGAGTCGTCGATGGCCAAGCTGTACGCCTCCGAGGTCGCGGTCAAGGTTGCCGAGGAGGCGATCCAGATTCTCGGCGGCTACGGCTACACCAAGGACTACCCGGTGGAGCGCGCGTGGCGCGACTCCAAGCTGTGCACGATCGGCGAGGGCACAAGCGAGATGCAGCGCCTGGTGATCGCCCGCGAGGTGCTGCGCGGAGCCGCGAGTTGACGAACGTCGAGATCGTCGAGGGCGTGCGCGCCGCAGCGCCGCGCGCCCTGGCGCGGGCGCTGAGCATTGTCGAGCGCGGCGGCCCCGAGGCCCGCGAGCTGTTGGGGGCAATCCGGCCCGGCGGCGAGCTGCCTCACGTCATCGGTATCACGGGGCCTCCCGGCGCCGGCAAGAGCTCGCTGGTCGATGAGCTCGGGCTCGAGCTGGTGCGCCGCGATGGTCCTCTGGCCGTCCTGGCGGTAGACCCCTCGAGCCCGTTCTCAGGCGGCGCGATCCTCGGCGACCGCCTGCGGATGAGCCGCCTGGCCTCCGCCCCGGGCTGCTTCGTACGCTCGATGGCGACCCGCGGCGCGCTCGGCGGGCTGGCGGCGGCGTCGGCGGATGCGGTCGACGTGTTCGCGGCGGCCGGCTTTCGACAGGTGATGGTGGAGACGGTCGGCGTCGGCCAGGACGAGGTCGACGTCATGCACCTGGCCGACACGGTGGTGCTGACGCTGCCGCCGGGTCTCGGCGACGAGGTGCAGGCCGCCAAGGCCGGGATCATGGAGATCGGCCACATCTTCGCCGTCACCAAGGCCGACCTGCCGGGCGCGGACCAGGTCGAGGCACACGTGCGCGGCATGCTCGAGATGCAGCCGGCCGAGGGATGGCAGCCGCCGGTCGTTCAGGTGGCGGCGCTGGAGGGGCGCGGCGTCGAGCGGCTCGCCGATCTCGTCGCCGAGCACCGCGCGTACCTGGCGGGAAACGGGCGCCGCGAGCGGGCGCGGCGGCAACGCGCCGAGCGCAGGCTGTGCAGCGCGGTCGAGGACCAGGCGTGGCGGACGCTCGTGCATGAGCATGCCGGGCTTCTCCAGGCCATGGTCGAACGCATTGCCGCCGGCGACGAGGATCCCTACACGGCGGCCGAGAGCCTGCTGACCCGGATCATTCCTGAATAGTCCCGGCTAAGGCGCTGGGCGGGCGGATCGAGGGCGCACCGACCCGATGATCGTGAGCAGGCCGGGATAGAGCAGCAAGCCAAGCCCGAGAGCAGCGGTTGCCATGCCGACCCGCGACCACGGGTTGCCGCCCCAGCGGATCGCGATCCTGTGCTGGCCCGCCGGGACCCTGACCCGGATCAGACCGTGCTCGCGCTGCGCCATGGCGGGTGCGCCGTCGACATCGAGGCGCCACCACGGGTAGTCGAGCAGCCGTACCGTCACGGTACTGGGTGCGCCGCAGGTTACGGTGAGCTCCCGGTGCAGCGGTCTCCAGCGGTCGACCCGCACCGCGGCGGGCGAGGGCTCGGCAACCGCGAGACGACCACCAAGCCGCGGCAGCTGCTCGGCGAGATCCGCAAACCACGGCGGCCGGTTCTGGGCCGCGTCCACCAGCAGCGGGTTGCTGCCGATTGCCGCTGCCAGCGAGCTCCCGACCTGTCTCCAGTTCTCCCCGGCGTGCAGTCGGGGGACCCGGACGAGACCGGGTAGCGGCAGGGCCATCAGCGGCGCGATCCACAGCACGCCGAGCGCCCACGATCGTGGGTTCCGAAACGGAGTGCGCAGCGCGAGCGGGCGCAGCATGAGGAGAGTCGCGGGAAGCAGCCACCGCCACGGGAACTGCAGCCAGCTCAGCGGCGAAGCACCTGACCACAGGACGGATGTGGCGGGCGAGGCGAGCGCGACGCAGACGACCACCAGGGCGGCGCGTGCCGGCTCGCTGCGCTGCCACCCCTCGACGAGTACCATCAGCAGCAGGGCGACGGCGGCCAGCGACAGGGCGGCGTTGAGCGACGGATCGTGAGCGGTTGCCGAGCCGAGGAGGTTGGCGTGGGCCGCGAAGATCCCGGCCTTGAGGGCGGGAGCGCTCTTCACGAGCGTCATCTCGTCGAGCAACGGCAGCCAGTTCCAGGCGGTGAGAGCTGCAGCGACGGCGCCTGCAAGAGAGAGCCAGCCGATTCCGCGCAAGCGCCGCAGGAGACAGGCAGCGACGAGCAGGATCACGACCATGAGGGTGGTCGGCGCGTGGATCAGCCACAGCGCTGCGAGCCCGAGTGACAGCGTCTTCCACGATGAGCGATCGGGTAACCGCGCGATCGAGCGCTCGAGCAGCCACCAGGCTACCGGCGCGGCCATCAGCTCGGAGTAGGCGGCGCGGGTGAACAGGTCGGCCAGGACGGCGGGCGCGGTCATTGCGAGCGCGGCGGCGAGCGGCCATGCCTCGACCTTCTCACGCCGCATCAGGAGGGCGAACGCGAGGAGGGCTCCCAGCAGCGCGAGCCTGACGCCGGCGCAGGCATCGCCGGCGACGAGGCCGAGGATGCCGCTCGCCGCCGGCCCGCCGGGGCTGTAAAGGCGGATCCCCGGGCTGCCGCAGCCGGCGTTGAGGTCGGGGCACCACAGTGGGAGAGAGCCGGCAGCGAGATCGTGCATCACCTGCTGCGCCCAGATCACGTGCACGTACACGTCCGGCCCCGAGGTCAGTACCGGCACCCGCGAGGCGGCCACCGCCAGGACCATCAGCGCCAGCGCTGCGGCCGCCAGTTTCGCACGCGGCGACAGGGGGAGACGGGACACTGAAGAGCTGTGCGGCACTGCAACGACTGTAACCTGGACCGGCTGGACCGTGGTATGAGCGCGTTTGGCAGACTGGCTGGGGGGTCTCGGGAGGTGGGATGGGTAAGAAGTGAGTAAGTGATTAAGTTATTAAGTATTTAGATCCACAACCCATGCGGAGAATCCGGGCACAGCGCGCTTCGGAGAAGGGTGCGCTCAAACGGCGTACCGTCCTTGAAGGCATTGCGAAGGGGGATGAAGAGTGCGAGGCGCTCGCAAGAGCGGTCCGCGACCTCACGAACGCCGGAGCCGCAGAGAAGGGTCCCCCGCCGGCCCTCGTTTGGCCGAAGCAGCCGGGATTTCGTATCATGTGCCGGTGGATCGTCCGATCCGCGAGGAAGGAGGTTGCCGTGAGGAGAACAGCACTTGTGGGGGTGGCCGCCGTATGCGCAGGGCTGATGGTGATGCCGGCCGGCGCGCAGGAGGTCCATCGGGATCACGCGAAGTACGTCAAGCCGTACCACGACCCCGTGCTCAAGGAGATGATCGAGCGCGACAAGAAGCTGCGCGAGCAGGCCGAGGAGAAGACGCAGGAGATCGTCAAGGAGCTCAAGGCGCAGAAGAAGAAGGAGCGTGAGGCGCGGCCGCGCCTGCGGTTCGATGCCAGCGGCATCGAGCGTCCGTCGGGCCCGGAGGCGTTTCAACAGGCGTGGCACTTTCCGCCGATCCCCCAGTACCTGAGTGGGACCTGCTGGGACTTCTCCACAACCTCGTTCATGGAGTCGGAGATCAAGCGTCTCACCGGCCAGGAGATCAAGCTGTCGGAGATGTGGACCGCTTACTGGGAGTACGTCAACAAGGCGAAGGGCTACATCGAAACGCGCGGACAGTCGCTGTTCGACGAGGGCTCCGAGACCAACGCGTTGATGCGGGTGTACGCGGAGCACGGCGTCGTCCCCGAGGCGGCATACAAGGGCGTGCTGGCAGGGGATGGACGAATCGATCACGCCGACATGACCAGCCACATGAGGAAGCTCCTGGAGTGGTGCAAGGACAACAACTACTGGGACGAGGACTTCATCGTCGCCAGCATTCGCCAGATCATGGACCTGACCATGGGCCGGCCCCCGGAGAGCGTGAGCTGGCAGGGCGCGACGTACTCCCCGCAGGAGTTCCTGAGCAAGGTGTGTCAGCTCAATCCGGATGACTATGTGAGCCTGATGTCGACGCTGTCGGTGCCGTTCTGGACCCACGGCGAGTACAGGGTCCCCGACAACTGGTGGCATGACAAGAGCTACGTCAACGTGCCACTCGATGTCTGGTACGCGACGATCATCAATGCGATCAAGGAGGGCGAGAGCGTCGTCATCGGCGGCGACGTCTCCGAGCCGGGCTACTACGGCCAAGAGGACATCGCGGTGGTGCCGTCCTTCGATATCCCGGGGCAGTTCATCGATCAGGACTCCCGCGAGCTGCGCTTTTACAACCACACCAGCACGGATGACCACGGCATCCACCTCGTCGGCTACAGAAGGTTCAACGGCGAGGACTGGTTTCTGATCAAGGACTCCGCCCGCTCCTCACGCTGGGGGAAGTACAAGGGCTACTACATGTACCGCGGCGACTACGTCAAGCTGAAGATGCTGACGTTCACGGTCCACAAGGACTTCGTCAAGGACATCCTGCAGACAGTGGAAGCCAACGAGAAGAAGGCCGCGGAGGAGGAGTCGGCGAAGGCCGCGCAGCCCGAGCCATCGAGCTGACAGGAAATACCCACCGTTCGCGGTGGTGCGTGGTACAGGGAAGGCGGGGGCCGGCGCCCCCGTCTCTCTCTTTTCATCAGCCCGTGCGGCCAACCGAGGGCGGGAGATCCGCGGTAGAATCTCCCTCCCCATACCGGGGATGGGAGCTGCCATGATGCCGATCCGTGTCGCACACTCGCCCGACTCCGACGACGCCTTCATGTTCTATGCCCTCGCGAAGGGCAAGCTCGATACCGGAGACCTCGAGTTCGAGCACGTGCTTTCCGACATCGAAACCCTCAACCGCGAGGCGTTCCAGGGTACGTACGAGGTGACTGCGGTCTCGATCCACGCCTTCGCTCACCTCGACGATCGGTACGCGCTGCTCGACTCCGGCGCCTCCATGGGGGACGGCTACGGGCCGGTGGTGGTGGCGCGGGAGGAGATCGCGCCGGAACGGCTGTCAGAGGTGACGGTGGCGATCCCCGGCACGCTCACGTCGGCGGCCTTGGCCCTCAAGATGTGGAACCCCAGGCTGACGACCACGGTGCTGCCGTTCGATGCCATCATTCCGGCAGTCCAGAACAGTCAGGTGGATGCCGGCGTCGTTATCCACGAGGGGCAGCTGACGTGGGAGAGCGACGGGCTCCGGCGCCTTGTCGATCTCGGTGAGTGGTGGGCGGAACGGAACGCAGGACTGCCGTTGCCGCTGGGCGGCAACGTCATCCGGCGCGATCTTGGCGACGAGATGATGACACGGATTGCCGGGCTGCTCCGGCAGTCGATTGAGTACTCACTGGCGCACCGCGGCGAGGCGCTCGGCCATGCGCTCCACTACGGCCGCGGCCTCGACCGCGAGAAGGCGGACCGCTTTGTCGGCATGTATGTCAATGACCTGACCGTGAGCTACGGCGAGCGGGGCCGGCGGGCGGTACGGGAGTTCCTTGAGCAGGCTTACGAGCAGCGGCTGATTCCCCGCGTCCCGCGGCTGGACTTCGTGTAGCAGCGGGCTGTCTCCAAAGCCCCTGCGGCCGTACGGGCGCTCCGGATTCCATCCGCCTCGTGATCTCCGGCGCCAGCCGCGCCGCCCCTATCCGGTCATCCTGACGAGTCGACAGCGTGGAAGGACCTGGGCGGGTGAGCGGAGGGCACTCTCACGGCTCGTCAGTCCGGATCGCGACGGAGTGAGAGACGACTTCAGGTACGATGGGTCGACGTTTACGGCGCGAACCGGTCGCTCTCGGATCTCGTAGTCTGTGGTGACGACCCCGGAGCGGGACCGCGTGGTACCCCGAGCCCGCCACGGAGGGCCGACGGAGGGACAGATGCAGATTCAGTACCTCAAGCCGCTCAGCGAGTCCTGGCAGCGCACGAAGGCGACGCTGTTCCAGCCGTTCGACCTCGGGAAGTGGCTCGTGCTCGGCTTCACGGCCTGGCTGGCCGGGCTCTTCCGGGGCGGCGGGGGACAGGTGAACCGCAGCGTCAAGGGGCCGGCGGACGTGGGCATGGCGGTGCATGAGGCAACGCGGGCGGTGACACATGCCGTGCACCACCTGCTGGAGTCGCCGTTCACGGGCGCCCTCATTGTCATCGCGGCGGTTGCCGTGGTCCTGATCGTGCTGGCGCTGCTGTGGGTGAGCTCGCGGGCGAAGTTCATGTTCCTCGACAACGTCGTACACAACCGTGCGCAGGTCAGGGAACCCTGGCGGCGCCTGAGCCGACTGGGGGACTCCCTCTTCCTGTGGCGGCTGTGCTTCGGTCTCGCGTCGATGCTGGTGGTGCTGCTGATCGTCGGCGGTACCGTCGCGTCGCTGGTTCTGGTCGCCGCCGGCAAGAGCCTCAACCCGGCCTCACTCTTCCTCGTGATCCTCGCTGCGGTCGTGGTGTTGGCGGTAGCGGTGGTCATCCTGTTCGTCGTGATCTGGGTCGAGAACTTCGTCGTTCCGATCATGTACCGTTTCAACCTCGGCGTGCTGGCCGCGTGGCGCCACTTTTGGCAGTGGCTGCGGTCCTACCCCGCCGCGTTCATCGTCTATGGGCTGTTCGTGATTGTCCTGGCCGTTTGCTTCGGCTTCACGGTCGTGCTCTTCGGCATGCTGACGTGCTGTATCGGGCTGCTCCTGGTCGCGCTGCCGTACATCGGGACGGTGCTGCTGCTGCCGGTGTGGGTGACCTACCGCGCGATGGGGCCGCTGTTCATAGAGCAGCTCAGCCCCGAGTTCGGGATCTTCCCGGCGATGGCGGTCGGGGCGGAGGGCGCGGAAGAAGAGGCGCCTGTCGGGGAGTAACCCTCACTCCTCCTCGATCTCGGCGCCGAGAGCGCGGAGGCGTGCGGGGAGGGCCTCATAGCCGCGCTCGATCTGCTGAACGTTGTGGATCACGCTCTCTCCCTCGGCGCAGAGAGCGGCGATCACCAGCGCCATCCCGGCGCGGATGTCGGGGCTCGACATGGTCTGGCCGTAAAGGCGAGAGGGTCCGACGACGACGGCCCGGTGCGGGTCGCAGAGGACGATGCGGGCACCCATCCCGATCAGCCGATCTACCCAGAACAGGCGGCTCTCGAACATCTTCTCGTGGATCAGGACCGTGCCTTGCGCCTGCGTGGCGAGCACCAGGATGATGCTGGTGAGGTCGGGCGGAAACGCCGGCCAGGGTCCGTCGTCGATCTTCGGGATCGCGCCGTGCAGGTCGTCGTGGACGACAAGCTCCTGTCGCCCCGGGACCAGGATATCGGAGCCGCGCTCCTCCCAGCGGATACCGAGGCGCTCGAAGGCGATGCGGCTCATGCGGTGGTGCTCGGCGGGCCGCGCGTCGCGGATCAGCAGCTCGCCGCCGGTGGCGACGGCGAGGCCGATGAAGGAGCCGACCTCGATGTGATCGGGACCGACGGTGGCCGAGGCGCCGTGCAGCGAGGCAACGCCCTCAACACGGATGCAGTTGGTGCCAATGCCCTCCACGACGCCGCCCATCACATTGACAAGGTGGCAGAGCTCCTGGACGTGCGGCTCGGAGGCCGCGTTGCGGATCGTGGTGCGGCCGCGCGCCAGGGCCGCCGCCATGACCGCGTTCTCCGTCGCCATGACGCTCATCTCGTGGAGAAACAGGTCGCAGCCCGAAAGGCCGTGTGGCGCCGACAGGAGATATGAGTCGGCTTCGACCTCGACCTCGGCGCCGAGGTCGCGGAGGGCGTGGATGTGGGTGTCGAGCGGCCGCCGCCCGATGCGGTCACCGCCGGGACGGGGCAAGATTGCGTGGCCGCAGCGGGCGAGCAACGGACCGGCAAGAAGGAACGAGGCGCGGATCTCACGCGCCAGATGTTCCTGTGCGCGGTGCGCGGTGACGTCTGCGGCGGTGATCGTCCACGAGCCGGGGCTGTCGCTCGTGACCTCGGCGCCAGCGTGGTGGAGGAGGCCGAGCATCGCGGTGACGTCGCGGATCGTTGGCACGTTGGCGAGCCGGACGGGCTCCGGCGTGAGCAAGGCTGCCGCCAGCATCGGCAGAGCAGCGTTCTTGTTTCCCTTCGGGGTCACGGTTCCGGACAGGGTGCCGCCGCCACGTATCCGGTAGGTCCGGGGTGTCGATGGCTCGGTCCCGGTGCTACGGCCCTGGAGATCCGCGACGCTCATGACCCGACCATACCACCATCCGGCCGGCCAGGAGCGTTCATCGACACCTATGTCGAGAGCGGCGAAAGCCGTTTGATAGACTGCCGGCATGGCACCTCGAGTGATCCTCCACCAGCTCCCGGGCGAGAAGCGGGCCGGGCGGCTCGCCGAGCTCGTCGAGGAGCTCTACAAGGACGGGCGGCGGGTCGTGGTCTGGGTTACGGACGAAGGCCGGCGGCAGATCCTCGACGACTACCTGTGGACGTTCCGCAAGCTGTCGTTCGTTCCCCACGGCGTGTGGCAGGACGGGATGGAAGAGACCGACGATCCGGTCGTACTGGTGGGTGAGGCCGGGAACCCGAACCGGGCCGACATCCTGGTTGTGGGCGACCAGGTCCCGCCTTTCGAGTGGGCGGCGCGGTTCGAGGAGATCCACGATCTCATCGCACCCGGCCAGGATGGTGAGGCAAGGACCGCACTGTGGCGCGAGGCGGGGTTGTTGGTCGACTGAGAGGAGGGTCACATGTCGCTGTTGGGGAACATCATCTGGCTGATCTTCGGCGGCCTGCTGGCGGGTCTCGGCTACATCCTCGGCGGATGCCTGCTCTGCCTGACCATCATCGGCATCCCGTTCGGCCTGCAGTCGATCCGTCTCGGTGTGGCGACCTTCGCGCCGTTTGGCAAGGAGGTGGTGTCGGCCAAGGGCGGCTACGGCGCATTGAAGGTCGTTTTCGACGTCCTGTGGCTGCTCCTGTTCGGGTGGGGGATCGCCCTCGCACACCTGATCCACGCCCTCGCCCTCGCGATCACCATCATCGGCATCCCGTTCGCTCTCCAGCACGTCAAGCTGGTGCCGGTTGCACTGTTCCCGTTCGGGCATGAGCTGAAGTAGCCCGGGCCCGCAACCCGAACCCTCGCCACGAGGACGCCAAGAGCGCAAAGAAGATCGTTCTTCTCTTATCTTGGCGCTCTTCGCGGCTTCGCGGTTCACTTGTCCACTCGCGCTCACCCCGTGCAGACAAGGGGACCGCCTGACCCGGAAGATGGGGTCAGGCGGGTACTGCGCGGGAGGCGTTGATACAGACCGCTGAAGCGCTACGGGGTGGTGGCTCTCAGTTGGACGTCGCCGCTCGCAGTGTCGATCCTGACGTGGACGGCCTCGGCCGCCCCGGAGCTCAGGCGCAGCGTCTTGCCGCGGCCGGACTTCTCGCCGGGGAAGTCGGAGCGGATCGCGCCGGAGGAGGTGGTCACCTTGCCCGCGACCTCGGTGCCTGCCGGCAGCACGAGACGAGCGTCGCCGGAGGCGGTGTCGACGAGGACCTTGGTTCCCGTGCCGATGGAGGTCCACTCGAGAGACACGTCGCCTGAGGCCGTGTCAACGTTGGCCGGGCCCGTCAGACCGGTGGCCGTGACGTCCCCCGATGCGGTGTCGGCTTTCAGGTCCTTGACCGAGCCCGTGACGTGGACGTCGCCGGAGGCGGTGTCCGCCGACACCACGTCGACGGCGCCCTCGAGCTCGAGCGTCACATCGCCGGATGCCGAGTCGATGTTGATCGTCCTGGCCCTGCCATGCACTTCGACGTCACCCGACGCCACGTCCGCGCTCAGCTTGGCGTCTCCGAGATTGCCCTCGACCTTGCAGTCGCCCGAGGCTGTGTCGAGGGACAGGTTCTTGCCAGGCGGCATGGCCACGACGACCTTGCCGTGCACGCCGGAGCTGCCGAAACTGAACAGCGTCCAGTGCCTGTGGGTGACGGAGCGGATGAGCAGGGTGTCATGCTCCACCGTGAAGGTCGGCTCGTAGCGCTTGAAAAGCCGCTCCGCGCTGTCGCCGGTGGCCCTGGTCTCGAGGTCGACCGAGACTCGAACCTCGTCGCCCGGGACCACTGTCACGGTCACGTCGTGGAACGAGACGTCCACCTTGACAGTGCTGCCGTCCGTGGCGCGGAAGACATGCTCGTAGTGCTTCGTGGCCGCTCCTGCCGTCGCCGCGGCGGCCACGGCGGCTACGACCAGGAGGGCTCTCAAGGCCAGTCGGCTGATGTCTCGCATTGCTCCTCCTCCTGCGATACTGCTGTTGACGAAGGATCGGTGCGCCTCGGCTGGCCGGCGACGCTCGGCCGGAGCCGTGGCACGGGACCGGACGGCCGCATGCGCCTCACCACATCTTGATCGCGACTCGAGCGTCTTCGCTGTCGACGGTGACAAGCGGTCCGTGCTTGGCCGCGGCCAAGACGCGTAGCGCGAGCTGCGGATTGCAGGTCTTCCAGTCCCATTTCTCGAGGGCCTCGACGATGCCGTCGAGCGGGACCTGGCAATGCACCGTGGCGTCGGGCGCCTTGACGCTGACGATCAGGCTCTTTCCCTTCTTCTCGATGACAACGTTCGCGTCGTCCGAGCGGACACGGACCATCGTGGCATCGGGGGCGTCACGAAGCTCCCGCAGCGCCCGCAGGATGCTCTCGCGGTTTTCCTTGACCTCCGGCGGGATGTCGATGGGGGGCAGCGAGTCGTTCGGCACGAAGGCGGCCACGGTGCGGATCAGCGGTAGCGGAATCGGCAGCTTGAGGTTGACCGCGTCCGGCCCCGTCGTGTGAACGTCGAGGACCATCCAGTTGGTGAAGAAGGCGGCGGCCAGGAGGCCGGCCGCCGCCGCCGCGACAACAACCGCTACAGTCGAGGCGCCTCGCTCTCGCATGATCAGTCGATCCACACGCGCACGTTCGCGTCGGAAGCGGTGACCTTGACCAAGTCACCCATAGTCTGGCTGGAGAGGCTGGTGAGGAGCGTCTTGAGGTCGAGCCGGTTGTCCTGATCGATCATGATGGCGTCGATGAGGCTCGCGGGGAGCTGCACCTGTACCTGCGCGTTGTCGTCCGTCTTCTGGTTCACGTCGACGAAGATGGTGCCTGCTTCCTTCCTCACCTTGACGTCGGCGTCGTCCGAGCTCACGGTAACGAACTGAGCATCGGGGGCGTCCTTGATGGCCTGCAGGAGCTTTGGCCAGTCGATGTCGGCGTCCTCGGTGTGAAGGACGATCTTGCCGGCCTCGAGCTCATCGGTCTTCACGGCGTCGAGCACCGCCAGCACCATCCCCATGGGCACGCGCACATCGACGTTGGCGTGATCTTCCTTCGACTCGACGTGGACGTTGAGCCAGCGCGTCGGCTCGGCGGCCAGCAGGGCTCCGGCCATCAGAACAAAGGCGGCGGAAAGGGTCAGAATCTTGCGCATTGTCGGTCACCTCCGTGTGGTCTCACACGAGGAGAAACGGAGGTCGTCACAAAAGGTTCTGACTCAGCCGACGATCTTCGAGTGCCGGGCGTCGGCGCGGGCGGTGACGCGCTGGTACAGCAGCAGCAGAACGAACGCCGTGAAGCCGATGGCGGCGAACACGAACCAGATGTAGTGGGCGTGCGCGTAGACGGCCGGCAGCGCGCCATGACCGGCCATGGCGGCGTCGTACTGGTGCTTCAGCGCGGGTGCCAGCCGGCGGGGGTCGGGGCAGAATGCTTCCAGCAGGTAGCCCGACAGGATGAACCCGAGAAACCAGGCGAAGAACGTGTTCATGTGCGCGTAGCCGAGGTACAGCCCTTCCTGACCCGGCGGCGCCTGCTTCGAGGCGTACTCCAGGTAGCGCGGCGACAGGAAGCACTCGGCGAAACCCTGAATGGCGATGCCGATGACCATCATGATGGTGATCGGGTGGAACGAGTAACCGGCCAGAACGATGCGCCCGCCGATGAAGTGCGCCATGGACATCGTCAGCGGCGACAGAGAGATCAGTAGCAGTGCGATGCCGATCGCCGTCACCGGTTGCAGGCGCCGGATAAGCTGGGTGATGGGCACCACGAGAAGAACCACGACCAGCGGGTTGACGTTGGCGTACCACTCGGGGCTCGCGTGCTCGCCGACCAGGCGCAGCACGTACTTCGGCATCGAGGCGTAGAGCTGGCCCTGGATGGCCCAGAAGCCGGCCGTGATCAGGATCAGGCCCAGGAAGCGCAGGTTGGACATCGCGATCCACATGTCGCGCAGCGCCTCGGCCGCACTGCGTGGGCGCGCCTCGCCGTTCTCCTTCGGCCAGTAAAAGAGGGCAACGACCACCAGGGCGATGAAGGCGGCCCCGGCGGAGTAGAGGGGAACGTAGTCGAGTCCGAGCTCGACGCGCACCGGTTTGGCGATCGTCTTGCCGGTGAACGAGCCGATGTTGACCATCATGTAGAACAGGCTGTAGGCGCGCGCG
>Ga0307424_1001192_pt1 | contig 13783 bp, 9 predicted proteins | sample SalMarWE160320MG_FD_202157 | JGI IMG/M metagenome (GOLD analysis project Ga0307424, IMG submission 202157) | Salt marsh sediment microbial communities from the Plum Island Ecosystem LTER, Massachusetts, United States - WE1603-20 | ecosystem: Environmental > Aquatic > Marine > Intertidal zone >... | reverse complement strand
TCATAGATGTAGTCCAATTCAAAATTGGACTACATCTACGTCAAATTTGAGTCATCATAAAATTAAAAATGCAGATTAGAACTATTTATCGGGTCGATTTCTTCCCGATTTTTCCGGAAATTTGCAGTGAATCCCAAAAAAAATGCTGGTGAGCAGATATGGGATTAATTTATTCCATTTCACAGGAATAGGAGAGATGATAAAGAAACTGATTTTTATACACGCAGACGCCGGGCCTTCTGAACCCGGACTGTCAGTTTATCAAATATCTGATCGGTCAGACGCTTGAGATCATCCAGGCTACCGTTGTTGTCAACCACAAAGTCCGCCCATTGTTTTTTATCTTCAAGTGGGATTTGGCGGCGTACGCGGGTAATTATTGTCCGGCGGCTGAGACCGTCTCTTTCCATTACGCGTTTAATACGGTTCTCCATCGAGGCATAGACAACAATAATGGCATCAAACATCTGTTCAATACTGATCTCATAGACCAAAGCCGCATCAATAACGATCAACGGGTATTTACCAGAAAAGCGTGCGGACTCCATTTCCTCCACAACCCCAGCGACCATGCGCGGGTGGACCAGATTGTTTAACTGCAGGGTACTCGATTCATTTTTGAACGCCATTTGTGCCAATAGTTTTCGATTTAACTTGCCAGCGGGTGAAAATATTTCTTCGCCGAACACCTTTTTCAATTCCCGTTGCAAGGCAGCGTCTTTGTTGATGATTTGCTTCGCTTTTTTGTCGACGTCGATGATCCGGCAGCCACGTTCCAAAAGTCGCGCGCAAACCGTGCTCTGTCCGCTTCCGATACCGCCGGTTACAGCAATCACTTTTGGATTGGCATATTTGATAATTCGTTTCATGATTTTCTACTATCGTTCATTATTTAAATTATCAATAAGATTTTGCTTTTCAGCCAGTTAGACTTAATTATAAAAACATTTACATATTTTTATAAATTTTTTTTATCCTGTTTATCCTGTTATCCTGTTATCCTGTCAAATTTTTTAGCTCGCATAGTCATACGATACTATCGTACAACAGTGAATTTACCGATTTTTTGCTGATTATCAAAGGTTGCATAATAAATGTAGATGCCGGCAGCGATCTTCCGGCCCTGTTGATCGTGCAGATCCCAGCGTAAACCACCATTCTGATCCTCTTCCCGCAGGCTGGTGATAAAATGACCATTAATATCATAGATCCGGATTTCCGTACCAGGGGCAATATTGGAGAAAACCAGCCAATCATCCTGCCCGGTTACCGGCTGCGGATAGACCATCAGATTGCCGATGTCCCTGACCATCTCCAATAAGGCGATCCGCTTTCCTTCATTCATCTGGTTTCCACGGGTGTCGCTCAGGTTTTGCATGGTCAGGTATGTGGTCACACCTGAATGGCCATGATAGGTATCTTCACTGAGCCGGTATCGAAAAGCCAGGGCCAGCGTGTCTATCATCTTGACTTCCATGACCTGGCCACTGGGTTCGAGGCTGTAATTACCGGTATTCAGGACGCTTTCCGAATTCATTTCCTGATTAAAGCGGAGCACGAGCACCTGGTCACTTTCGAAGTACCATTCCCGGATATACGGTTTTTCCAAAATTCCGGACGTATAGATAAACGTCTGGCTGGTATCCTGCGGCCTGAGCATGGTGAAGCTGGTATCACGCAGACCGCTAAGCAGCAGTTCATAAGAATAACCGGTTTTCAATGCCCCGGCAAAACTGAGCAGAGCCGCTTCGGTGTTCCGGAAAGCAATCACCGATGAAACGGGCAGGTCTTCATTATGAAGTTTAAAATTAAGGGGCACCAGTGTTTCCGGATCCATTGCTTCATCGAAATAAATTTCCACACTGCGCTCTCCCTTGACGATCAGCGTATCTACTTCAGGTGCCTTGTTGGGTACAGCAGAAACAATCCGGCTTAATAGGCTGAAGGGATTTCCAGTCGATAGTGAAACTGTCTGCAGGGCATAATAATAACGGATATTTTCTTCCACGAGCCTGTCGGTATACCGCAGGCCGGCGACGACGGAATCCAGCAGAACAAGACCGTCCGGATTTACTCCCCTGTAAAGATAGTACCGGCTGGCACCCACTACGGCCTGCCAGCTGATGCCAATGGAATCAGCATTCAACGGATAAGCGGTAACCTTCGCCGGAGCCGGCGGCCGGCTGGCGTCTCCCGCTTCAAACGCACTGATCTTTTCTCCGTTATGTGCATAAAATTCTGAGCGGCCATTGCCATCGAAATCTGCGCTGAGAATCGTATTCGTATTAGAATTCGTCTGATGCCAGATAGGGATCAGGCTGTCCCCATCGGCACGAAAAACGTAAAGATCAGGGTACGGGGCAAGAAATAAAAGATCATTGTCCTCTCCTGCAAAAGCACCTGCGGCAATACCGCATTCAAATTCACGAAGATCGGCAAAGCCATAAATTAAAATCTGCTGTCCCATCCGGTAGGTATTGTTTGCCGGGCTTTCAATAACTGAGAATTGCCAGTATTGAGCGGCGAATTCATGCTCATAATTTACCTGGTCAGAGGTATGTGTACCGGCGATCAGTGTCTGGCGACCGCCGGAGAAAATATTACCGCTAGTGAAAAAGTTAGTGGCATCGCCCAGCGGCAAACGAATCGCCGTGCGGTAGATGAACTGATTGTCTCCGCTATTTTCGTAGATGATCAAATCCCCGTCATAATCACCGAATATCAGTTCCTGATAGCCATCACCATCCAGATCGGTCACTTCTGTGCGCGGCGGACCCAGTTGATTATCTCCGCTGCTCAGATTCTCGAAACGGAACTCCTGTGAGAACTGATTGTCACCGGTACATTCCAACAGGATAAAATCCTGACCGGATTTGCCTATGATTTCATTTTTTCCATCCCCATCAAGATCACAGATGCGGCCCGCCCAGAATCCAGAGGAATCCGCCCAGACTACCCGCGACGGCCAGCTGCCCGCATCTTCTGCTTCCAGCAGATAACTGCGTAATCCATAGCCGATCAGAATTTCCTGCCGCCCATCACCGTCAGCATCACCGGCATCGCGCGGGATCCCGGTGAAGGCCGTACCCATTTTGCGTAGAAATAGTCCATTTTCAAACTCCGTTGCCTCCGGCAGCAGATAACCTGCAGGCAGACTGGTGTCAGTTTCTTTGAAACTGTCCGGGGAAATACCCGCCGGTCTGGGCGTGAAATGATAATACTGCCCTTTATTATTATCTACCGTTTGCAAACCGCTGCGGTTAATTACGCGCAGGTAATAGTCGGTACTTTGCGGCTGTTCATCATATTTAAATAAATATGAATGATTGATTGTCTGATAATCAAGCCTGAACGGATTATAAGATCCGCTGCCCTGTGGTGAGCGAAAAAACAGATCGGCATTAGTAATATCATCGGTCTGGAAGCGAACTAAGACGGCGGTATCGTCATCATCAAGAAGCGTGAGATTATCATGATTGGTTATCTGCGGTGCGGTGCGGTCAATAAGAAAGAACGAACGGGTTTCAGCCGTTTTTCCCTCCCAGGTCAAAATACGCAACCTAAACGTAACCGTTGTGTCGGGCAGCTGATCAAGGGGAAGGATGGCAATGGTGTCCGATACTACCTGATAGGCATAATGATCGATCAGTGTGTACCAGGTCAGAGGATCCTCTCCGACACCCCATTCGATGTTCAATGAAACGAGATCGGCACCTGTAGCGGTTATCACCACCGCCACGGTATCGGCAGCGGTGCTGCTGCCCGCGGCCGGCGCATGAATCATCAAAGTGCCGGGGAGCGGATCCAGCTGCGTGGCCTTTTTCAGATCCAGTCGTCCGGCAGCGAATTGCCCATCCCATCCTGCTGCACCGAGATCTTCTGCACTTGTTTTTAATTGATTTCTTACCTGTTCAACAGACAGGGAAGGGTCAATGCAGAGCAACATCGCAGCCGCTGCACTGACCATTGGGGCACTGAATGACGTTCCCTGTGATTCCTGATAAGTCCCGCCGGGGCTGGTTGAAAGGATGTCGACACCCGGGGCAACCAGATCCACAGTTCCTCCTCTGTTGGAAAAGGAGGCCAATTTATCGGCTTCATCGGTTGCCCCGACGGAAATGGTTTCTTTTAATCCCGAGGGATAATGAATCTCAGTACTCCCGCTGTTTCCGGCAGAGGCAACGATAATCATATTTTGAGAATAGGCATATTCAATAACATCACGCAGGAATTGTGAAACGACGATATCACCGAAGCTCATATTGATGATTTGTGCCCCATTGTCCATCGCGTAGATAACCGCCCGGGCAACATCATCTTCTTCAAGATAACCACTGGCTGTACCGGCACGCAGGTTCATCACCCGCAGCCCCGGAACTAGGGCGGCAATACCCTGCCCGTTATCTGTCTGTGCTGCCATAATGCCGGCAATCTCGGTACCATGCCCCCCGCTGAATTCATCCATGGGATCGTTATCCGGTTCCGTATCATCACCGCTCCCGGCGAAGCGGGGTGCATCCGTGAAATCCCAGCCGATCACATCATCGATATAACCATTGCCGTCGTCATCGATCCCATTCATGTCCTCTTCATCCCGCATTCCGTTACCGTTCAGATCTTCCTTCATATTTATCCACAGACTGCCCTGCAGATCGGGATGCAGGTAATCAATTCCGGTATCGATCAGACCGACAATAATTTTTGGATTAATGGTAAAATTTTCCCAGGCAGCGCTGCTTTGTATCCGCTGATGATACCATTGTTGTACGAGATAGGGATCATCCACCGGCTCGCTGTGCACACGGAAACGGTGATTTTCATCAAAGGAAAGAATGTCTGGCACCTGCTGCATGGCAGAGATACTATTTACTGCAGACACGGGTAGTCTCAGCATATACCAGCCGGAGAGTATGGATGGTGCCTGCGGGAGAATGCGTTGAATTTGTGCCTCTGGCGGAAGGAGAAGGGCTCGTTTAAGGTCTTCAGAACCGGCTGATCTGCCGGAAACTGAGAGACTGTCAAGCAAGGTGGGGGTGAGGTGCAGAATATATTCCTTTGTCGGGGAATCTGCACTTTCCAGCCGCGAACAGATCAACAGTATGAATAATAAAAAATATTGTAATTTACCTGACTTCCGGTTTGCCATGCACGCGTGGTTCAGATCCTCATTGATTTGATCTATCAGTATGGATGGCTTGAAAAATGATCATCACTTCTGATAGGTTGCTCGCTTTTTTGCAGTCTTTTTTGCGATTCCGGAACTGTAAAGTTCAATCTCTTTCAGGATTTTGAACCTTTTTCCATGTTAATAATTTTTTCCAGAAAAGATATCTTGACATCCAGTGTTTTATTTTGTGGATGTTTCTCTTTCAGCGCTTCAAACACGGATTTTGCTTCCGCATACTTCTTTTGTGACACTAAGATCTCACCAAGCGTCTGACTGATGATCTTCGGCTGTTCAAAATGCGTTTCATCGTCATCCTGCAGGTGATTAAAATCTGAAACCGCCGGAGCAGGTGACTTCTCTTTCGCTGCGGGCATTTCTTTTATATCGATTGATTCCAGCGGTGGAACAGGAATTTCTTCCTTTGGGCCCTTTGGTTGACCCGGCCGGGTGGTTTCGGCCGCTTTCGGTTCTGCTTCTTTCAGAATTTTATCTGCTGCTTGTTCACGGTCACGCGGGATGATGATTTCCGGTGCAGGCCTATTTTCCTCTGCTACTTCTGTCGGTTTCTGCTTTTCGACAATAAGTTCTTCATCATCACCCAGCAGTTCATCCATGGTTTCGTCTTCACTCTCTGCGTACTGATCTACATCTGCCTCGGATTCATCGGCAAAGATATCATCCTGCCTGAGATTCAAATCTGAACCGGCAGCCTCTGATTGTGGCCTTGTCACCGTCTGATCCAGATTGCCATGTAGAATAGTTGTAAAATCGTCCTGCAGATTATCGAATTGGCTTAAATCGACTTTTTCCGGAAAAAGGGTATCATCAGATTCAGGTAATTTTACGGGCGGTTTATCGCTGGTCTGCACTTTTTTATCTTCACTTGCCTTTGGTTCGACTCTAGGCGGCGCTGTTATTTCAGGTTTTTCTGCTTCCAGGGGAGAGGCAGCCCAGTGTTCATAATCCCCTAATTTTCTTACTTCGTCAATGATCTCCTCATTGAGCGGGCAAAGAACGAACAGTTTTAGCAGATATTCACGGTACAAGTCCTGAAAACCGTTGATAAAATAGATACTGGACAGGTCTTTGATCGCATTAACATGATTCGTATCATAGCGCAACACCCGTTCAAGTTCAATCCGTGCTTCGTCGGCCATATGCTGGTTCATATAGCAACTGGCCAGGACATAATGGGCCTGGGCATAGGTAGGATATTTGCGGAGTCCTTTTTCACAGATCTTTGTTGCTTCCTCCACCTCGCCCGATTCCATAAGTCTTTGTGCCAGGCGGGCGAATAGGATATCGCTACCCGGCAGATTGACAGTACTATCTGTGCTTGCCAATTCTGACACTCCTTTTTTGTTGCAAAAAATATGTTGTTGATGGAAAGAAAACCAATTATTTTAAAACCAGTAAAGCACAATGCACCTTCCGGATCTTTCACCAGTTGGCAATAGTGTTATTCAGCATATCATCTGTAATCTGCTCAATCGCCACGGCGATCGCTGCCTGCTGGTCTTCCTGTGAACCGGTACCACTCATCGTACCAAAGCGGCGCAGCGTTTTTTCCCACCATACCTTTCCGGTTTTCACATTTTCACATTTAGCCTTGACAGTTACATATACATCAAATTGCTCTACATCCTCTCCCTCGGTGACAATACCGGCCTGCTCGCGGATGGAAAGAATCGTGCCGGTAAGCAAGAGATCCGTGTCGGACTCATTAGCGATCTGTAACGTATTATTGGCAATGAACGCATCGATGACCATATTCGTCAGATCTTCTCTTACCCCGGGGTAAGAAGTATTATCATCAAAAAGCGGAATCGCAATTTTCTTAATATCGGAGGGTATGGATCCACCAAATGAATAGTACCAGCAAGATAGTGTCGTCACCGCCAAGAGGCCGGAGAGTACAAATTTTATTTTAGAGGCCATAGCTTTTGATCTTCCGGTAAAGCGTCCGCTCACTGATTTGCAGAGCCCGCGCCGCTTTGCGACGGTTGCCGCCGAATTTATGCAGATTCTTTTTTATCATTTCTCTTTCCATAGCCGCCAGCGTGGTCGGCCTAACTTCGTTATCGTTAAAATCTTCGGCGATTATATCGCTGGATTGATTTCTGTAAGAAGTCTCCTCCATATTTAAATTGTTATTTTGAATATCCATCAGCATTTGTTTGATCTCATCGACATCCAGTTTTAGAGCCCAGAGGGTTCTATAAATTAATTCCCTTTCAGCCTTGTCATGCGGGATATTGAGTGGAACAGGCAAATTCCGCGAATCAAAACGAATATTCAGTGTTGAATTGACATAGTCAGAATTCACTACTTCACCCTTATTGAGAATGAGTGAAGTCTCCACAAAATTTCTCAATTCACGCACATTACCCGGCCAATCATAGGCCTGCATCACGTGCATAGCTTCCGGGGAAAATCCCTTAAAAGGAAGGTTCTGTTCCTCCGAATAATTTTTTGTGAATACTGAGACCAGAATCGGTATATCCTGTATGCGGCTTCTCAACGGAGGGATCCTTATGGTGATCGCTTTCAGCCGGAAATAAAGATCCTGTCTGAACTCACCCCCTTTAACGGCTGATTCCAGGTTTTTGTTCGTTGCAGCAAGCAAGCGCACGTTCACTTTATATAGTTGCGTACCGCCGACACGCATAAACTCCGATTCTTCCAAAACCCTTAACAGTTTTACCTGCGTATTTGGCGGTGTTTCACCGATTTCATCAAGAAATATTGTTCCGCCGTCTGCAGCTTCAAAATAGCCTTTTTTCTGGCCCACCGCACCGGTAAACGAACCTTTTTCATGGCCGAACAATTCACTTTCCAGTATCCCTTCAGGAATAGCTCCCATATTGACCGAGATCATCGGCTTATTTTTCCGCTTGCTCAGATTATGAAGGGCGCGTGCCACCAATTCCTTACCAGTGCCGCTCTCGCCAAAAATCAACACGGACAGGTCGGTTGGGGCGACTATATGAATTAAACGGATCAGTTCGTCAATTTCCGGGGAATCACCATAGATACCCACTTCCGCCTTAATATCCTGAAAGGGTGCTGCCAACTTTTCATTCATTACATTTTGTATTTCGTTTTCATAAATTGCTTCAGACTTTCAAATTATCAAAAGCCATTCCTAAAGTCAAGATGATGTCTGCCAAAAAGTCATATACCGCCGGCTTTTATGATCAGGCGTCATCCATCACCAGGATTTTCCGCCAGTATTTCCCTTCAACCGGAAGGATGGACAGCCGGGTATGTCTGACCAGCAGCAGTTCCCCAAAAAAGGGATCGCTCTTGATACGGGTAAGCGAGACTTTTCCGTTCAGTTTTTGCTCGGCGCGCAGATTGAAAACCAGCAGGGAGGGATTTCCTTTTTCAGGGTCGGGATAAGGATTGCTTGTAATAATGGCAATGCCGGCAATTGATTTTTCTTTACCGCTATGATAGATCAGTGCCCGGTCACCTTTTTTTATACTGCGCATAAATTTCAGCGCCCAATTATTAGTCACCCCATCCCAGACAGCCTCCTCTTCCCTTATCAGGTCATCAAAAGAGTATGACTCAGGTTCCGTCTTCAACAACCAGTAAGCCATCCTTGGACCTCCTTTCACCAGCTGCTCCGCTGATAAACAACGTTTCCTTTTTTTATTGTCATGACCACATGATTCACAGCCATGTGATAGGGCAGTATGTCAAGATTTGGTATATCGAGTAAGATCAGATCCGCCTGCTTGCCCTTCCCGATGCTCCCTATTTTATGATGCAGGCGGAGACTTTTTGCCGGGATATAAGTGCTCGCCCATAGTAGTTCATTGGGCAGCAAAGAGAGTTTCAGGGCGGCAACAGTCCAGACAAACTGCATGTTCTGGGTCATTGAACTGCCCGGATTGAAATCTGTAGCTACCGCTACCTCACATCCGGCAGCAAGCATATCCCTGGCCGGTGCGTAGTTGTCTTTTCTGAGGAAAAAAGTTGTGGCCGGCAGTAAAACCGGGATCACTTTATTAGCGGCCAGCGCACGAATACCTTCCGGTGTTGCTTTTACCAGGTGGTCGGCAGAATGTGCATGTACTTCAGCAGCCAGTTCCGCCCCGCCAAAGGCATTTAGTTCATCTGCGTGTAGTCGGGCTGCCAGACCCAGTTTTCCGGCCGCCTGAAGAATGCGCCGGGATTCATCCACAGTGAAAACATCTTTTTCACAAAAAACATCACAATAACGGGCAAGTTTTTTTTCTGTTAGCTTAGGAAGCATTTGATTGACAATCAGATCAATGTAATCGTTTCTCCGCTCCCTGTAATCGTCGGGTATTTCATGGGCGCCCAGAAAAGTTGGAATCATTTCCAGCGGCTGTTCCCGGTTGAGCTCATCGATGATCTCCAGCGCCTTCAGTTCGCTCTGCACAGATAGACCATAGCCGCTTTTAGCTTCAATGGTAGTGGTACCATAAACAAGAAAGGTGTACAGACGCGTTCGTGTCAGTTCTTTTATTTCCTGCTTCGGGGCCTGCCGGAACGAACGGGCGCTGTTGCGGATACCCCCTCCTGAGGCGGCAATCTGCTCATAACTTTTTCCCTGGATACGCATCAGAAATTCTGATTCTCTGGTATGCCAAAAAACCGGATGGGTGTGGGCATCTATAAAGCCGGGCAGCATGATCAGACCGGAGGCATCGATGACCTTATCCATATCCTCTTCCCGTCTTTTATCCGTTGGAGGATCGACAGCGCTGATCAGGCCATTATCGATCAGTACTGCGGTATCACGCAGATAAATCAGATCACCGAACCGACCGCTGATCGCAGGGCTGTAAAGGGCGCTGATATTTTTTATCAGCGTTTTCATACATATCTCCCGGAGTGAACATTGTCGGCTATGACCGGGTTTATCGAATGCTGGTTAGACAGATGCTGGATGTCTACCCACCATCAGTCTCCGGCAAGCGAAGAAAACGCGGTATGTAGTTTATGCCAGGTTGTTGATAGTGCTTCTGATATTACTTTTGTGCCGCTGATTACCGGCATAAAATTAGTGTCTCCATTCCATCGCGGTACAAGATGGTAGTGGAGATGATCGACGATGCCTGCCCCGCCGCTGCGGCCGAGATTGACACCGATATTGATCCCATGCGGCTTCATGGTTTGATTAAGCGCTTTAACGGAGAGTTGGAGCAAATGCTGGATATCAAGTAAAATTTCATCCGAGAGACAGGTCAGATCCGCTTGATGCTGATAAGGTATAATCATCAAATGACCATTATTATAAGGATATTTGTTCATCATAACAAAACTTAAGGAGGACCGGTAGACGATCAGGTTTTCCTCATCGGTGGTTTCTTTTGGTTTTAGACAAAAGATACAGCCCTTCTCTTCATGTGCCTTCTGGATATATTCCAGCCGCCAGGGGGCCCAGAGTCTCTGCATAGGACAATTTTCACTTTATCGTTAAGATGCTTGAAATATGCTCAGCGGTCTCTGATTCAGAACGGCAGGATCGTTCCTGCCGTTTTTTTTAACGTCAGACCGTCTGTTTTTATCCTTCTTCTTCCTTATCCTTTTTGGCCTGTTCGATTATCTTTTCGGCGGTTTCGGCAGGCACTTCTTCATAATGTGAAAAGGCCCGGTTATGGATACCACGACCTGATGTCATCGAGCGCAGCGCCGTTGAATATTTATGAAGTTCCGCGAGAGGTACTTTAGCCTTGATGATCTGAAATTTGCCTTCAGAATCCATACCCATAATTTTCCCCCGCCGGCTGGAGATATCACCCATAATATCACCCATGTATTCCTCCGGTACCTTGATAGTCACATCATAGACCGGCTCGAGAAGTATCGGTTTGGCCTGCAAGAATGCTTTTTGAAATCCCATCGATGCCGCTACTTTAAAGGCCATTTCTGAGGAATCAACCGTATGATAACTGCCATCAAAGCAGGTTACCCGCACATCTACTACCGGATAACCGGCAATGACCCCCTTCTCCATACGTTCAATCACGCCTTTTTCTACTGCCGGTACAAACTTACCAGGAATAACGCCGCCGACGACTGCATCGACGAATTCAAATCCCTCACCACGCGGCACTTTTTCCAGCCGCAGATAGCAATCGCCATACTGACCGCGACCGCCGGATTGTTTTTTGTATTTACCCTGCGCTTCAGCATTGCTTTTGATTGTCTCACGATAGGGAATACGCGGCTCCTCCTCGGTCACTTCTACGTGATATTTTTTACTCAGACGTTTGAGAATAATGGCAAGGTGCATTTCACCCTGACCGGAGATGATCGTCTGTTTGATTTCCGGATCGAATCTGGAGATAAAAGTCGGATCTTCCTCATGTAGTGCATGCAGGCCGACACTGATCTTTTCTTCGTCTCCCTTGGCCTTAGGAATAATAGCAGTTCTGATTTTCGGTTCCGGGAATTCAATTTTCGGGTATTTGACAACATTATTCTTATCACAGAGCGTGTCGCTGGTATGGGTGGATTTCAATTTTACGACAGCGCCGATATCACCGGCAATGAGCCGGTCCACACTGGTTTTATTTTTCCCGTTAAGAACAAACATCTGCCCAACGCGTTCTATTTTTTCCTGGCCGCTATTCATCAGATCATCGCCCGCTTTGATGGCGCCTGAGAATACTTTCAGGTAGGAAAGTTCGCCCACATGATCTTCGGAAATCGTCTTAAATACCAGCGCGGAGGCCGGTTCCGTGATTGAGCATTTCTTTTTGATCTCTTTATTATTACTATCCCGTGCGGGAATCGTTTCTAAATCACAAGGTGCCGGAGCAAAATTAGCGATGACATCAACCAGCCGCCGTACACCGATATTACCGGTTGCCGAACAACAAAAAACAGGATATATCTCATGGGTGAGAATCGCTTTGCGCAAACCACTCCTGAATTCATCTTCTCCTAATTCACCTGCTTCAAAATATTTTTCCATGAGTGAGTCGTCGCTTTCCGCCACCGCCTCAATCAGTTTCAGATGTAAATCATCCGCTTTTGCCCTTAATTCATCGGGTATCGGTTCTTCATTATATTTTCCACTACCATCCGTATCAAATTTCATCAGCTTCATGCGAATAAGGTCTACGATGGCATTAAATCCGGGACCGACATTGACCGGAAATTGTGCACTGGCCACCTGATGACCAAACGTAGATTGCAAAGAAGCGAGCACATTGTCATAATCAATATTTTCTTTATCCAGCTTATTCATGACCAGTATGCGCGGCAGGTTAACTTTTTTGGCCTCTTCCCATACCATCTCCGTTCCCACTTCCACGCCACCCGTGGCAGAGATTACGATAAGAACACTTTCCACAGCGCGAAAGGCGCCTACCACTTCGCCAAAAAAGTCTGAATAGCCGGGCGTATCGATGATATTCAGTTTATGATCATTCCAGTCCCCGTGCAGGAGTGAAGTATTGAACGATATCTGCCGCTCGATCTCATCCTGGTTATAATCGGAGACTGTCGATCCCTGCTCGATAGTTCCGATCCGGTTGACTTCACCCATATTAAACAGCATAGATTCCACAAGCATTGTCTTTCCTGCCCCGCCATGAGCACCTGTTGCCAGATTGCGTAGTTGATCCGTTTTATACGTTTTCAATTCTCCTCCTTAGCACACAATTTGTGATATTACTTGATAAAAACGAAGATTTTAAGGTAAGAAAATCCTCATTTTGTTTCAAGCAAAAGTAAATGAAGTCTTTTAAAAAAAACATGTTCTCACCCCTCTCCCGGGAGGAATGGACAAAGAATTATTCACGTTTTCGTGCAAAGTACGCCCGACCTCACCCCTTGCATCCTCCCGCATCCGCGGGACAGGCTCTCTCCTGAAAGGAGAGGGGAAATTCTGCGTGCGGGGTGCAAGGCTGCACAAAGCACAGTTGTCATCCCTCTCCTTTTAGGAGAGGGGCCGGGGGTGAGGTCTGGCTGAGGGTAATTAAGGAGCGAGTTATAATCCCAATTCCCCCTCCCTTTTAGGAGAGGGTGTTGCAGATTAGGATAATTGCCTCAGTATTTTGGGAGGCAAGAGCCTGTCTCCCCCTTGAAAAAGAGCCTGCCCGCCTCAGGCGGGGAGGACTGAGGGGGTTATTAAGTTGTGTAAATTGTTTAATAACAACCCCCTAACCCCCTTTTTTAAGGGGGAATAAAGTTTGCCTATTCTGAAATTTATAGGCATGTTCAACTAAAAATACACTAAACTGCAACAGCCTCATAAATAAGGGAGGGGGATTAAGAGGGGTGGGCTATTATTCCATGGTTATGTTCTTCTCTGTCTTGACCAATGGATGGATCAATGCAGGTGTTTCCAGACATCAATCACATCTTTGCTGGCGCGGACGTCATGCACGCGCAGCAGATGGACACCCCCATCAAGCAAGCCGGTAACCGTGGCCAGGGAACCGGCCAGACGCTGTTCTGCTGTTTGTCCGGTTATTGAACCGATAAAAGACTTGCGGGAAATACCGTATAACAGCGGGCAGCCGTGACGCCGGAACAGCGGGGCGCCTTTGATCAGGTCAAGATTATCCTGCAGACGCTTGCCGAATCCGATGCCCGGATCAAGAATGATCTTTTGGATACCTGCAT
>Ga0307424_1001191_pt1 | contig 13786 bp, 15 predicted proteins | sample SalMarWE160320MG_FD_202157 | JGI IMG/M metagenome (GOLD analysis project Ga0307424, IMG submission 202157) | Salt marsh sediment microbial communities from the Plum Island Ecosystem LTER, Massachusetts, United States - WE1603-20 | ecosystem: Environmental > Aquatic > Marine > Intertidal zone >... | reverse complement strand
AGCCGAGCGCCGCGGCGCTGGCCGAGATCGCGCTCCAGAGCGGCGAGACGACGGCCGTCCTACGGCCACTCTACTTGCGGCCGCCCGACGCCAAGCCGCAGGTGCAAGCGGTGGAGCGGCGCTGATGGCGCCCCGTGCCAACCGCCCGCCGCCCGCGCTCGCCGTACATCGCGCCACACCCGCCGACGCAGCAATCATGGCTGCCATCCATGCAACCTCCTTCATCCCCCCTTGGGATGAGTCGGCCATTATGCAGCTCATCGCAAGCCCGGGCGTCCTCTGCCTGATCGGATCCGCGGCAGAGATCGTGGCAACGCCGGCAGGGCTCCTGATCGCGCGACGGGCCGCCGACGAGGCCGAGCTGCTAACGCTCGCCGTCGCCCCGCCGTACCGGCGCGCAGGCCTTGGCCGCGCCCTCCTCAAGCAGGCGATCGCCGATTTGCGCGCGAGCGGCGCGACGCAACTGTTCCTCGAGGTCGATGAAGGCAACACGGCGGCTCTGGCGCTCTACCACGCTTTCGGTGCGCGGCCCGTGGGGCACCGCCCCGGCTACTACGAAAGCGGCGCGAATGCCGTGATCTTCAGCCTTGCCCTTTCAGAGTCACCCTCCGATGATGGGCAAATCGCCGAGGAACCCTATGAAGACCAGCGATAGCGAGAGGTCTATGTCCGGCCCAGCGATACGGGAAAGCAGGCTAGAGCGCCTGTGCGCCGATCAGGGCATGCGCATGACGGGCCAGCGGCGAATCATCGCCCGCGTGCTATCGGAAGCCCATGACCATCCCGACGTGGAGGAGGTCTATCGGCGGGCGAGCGCCCGCGATCCGCGCATCTCGCTTTCGACCGTCTACCGGACCGTGCGCCTCCTGGAAAACGCCGGCATCGTCGAGCGTCACGACTTCGGCGACGGCCGCGCGCGCTATGAGCCGGCGGGCCACGATCACCACGACCACCTGATCAATGAGAGGACCGGCGAGGTCATCGAGTTCAAGAACGAAGAGATCGAGCGCTTGCAAGAGCGTGTCGCCAAGGAGCTCGGTTTCCGCCTGACCGGACACCGGCTCGAGCTGTTCGGCATTCCCCTCAAGAACGGCAAATAGGCCGCGGCCAAGCCCGTTTGACTTCGCACCCGCACCGGGACAACGTGGGGGCACGTCTGCGCTAAGAACATAAGGGGGTGGCGTGATGGGAAAGCGAGTCCTTCTCGCGGCAGCGGTGGTATTGCTGAGCACCACAGCCTTTGCGGAACATGCCTTCACATTGGAGCCCGACGCGGCTCCTGCGGCCAAGCCGGCCGCCGCACCTGCAACGCCTCAGGCGGCTGCGCCAGCAGCACCTCCGGTGATTGTGCAAGTGCCACAACCCGCGCCTCAAGCCACGCTGCCGTCGGAGCTCAATGTCTATGTGGTGCCTGCGGCCAGCCGCGAGGTCTGCACGGTGAGCAATTGGGGATATGGTGAGATCCGTAGAGATTGCCGCAGCGAGGCGCTCCCCTCACCGCATGGCAATCCTGCCTTGCGGGGTATCTGCACCACCCGCTACGGGCTCCGCACCTGCTATTGATCGTCAGCCCGTGATCCGATTGACGACAGGCTCATGAGAAGCGTGCGTGCGTTCCTAGTTTTGGCGGCGTTCTTCGCCTTCACCCTTCCGCTGATGCCGCTTCAGCTCCTGTTCGTATGGACGGGCTCACGCTACGCCCGCACCTTCCCCCATTGGTATCACCGGCAGGTGTGCAAGATCATTGGCGTCCGCCTGAACATCGAGGGCGAGGTCGCCGAGGAGCAGGGCGTGCTCCTCGTCTCCAACCATGTCTCCTGGATCGACATCACCGTGCTGTCGGCGGTGGCGCCGGTCTCGTTCGTGGCCAAGCAGGAGGTCTCGACCTGGCCGTTCGTCTCCTGGCTCGCCAAGCTGCAGCGCTCCGTGTTCGTCGACCGCGAGCGGCGCAACGAGGTGGGCGTCAAGGCGAACGAGATCCTGAATCGGCTTGAAGACGGCGATCACGTCGTGCTGTTCGCCGAAGGCACATCAAGCGACGGCAACGGCGTGCTGCCGTTCCGGACCGCGCTGTTCGCTGCGGCGAAGCCGTCCGGCGGTCAGAAGATGGGATCGAAGGTCTCGGCGCAGACACTCGCGCTGACCTACACCAAGGTCTATGGGCTGCCGCTCGGCCGGCGCGGGCGCTACCGGGTCGCTTGGTACGGCGACATGGACATGGCGAGCCACGCCTGGCAGCTGCTGGGCTTGGGACCGCTCGATGCGAATATCCGGATCGGGCCGCCCGTGCCGCTCGACGACTTCCCCGACCGCAAAGCGCTTGCGCGCTATGCGGAGGAGAAGGTCCGGAAGGACGTCGTCGAACTCTTGCGCGGACGGCCCGTAAACGGCGAACCCGCCAGAGCAGAGGTGCGCGAGGCTTAGATCGCGCGCCTTAGGCGGATCGTGTCCATCACTGTCGCAGGGGCGAAGGTCCCATTCGGCAGTTGCCGGATGAAGCCTGCCTTCACGACGTTGGTGAGGGTGACGTGGACCCCACGGTCGGCAATCTCGCCGTCGGCGAAATAGCCCTCCTGCACCGCCAGCTGGCAGAGCTCGTCGAGGGTCATGGCCCCGATCTCGCCCAGCTTGCGGATGAGGAAGTCAGCCAGCGGCGGTTGCTGCGGCTGCTGGGATGCCACGGCCGCAGGCCGGCGCGGCTCGGTCTCAGGCGCCGCAGCAATCGGCGCGCGGCGATAGACCTGAGGCGCAACGGGCCGGCGCTCGTGCTCGGCCTCAGGTGCCGGCATGGGCTCAGTGCGGCGCTGGTACTCGGCCTCGGCCTGCACGGCCTGGCGGTACGGCTCGGCCTCTTGCGCTGGGCGGCGCTGATGCTCGGCCTGAGCCGGCATCGGCCGGCGATAGGGCTCAGCCTCAGGGGCCGGACGGCGCTGGTACTCGGCCTCGGCCTGGACAGGCCTGCGGTATTGCTCGGCCTCTTGCGCCGGGCGGCGCTGCGGCGCCGGCTCGGCCGGGACAGGCCGGCGATAGGGCTCGGCCTCGGGCGCCGGACGGCGCGGCTGCTCGGCCTCAGCCTGGACCGGCCGGCGATATTGCTCCGCCTCTGGCGCAGGCGCCGGACGGCGCGGCGCGGCCTCAGCTTGAGGCGCCGGGCGGCGCTGATCGTCTTGCACCGGCGCGCTGGTCAATCGCCGGTATTCCCCTTCTATGAGCGTCGTCACGGCCTCGAGCTCAGACTGAAGATCCTCGATCTTCGCCTGATGCTCCCGCTTCAACTGCTCCATCCGTTTTTCGAATTGCACCTCGGCCGCGCTTATCTGCTCCTCGAGGAAGCTGGCACGGTCTTGTAAGTCCCCGCGAATATCACGCATCGAATGCCCCCTGGATCACTGACCTCAACAGAACGACAGGCCGAACAGGAGGTTCTCGCAAGCGCCAAAAAGGCCCGCCGACCGCCGCCCGGCAAGTACGCAAAGTGTACGGAAAAGCGCCGGACACAGCCTCAGCATCGGCGCTACTGGCCGTCATACTACCCCCAACCCACTGCCGAGTCTCGCATTTGCCGATTCACGAATTTTCGCCGAGCATTGCGGCGACCTGTCCTGCCACTGCGGCCGTCTCGGCAGCAAACTCCTAAGTCAAAACCAAGACGCTTTTTGAACAGAGCCGATGAGGGCGGCCGTTGTGGCGTCATCATCTTGTCAACTGGTGGGGCTCCGGCGCGGGGGCCGTGGCGCTTTTCTGGCGCCGGCGTGGCTTTGGCTTCGTCGTCTCTGGCAGGAAGGCCGCGAGCAGGCCGATGGCCGGCAGAAATGCGCAGACGTGATAGACGAAGGTGATGCTGGTGGCGTCCGCGAGGCGGCCAAGTAGCGCAGCGCCAATGCCGGCAATGCCGAATGCGAGCCCGAAGAACAGGCCCGCCACCATGCCGACCCGGCCCGGCAGAAGGGTTTGCGCGTAAACGATAATCGCCGGATGGGCGGAGGCCAGGATGAGACCAATGATCACACTCAGCACCGCCGTTCCGACCAGCCCCGCGTAAGGCAGGGCCAGCGTGAACGGCAGCACGCCCAAAATCGACCACCAGATCACCCGGCGGGTGCCAATGCGGTCGCCGATGGGGCCGCCGATCACGGTGCCGGCGGCGACCGAGCCCAAGAACAGGAAGAGATAGAGCTGGGCCGTCTGCACCGGCAGATCGAAGGTGTGGATCAAATAGAAGATGTAGAAGCTCGTGATCGAGACCAAGTAGAAATGCTTGGAGAAGCTGAGCGTGATCAGGATGAGAACCGACTTCGCCACTTTGCGGCGGCCGAGCTCGGCAATCGCCTTGCCCTCCTCCGCATGCGACACGGGTTTCAGCTTCAGGTTCTTGCCGTACCAGGTGCCGACGCCGGCGAGCAGCGCCATGCCGAGCAGCGCCACCACCGAGAACCAAACGATGGAGTGTTGGCCGTAGGGGAGCACGATGAAGGCCGCGAGCAAGGGGCCGATGGCCGTGCCGAAATTGCCGCCCACCTGGAACACGGCCTGCGCGGTGCTGTGACGGCCGCCCGAGGCGAGCCGCGCCACACGCGAGGATTCGGGGTGGAAAACCGACGAGCCCATGCCGATCAGCGCCGCCGCGGCGAGCACCGCCATATAGGTCGAGGCGAACGCGATCAGGACCAAGCCGAGAAGCGACGAGCCCATACCGACCACCAGCGAATACGGCGTCGGGTAGCGGTCGGTGAGGTAGCCGACCAGCGGCTGGAGCACCGATGCTGTGGCTTGGAAGGTGAAGGTGATGAGGCCGATCTGGGCAAAGTCGAGCGCGAGGCTCGTCTTGAGCATGGGGTAGATCGCCATGATCAGCGACTGGATGACGTCGTTCAGCATGTGACAGACGCTGATAGCGGCCAGCACGGCGACCGCGGTCCTCTGGACCACGTTCTGCTGTGTGCTGCTCTCGGCTTCGATCGTCATGTCTCAAGGCCTGCTCAAAGGACGGGCGGAGACTTGGCCCAAACCGCAGATCGAGGGCAAGAGGTCATTTCCTCGCGGAATGCCGCGTAGCCCTGATGAGGCCCGGGCCTATAGATTTGCATGGTTCCGGTGATTGCTTCACCGGTCGGGAGGGAAATCTTTCATGCACCCGGCCCTGGTCGTTCAGCTCCTCGTCTTGGTCGCCGTTGCGAACGCAACGCCTATCTTTGCCAAGAAAGTCCTTGGCGAGACCTTCGCCTGGCCGCTCGACGGCGGCGCCAAGCTTGCCGATAGCCGGCCGCTGTTTGGCCCATCAAAGACCCTCCGCGGAATCGTGCTCACCTTGCTCGTGACGCCGCTTGTTGCGGTGTTGATGGGACTGGGATGGCAGGTTGGTCTCCTGGTCGCTATTGCGGCTATGACCGGAGACCTGTTTTCGAGCTTTGTGAAACGGCGGCTCGGACTCCTGCCGAGCAGCATGGCGGTTGGTCTCGATCACATTCCGGAATCGCTTTTCCCGCTCGTCGCCGCCCGATGGTTCCTTCCCGTCACCCTTGTCGATATCGCGGCGGGAACGGCGATCTTCTTTGTGTGCGGAATCGCCCTGTCCCGCCTTCTATTCAAGCTCCGCATGCGCGACGAGCCCTACTGATCAGAGCGCGAAGGCGACCGGCGCAGCTCATGGAGCACGATCTCGGGCGGGCAATTGAAACGCACCGGCACGATCGATGAGCCGGTGCCTGTCGAGGTGTAGCCGATCATGCCGTGATGGCGCCACGCCCCGCGGCCCAAGCCTCGCGGCAAGACCGCGCTCAGCGTGATGGGCCTGCCGCCCGGGAGGCAGATCTGGCCGCCGTGCGTATGGCCGCTCAGCAGCACATCGAAATCCGCGTGCGCCGCCTGCCGATAGATTTCCGGCGTGTGGGTGACGAGGATCGAGAACTCCTCGTTGGGGATGTTGTCGGCGACCTTCTCGATATTGTCCATGCGATAGAAATGGGCATCGTCGACGCCGGCGAAATGGATGCGCGCGCTGTCCCGCTCGACGATCGCGGTTTCGTTGATCAACATTCTCACGCCCATCGCCTCCAGCCCCGGCACCATGAGAATCGTGTCGTGATTGCCGAGCACGCCGTAGACCGGACCTGTCAGCGCGGCGCAGACCTCCGCCATGGCGGCGAGCGACGGCTCGTACGGCCCCCAGGTTTGACCCCGGTAGTCGCCAGTTAGGAGGCAGATGTCGTAGCGCAGCCCTTTGACGAGCTCGGTCGTGCGCGCCATAGCGGCCTCGCTCATGTCGGCATGGAGATCGCTCAGCTGGAGGATGGTGAAGCCGTCGAAGGCTTCGGGTAGGTGCGGGACGTGAATGGGGTTGTGCCTGAGCTCGACCTTGGCCGCGTTACGCGCGCCCTGCCAGTAGAGCCCGCTCGCCATGAGGCCTGCGCGGATCACCGCGTGGCCGACGCTTAAATTCTCGATGTGGAAGAAGGTGATGCCTTGGCCGAAAACCTGCGCCTCGTGATCCTTCTCGATGCCGAGGCGTTGGTGCGCATGCCGGCGCCCAAGACGCTTCTCCAGGATCGCTAGAACATCTTTCTCAGACATCGGACCTCAAGGACGCTCCTTTGAGGCAGACTTGGGCCAAACAGCGCTTTAAGAGCAAGGCTTCATTTCCTTGATGGTTTCACAGCGACATCGTCGCGCAATCTCCGTGCAACTATCTGCAGCGGCTGTGGTTGAACAACAAAGCGCGCAAAAGGCGAAAGCAGAGTCGCGGGAATCTCCCATTTTGACTCCCAAATTTGGTCATGCGTCCCATACCCTCTAAGGTGAATGTGGGATCGAGGACGAATCCAAGGGGGGAAACCTTCAAACTGCGCCCGTCCGGCGCCGAGCGAAAGGAGTTCCAATGAAACTGTCCTCTGACGCGGTCGAGCAGACGCTCACCCAATTCGAGGCCGAGCCTCTTCCCGACAATCATCCGGCGGTGGCTCAGCTCAATCAGATCTTCGGCGACCACACGTATTTTCTGGACGGCACCGGCTTGCACATCGTCGAGCTGACCGAGGCGACAGATTCCGGTTCACAACACGGGGTGGTGGTGAAACTTGCGAGCTGGAGCGACGAGAGCCGCACCAGCCTGGCGCCGCATCCGCCGGAGCCGACCAACATGGTCATCGAGCTCAAGGCGGCCTGAGCCGAAGCGCTCCAGACTATTTCGGTACGAGAAGCACGTAGGCGACGTGGCGCATCATTTCGCGCCGGCGCTCGCGCGAGACGAACATGCTGACAAGCTTGAGCCAGGCCTTCATCAGAGGCGGCAAGGGCATCGGCCGTTGGAGCTGCTCGGCCTCGTCGCCGAGATAGCGAGTCTCTTCCGCGCGCCAGCCATGCGCTTCGAAGAAGGCGAACCAGTCTTTAGGCTGAAACAGGAAGGGCGCGGCCCGCATGAAGCGGGCGCGGATCTTGCGGCCATAGTTGAGCGCCTTGGGCGTAAAGTAGTCGATGACCCAGCCGCGGACCTTGTCCAATCTCCCTAGATCGTCGGCAAGGGCGCCGACATCGTCTTCGGTCAGGTAAGGCGTCACCCCCTCGGTAATGACGAGGATGCCGCGCGCGCGGGCGTTCACCTCGGCAAAGAATTTCTGCCGCGCGGCGCGATCGGTGAGATCGAGCTTGACGCGCTCGAGCGCGCAACTCGGCTGCTCGTCGGCAAGGCGCTCCTCTTTAAGATCGATGACGCGCGGATAGTCCACCTCGATCCAGCGCAAGTCCTTCGGCAAGTCCATGCGGTAGGGGCGCGTATCGAGGCCGGCGCCGAGATTGAGAACGGTGTCGACGCCGCCCGCAATCGCGTCCTGGATGAAGGAATCGATGATGACGGTGCGGATCACCACCGACCAAGCGCCGAGAAAACGCCGCGGCACGGTGTCGAGAATCTTGCGGCCGTGCTCGCCGGCAAGCTTCCAGGCCAAGGGATCGCGGAACAGCGGATCGGGACCGTCCGTCTCCATCCCCCGGAATCCAGCCACGAGGAAGGCGGTGTCGGACACGTTTTCGATGACTTGATTCATGTTCGGGGAAGCGCCTGCACAAATTTGAGCCGGCGCGGTTCTACCCGCTTCCCGGCGCTTTTGGAACGCGACGCAATGGCTGGTGAGAGGGGATGGCGGAGAGGGAGGGATTCGAACCCTCGAGACGGTTGCCCGCCTACACGCGTTCCAGGCGTGCGCCTTCGACCACTCGGCCACCTCTCCTAAAGGCGCTCACGAAAGCGCCGCACTATAGCGAAGCGCCCTGCCCGTTCAAGCAAGCCGTCCGCTCGCCGGAACGTGACCAAAGGACCGTTTGAACGTGATCGGGCGATGGCTTATGTAAGCGGAGAACCGCGGTTTGCCACTCTCGCTCATGCGCTTTATCCTTAGAATTCTCGGCGTCTGGCTGCTTTTGCTCGCCATGGTCGCCGCCGTCGTCGACGCCACGAAAAGTCTGGCGGGGGGCGGCGCGTGGGTGGTGACGCCCATGGGCGATCAATGGCGGCAGCTCGCGCCCGACACGATCGAAGTCTCGCGGCAATGGATCATAACCAATGCCGGTGACTGGCTGTGGGATCCGGTGATCCTGTCGATCCTCGCCGCACCCACCTGGGTCGTGTTCGGCATTCTCGGCGTGTTCCTTTACTGGCTCGGCCAGAAACGCAAACCCGTCGAGGTGTTCATCAATTAGCGGGGCGCGGTTCTCGGGGGCGTGACCTAAACGGAGACCTCCATGTTCTTATTCAAACGTAAGCCCCTCGCTGTTCCCTCGCCCGCCGAGGCCCTGCCCGGCCGGCAAGAGCCCATCCCCACGGAGCTCACCCATTTCGTGAACGGGGCAGCCCTCAAAGGGCCTTACCCGGAGGGCGCGGAGAAGGCGCTGTTCGGGCTCGGTTGCTTCTGGGGCGCGGAGCGGAAGTTCTGGCAGATCCCCGGCGTCATCGTGACGGCGGTGGGCTATGCCGGCGGTTCCACGCCGAACCCGACCTACGAGGAGGTGTGCTCAGGGATGACCGGGCATACCGAGGCGGTGCTGGTGGTGTTCGATCCGAAGCATGTCAGCTACGAACAGCTCTTGAAGACGTTCTGGGAGAGCCATGACCCGACCCAAGGCATGCGCCAGGGGAACGACGTAGGCACGCAATACCGCTCGGGCATCTATTATTATTCGGACGAGCAGCGCCGGGAGGCGGAAGCCTCCAAGGCCGCTTACGAGGCGGCGCTCCGCGAACGCGGCATGGACCCCATCACCACGGAGATCGCGCCCGCGCCGGAGTTCTACTTCGCCGAAGGCTATCACCAGCAATATCTGGCCAAGAATCCGGCGGGCTATTGCGGGCTCGGCGGCACCGGCGTCTCCTGCCCGATCGGCACCGGCGTCGAGGCGTAGTTAGCCACTCTTCAGTGTCATTGCCCGGCTTGACCGGGCAATCCAGTAACCCCTGCGGTCAGATGCATCAAAGGCTGGTGATTACTGGATGCCCGCCTTCGCGGGCATGACGCGTCAGCTCCGGATGAAGCCGACGATGTCCTTGGTCTTGGCCAAGATCGGGTCGGCGATGTCGTGCGCGCGCTTTGCGCCGTCGGCGAGGATGCGGTCGATCTCGACCGGGTCCGCCATCAGACGGCGCATCTCGTCGCCGATGGGCGTGAGCTTCTCGGTCGCCAGCTCGGCGAGCGCCTCCTTGAACTTCGAGAACTTCGCGTCGCCGTAGTCGCGCAACACCTGATCCTTGTCGGTCCCGGCGAGCGCGGCGTAGATGCCGACAAGGTTGTCGGCCTCGGGCCGCGCCTCCAGCGCCTTCGCCTCAGTTGGCAACGGCTCCGGGTCGGTCTTCGCCTTTCTGATCTTCTTGGCGATAGCGTCGGTGTCGTCGGTCAGGTTGATGCGGCTCATGTCGGAGGGGTCCGACTTCGACATCTTCTTGGTGCCGTCGCGGAAGCTCATGACCCGCGTCGCGGGGCCGGTGATGATCGGCTCGGGCAGCGGGAAGAAGCCCCCCGGATAGTCCTCGCGCGCGATGGTCTTGGCGAAGTCGTTGTTGAACTTCTGGGCGATGTCGCGGGCGAGCTCCAGATGCTGCTTCTGGTCCTCACCGACCGGCACGTGGGTGGCGTGATAAAGCAGAATGTCGGCCGCCATCAGGTTCGGATAGACGTAGAGACCCGCGCTCGCCTTCTCGCGGTCCTTGCCCGCCTTCTCCTTGAACTGGGTCATGCGGTTAAGCCAGCCGAGCCGCGCGACGCAATTCAAGATCCAGGCGAGCTCGGCGTGGCCGGAAACCTGGCTCTGATTGAAGATGATCTGGCGGGCCGGATCGATGCCCGACGCAATGAATGCCGCCGTCACCTCGCGGGTGTTGTGGGTGAGCTCGTCAGGGTCCTGGAACACGGTGATGGCGTGGAGATCGACCACGCAATACAGGCACTCGTGCGCCTCCTGGAGCGCCACGAAGCGGGTGATGGCGCCGAGATAGTTGCCGAGATGCAGGTTGCCGGTCGGCTGAACGCCCGAGAATACGCGGGTCTTATGTTTGGTGGTCTCTTGCATGATCTGCCCCTGAATGCCCGCGGGTTATGGCGTGGGGCAGGCTGAAGCGCAAGGCCGGCAGAGGCTAGCCGCAGGCGGCCTCCATCTCACGGATTTGCTCGGCGATGGCGACGGTGCGCTGGGCCATGGCGAAGTGGAGCCGCTCGACCATGTGCCCCTCCACGACGATGACGCCCTTCTGCGCGTTCTCCGGCTGGCCGAAGGCGTCGATGATCTTACGCGACCAGTCGACCTCCTCTTGCGTCGGCGAGAAGATCTCGTTGCACGGACCGACTTGGCTCGGATGGATCAGCGTCTTGCCGTCCATGCCGAGGATGCGGCCGCGCTCGCATTCGTCGCGCAAGCCCTCCTCGTCGCGGAAGTCGTTGTAGACGCCGTCGACGATATCGAGCTTGTAGGCGCGGGCGGCGACCAGCGTCATGGCGAGCCACGGCACCACGGCGAAGCGGTCATGCAAGGCACGGGCACGCGATTCTTTGATGAGGTCGTTGGTGCCCATGACCAGGCAGCACAGCCGGTTGTCCTTGTAGACGGCGGTGGCGGCGATGGTGCGCGCGTTGAGGATCGCCATGGGGGTCTCCATCATGGCCCACAGCCTGACCTTCTCCGGCGCGTGCACGCTCTGCAGAAGCTTGGCGGCGGAGATGATGTCGCCGGAATGGATCACTTTCGGCACGAGGATGGCGTCGGGCGCAGCCTCGCAGGCCGCGATGATGTCTTGGGCGCCCCAGGGTGTCTCGAGCGCATTGACCCGGATGACCACCTCGCGGCCGCCATAGCCGCCCGCCTTCACCGCGGCGCAGACCTGCTCGCGCGCCTGGATCTTGGCGTCGGGCGCCACGGCATCTTCGAGATCGAAGATCAGCGCATCGGCCGGGATGGTCTTCGCCTTTTCCAAGGCCCGCGCGTTCGAGCCCGGCATGTAGAGCACGCTGCGGCGTGGACGGCCTTCCATGCGGTATCCCTCCTCGTCTTGTTGCACCGCAACATAGACCAGGGTTGCGTGCTGGAAAACCTCACTTTTTTGGCGGAAATCAGCGGCCGAGCAGGTCCTTCAGGAGGGTGCGGGGCTTCAGGGCGCCGAACGCGGCGCCCGCGGCCAGATAGGTCAGGAGACCGGCCGCGATCAGGACGACGAGGGCGAACGCCTGTACCACGATGCCCTCCTCCGGCGCGAACCATGACGCCAGCGCGTCCGTGAGCCACCACACCACCACCCCCATGGCGAGGCTCGCCAGAACGATGCCGATGAAAGCGCGTCGGAAGGCGTCGTCGAGAGCGAACTCCGCACGCTTCTTCAGCTCGACGACGAGAAGCGCAACGTTGATCCAGCCGGCAAGGGCCGTGGCAACGGCGATGCCGACCGCACCGAGCACGATGAACAGCACGAAGCTCAAGGCGGCGTTTGCCGTCATGGCGATGGCGGTGAAGATCATCGGCGTCTTGGTGTCCTCGCGGGCGAAGAAGCTCGGCTGCAGGACCTTGATAAGCACGTAAGCGGGCAGGCCGAGCGCGAGCGCCGACAGCATGCCGGCGGTGGCGTGCGCATCGACCGGGGTGAAGGCGCCGCGCTCGAACAGCACGCGCATGATGGGGTCCGCGGCGATGAACAGCGCGACCGCGGCCGGCAGCGTAAGCAGAAGGGCAAACTCGAGCGCGCGGTTCTCGCTCATGACGACCGCGTCGCGATCGCCTGCGCGGAGCTTGTGGCTCAGATCGGGGAGGAGCACGACGCCGACGGCGACCCCGATCAGCCCCAAGGGCAACTGGAAGATGCGGTCGGCGTAATAGAGCCAGGACACCACGCGGTCCTGAAGGCTCGCGATGATGGTCGAGATGACGATGGTGATCTGCGCCATGCCGCCGGCGATGAGGCCGGGCACGGCGAGCTTCACGAGCCGCTTCATGTCCGGGGTGAGTTGGGGGCGTTCGAACTTGAGGCGGATGCCGGCTCTCACGGCAGCAAAGGCCACGATCGCCACCTGCAACAGACCCGAGATGGCGACGCCCCAGGCAAGCGCCACGCCGGCAGATGTGTGCTCGCCGGTGCCGGTGGCGACCAGGCCCAACAGCACCGCGATGAGCACGACGTTGAGCAGGCTTGGCGCGAAGGCGGCGGCCGCGAAGCGCCCAAGCGCATTGAGCAGCCCGGTGTAGAGCGCGACCCAGGACATGAAAACGAGATAGGGGAGCGCGATGCGCGCCAAGAGCACGGCGAGGCGGAACTTGTCCGGCTCGTCGGCGAAGCCGGGTGCCAGCAGCAGCATGAGCCACGGCATGGCAATTTCCGCCAAGACCACGAAGGCGACGAGCACGAGGGTAAGGCCGGACAGCGCGCGCGCGGCGAAGTCTTGCGCCGACTCTGGTCCTTCGGCGTGGAGGCGCTTGGTGAAGAGGGGAATGAAAGCCGCGTTGAAGGCCCCTTCGGCGAAGAGGCGCCGGAACATGTTGGGCACGCGGAAGCCGACAAAGAAGGCGTCGGTCACGGTCGAGGCGCCGAGCACGGCGGCGATCAGCACGTCGCGGACGAAGCCGAGCAGGCGGCTCACGACGGTCATGCCGCCGACAGTGGCGAACCCGCGATAAAGCTTCATGGCGCACTCTGAATGCGCCAGGTCGTTGGACCCGGCAAGGGCAGGGAACGCGCGCTACACAGACGCGAGCGCCAATTCCTGGCGCGCCACGAGCACCTTCGTCAATCGCTCTCGGATCAGGGACTCGCGCGTCGCGCTCGTGATCTTCTTGCCCGTGAGGTCGGTGACGTAGAACACGTCGACCGCCTTCTCGCCGAACGTGGCGATGTGGGCCGAGGCGATGTCGAGATTGAGGTCGGAGATCTCGCGGGTCACGTCATAGAGAAGGCCGGGGCGGTCGAGACCGTTGATCTCGATCACGGTCAGGGCGTCGGACAGCGTGTTGTCGATCACCACTTGCGGCTCGACAGTGAAGGCCGACAGGCGTGATTTCGGCTTCTTCTTGCTCTGCATGACGTCAGCGGCGCGCGCCTCGCCATGAAGCATCCGCTCGATGGTGACGGCGATCTTCCGCGCGCGGCGCTCCTCGTCCTCGGCGTGATCGAACTCGCGCTCCAGATGGATGGTGTCGAGCGCCATGCCGTCGCGCGTGGTGGAGATCTGCGCGTCTACGATGTTGGCGCCAGCACCGGTGCACGCGCCCGCGACCAGGGCGAGCAGCCGCGGGTGGTTGGGCGCGAGCAGCGTGACCTCGGTGACGC
>Ga0307424_1001188_pt1 | contig 13820 bp, 14 predicted proteins | sample SalMarWE160320MG_FD_202157 | JGI IMG/M metagenome (GOLD analysis project Ga0307424, IMG submission 202157) | Salt marsh sediment microbial communities from the Plum Island Ecosystem LTER, Massachusetts, United States - WE1603-20 | ecosystem: Environmental > Aquatic > Marine > Intertidal zone >... | reverse complement strand
GTGATCGGAAATGCGCACCGCATTTCCGGCTCGATTATGGCGCCCGGCACCACCATCTCCGCCACCATCGCCAACGAGTTCACCGAAGCCGACGGCGATCTCTATACCTCGTCGCTGATTGCGCTCGGCCTTATCCTGTTCGTCATCACCTTCATCGTGCTGGCCTTGGCGCGCTACATGCTGATGCGGCTTAACGCGCGGGTGGGGGCCTGACCATGGCGCTGCAGGACACCCGCCGCCGCCGCAACCAGCTCGCCATCGGACTGGCGATCGGCGCCACCGGCTTCGGGCTGACCTGGCTGGTGCTGATCCTGGCGGTGCTGCTGTGGAACGGCTTCAGCGGCCTCACTCTGGCAGTGTTCACCGAGATGACGCCGCCACCCGGCTCCGCCGGCGGTCTGCTCAATCCGATCATGGGCAGCCTGGTGATGACCTTCATTGCCGTGCTGATCGGGACGCCGCTCGGCATCCTCGCCGGCACCTACATGGCCGAGTACGGCCGCTACGACAAACTGACCTCCGTCGTGCGCTTCATCAACGACATCCTGCTGAGCGCGCCGTCGATCGTCATCGGCCTGTTCATCTACGAGGTCATGGTCGTGCAGATGGGCCATTTTTCCGGCTGGGCCGGCGCCGTCGCCCTGGCCGTGATCGTGGTGCCGGTAGTGGTGCGCACCACCGAGGATATGCTGACTTTGGTGCCGGATACGCTGCGCGAGGCCGCCGCCTCGATCGGCCTGCCGCGTTCGCTGATGATCCAGAAGGTTGCCTACCGCGCCGCCCGCGCCGGCATGGTCACCGGCGTGCTGCTGGCCGTCGCCCGTATTTCCGGCGAAACCGCGCCTTTGCTGTTCACAGCCCTCAACAACCAGTTCTGGAGCACGGACATGAACGCGCCGGTCGCCTCGCTGCCGGTGGTCATCTTCCAGTTTGCGCTCAGTCCCTATGACGACTGGCAGCAACTGGCCTGGACCGGCGCGCTGATCATCACACTGGCGGTGCTTGCGCTCAGCATCATCGCCCGTCTCCTCGCGGCACAGAGAAAATCGACATGAGCGTAGCAAGTTTCACCACGCCCACACCGACCGCCATCAGTTTGCCCGCCAGCGCCGAGGGGCTCACGGAGAAGGTCTCGGTCCGCGATCTGGATTTCTTCTACGGCGACAACCGCGCGTTGAAGAGCGTCAACGTGCCGCTGTACCTGAACAAGGTCACCGCCTTCATCGGCCCGTCCGGCTGCGGCAAATCCACGCTACTGCGCATTCTCAACCGCATGTACGACCTGTATCCGAACCAGCGCGCCGCCGGCCACGTGACGATGGATAGCACCGACATTCTTTCGCCGTCGCAGGATCTCAACCTGCTGCGCGCCAAGGTCGGCATGGTGTTCCAGAAGCCGACACCGTTTCCGATGACGATCTACGAGAATATCGCCTTCGGCATCCGGCTCTACGAACGGCTTTCGAAATCCGAGCTGGACGATCGCGTCAAGCACTGTCTGGAACGCGCCGCGCTGTGGGACGAGGTGAAAGACAAGATGAACGCCAACGGGCTATCGCTCTCCGGCGGCCAGCAGCAGCGCCTTTGCATCGCCCGCACCGTTGCGGTGCGCCCCGAGGTCATCCTGTTCGACGAGCCGTGCTCGGCGCTCGACCCGATCTCCACCGCCAAGATCGAGGAGCTGATCGACGAGCTCAAGGAGGACTACACGATCGCCATCGTCACCCATAACATGCAGCAGGCCGCGCGCGTGTCCGATTACACCGCCTTCATGTATCTCGGCGAATTGGTTGAGTTCGGCGAAACCACGACCATCTTTACCACGCCGAGCGATCGCCGCACCCAGGACTACATCACCGGCCGCTTCGGCTAGCGCACGATCCCGAAAGGTGGGAACCGGTTATGAACCGGGCCCGGCAAGGACAACGACAATGACCGACCACACGATCAAGGCATTCGACAGCGACTTGCAGGATCTCGGGCGCATGGTCGCCGAAATGGGCGGGCTGGCTGAGAAGCAGGTCGCCGACTCGGTCGATGCTTTGGCCAAACGCGATACCGCCCTGGCCCAGAGGGTCACCCTCGCCGACGACAATATCGACGCGCTGCAGCACGAGATCGAAGAAAAGGCGGTCAATACCATTGCCCGTCGCCAGCCGATGGCGGTCGATCTGCGCGAGGTCGTCGGCGCGCTGCGGCTCGCAAATGACCTGGAGCGCATCGGCGATCTCGCCAAAAACATCGCCAAGCGCGTCGTCGCGCTCAATGGCGAATTTCCACCGCCCAAGCTTATTCGCGGCGTTGAGCACATGACCGACCTGGTGCTGGAGCAACTCAAGACGGTGCTCGACGCTTACGGCCGCCGCGACATCAGCAAGGCCATGGCGGTGTGGCGCGGCGACGAAGAAATCGACGCGGTCTGCACCTCGGTGTTCCGCGAGCTGCTTACCTATATGATGGAAGACCCGCGCAACATCACCTTCTGCATCCACCTGATGTTCTGCGCCAAGAATATCGAGCGCATGGGTGACCACGCCACCAACATCGCGGAATCGGTACACTACATCATCGAAGGCCGGCCGATCGCGGACGAGCGGCCGAAGGGTGATACCACGACCATCGCCGCCTTGCGGGTCGGGGACAGCCGCTGACGGGGCCTTCCATGAGCGCGCGCATCCTGATCGTTGAGGACGAGGAGCCGCTTACCATGCTGCTCCGCTACAACCTCGAGGCGGAGGGATACGAGGTCGAGACCGCCGGCCGCGGCGATGAGGCCGACACCCGCCTGAAGGAGTCGACGCCCGATCTGGTAGTGCTCGACTGGATGCTGCCCGGCCTTTCCGGAATCGAGCTCTGCCGCCGCTTAAGGGCGCGGCCAGAGACGCGGCAACTGCCGATCATCATGCTGACCGCGCGCGGCGAGGAGAGTGAGAAAGTGCGCGGGCTTGCCACCGGCGCCGACGACTACATCGTCAAGCCGTTCTCGGTGCCGGAGCTCTTGGCGCGCGTGCGCGCGCTATTGCGACGCGCCAGCCCCGAGCGGGTCGCCACCGTGCTCACCATCGGCGACATCGAGCTCGACCGCGAGAAGAAGCGCGTGGTGCGTAGCGGCCGGCCCATCAATCTGGGGCCAACCGAATACCGGCTGCTGGAATTCCTGATGGAGCGCCCCGGCCGCGTGTTCTCGCGCGAGCAGTTGCTCGACGGCGTGTGGGGCTCCGACATCTATATCGACGAGCGCACCGTCGACGTGCATGTCGGGCGTCTGCGCAAGGCCATCAACCGCGGCCATGCCGCCGATCCGATCCGCACCGTGCGCGGCGCCGGCTACGCCCTCGACGACCGCTTTGGGCGCCCCAACTGACTATCCGCGGAACGGCCGCTTGTCGCGCCGCCGGTCGAGCGGCTGATAGGCCACCCGCGCGTGATAGGCGCAATAAGGCAGCTCGTTCACGGTGTCGCCGCCGCAGAAGAAGAACTCCGCGCTGCCCGGGTCGCCGATCGGCCAGCGGCAGGTCTTCTCGGTGAGTTGCAGCAGGGTCTTGCGCTGCTCGACCGGAATCTCGATCAGTTCCGGCTCGGGCTCCACGTCATAGTCATAGGCGAGCGCGGTATTGCCCCGCATCGACGGCCGCGACACCCGCAGCATGCCGGACGAGCGCGCCTTGCGCGGCCGCGGGCTGGACGAGGACGGGCTCTTGGCCCGCCCCGACAGGCCGAGGCGGTGCACCTTGCCGATCACGGCGTTGCGGGTGATGCCGCCGAGCTCGGCCGCGATCTGGCTGGCGGAAAGGCCGTCCGCCCACAGCTTCTTCAGGAGTTCGACCCTTTCGTCGGTCCAGCCCATCGGGTTTTCTCCTCAGCCATCAAAGCCTTGGGCGGAATCCGCCCTCGTCGTCGGGCACCCTCCTAGGGCGCCTGACGCGTACGCTTCAGGGATAAACTAGAAATCGACCAGCCGCACGATATGTCGTACCGGCTGATGAAAACGCTACAATATCGAGTGGCTCGCCTGCAAGGGTTTGCAATCCCCAAATCCCAACTACCAACAGTTTTCCTTTAGAATCGGCACTTGCGGCAAAAGTGAGTCGGGCAACGCATGGCCCCGAAAAGTGGAAACCGGTTTTCGGACAAGGCCATGCGTTCGAAGAAAGCGGCTGTGGCGGGCGTGTTGAAAATCGTAAGGGTCTGCAATACAATTCAAAAAGTGCCGCCCGGCGAGGCGGCACATTTCTTTTCGGCGCGCGCACGCAGTCCGAAAAGCAGGTTTCCGGGTGAGATCGTGCGCAAAATGAAAATGTTCGTGAAAGATCCAGGCTGTGAACTCGCATCTATTGCCGACTTATGCGCGCGTCGATCTCGCTTTCGAGCGAGGCGAGGGCGCGTGGCTGTTCACGGCCGAGGGCGAGCGCTACCTCGATTTCACCTCCGGCGTCGCCGTCAACGCGCTCGGCCATTGCCACCCGCATCTGGTCGAAGCGCTGACCGAGCAGGCCAAGAAGGTCTGGCACGTCTCCAACCTCTACCGCATTCCGGAGGGCGAGCGGCTGGCCGACCGGCTGTGTGCGGCGAGCTTCGCCGACACCGTCTTCTTCCAGAACTCGGGTGCCGAGGCGCTCGAATGCTGCATCAAGATGGCGCGCAAATACCAGTCCGCGTCTGGAAAACCGGAACGCTACCGCATCATCACCTTCGAGGGCGCTTTCCACGGCCGCACGCTCACGACCATCGCGGCAACCGGCAACCCGAAATATCTCGAAGGCTTCGGCCCTCCGGTCGAAGGCTTCGACCAAGTGCCGTTTGGCGATCTCGAAGCGGTGAAAAAGGCGATCGGGCCTGAGACTAGCGCCATCTTGATCGAGCCGATCCAGGGCGAAGGCGGCGTGCGCGTGGCGCCGTCCGCCTTCCTGCGGGCCTTGCGCGAGCTGTGCGACAAGCACGGCCTCATGCTGATCTTCGACGAGGTGCAGACCGGCATCGGCCGCACCGGCGAGATCTTCGCCTATGAGCGCAGCGGCATTGCGCCCGACATTATGGCGCTGGCGAAAGCGCTCGGTGGCGGCTTCCCGATCGGCGCTTGCCTTGCCACCACGGAAGCCTCCAAGGGCATGACGGCCGGTACCCATGGCTCGACCTTCGGCGGTAATCCGCTCGCAATGGCCGTCGGCAATGCCGTGCTCGACGTGGTGCTGGAGCCCGAATTCATCGAGCACGTGCGCGACATCGCGCTGCGGCTCAAGCAGCGGCTGGCCGAGATCAAGGACCGCCACGCTTCGGTGATCGCCGAGGTGCGCGGCGAGGGCCTGCTGATCGGCCTGCGCCTGATCCCGCCGGCCGGCACGCTGGTCGACGAATTGCGCGCCGAGAACATGATTACGGTCGCCGCCGGCGACAACGTGGTGCGGCTGCTGCCGCCGCTGATTGTCAGCGAAGAAGAAATCGGCGAGGCGGTGGAGAAGATCGACCGCGCCTGTGCGCGGCTGGCGCAGGTCACCAAACCGGCCAAGGAGGCGGCGTCATGACCGGCAACGGCGTGCGGCACTTCCTCGACCTCACCGACATCCCCAAGCAGACGCTTGGCCATCTGATCGATTCCAGCCGCGCCATGAAGGCCGCGCGCGCGCGCGGCCAGAATTCGGCGCCGCTCACCGGCAAGACGCTGGCAATGATCTTCGACAAGCCGTCGACCCGCACCCGCGTGTCCTTCGACGTCGGCATGCGCCAGCTCGGCGGCGAGTCGATCATGCTGACCGCCCAGGAGATGCAACTCGGCCGCGGCGAGACGCTGGCCGACACCGCGCGCGTGCTCTCACGTTTCGTCGACGCCATCGTGATCCGCATCCTCGATCCCGAGTCGGTAGCCGAACTCGCGCGCCACGCCACCATTCCGGTGATCAACGGTCTCACCCGGCGCTCGCATCCCTGCCAGGTGTTGGCCGACGTCATGACCTTCGAGGAGAAGAAGGGCCCGATCCGCGGCCGCACCGTGGCCTGGACCGGCGACTCCAACAACGTGCTGGCGAGCTGGATGCACGCCGCCGAGCGCTTCGAGTTCCAATTGCGCGTTGCGACGCCGACCGAACTAAAACCTAAGAAATGGCTGATGGACTGGGTTAAGGCCGTGGATGCCGCCATCAAGATCGGCGACAACCCGGACGCGGCGGTGAAGGATGCCGATTGCGTGGTCACCGACACCTGGGTGTCGATGGGCGACCGCGACGGCAAGCACCGCCACAACGTGCTCAAGCGCTACCAAGTGAACGCGCGGCTGATGGCCAAGGCCAAGCCCGACGCCATCTTCATGCATTGCCTGCCGGCTCATCGCGGCCAGGAGGTCACCGACGAGGTGATCGACGGCCCGCAGTCGGTGGTGTTCGACGAGGCGGAAAACCGGCTGCATGCCCAGAAGGGCCTGCTGGCCTGGTGCCTGCACGTGGACGGGGCGTAGCGCTCAATCGGCCTCATGTTGAGGAGCCCGCGCAGCGGGCGCCTCGAACCATGGAACCGCCCATCCTTCGAGACGCGTCGCTGCGCGACGCTCCTCAGGATGAGGCGGATTGGGGCCTCGCTTTTGGACCGATGAACTCTAAATAACGCCCATGACCGATCCCACGACCAACAATCCCGAAATCGCGATCCCCTCGCGCGCGCCCTCGGCGACGCCGACCGACGACAGCGTCATGCCGTTCGAAGTGGCCAAGCTCGACCTGCGCGGCCGCGTGGTGCGGCTCGGACCGGCGGTCGACCAGATTCTTGAGAGCCACGCCTATCCACCGCCGGTGGCCAAGCTTTTGGGCGAGGCGGTGGTGCTCACGGTCATGCTCGGTTCGGCCTTGAAGATCGACGGCCGCTTCATCTTGCAGACGCAGAGCGACGGTCCGGTGCGCATGCTGGTGGTGGATTTCACTGCGCCCGGCAAGGTGCGCGCCTGCGCGCGCTTCGATCAGAAGCGTGTGGCGGCAGCGATCGAAGCCGGAAAAACCGATAGTGGCGCGCTGCTTGGCCACGGCCACCTTGCCATGACCATCGACCAGGGCCCCGACATGAGCCGCTATCAGGGGCTGGTCGCGCTCGAAGGCGGCTCGCTGGAGGACGCCGCGCACGAATATTTCCGCCGCTCCGAGCAGATCCCGACGCGGGTGCGGCTGGCGGTGGCCGAGGAACTACGAGCGGCGCAAGGCGGTGCCAGCCATAGCTGGCGCGCCGGCGGCATCATGCTGCAATTCCTGCCCAAGGCGCCGGAGCGCGCGCGCATCGCCGATCTCGATCCCGGCGATGCGCCGGAAGGCATGGAGCTTCCCAGCGTGGAAGAGGATGACGCTTGGGTGGAAGGCCGTACGCTGGTCTCGACCGTCGAACATATCGAGCTGATCGATCCCGCGCTCTCCAGCGAGCGTCTGGTCTACCGGCTGTTCCATGAGCCGGGCGTGCGCGTGTTTCGCAGCAGCGACGTGCGCGCCGAGTGCTCGTGCTCGCGCGAGAGTGTCGAAGCCATGCTCAAGAGCTTTTCGCAGGACGATCGCGACCACATGGTTGAGTATGGCAGAATTTCCGTGACCTGCGAATTCTGCAGTGCCAACTACCTGTTCGCGCCCGAAGAAGTCGGCGCCAAGCCGAGCTGACACCAGGCAGCTGTCAGGAACGTCGCCGCCTGGCAACTTTTTGCGCCAATAACATTTTGCGCAGGGTGGCGCCGTCTTGGCCGTTCTACCCAGGCAGGCGCTTCCGCGCTTCAAGGGCTGTTTGCTGGGTCAGCCGCAGCCCGGGCGCTAGTTGATGGTCCGCTCGGCGTAGGACGAATCCAGCGAAAAGGCCGGAATCTCGATATCAAAATGCTCGCCATCCGCCGTCACCATGCCGTAGCTGCCGGTCATGAAGCCCGAGGGCGTCGGCAGCGGCACGCCGCTGGTATATTCGAAAGATTCGCCCGGCTTGAGCAGCGGCTCCTCGCCGACCACGCCCGGCCCCTTGACCTCCTGCAGCCGCCCGAGTGCGTCGGTGATGCGCCAATGCCGCGTCTTAAGCTGCACGGTCTCTGCCCCGAGATTGGTGATGTCGATGGTATAGGCCCAGAAGAAATAACCATTGCCGGGCGACGACCGCTCCGGAAGGAAGCGGGGCGTCACCGTCACCTCGACCTTGCGGGTTACCGCGCGGTACATCGAAATGCCCTATACTAGCAGGCGTCCGGCGCCCGCCATGTCTGCGCCTTAGTGCGCGATTATGGCCGAAACCCCGCTGGAAAGAAAACCCGTTCAAAGCAATCCGCATATGGCCCCGGTTTCGACCGAACGCGATCTGCGGCTTGACCTGTTCCGCGGGCTGGCCCTGTGGCTGATTTTCCTCGACCACATTCCGTCCAATGCGGTGAGCTGGATCACCATCCGCAATTACGGGTTTTCCGACGCCACCGAGATTTTCGTCTTCATCTCGGGCTACACGGCGGCCTTTGTGTACGGGCGCGCCATGGACCAGCACGGCTTCATCGTCGCTGGTGCCCGCGTGCTCAAGCGCGCCTGGCAGATCTATGTCGCGCACGTGTTCCTGTTCGCGGTCTATCTCGCCGAGATCGCCTATGTCGTGCACTCGTTCGACAACCCGCTCTACACGGAAGAGATGGGCATGCGCAATTTCCTCGCCAACCCGGACGTCACCATCATCCAAGCGCTGTTGTTGAAGTTTAAGCCGGTCAACATGGACGTGCTGCCGCTCTATATCGTGCTGCTGGCCTGGTTCCCGCCGGTGTTGTGGCTGCTACGACGCGCGCCCTCGACCGCGCTGATCGCGTCGGCCACGTTTTATGCGCTGACCTGGTGGTTCGGCTGGAACATCCCGGCCTGGCCCAGGGGCGTCTGGATATTCAATCCGTTCGCCTGGCAATTTCTGTTCGTGTTCGGCGCCTGGTGCGCGCTCGGCGGCGCGCAGCGGCTTTCGCGCTGGATCAATTCGCCGGTCGTGATCACGCTGGCGGTGTTTTACCTGACGTTCGCATTTAGCATTGCCATGACCTGGTATTTCCCGCGACTCGCCTCGTTCGTGCCGAAATTCGTCAGCGAGACGATCTATCCGATCGACAAGATCAATCTCGACGTGTTGCGCATCCTGCATTTCCTGTCGCTGGCGGTGATCACGGTTTGGTTCGTGCCGCGCTCATGGCCGGCGTTGAAGTCGCGCGTGTTCTGGCCGGCGATCGTGTGCGGCCAGCATTCGCTGGAAACCTTCTGCCTCGGTGTGTTCCTGGCCTTCGCCGGCCATTTCGTGTTCACCGAAGTGTCCAACCGTTTGCCGATGCACGTTGCCGTCAGCGTCGCTGGCATCGCCATCATGGTCGCCGCCGCGGCATTGGTTTCATGGTACAAGGGCATCGAGCGGCGGGGGCCGCGGCCGCCGGCAGCCATGCCGGGCTATGCGGGGGGCGGCACATGATGAGGCGGCTCGCACTTGTGCTAGCGGCGCTGCTGTTGCCGGGCACGGCTTTCGCCGCGCAGCCGGCCGAATGCCTTGTTGCCGAGCAACAGCTTGAACATACTTTTCCGCTGCCGCAAGTCGCCCGCGCGATCGCCGCCAAGAAGCTCGGCGTGCTGGTGGTCGGCGCCGGTTCGTCCACGCTGCCCGGGCCGAACGGCGCTCAGCTCGCTTATCCCGCCCGCCTGCAACAGGCGCTGACCGAAGCGCTGCCGGGCGTCGCCGTGAAGGTCGCGACCGACGTGAAGGCGCACCGCACCGCCGCCGAGATGGTGAAGACGCTCAAAGCCGCGCTGACGGCAACCAAGCCCGCACTCATGATCTGGCAAACCGGGACCGTGGACGCCATGCAGGCGATCGATCCGGATCAATTCAGCGACACGCTCGAGCAGGGCATCACCATCGCCCGTACGGCGGGCGCCGACGTGATCCTGGTCAATTCCCAATACAGCCCGCGCACCGAATCGATGATCGCGCTCGGCACCTATGCCGACGACATGCGTTGGGTTGCAGTGCAACATGAGGTGCAGCTGTTCAACCGGTTCGAAATCATGCGGCTTTGGGGCGACCTCGGTACCTTTAACTACACAGGCGCAAAAAATAAACTTAATATGGCGGCACGTGTTCATGCTTGCATAGGATGGCTGCTGGCCGATCTCGTGAGCGAGGCGGTCAAGTTAGGCGAGCCGCAGACGGAAGGCGGCCGTTAATCGGAGGCCGGGGCCAACTTGCAGAACCACGACTTCGCCATACGGGCGGTGAAACCCTTCGCCGCCGCCGTTCTCTTCGTTGCTCTGGCATGGCCGCTGACGGCGCACGCCACGGCGCCGGGCTGCGACGCGCCGCTCGATCTGGTCCGCTTTGCCAATCCGCTGCTGCGGGTGGCGCAGAAGCTGACCAGCGGCAAGCCGATCACCATCGTTGCCATCGGCTCGTCATCGACCGCCGGTTCGGGCGCGAGCTCGCCGGCGGCGAATTATCCGAGCCGACTGCAGGTCGAGCTGCGTGAGCGTTTCAAAAATCATCCGATCACCGTCGTCAACCGCGGCGTCGGCGGTGAGGAAATCGGCAATATGTTAAAGCGCTTCGATAAAGCCGTAGTTGCCGTCAAGCCCGATCTAGTGGTTTGGCAACTCGGCACCAATTCAGTGCTCCGCAATCACTGGCCTAAGGATCGCGGCGCAGCGATCCGCGCCGGCGTGAAAAAGATCCGATCAACCGGCGCCGACGTGGTGCTGATCGATCCGCAGTTCGCGCCCAAGGTGATCGCCAAGCCGGATGCTGTTCACATGGTCGCGTTGATCGCAATGACCGCCAAGCAGGAAGACGTCGACCTGTTCCGGCGTTACGACCTGATGCGGCGCTGGTATGTCGCCGATCACCTGTCGTTCAAGACCTTCGTGTCGGCCGACGGACTGCACATGAACGACTGGAGCTACGCATGCCTGGCCAAGGGCCTCGGGCTGGCGATCGCCGAAGCGGCGACGCGGCCAAGGGGGTCGGCCGGAATTCTTGAAGAATAAACGACGGCTGTCCTCACACCGCGTCCAGCGCCGTCAGCAGATCCTCGACCACGTCGTCCGGGTGCTCGAGCCCGGCCGAGAAGCGCACCAGCCCGTCGCCGATGCCGAGCTCGGCGCGCTGCTCGGGCGTCAATCGCTGGTGCGTGGTCGTGGTCGGATGCGTGACCAGGCTCTTGGCGTCGCCCAGATTGTTGCTGATGCCGATGAGCTTCAAGGCATTGAGGAAGCGGAAGGCGCCCGCCTTGCCGCCTTTGACCTCGAACGAGCATAGCGTCGAGCCGGCGCGCATCTGCTTGGCGATGATGGCGGCCTGCGGATGGTCGGGGCGGCCGGGATAGATCACCCGGCTGAGCTTGTCGTGGCCGTTGAGCGCGACCGAAACGGCGGCCGCGGTGTCGGTCTGCCGCTGCACCCGCACGGCCAGCGACTCCAGCCCCTTGAGCAGCACCCAGGCGTTGAACGGCGACAGCGACGGCCCGGTCTGGCGGATGACCTGGTGCACGTGATCCATGATGAATTTTTCGGACGCGAGGATGATGCCGCCGAGCACGCGGCCCTGGCCGTCGATATGTTTGGTCGCCGAATAAACCACGCAGTCGGCGCCGAGCGCGAGCGGCTGCTGATAGAGCGGGGTGGCGAATACGTTGTCGACCACCAGTTGCGCGCCGGCGTCGTGCGCGATGGCCGCCACCGCGGCAATGTCGATCACCTCCAGCGTCGGGTTGGTCGGCGATTCCAGAAAGAACGCCTTGGTGTTCTTGCGCACTGCCTTCTGCCAGGCGGAAAGATCGGTGCCGTTGACCAATGTCGAGGTGACGCCGAAACGCGGCAGCCATTCCTCGATCACCCAGCGGCAGGAGCCGAATAGCGCCTTGGCGGCGACCACGTGATCGCCGGCGCGCACCAGCCCCATCATCGCGGTGGTGACGGCGGCCATGCCGGTCGCGGTCGCGCGCGCGGCCTCGGCGCCTTCCAGCGCGGCCATGCGCTGCTCGAACATGGACAGCGTCGGGTTGGAATAGCGCGAATAAACGTAGCCCGGTTTCTTGCCGGAAAAGCGCGCCTCGCATTCTTCGGCGCTCGGGTAGACATAGCCTTGGGTGAGAAACAGCGCCTCCGAGGTCTCGCCGAACTGCGAGCGCAAGGTGCCGGCATGCACCAGGCGGGTCTCGGGGCGGTAGGTCTTTTCGGTCGACGCGGACATGTGAGCCTCCAACAAAAAACCGGCCGGAGAAATGTTCTCGGCCGGGCTCACGTGTCCCCGGCCTTTTAGCGACTTATTTAACGTGGCTGCAAGCCGGCCGGCTCAAATGACCACGGGATAAGATGTTTTGTACGGGAACCCATGGCTTCCCGTCAAGCCACCTGTTGGGTTAGATCGCCTCGATCACCTCACCCTGAGGAGCCCGCGTCAGCGGGCGTCTCGAAGGGTAAGGTGGCGCGTGGCCTCATCCACCGATGTCGAGTTTACGCGACATCGGGTCTATCATATCCAAGTCGGCTATAGCCGACTTGGGGTGACGGCGGCTGCGCCGCCTCCTCAGGATGAGGAGAGAGGCTTAAGGAGCGTCCGTGCCGCTTTCCCTTTCCGCCGGTGACAAGGGCATCCTGCCCGACCGCATGATCGCGGCGCTTGCCGCCGACGGCGGAATTTTGCCCGCGTCCGAGTTCGCACCCGACCAGATTCAGCCCGCCAGCCTCGACCTGCGGCTGGGCGAAGTGGCCTACCGAGTGAGGGCAAGCTTCCTGCCCGGAAGCACCACGGTTGCGCAGCGCATCGACGAATTGAAGCTGCACGAATTTGCGCTCGGCGAAGGCGCCGTGCTGGAAACCGGCTGCGTCTATATCGTGCCGCTGCTTGAGAGCCTGGCGCTGCCGGCGGAGATTTCCGCCGCCGCCAATCCGAAAAGCTCGACCGGAAGGCTCGACGTGTTCACCCGCGTGATCGCCGACGAGACTCGCGGCTTCGACCGGCTTGCGGCCGGCTATCACGGCCCGCTCTATGCCGAGATCAGCCCGCGCACCTTTCCGGTGCTGGTGCGCGAGGGCTCGCGGCTGTCGCAGATCCGCTTCCGCCGCGGCGGCGCGCTGCTCGATGCGGAAGCGTTGCGTGCGCTGCATGCGCGCGAGCGGCTTGTGGATGCCGACGACGCCGATGTCAGCGAAGGCGTCGCGGTCGGCGTCGATCTCTCCGGCATCGGGCCCGGTGGCCTGGTCGGCTACCGCGCCAAGCGCCACACCGGTCTGATCGACGTGGAGCGGCGCGCCGGCTACGCGGTCGGCGAATTCTGGGAGCCGATGATGGCGCGCGCCGACCAGAGCCTGATCCTCGATCCCAACGAGTTCTACATTTTGGCCTCCAAGGAAGCTGTGCAGGTGCCGCCCGACTATGCCGCCGAGATGGTGCCGTTCGATCCGCTGGTCGGCGAATTCCGCGTGCACTATGCCGGCTTCTTCGATCCCGGCTTCGGCTATGCTGGCGCCGGCGGCAAGGGCGCGCGCGCTGTTTTGGAGGTGCGCTCGCGCGAGGTGCCGTTCATTCTGGAGCACGGCCAGATCGTCGGGCGACTGATCTATGAGAAGATGCTGGCGCGGCCGGATAAGCTCTACGGCCAGGGTATCGGTTCAAATTACCAGGCGCAGAGTTTGAAGCTTTCCAAGCATTTCAAAACATAACCGTCGTCCCGGCCGAGCCAACGGGTCCGTGCGATGCGCGGCCCGATAATAAACTCCGCAGGGCCGGGACCCATACTCCGCAGCCCATCGAGAGACTGCGGCGTATGGGTCCCCGCCTTCGCGGGGACGACAGCAGAGAGACGCGCTTGCCGCTGC
>Ga0307424_1001184_pt1 | contig 13840 bp, 14 predicted proteins | sample SalMarWE160320MG_FD_202157 | JGI IMG/M metagenome (GOLD analysis project Ga0307424, IMG submission 202157) | Salt marsh sediment microbial communities from the Plum Island Ecosystem LTER, Massachusetts, United States - WE1603-20 | ecosystem: Environmental > Aquatic > Marine > Intertidal zone >... | reverse complement strand
ATTCCCGTTTTACTTTCTAAAAAACAGACGAAAATAGTGGTCGGGACGGCCGGATTTGAACCGGCAACCGATGGATAGCTGCGAACAGCTGTTTCGACGGCCGCGCTCTACAGTCCATTGCTTATGACCTGATGCACATAACGTACAGCAGACTGCCAGATTAAGCTACGTCCCGATGCTAATTCAATTTGCATCTTGTTCCGAATAAAAGCATTGCTACGTGAGCTAGTATCTGGTTATCTTTTCCGGTTGTGCTGAGTCACTACAGTCCATTGCTGACCTATTCTCTAGAGTTGAGTGAATTCAACTGAGAGTAACTTCTGTATTCCACCCTTCTTCTACTTGATGTCACCATCATCTCTAAGATTGATAGTATCTTAGAGCAAGTAGAATCTTTGTCTATTATCATTGGGATGAAATCCCTCCTACAGACCTGGTTTCCTTCTCCTGCCTTGATGTGGAATCATCACTTTCCACGGCAGAGAAACTTTCTACAGTTCTTTCCACGGCAAGGTCATTATCATCCGTCGTGATTTTATCACTAAAATCAAGAAGACTCAATTGAGTATGATGAACAACCGCGGACTCTCCAAGGTTTGATGATCTACCCATAGAGGAGAGTAAGGACTTCCCTTGAGAAGAACGAGTCTTCCCTCGGGTTTTTGGTCGTGTGCTTCGGGCAATTGCACTAGCCCACTTACCTAGTCCTCTCACAGAGTGCAATGACTTTGTGAGCGTAATAAGGCGTCCAGCGATGTTGATAGATCCATTTCTGTCCGCATTTGTCCTGTGACCACATGTAGGACAAACAAAATGGTTCTGGGTTGGTCGATTTCCTTTTTTTCCACATTTCCAGCATATGATAGAAGTCCATGCTTCAGGTACAACTTTGAATCGGGAGTCTTTTCCATCCGTAGGAAATCCTATCTGGGATAGCTGATGTGTCAAACTCATGGTTATTCTAGCAAAAGCCCAAGAATGAATTTCACTCCTCAAGATTCTACTCGTACCCTTGCTCTTCCGAGCAATGTTTCGAATGTACTTGAGCCGCCCTAAAGATACATACAAGGTGTAATTTTCTGAGAGTTCCATGATATAGTTGGTAATCTGTCGTACAAGCACCCGGTCGTATTCTCTTGCAATATTCTGTCGTTTTGTACGAAGCTTTCTGAGTTTCTCTGACACTTTATCATAACTTAGACCATTGTTCCGTCGGATGGTCATTTCATGCTGGAGTTTGGCCACTAACTGATCGTATCTTTTAATTGAATCCTCTTATGACAAACATCTTGTGGGACAAATTCTGATTGATTCTGCTGAAAAATGGGCTAAAAATGCGGAATTTTCTACCATTTACATGCTTCTTCATGCAAAGGATGACTTGGATCTCGACTTCTTCAAGAGGAGAAACTACAAGGTACCAGGATTTTTTATGGAAAAACGGCTAAAATCTATATAATTTTGAGAACAGATTGCTAATTTCAAAATGCGCAAAATTTGCATAAGTTGTATCCTTAAGGAATTACAAGATTTTCCTCGATTTTGTTAATTTTCAGTAATTTGTATTTATATCCTTGCTAGAAGAAACGGTTTGACTTTGGGGAGTTTATAGGTTCTTGACAAGATTAGTGTGTATGAGAGCCACCAGAATGTTACGAACTTGGAACAGGAAAATAGCTAATTTTGTAGAAGTTCCAGTGCAACGTTCACTTGACCATAGCTTAGCCTGTATGGATTGTAGGTATTTTGATGAAAATTCACAGATTTGCCAGGGAGTTGGCTCAACATTCTACGAAAAAAGAGTGCCATATCCAGAGTTTGCACCAAGAGGAAGTGAATGTGAAGTCAGGCTACCACCCGATCTACTTTCCTTTGGTAAGTATCCTGTGGCAAGCATAGAGCATAGAAGAATAAATGCCAACCCACCAACTGTGAGCAATGTGTCAGAGATTTTCCAGTTCGATTTTCTGAAATATGTTCGATTTTCACTATAACCAAAACCCCGTCCATCCATAGATATTGACAGAGCTTCAACTCGGGATAATGAAGAAACTAGGAGTGGGAAGAATGTATATTGAATTGTTCTGAGAATTTTCCGTAATCCCCCAACCTCAGGTTGAATACCTCTTGATTTCTGTGCCAATCGTACTATCTGATTTTCAGAGTCGAATAACGGTAAGAATCTTAATGCGATGACAAGAGCAAAACTATACCTGTACGGAATTCTCAACCGAGTCAGGGAATGGGCCAACAAAGTTGGATCGGTAACTGCGACAAAAAGCATACTTGAAAGAACAACAAGAAGAAATCGTGATGCTAAAGATAGACCTCGTTCAATTCCATAATCAGTTATTGGGAAAAATGGACCAAAATTGTTCAGTTGTGGTATAACAAATCCAAGAACAGTTCCATTCACAGTAATAAGAACTTGAAAAATCAATAGTAAGAGTGAGAAAATGATGATGAATCTGGTACGATTTCGGGAGATTTTCAATGACACTCTATTTACTCGGAATAGTAGTAATACAATTACTAAAAGTATAGAACTAAGACGCCAACTTGGGTAAATCAGTATCCCTGAAATGGTTAAGGTTAGTAGAAACAGCTTCAACAGGGGGTTGACTCTTTCACCATTTTGCATGAATTTTATTTGATTAGTCATCTAAGACTGCTCCCTTAATTCAGAATATTCGCTATGACCAATCTCTCCCAATCGTTGTAACACGATTTCTGGAGATCCATCCAAAAGAATTGAACCATTTTCAACGAAAATCACGCGGTTACAGTAATTTTTCGCAAAATTTGAATCATGAGTAACAATAAGAACCGCTCCATTTGCACTAGCTGTTTCTGTGATTATATTGGAGATGAACTCACGTCCATCTTGGTCTTGACCAATAAATGGTTCATCTAACAACAAAATGTCAGGTAAATGGGCTATCGAGGATGTAATATTGAGCCGTCTTTTCTGACCGTGGCTGAGAGAGAAAGGATTCCGATCCAGGAAATTACCAAGACCTGCTGCTTTCAGAAGGTCTGTTGATCTCTCAACAGTATCTTCGTACATTTCATTCAGAATTTCAGAGGACAATATCTGCTCTTTCCAAACAGTTCTCTCGAAAATTTGATGATTTGGGTTCTGAAAAACAACTGAAATTCTCTTTGCAATATCCTTTCTATCAATATTAGACATAGTAACTTTTCCAAAAGCTACATGTCCGTTATTAGGTTCAAGTAATCCTCCAAGAAGAGAAACCAATGTCGTTTTTCCAGAACCATTTTCTCCCATGAGGGCGATAATTTCTCCTTGGTGGATGTTCATACTGATATCATGAATAACTTGGGTGGAATCATAGAAGAAACTGACTTGTTCTAAGGTAAGGAGTGGAGAATCTTCTTGAACAGAATTTCGTGCCGGTTGAGTAGTTATTCTTCCTTCAATCGGAATCCAGTTAGTTATCGTACCACTTGATATTGAAAGAATACGATCTGCAACAGGTCGAATCGCGTCAAGATTATGTTCAATGCATAGCACACCCACATTCTTGTCTTTCAATTCAGTAAGAATTTTTCTGAGTAATAAGACTCCTTTTGGGTCTAAGCTAGCTGATGGTTCATCAAGAATGAGATATTTTGGTTGACATGAAAGCATGGAGGCTATTGCAAGTCTTTGTTTTTCGCCTCCTGAAAGGGTGTGCGTATTACGATTATGAAGATGAAGTGTATCTACAGCCAATAATGCAGATTGTATGATTTTTTCGATAGTTTCTATGTCAAATTCATAGTTTTCTGGTCCAAAAGCCACCTCATCAATTACCTTCAGTGTACAGATTTGACTATCTGGATCTTGTTGTACGAGAGAAACTAATCGTGAGAATTCTGCAATTGTATAATCACTTGTATTTTCACTATCTATTTTAATTTCACCAGAGAATTCTCCATCTATACTTCTTGGAATGAATCCAGATAGACACTTGGCCAAGGTAGATTTTCCTGAACCTGTTGGACCTGTTAGTATTACAACTTCACCCTGACGGATTTGTAAGTTCACCGACCTGAGAATCTCTGTTTTTCCATCATATGAGAAGGATATATTCTGAGATTCTAACATTATTTTCACCTAGTATACTTGTAGCAAAATTACTTGACGGACCCACATTGAGCCATCATAGTTCCCTGCAATTAACCAGAGCCCATCATTACCTCTGGAAAGTAATAATTCCGAATCAATCATTACACTAGCGATGTCAAGAGATATTGAGTATCCATCTTTAGCAATAATTTGAACTCCAACTGCTCCAGTTTGCACACTTGCTTGTTGGAGTATTGTGCTGACGAGCACACCTGTATAATTAGTAGGTTGAATATGTGTGTACGCTCCAATGAGCTCAGCCTCGATAGTGACTTCAGAACCTGCAAAATCTTCTAGTGAGAAAGAGAACGGACTGTCAACGAGACCTCTTACTTCACAGGAGTATGGATCTGCGAAAACATGTGCGATATTGGTAGTGTAGTAGAGAGACCCCACAGTGAGAAACAAAACAAAAGCAATCGCAGGTAAATTTCGGTATGCAATTGATTTTGGTGTATTATTTGTAAGAACAGGTTTTGCGCTCTGAAATCCTGTAATTGTTCCTGCATCGTTCAAGAATTCCAAGGTTTCCCATGCAAAATATCCAGCAAAGATGATACCTGAACAGAAAGCTAGGATAGAGATCACGAAAATATACAGAAATGGTGCACCTGTGAAATAAAATAACTGTAATACAATGACATTCACAGCAGAAGCGACACCAGCTCCCAACCACCATGTAATTCGAGAACTATCTTTTGGATTTTCGGTATTACCAGCTGCTGAAGCAGCAATATCCACAACAAATCCTTGAATTAATGATACTACAACTATCACAATACCATGTGTGCTTCCTGTGAACATCTCAATCATGCCTTTGAGTAAACCACCTGCAGTACCAACACCACGTTTGGGTACAATGACTCGAATCAATACAAGCCAGAAAACATGCAGTCCAGCCATGAATTGACCAGCACCAAATGGTACGCCTAAAGCAAGATTGATGAGATTTCCAAGGTAACCTACGAATGTACTGAGTGCTCCACCTAGCGAGGCAAGAATCGCAATGGTAACAATATCTCGTGTAGATATTGAAGAATTCATCCTGAAATCACCTCAATTAATGATACAAATCTGACCCATCGAGCACCCGCAGATATTACATCACCAGTTTCCGAGGTCTGAATTGCATCGGCGTTACTGTATCCTCCATCGGGCGGAATCATAACAAGTCGCATACCATCCGCCCAATCGAGAACTGAAGTGTCGTTATAGGCATAAGAAAGAATCATTGACCCTTGAATTTCGGCCCAAGTTGCATTAGGATAGACGTTTGAATAGCTGAATTCCTGAGCATAGCCATCAAACGACCTTACAACTAGGGTATCATTGATTCCCATTCCTCCAACTAGTTCAACTAGTTCCGATATTGCAATCCCACTATAGGTTCCATGGCCTCTCCAATTGTCATATTGGTTTTGAAATGATGAATATCCAGTAATTACACCCATCTGAAGAAGATCAGCAAGGGATAGAGTCACATCTTCAACAAGACCTCTGACTGCAACTACATCTCTTGGAAGTGAGGGGGTATCAAGAATTACTGGTTCAATAATGAGATTGCCTTTATGGAGTGTGACGTTCGTGTAGTGATATATTCCACCACTATCTTCGTCAGCGTAAAGACTAGCTCCTGCACCACCAGTTATGACATATCGGACACCATTGATTGTCGTTTCATTGTACACATGGATGTGACCAGTGAAGACTACGTCAACATCATGTTCTTCAAAAAGTGACATCAACTGGGTACTTGCTGTTGAATTGATTAATGAATGATCTTCTCCAGTTCGTGGATCGAAAGGAGGAATATGAGTGAAAACGAACCTGAATTCAGCATCAGTCTGTGTAAGGTCTTGTTCGAGCCAAGAGAATTCTTGAGAAGAAATATCACCGGAAGAAGTATTGAATACTGTAAAATGAGCAGGACCTATATCAAAAGAGTATCTAGAAGTCCCAAAATACTCCTCATATAACTTGCCGCCGCCATTTTTGACATCGTGATTTCCAATTGTTGTATATACAGGTACCATCGACTGATCTAGGACTGTCTTTATAGCCTGGTATTGATTTTCTTGTCCAAACGGTGTGAGGTCTCCACAATGGAAGATGAAATTAGGTCTGTAGAGATTTGCTGCTGTAACAATCTGTTCTACTCCGCCTTGATATCCCTGAGAATCCCCAAATACGTAGAAATTAATTGTGTCATCCTCAGTCAACCCAAAGAAGAATACAATAGTTGTGGAACTCACAACTAGTATCGTAATGACCGATAGTACCAATGCTAACTTTTGCCGGTCCATGGTTCACAATACTCTCCATCATCTCTGAGCGATATGCATGGTCGTATACTTCGATGTGGGATGAACCATGTTAAGAACCTTAGGGAGCGACAAGAAAGGATTCAGTCGGTAGACAGTCCCTCAGCTCGAATTTTCTCTGAGAGTTCCAATATCTTCCTATCTTCACGCCACTGTGATGTCTGTAGTAATGTATCAGCTATTACTGTAATGAAATCAGTATACACTGTTTCATTTCGTGGCGGTACTGGAAAGAGTGAGAGATATTTCTCCAAAAATCTCCAAGAAAGTGTACGTTTCCGTAGATCAAAGATTGGATCTGTGTCTAACAGACTAGCACACACACCAGCAATATCAACCATCCAGAGGCCTTCGCGTGACTCCTCAAAGTCAACGCCAAAGATCTGATCGTTGTGAACGATAAAATTTCTTAGCCGAGGATCTCCTTTGATTTGTCCATGGACTCTATGATAATTGTAATACCATTCTGCAAGCTTGTCTATGAGATGAGGCTCAAAGGTGCGATTAATTCTATCAACAAGAGTCTCTCCTGAGATGAAATTCATAAGAATCACATCTTCCCGTGCCTCGAAAACCTCGGGAACCGCTAGACCGTGTGACCAGCTTGATTTGAGAATTGAGAGTTCATTCTTGAACCGACCTGCAATGAACATCTTTGCAACCAAAGTACGAGTTTCTGCATTTTTTGGAGTGATGTTCAATGAAATTACAGTGTTCTTTTTGCTCTTTAAGCGGTTAACAGACTCTATGACGTATCCGTGATTGAATTTCTCATGCAGAATCTGTTCTAAAATGTTAATTCGATCCTGTGGTAGTGGTGCTCCATCAATTCCCGTAGGGATTTCTTCGAACCATTTGTTGAAACTCATTACGAGGCCCATTGTGTACCATGGTCTCTATTAGCCTGCCGACCTGACCAAACGGTTTTAACTTGTGGAACTAAGAATAACATGTGTTATACTATGACTGGCAGAATATGCAATGTTGAGAAGAACAAAGAACGATGTACCTGTACATATCCAGGATGCTCAAGAAATGGATATTGTTGTGATTGTTTACAATATCATTGGAAAAACCAAGAATTGCCAGGGTGCCTCTTTCCAGCCGATGCAGAGAGAACGTATGACAGGTCTCTTGAAAACTTCATAGAAGTTTGGAGTAAAAAATTAGGAAAGGAGTAACAAACAGAAGTCCTTAAGTGGAAATCACCTAAGGCGAGATTAAGGGCACGTAGTCTAGCCTGGATAAGGCGCCAGCCTTCGAAGTTGGAGGTCTCAGGTTCGAATCCTGACGTGCCCGCCACCAATCCATATAATATCTCTTTGTCAGCCTATGTTCTAAAACTAGAATCATATGGATTTGAAGTAATTGTATTGAAAGGGATATGAACGAAAAACGGATTGCTCTAGCCGTTCTGGGGTTGGTTATAGCTCTAGAGGGCTTTGTTGCCAATGAGATATTCATGATGCTTGCCCGTGATAATAACTATATTTCTCCGGGGACAGTCACCCATTCAACCCCAGTTATAATTGCTACAACTTGGTTATTACTCATACCATTCGGTTTCATATTAGTTCTCATTTCAGGTGTCTTGGAACTCAGAGATAGATATCGTAGAAAGGATTCCACCGAGATTTGGGAACAGTAATTTGCGTGTATTACTTTTCAATCATTTCAGTTTCTTTGTCTGCAGTCAACTTGAGCGCAGCGCATCTGATTCCCTTTGACACAATCAATGACTCCAGGGGATTACTCTCAAGATTTACTTCGTACATATCATTACAGAATTGTAATGGGCGAAGATCCACTGTTTTGAATAGGTTCTCACTTAGATTTAGACCTTGTAAATTGACTAGACTTTCAAGAGGGCTAAGATCAATTGATTCTAGGGGAGTCTTGTTGATGACTAGAGAGTACAGGTTCTTACAGTATGCTAAAGGGGATAGGTCAATAATTTGTAATCTGTTATCTCCAATATTCAATGTTTTCATCTGAGAACAGTGAGCAAGAGGTTTCAGGTCAAGATGTTCAAACCTGTTTCTGTTTATTGTAAGAAGTTCTAAGTTGGAACAGGATGCAAGGGGAGAGAAATCCATCTCTTTCAGATTGTTGTATGCTAGCGATAGTTGTTCTAAATACTTCGACTCGGCAAGTGGTTCCAGATTAATTGTATCAAGTTCACACCCGGTCAGTCTTAGGATTTTCAGATGTTTCCAACCCTTCAGTGGCTCTAAATCAATAGTTCTGAGTGGATTATATGATATTGAGAGGCGTTCCACTCTACATTTTAGTCCAAGCTGTAAGAGATCAACCTCCTTCAATTGATTGTGAGAAATATCTAACCAAATTAGTTGGTCACATGAATGTAAAGGAGTAAAATCAATCTCTTTCAGACTATTTCTCGTCAAAGATATCCGTGTTGGGTCAGTACCAACTGACTTCTTGATGGTGGTCCCATCTACCAGTTGACAGGTGAGCTGGACCTCCTTCAATGTTTCAACATCCCACTCTTTCACTCTTTTTCGAAGAGTTTTCTCATCTTTTCCTCAGTTGGGTTTCTGACAACGCCCCTATCGGTGATTATGGCATCTATTAACTCGGGTGGAGTCATATCAAAGGCAGGATTGTATACCTTTGCATCTGGAACTGTGACATATTGATCATTGATAATACGAATCTCATCAGGGTCACGTTCTTCGATAACAACATCTTCGGGATTGGTTATCATATCTACTGTCGATGCAGGTGCGACTGAGTAAAAGGGAATATTGTGGTATTTTGCTGTGATTGCCATAGTGTATGTTCCGATTTTATTGATTACATGACCTGTTCGTAGTATTCTATCAGCTCCCACAACACAGCAATCAACTCGTCCTTCGCGAAAAACAGTACCAATCATCCCATCTGTGATTAGTGTGGTATCAATATTATCTTCCATGAATTCGTATGTAGTAAGACGGGCTCCTTGTTGGCGTGGTCTGGTTTCTGCGGCATATACCTTGATATCACCATTGTATGTTTCGTGAGCGACCCGGACAACTGCACCTACGGTACCAAGATGAACTGTGGCAAGAGACCCTGCATTACAAATTGTCTGGATTGTATAACCAGGTTCTATGAGAGAAAGAGCTTGTTCACCTATGGCCCTGCACATTCGAACATCTTCTTCAGCGATTTCCTTTCCTTCATCGACAAGCCTTTTGACAATCTCATCTACACTACCATCAGTATTCTTTGCAACTTCTAACATTCGTGAAGTAGCCCATGTTAAATTGACAGCTGTTGGTCTGGTATTGAGGGTGTTAGCTGCTTTTTCTAAAAATTCCATCATCTCTCCTTTAGTTCTGGCTTTACTCTCAATTGCCGCAAGAGCCATACCCATTCCTGCTGCAGCTCCGATTGCCGGAGCTCCACGAATTTCCATTATCTTAATGGACTTGGCAATCCGCTCATGACTGCCAGTTACTATATGTTCCAAAACCAGTGGGAGTTTGGTCTGATCTACAAGACGAACTTGTGAAGAGTCTTCAAGCCATTCAATTGTCCGGTACATTTCTCTCAATCCTTGTAATGTTCTTCTAGTAATCTTTCAAAACTGGCAATTATATCCTCTGCAACCTCTTTGATTTCAGGAGTAAGACCCTCACCGAACTGTATGCTTTTCGGCTGAACACCAAGAAGTATTGTTTCGCCTCCAGTTTCTTGCTCAAGATACATCATCAAGAAAGATAGAGGCATACTATGTGTACTGATACTGATACCACCAATTCGGTCTTTTGTGACAAGTTCGATATGACCAGGTGGTTTTCTCATATCTGCTGCATCAATCATGATGACCCGTTTAGCTCCGAATTCAGCCAAAGGACGCGCAAATCCTTCTGGGACAGACCCTACATTCTCAATCATAACATTAGGGTTATCAAACTTGATTGAGTCCACAATATACAGCCCAAGACCATCATCTGTACGTAAATCATTACCAATACCAAGAATTGCAATCTTCTTTGTATCTGCAATGAATTCCCTGATTTCAGTTACGAAACTTTGGCCGGTCACAGGAGTAGCTCAACCTATGGTGGCTTTAGTTTTTGTGGCAGGGCGAAGGTTTTTCACGATACTTATCGGGCTAGACAAAGTAGGCGAATACGAGTTGTCGAAAGAAAAAAGCAGTTCTCTTGAAGAAGATATCCTCGAAGAAGAGGAGGAAAATGATGTCGAAGAAGAATCTCAAGAACCTGAAGAAGATCCTGCGAATGTTGTCTTTGAGAATGGAAAAGGTCTTGTTGCCAGTGAGGATGCAGACCGACTATCACAGCAGGGATTCTATGGCACTCGTATTGATGGGAATAAACTTGAATTGGAACCTGTTGAACTTCTTCATCTAATCGAACGAAAGAGAGCAATTGCATCAATTCCTTCAGGAGAAATAATAGGATCAGATTATATTGTAAATAGTCTGTTAGAAGGAGACCCAGACCTCTGGATTCGCTATCTTGTATTTAGAGACCTCAGAAGTAGAGGTTATGCAGTACGAAAGGGATTTGGTAGTGGAATAGGTTTTCGAGTTTATGCTCGAGGAGATAAACCGGGAGATGCAAATGCAAAGGAGCTTGTGTATGTTCTAAAAGAGGGCGTACCAATATCTCTAAGTGATTTAGATTTGGTAACTAACACGGCTGCAGGTTCTAGAAAGGATCTAGTTTTTGCTCTGGTAGATCAAAATGGAGAAGTGAATTTCTACAAGGTGGCACAATCAACTTTGCGAAATCTTAGTGGTGATGAACAATGAGTGATGACGATGATTATCCATATGAGGATGAGATACTGTCTCTCGAAGCATTTTTTGATAATCGAACAATGAGTGTGCATTTGGTTGAAAAGAATCCTCCACGAGCCAAGAGAGGTGAACCTGGAAACTGGGAATTAGTTCAACTTTCAGATCGAATTCTAACATATGATGAACTTGACATCTTAGCAGAAGCGATTCTCACATCAGCGGAAAATGATAATGACTCCTTCATCGAGATTGAGGAAGAAGGGGCAACAGTTGTCCAGCTTCGAAACCTGAGAATTGCGATAGCACGACGACCATTTGCTGATAAGATGGAAATCTCTGCTATTCGACCTATTGTCAAATTAAGTTTGGAAGATTACCAGCTCAGTCCAAAGATGATGAACCGGCTTGAATCGCGAGCGGAGGGAATATTGATATCAGGTTCACCAGGTTCGGGGAAAAGTACGTTCGCAGCAGCATTAGCAGAATTTTACAGTAGTAAAGGTAATGTAGTCAAAACACTAGAACAACCTAGAGACTTACAGGTAGAGGAGTCAATAGTTCAATATTCTCCACTTGATGGTAGTATGGAGAAAGCAGCTGATATTCTATTGCTTGTACGTCCCGACTATGTCATCTATGATGAGTTGCGTAAGAATTCTGATTTTCAAGCATATGCCGATCTTCGTTCTGCAGGAGTTGGAATGGTTGGGGTTGTACATGCAGGCTCAGCTATTGATTCTCTTCAAAGGTTAATTCTTGGTGGTCGTGTTGAATTGGGACAGGTTCCTAGTACTGTAGATACTGTCGTTCACATAGAGGATGGAAAAGTAGCTAAGGTTTCGGCGATGTCACTGAAAGTAAAACTCCCCACAGGAATGGGAGGCACACAGAGAGATTTGGCTCGACCGGTTGTAGAGGTTCGAGAATTTGAACATGGTGTCTTGGAATATGAGATGTTCTCTTTTGGTGGTGAAAAGGTAGTTGTACCAGTAAGAGGTAGCATGGTTCCTGCTGGAAGAAAAGAAGGATACCCCAGAGGAAGAGGAGCACCTGGAGAAAGTGTACCAATTTCTGTCAGTTATAACAAGAAAAAAGTCACAATCTATTCAGGAAGCAAGTATGCTAAACAGAGAATTGAAGTATTTGCTGGGGACAGTTACTTATTTACAACAGTTGTTGGGCGAAATGGAGAGAGCGCGATAAGAATCAAGACTCGACAAGGTAGTATGCTCGTTGATGAAATGGAAGAAGGGGCCAGTATTACTGCAAAGATTGCACAGTGATATTATGGGTTCTGCAAAAACTTTAACAATGCACTCTTCACTCGCTCAAACTCACGGGCCCGTGGCCTAGCCTGGACCTTTGAGTTAGTTACTCAAAAGAGGTCAATAGGGCACTAGCCTCCTAGAGACTAATCATCTAGTCTGGTGTAAGTTAGTAATCCCCGGTTCGAATCCGGGCGGGCCCGCCACTTTCTAATGCAAGCCGCAAAATCCAAATTCCACAATGATAATATTAAAAATGGAGATAAATGGATGAGTGATGAAGATCACCCGCTCTATGATTTCTTACCAGGGTTGGACCTGAGTGAGGCTTTCTATGAAGAAGCTGTGAAACCTTTCATGGACGAGCACTTCCCGGAACTTGTCTATTCTGCTGTTCGTATTGGACATGGTTCTGATGTTTTGGGGTATGATACAGCACAATCAATGGATCACGATTGGGGACCCAAATTGCAGATTTTCTTGAAAGATTCTGACTATGGCTCAGTAAAAGAAGAACTTGACATCAAACTTCGTGAAAACTTACCATATGAAATACGGGAATTTCCTACCAACTTCAGGCATAATGAAGATGGTTCATCAGGAATGAGTCCTATTGATAATGGACCAGTAAATCATGGAATCACAATCGATACTGTTGGTGGTTTCTTCATTGGGTATCTTGGTTTCAACCCAACAGAGGAACTTCGAATCATAGACTGGTTAGTGCTGCCACAACAGGTACTTCTGAGCATTGCAAATGGACGAATCTTTCATGATGGATTAGAGAAAATGAAAACAATAGTAGAGAAATTAGAATATTATCCCCATGATTTGTGGTTATATTTACTATCAAATCAATGGGAGAGGATAGCTCAAGAAGTTGCATTCATGGGTAGGTGTGGTCAAGTTGGAGATGAATTAGGCTCTCGAATTGTTGCAACACGACAGATTAGTGACATCATGAGTCTCTGTTTCCTAATGGAGCGGAAATACGCACCTTACATCAAATGGTTTGGTACCGCCTTTTCCAAGCTCAAGAGTTCAAAGACTCTCACACCTTTATTCAACGAAATTATGGATGCCAGCACATGGCAAGAACGCCAAAATCATCTAATTAGAGCATACGAGTATGTGGCTAAGTTGCATAATGAATTGAGAATTACAGATTCTTTAACCACCGAAGTATCACAGTTTCACAATCGCCCATTCATGATAATTCACGCAGACAAGTTTGCTGATGCAATCCATGCGAAAATCGAAGATGATGAAGTGAAGCAATTACCAAAGTATCTTGGAGCAATTAATCAATATGTTGATTCTACTGAGGTGCTATCATATACAGAAA
>Ga0307424_1001182_pt1 | contig 13844 bp, 14 predicted proteins | sample SalMarWE160320MG_FD_202157 | JGI IMG/M metagenome (GOLD analysis project Ga0307424, IMG submission 202157) | Salt marsh sediment microbial communities from the Plum Island Ecosystem LTER, Massachusetts, United States - WE1603-20 | ecosystem: Environmental > Aquatic > Marine > Intertidal zone >... | reverse complement strand
TTGGAAGTTGGGGCCCATGCGCCGCTTCCGGCCAGAACAATTTCAATATTCCCAGTCGTGGCGATGCGGCCCAACTCCGTCTGATAGCGCGCCACGGCGGCTTTCGGGCTCGCCGGCGATGCCGTCACCACGAGCAGGTTCGGCTTGAGCTTGGTCACGAGCGCGCGCAGCTCATCCGCGGGCGGGCCCTCGCCGATCCATACCGGGCGCCGGCCGGCCTCGGCGAGCACGAGCTCGGCGAGCGTCAGCCCCAGGGTGTGGCGCTCGTTCTCGACGGTGAGCAGTGCCGCGCTGGGCGCGCCGTCGCCGACACGCATCTCGCTCACGCAGGCCGCGGCGGCGCGGCGCAAGGCCTCTGTCGCGGCGTGCTCCTCGAAAATCTGGCAGTCACCGGCCTCCCAGCGCCGGCCGATCTCGGCAATCGCTGCCGCGACCTCGTCTGCCGTGTCGGCCCAGTTGCCGGTCTTCTGCCGAGACGCGATCAGGGCCGCCTTCACCTTCGCGGAATCGCCCGTCATCAGCACGTCGCACCATTCCGCGAGCAGGCCGCTCAGCTCCGCCGGGCGGCTCGCGGCAATGAGACGGCGAAGCTCCGTCACGTAGATGCGGCGATGCCCGCCCGGCGTGCGCTCGGCGTGAAGCACGCCGCTGTCGACCCATCGCTGGATCGTCGCCGGTGCCACGCCGAGCCGTCGCGCCGCTTCTCCTGCCGAGACCATCTGCTCGCTCATCGTCACTCCTCGTCAGCGAAAGCTCCGGCTGCGTCCTTCAAAATCTGAGCTTTTTCGGCCATTCCAGCCACCTCTGCCGGCTGATCAAATCCTCTTGAATGATATAAGCGATTTTTCTACTTGTAAATCGATTATTTCGCTGCCATGTTGGGGGCGTCAACCCTCCCCGCGCCCGTAAAGCAGCACCCAGCTAGGCGCGGAGACATGGCCCCGGAGCTTTCCCCCGGGCTCCGGGGCCTTCCTCTCGCCGCATGGGCTCATGCCCCGCGGGGTGGGCCCCCAATGAGTGAAAAGGAGCAAGTGATGTCGTTCAGAATTCCAAATCTCATCGTGGCCGTGCTGACCTCGGCCGTGCTTGGCCTCACCATCGCCAGCACGATTGCTCGTGCCGCGGAGAAGGACATCGTCGACACGGCCGTGTCCGCCGGACAGTTCAAGACGCTGGCCAGCGCGCTGGATGCGGCCGGGCTGGTCGAGACCCTGAAGGGCGACGGACCATTCACCGTCTTCGCGCCGACCGACGAGGCCTTCGCCAAGTTGCCGGCCGGCACTCTCGAGAACCTGCTGAAGCCAGAGAATAAGGATCAGCTCGTGGCGATCCTCACCTACCACGTGGTTCCCGGAAAGGTGCAGGCGGCGGACGTGGTGAAGCTCGATGAAGCCAAGACCGTGAACGGCAAGATGATCGACATCAAGGTCAAAGGCGACATGGCGATGGTGAACGACGCCAAGGTCACCAAGGCCGACATCGCGGCGTCGAACGGCGTCATCCACGTTATCGATACGGTGATCCTTCCGCCGAAGAGCTAGCAAGACGCGGAACGACATGCGGGTTCCGCTCCGGCGGGACCCGTATTCACCTAGCATCTGACATCCTCATGGAGAATACGATGAAACCATGGATCTATTACGCCTGCCGACAATCGGCAGGACCCGAACGACTGGATCGTCTGTTTTTTGCCCATTTTGAAAACCTCCCAGACGAAACCAGTTAAACAATCCGAGCAATAACATGAAGCCGGGATTGACTGGGAAGTGAGCAAGAAGCTGGTGTGGTGGATTGTCGGGATAGTGGCCCTACTGTTGATCGGTGCGGTGCTATGGGGACCGATCGTGAGCAATGTCGAACACCCGAAATACACCCTGGTCGAGCGCAGCGGTGCCATCGAGATTCGCGACTACGCGCCAATGATCGTCGCCGAGACGGAAGTAACGGGAGAGCGCCGCGAGGCGATCAGCAAAGGCTTTCGGCGTATTGCCGATTTCATCTTCGGCAACAACAGTGCATCAAAGAAAGTGCCGATGACCGCGCCGGTTACTCAGCAAAGCAGTGAGAAAATCGCGATGACCGCGCCGGTCACGCAGCAAGGCGATGGCAACACATGGTGTGTGCGCTTCATCATGCCATCGAAATACACAATGGAGACGCTGCCAAAGCCAAATAACCCCGCCGTCGTGCTCAAAGAAATCCCCGGCAAGCGCTTTGCGGCGATCCGCTTTTCCGGCATGGGCGGCAAAGACAGCCTTGCTCATCACACCAAGGAGCTGGAGGAGTTCATCGGCGCGAAGAAGCTGACCCCGTTATCGCCGCCGACCTATGCCTTCTATAACCCGCCGTGGACGCTCCCCTTCCTTCGCCGCAACGAGGTGCTGGTCGAGATAGCGGGTCCGAGGGATTAAACCCTGCGAGACCCCTGGGTTGTGCATCCCGCCTCATGGCACTTAGCCGACATTGATTTCCACCCGCAGTTTGTTTGCTTTAGGGGGCAGCCCGCCGCTATCTGCTAATGACCGAAGCGGACTCAAGAGTGCCGTTGCGATAGAGTCACTGAGGTTGCAGTGCCGATTGTCGAGTTGAGGTTGTTTTGAAGAAGGGGCGAGCCGAGCGAGGAGGGACAGGCTTGGCGACCGCGTTCGCGATTGCCGCCCTGGTCCATTTTGCTGATGTGTCAGCCGCCTTCGCTCAATCCGCGGCGCCCGTCCTTTGGCTCGGCGAGCTGACCGAAGTGACCGTGACAAACTTCGTCAACAAGGGCGTCGCCATTCAAGCCGTCGACTGCGCTGCGGGTGACACGGCATGTGTCGCGGCGAAGATCGACGCCGCCACCGCGAACGGGCCACGCATCCTCGTCGCGCCCGGCGCGTTCACCGCAACCGTAATCGAGCTCTACAACAAGGGCCTGTCTCAGGAGAAAGTGCAGGGCGTGGTGCTCTTGGATCCCGCCGCGGACGAGATTTCCGTACCGGCAGTGCGTGCAGACGCGAGTTCGCTCCTCTCCACCGCGGTCTTGTCCACGCCGCGGTACTCGTGAATACACCGTCGTTGGCCCAGATCAGGCAGGCAGCAGTATTCGCGAATACAGCGCAGGAGCGCATCGCGTGTTCTGCAAAAGGCGCGTCCTTCCCAGCCCGTGGCTTTCGACCTGGCTCTGCCTTTCTGCCGCTCAAGGATGTATTCGAGGTCGTCTTCGACAACCCGCCAGTGTGAGTTGAACTGGATAAGGAGGCGATCTGAGGGGTGCGCGAGTGGCGAAGAGGCTTCGTTGCGAGGAGCGCTACTCGGAGCGACTTCTTGCGGCTCGCGCACACGTAGTACCCCATCGAATGTAGATTGGTGTAGGTTCGGTCCATCACGCGACCTCGAACCTTTTGCGAAGCGATGCACGCGAGGTGCACCACCGGCCACCAACTTTTTGAGCCGGAATTTCTCCCTGCTCTAAAAGATAAAAGGCCCGACGCCTGGTGACATTAAGCTCAGCTGCGATCTGCTCGGCGCCCCAGAGGAGCTCGAGGTTGCGCGGGAAAATTGTTACGATAGGGACCAAGCCCAATGATGCCGGTACGGTAACGAGCCAGGTCTGATTTTCGGAGGGGTAAAAATGGCAGACGAGCAGGTTCTGTTGAGGCTACCCACGCCAACGCACGCGCGCTATGCAAATCTTCTCAACGACATCGAGAGGGGCGAGATAAAAATTCCGCAATTTCAGCGGGACTTCGTGTGGTCGATTCAAAAGTCCGCAGCCCTTATCGACAGCGTTATCAAAGGCTACCCGATTGGAACGTTTATTTTCTGGGCGACGAAAGATCGGCTGCGCAGCGTCAAGGATTTGGGGAATATCCGCCTGCCAGAAGCCAAGGAGGGCGAGATTGTCCGTTTTGTATTGGACGGGCAGCAGCGGTTGACGAGCCTTTTCGCTAGCCTCAAGGGCCTCAATGTTGAGCGGCCTAGCGGAAGAGAAGACGACTTTTCGAAGGTGTATGTCGATCTCAAGGCGGAGCCAAGCGAGCAAATCGTCATCACAGACCTGACAAACAAGGATGAGGCAGCCTGTATCCGACTTACGGACCTGCTTCACGGCGGACTGGAGACGCTGACGGCATACCCGAGGGATCATCACCGAAAGCTGGATGAATATAAACAACGTATCCAGTCTTATGATTTTTCCATTGTTGAGGTCCGGGACGTACCCATCGACGTGGCGACCGAGATTTTCACGCGTATCAACGTCGGCGGAACGCCGCTCACGGTTTTCGAAATTATGGTCGCCAAGACCTACGACGACAGGCTCGGGTTCGACCTTTCGGAGAAGTTCGATGAGTTGATTGCCACGCTGGATCGCGTCGATTTCGAGACGATCTCGAATGCGCCGATCCTTCAGCTGATCGCTCTCATCCTCCGAAGGGATTGCAAGAAGCAAACCATCCTCAAGCTGTCCAAAGACGAGTTTATCGACCTTTGGCCTAAGGCTGTGGACGCAGTCGAGCGTGCAGTCGAGTATTTGCGGAACGCATACCGCATCCCGGTGTCGGAGCTGCTCCCCTACGGCACTCTTTTGGCCCCCTTCGGGTACTACTTTTACAAGCATCCGGATAAACCAGATGCGACCCAGAAGGCTTTACTGGAGGATTTTTTCTGGCGCTGTTCGTTAGGCGGCCGCTACTCGTCATCGGTCGAAAGCAAGCTCGCGCAGGATATCGGCCGCATCGACTCGATCCTGAAAGGAGAGTCGCCGGATTACGATTGGGGTCTCGACACGTCAGCTGACTTCTTAATCGCGAATGGCTGGTTCAGCACTGGCAGGAGTTTCGTGAAGGCAATCCTTTGCCTTTATGCTTTTCACGGCCCAGAATCGTTTAACGACGGATCGCGGGTTAATATCCGCAATAACTGGCTCAAGCAGGCCAATAGCAAGAACTACCATCACTTTTTCCCGCGTGCATACCTAACCAAGGCGGGTGTCGAAGATGCGCGGATAAACAATGTTTTGAATATCACGATCGTTGACGATTATCTGAACAAGCGAAAAATCAGGGCGCGAGCTCCGTCGGATTACATGAAGGAGTTCGCGCGCAGCAATGATGACCTCGAAGGCACCATGAAGACGCATTTGATCGGCGACTTAGATGCATTTGGCGTCTGGTCCGACGATTACGACGTATTCATTAGAGAACGCGCAGAGGCCGTGAGTGCCGAACTGACAAACCGGATCATTGCGCGCACGGCGGATGCCGCCGGGCAGAGCTTGCGGAACGATGATATGACTGAAGAGATGACGGCATTTCAATAAAGCTTGAGCCTCAAAGTTTGAGCTTCGCCGCCTCGCGGCAGCCCCGGTACGAATGGCGGTTTCAAGGGATCATGGAAGCCGGGATGCGACTGACGGCGAGCGAACCCTACCGCCTTTACAAGCCATCGAACTGTGCGCTGCGCTTGTACCTGCATCACAAAGGTATTGAAGAGGCGAAGCCCGGCCCGTTCGCCGAGGTTGTGCGCCGGCTTGGCGAGCGGCACGAAAAGCTGCATCTGGCAAGTTTCGATGAGGTGCTGGACTTAAGCGCCGGGAGCATCGCCGAAAGACAGGCCGCGACGCTCGATGCGATCCGCCACCGCGTGCCGGTCATTTACCAAGGCGTATTCCGCGTCATCGCCAGGATGGGCGGGCAAGATATCGAGATTGTCGGAGCGCCGGACTTCCTGATCGCAAGTGGCGAAACATATGCCGTCCGCGATGCGAAGCTCGCCCGTCGGATCGATCAGAGCCATCCGGAAATTCTCTGGCAGCTCCGGCTTTACGGCTGGCTGTACGGGCGCGCCGTAGGGCAGCCGGCCGCGCGGCTCGAAGTTTACAATGGTGCGGGCACGGTCGTTCCCGTCGATCCGGTGGCGGATGACGATGTTGAAAACGAGCTTGTGCGCTATGTGCGCGTGATCGAGGCGGCGGAGCCGCCGTTCGCACCCGTCGGCTGGTCCAAATGCGGGAGCTGCGGCTATCACGAGCTTTGCTGGCCGGCCGCACAGGCCCTGCATGACGTGGCGCTCGTGCCGAAAGTCGATCAGGGGCTCGTGCGCGCGCTGCGCGACATGGGGGTCGTCCGTTACGATGAGCTGCTCGCGCGATTTGACGAGAAAAAGCTGGCGGCGCTGCGCAGGGATCACGGCAAACGGACAAGAAAAGTCGGCAAGGCCGCAGGGCCGATCCTGCTTTCGGCGCAGGCGCTCGCTTCCGGCAAAGAGGTGGTTATTCAGCCTCCTGTGATTCCGCAGGCGCAGAACTACGCGATCTTCGATCTCGAAGGGTTGCCGCCGCAGCTCGACGAGCTGGAGAAAATCTACCTGTGGGGCATCCAGGTCTATGGGGCCGAGCCGTCAAAATTCATGGCGGCCACGGCGGGATTTGGAGCCGACGGGGACCGCGAGGGCTGGCAGCTCTTCTTGAGCGACGCCCGGGAGGTGCTGGAGCGGTACGGCAACATCCCGTTCGTGCATTGGCACCTCTATGAGCGGGTGAAGCTCGACCTTTACATCGACCGGTACGGCGATCCCGACGGCACTGCAAACGCGGTTCGCGGCAACCTTTTCGATCTGCTGCCGGCAACGCGGGATGCGGTTGCCCTGCCCCTTCCCAGCTACAGCCTGAAAGTCGTCGAGGGCTATGTGGGATTTAAAAGAAGCCAGAGCGATTACGGCGGGGCATGGGCAATGGCGCGTTATATTGAGGCAACCGAAACAGCGGACGAGCGTATGCGCGAATCCGTCATATCAGAGATATGCGAATATAACCGTGAGGATCTGGCGGCTACTTGGGAGGTGCTCTGCTGGCTGCAAAAAGTGGGAAACTGATTGCGGGATGGTAGCGCAGCGGTGATCCTTAGGCGAAGATTTCGTTCAAGAGCAAGCCATGGTCAACTTTCTCGAACAGCTTGTGGCGGAATGGTACGAGTTCAGAGGCTACTTTGTGCGGCGTAATGTTCGCGTCGGTCCGCGGGACGCAGGCGGGCACGAGAGCGAACTCGACGTTGTGGCGTTTCATCCCGAAAAAAACCATCTCGTGCATGTCGAGCCCTCGATGGATGCGCATAGCTGGGACCAGCGCGAAAAACGCTTCGCGAAGAAATTTGACGCGGGAAGAAAATACATTCCCGGCTTGTTCGCCGGTCTCGTTCTGCCGGATATCGAGCAAGTGGCCCTGCTCGTTTTCGGCTCCTCTCACGGTCATGCAATGATCGGTGGCGGAAGGGTTTTGATGATCACCGATTTCATGCGTGAGATAAGAGACGAAGTGAAAGCCCGGCGAATTGACAGCGCTGCCATTCCCGAACAGTACCAGTTGCTGCGTGCCCTTCAATTCGCGGCGAATTACTGGGACGACACGGCACGCTTCTGAAGCTCTGAAACAGTCAGCCGCACGTAGTCAGCGTTAATGCGATGTGCGATAGCGAAGTCTCGATTTCTTGCATGCAAATTTCGAGGGGCACAAAAGCCGCGCTCGTGCGCGTCATGAATGCCGACGATCTGCGAAAGGGGCTGAAAGCGGCGATGGAGGCGATGTGAGCGGCTGACGGCTGAGCAGAAAATCAATATTCGCGGTAGACAGCGTAGCCCTTGGACACCAGGAGGTCATTGACGTTCACACCGTCCAGCCAGATAACGCCGAGGTAGCGCCCGAATTTCCCCTTCTTGTCTTCGCCGTTTGGCGCCTTGATCGTCTGGATAATCACCTTCTTGTTCAGGATCAGGTTGCGCAGGAAGTTGCCGGCGGCTTTGCCCTTAGCCTTGTCCTCGCCCCTGAGCTCGGGCGCGTCGATATGGGCTAAGCGTATCTTCTCGCCGCGCACCCAGACGTGGAAGCCCAAATCTACGTCCACTGTAATCGTATCGCCGTCATAGACGGCGGTGACGATCGCACGGTAATGATAGAGCTGATCCGCCTGCGCCGTCTGCGAGCGCGCCGCGCCCGTCGGCAGAAGCGCCGTGAGCGCGAGGGCGAGCGCAATACGTGGCCACATCAGCTTTGCCCTGGCGGCTGTTGATTGAGCGGCAGCACGTCCGCGCCACGGCAATCCTCAAGGCCTTGCGCGCGCGCTTCCTTGAGCGCGCTCACCAGCGCCGAATAGAAACGCGCCATGTCGATGACCTTGTGATCGGGACCGAGATAGCCCTGGATAAGCCCGTGCGCGGTGGCGCGCGCTTCGGCGTCACTGCGAGCGTCATGCGCTTCCTGCTCGCTGACCGCGCGCATTACCAAATCAGCCTGATCTTCTTTCATGGGAGCCTCCCTCGTTGGCTCCCCCCGCGGGCCTATCATTCCAGAAAAGACGGCGTGTGCCCAGTTGAAGGTGGAATTGTGTGCGCGTGAAGCCAAGGCGCGCGAAAAGGACCGCCTCGGGCGCTTCACACAGGAATTTCGAAATCGCACTCCGTACCGGTGATCCTGATGCGACCTTCCACGCATGCGGGAGCACATACGCAGTCCGACGGACAGGAAGCTAAAGGGCCATTTCCTCGCCGAGAGCAGCCAAGCCGCGAAAGCGTCCATAGCGGTTCGTCAACATCCAAAGGAATCATCGGCCTTCCGTCCGGGTGTTGAAGTCCCTTGGTCGCAGTTCGCCAAACATCGCGGACGGCGTGTTTGATAGTCTCCAGTGAGCCGCAATACCGGCCGCGAATGGCGCCGCTGCACAAGGTGGCGCGCATGACGTGAACATCGACTGGTATCGGGACGTCTTCCAGACCTGACAGTTTCAGGAGAGCGTTGTCTCTGAGTGTGCGCACCCACAGAGGTCCGATCTTGGGACCGCGAAGCAACGGAAAATCCGGCGTCCAGCCCGAGGCTGACCACGCACCGTCACGATGAAGGCGGGTGAGGATCGTAGGGCCGTCAAATCCGCAGTCAGCCAGGAAGGTTTTAACATCGCTCTTCCATTTGCGAGTCAGCGTGCGGCTGATAGTACCCCAGGCATTACCATCGCGGTTCGGTCGCAACGCTAGACCGGTGCGCACCAGGTCGGCTTTTAGCTTCTCAGTGGAGGTTTGCGCGACGACAGCGGGCTCAAAGAGATACCGCGTGGTCGCGTCACGCCATGCGCCACGAGCCGCGCGCCACAACTCCATGGCATCGCGCATATAGTCAACGCTGATCGTGAGCGTCAGAAAATTGAGGTGCTCCCGGGAGCCTGGCGCCACTCCCTGCGGAAGCACGTCTTCAGGCATGCTATGTTCACCGAAAATTCCAACGCCGCCGGGCGCAAAGGCGGCATAGAGGGTTTGAGCAACATCACGGGCTCTCCCGACATCGACCTGGAGCTGATCTGCTATTGGCCCGTCATAGCCATTCCCGCTGCGCGGCTTGGATTTCAACGGCTGCTGCGAGCTGGAACTTCGAGACTCGAAGGACAGCGACCGAAGTTTGGCCAGTTGCTCGCCCTGCCGGAGGCCAGCTAAAGGTTCATTGACAAGATAACCCTTTTGCCGGAGCGGTTCGGCGAGGAACTCGGTGTAGTCGCGGCCGGCCAGCAGCACGATGTGAGCGCCGGGTTTCAGATTGTCATCGATCTGCTTAAGAACTTTGCTGGCCCAACTGCGGCGGTGTTTTCGCCCCGCACCCATCAGAGTCAGGTCGTACGGAGCGATTATCTGGTCAGGAGCGACCAGCCCGTGCAAGGCAGACAGAACATACCAGCGCCAACCACGGCCTTCGGCGATGGCACGGGCAGTCCTGAACCGCGGCGAGAGATACAGGTCTTTGGCCGGGGTCGGCGCACTTGCTTTCCTTTTGCCGCAGCTAATGAGCGCGACCGTTTCTGCATGCGGAGAAATAGTCGGCGGTGAATGAACAGGACTTGCGGATTCGGTCGGCGCCTGCAGTGCGGGAGGCAACTCTGTCCGGGCAGTCGCTGCACTCTGCGCCCCTTTTAAAAAAGTAACTGATCCCGCCTTCAGATTGATTGCCGAGGTTCGCCAGCCTGCGTTAAGCCAGCTCGCTGCATGGCTATGCCCAAGCCTGTCGTTAGCCCACCATGCGTGATGCTTGAGCGCGCTCGGCGGAAGTGCGAAGCCGAGAATCTGTTCGATTTCCCGAAACTCCGCTGTCCAGCTTCGACCTGGTAAGCCCTGCAAGAATCTTTCGAGATTTGCGTACTTCGACAAGGCGCCCCCTGTCCGTGTTCTGCCCACCAGTATAGCCTTGTCCTTCTGAGAATACCTATGCCGGGCAAAGGGGTTGGGCACGCAACCTTGATTATGTAAAGAATTGCGAGGACAGAACTCCAATCGCTTCAGTTCCGACAAGCCTAAGCCGCCGGATCGAGCAGCGAGGCGTCGTCGTTTTCCGGCTTGTTGACCCGCGTGGAAACCGGCCACATGGCCATGAGCTCGGGCGGGAATGGCACGAGCAGGTCGCGCGGGTCGGCTTCCGTCCCCAGCCATCTTTCATAGGCGCTCTTGGGCAGGATCAACGGCATGCGGTCGTGGATTTGCGCAACCAGCTCGTTCGCCGGCACGGTGATGATCGCGAAGGTGCGAATCCATTCGCCGCTTCGCGGGTCGCGCCAGTTCTCCCACAGTCCGCCCAGTCCGAACGGCGTGCGGTCGGCCATGGCAATGGCGAAGGGCTGCTTGGCCCGCGCGCCTTTGATCGCCCGCCACTCGAAGAAGCAATCGACCGGCACGATGCAGCGGCGCTTTGTGTAAGCCTCGCGGAACGTCGGTAACTGCGCAACGGATTCGGCCCGGGCATTGATCGGCTTGCGCCCGCCGTCTGGATCGGCGCAGCCATGCGGGATCAGGCCCCAGCGCAGCAGATCGAGCGTGCGCGCGCCCGACTCGTGGTTTTCGCGGATCACATAAAGAAGCTGACTCGGCGCGGCGTTATATGAGGGCGGCTTCAGCCGGCTGTCGGACACATTAAGCCCGTCAACAAAGGCATAGCGTAAAGGATCGGAAGCCTGAACGACACGGCCGCACATGGCGGGAGAATAATAAGTGAGGCGTGGAAAGCCAGTCCCCGTACTTCAGCACCAATGTCCGGCAGAAAAAAAATGACCCGGAAGTTTGATCCGCCGGGTCTTGTTGGTTGTTAGGCGAAGGAACCGGTCTGAGGCATTTTCTTAGTAACGGCCTGCTCAACCGGCTTATAGGCATCGCGCGCGGCGGCGGCATACAGCTCGCCGATCTTCGACGCCTCGGCCATCCAGTTGTCGTAGGCTTTCTTGGCGAACTGGGACTGAATCTCGATCGCGTGCTCAAGCGACTTTGCGCCAACGAGCTGCTCGAAGGCGCGGCTGGCGTCTGCAAAGGCGCCCTTGGAATAGTCGGTTACGCGGGCGGCAACGGCCTGAAGGCCCTTGTTCAGCTCGGCGTAGGAGCGAACTGTCACCTCAAAATTGTCCTTGCTGACTTTCTGGAAGTCCTCGGTAGCTTTCTGAATCGGTTCAAACATCTCGGAGTCCTTTCAATGCCGGGGGTTCGGCAGGGATTGATATATTGCACTGCACAATAACCGTCAAGGCTTATTGTGCGCCGCACAATAAGTAAAAGAAAAGCCCCGTTCGGGGGAAAACGGGGCTTTTTCGGTTCCTTTTGGGGGGAACAGCGATGGGGAGGGAAAACCCATCGGTATACAGGGCTACCACTTTTCGCACCTGCGAAATGGACATCTCGCCGCAGGGTAAGGGAGGCGCGGCAGGGGCTTTGCCCTCTGGCGATGCCCTGCCCTACGCCGCTTCTGCCTGCTGCTGTGCCGCCTCAGGCTTTTGCAAGCCGTGCAGGAAATCGGCGGCGCGCTGGGCGTGTGAGGCGGCGGTAAAGATCGCGCGCTCGGCACTCATGTCTTGCCAGCCGCGACCACCAGGGTGGCTGTGCATGAGCGCCAGGCCCGCGCCCGCGCCCGCGGCCTCCGTCATCCGTAAGCGCAAGCCGATCACACTCTCAATCCCTGTACGCCCGGAGCTCAAAGCCATTATCGATGCAACGCCGTCCGGCAGCCTGACATTCCTGGTGACGGCGTTCGGCAAACCGTTCACGGCGAACGGCTTTGGAAATTGGTTCCGCGAGCGTTGCGATGAAGCCGGGCTGAAGCACTGCTCCGCCCACGGATTGCGCAAGGCAGCCGCCGCGCGCCTCGCTGAGTGCGGCGCGAGCGAAAGTGAGACCATGGCGATTACGGGCCATACGACCTCGAAGGAAGTCGTTCGCTATACGCGCGGCGCGCGGCAAAAGGTGCTCGCTGCGAAGGCGATGGCGCGATTTGAGGAAAACGAAAATTGAACAAAGCTGCCCCACTTTTCAGTTCGGCGGAACGCGGTGGGGCAATTTCGCTACCTAACCGATTGATTTGTCGAACGGTGGGGTAAGGGGTGGTGCCCAGGGGCGGAATCGAACCACCGACACGCGGATTTTCAGTCCGCTGCTCTACCAACTGAGCTACCTGGGCCTGCCGTAAGGCATATAAAGAGGCGATGGGCTCTCCGAAAGGCTCAGGCCCACGCAAGGCCCTGGCTTATAGGAAATCGTCCCGCCCCTGTCGAGACCGGGAATATGCCCTTCGGCCCTCGCCTATTGATGGGCCATGAACACCGGAACCGTCATGTTCTCCAAGACATGACGGGTGGCGCCGCCGAGAACCCATTCCCGGAACCGAGAGCGGCCGAAAGCGCCCATGACGAGGAGGTCGGCCTTGTCAGTAGCGGCGGCTTTCAGGATCACTTCGCCGGCGCCTTCATCAGGGGTGTCGTCGCCAAAGACCTCCGCCTTGACGCCGTGATGGCGCAAATAGCCCAGAAGGTCGAGCGACGCCATACGCATGGTCGCGGGAAACTCGGCCCGGGATTGGCCGAGCAGCACCGAGACGTGCTCCGCGCGCTGCAGCAGCGGGATCGCCTTGCGCACCGCCGCCGAGGCTTGCGCGCTCCCGTTCCAGGCGACCAGGGCGCGCCGGCCGAACTCCGGCGAGCCCCATGTGCGCGGGACGATCAGGACGGGGTAGCCGGAGAGCGCGATCTGGACAGCCGGCCCCCAGAGGAGATCGCTCGGGTCGCGGGACTGCTCGACCACGGCGAGATCCTGAACGCGGCTGGCATGGACGATAAGGTCGGCCGCCTCCCCCTCGCCGGTCAGCCAGCTATGGGGCACGCCGACCTGAGCGGCGATGGTGTCGAACGTCGTCTCCGCCGTGGTGGCTTCCGCCGACTCCTCGGCGATGAGATCCTCGACCTTATCGGCCTCGAGACGAATGAACGGATTTTGCACAGCACTGCGTAGCATCGCGGTCTCGCTGAGACCGCAAATGCCGGTCAGGTGCGCACCCTCGGCCTTGGCCAGCCGCGCGGCGAGCTCAACCTGCACTTGCGCATTGGCCAGCGGCACGTGAACGAGGATCGCCTTATAGGCCATGTCGCTTCCTCTCAATCCTGCTCATCCGATTCGTCACTGATCTTGCCAAGCGTCTCACCGGGGACCGCGTAGCCGCCCTTGAGCCAGCGGCCGAGATCGATCTCAGCGCACCGCTTCGAACAAAACGGGCGATGCTCGTGAACCGTGGGCTTGCCGCAGATGGGACAGCGCGCGGACGTCTTTGGCTTTGCCGGCTTGCGCGATGGCGCATTCACTCGGTCTCGACCTCTGCCTTTGAGAGCCACAGCAGGCTTATCGGATAGCCTTCGCCCGCGAGCAGGCTCACCACCTCGGTCAGCGGCAGGCCAACGACATTGGTGTAGGAGCCGACAAGCTTGACCACGAAGGCGCCGGCAATGCCCTGGATGGCATAGCCGCCCGCTTTGCCCTTCCATTCGCCGCTCGCGAGATACGCGCCGATCTCCTGGTCGGAGATGTTGCGG
>Ga0307424_1001180_pt1 | contig 13847 bp, 10 predicted proteins | sample SalMarWE160320MG_FD_202157 | JGI IMG/M metagenome (GOLD analysis project Ga0307424, IMG submission 202157) | Salt marsh sediment microbial communities from the Plum Island Ecosystem LTER, Massachusetts, United States - WE1603-20 | ecosystem: Environmental > Aquatic > Marine > Intertidal zone >... | reverse complement strand
CGGTGAAGATGCTGTTCACGGTGGCGAAGGACGGCACGGTGGTGCCGAAACCGGTCGAGCTCGGCTCCTTGGCCGACGACAATCTGCGCATCATCAAGAGCGGCATTACGCCCGACGACCGGGTGATCATCAACGGTCTGCTGCGTGCACGGCCCGGGCAGAAAGTCACGCCCGAGCCCGGCGAAATCAAGCCGCCGGCAGCCGCGCCCGAAAGTCAGAAGTGAGAGATCGAGCTCTGACCCGCCGATGAAGCTATCTCATTTTTTCATCGACCGGCCGATCTTCGCGGCCGTGATCTCGATCCTGATCACCCTCATCGGCGGGGTGGCGGGCCTGAGTCTGCCTATCGCCCAGTATCCGGAGATCGCACCGCCTTCGATTCAGGTCACTGCCTCGTATCCCGGGGCCTCGGCCGAGATCATCGCCAAGACCGTCGCCACGCCGATCGAGCAGGAGGTGAACGGCGTGGACAACATGATTTACATGACGTCCCAGTCGACCAGCGACGGTTCCATGGCGTTGACCGTCACCTTCAAGCTGGGCACCGACCTCGATACGGCGCAAGTCCTGGTGCAGAACCGCGTTGCCATCGCCACGCCGCGCCTGCCAGAGGAGGTGCGGTCGCTGGGCGTGCAAGTGGTCAAGCAGTCGCCCGATCTCATGATGGTCATCCATCTCTACTCGCCGGATGACAGCCGCGACCTGCTCTACATTTCCAATTACGCCACGTTGCACGTCAAAGACGTACTGTCGCGCATTGGCGGCGTCGGCAATGTGACGATCTTCGGCGCCCGCGACTATTCGATGCGAATCTGGCTCGACCCGGAGAAGATGGCGGCGCGCGACCTGACCGCCGGCGACGTCTTGACGGCGTTGCGTGGGCAAAATGTCCAAGTCGCCGCCGGCGTCATCAACCAGCCGCCAGTGCCGAAACCTGGCGCCTTCCAGTTGAACGTCGAGACCCAAGGCCGGCTGTCCACGCCGGAGGCGTTTGGCAACATCATCGTCAAGTCGGACAAGGACGGCCGCGTCGTGCGGGTGCGCGATATCGCCCGCGTCGACCTTGGCGCCGCCGACTACAACCGCAGCGGCTATCTCGACGACAAGGTGGCCATTCCCATGGGTATCTTCCAGCGACCTGGATCAAACGCGCTGGAGACGGCGGACGAGGTCCAGGCCACCATGGCCGAGCTCTCGAAGTCGTTCCCGAAGGGGCTGAAATACGACATCGTCTACAACCCCACGGTCTTCATCTCCGAGTCCGTGGATGCGGTGATTCAGACGATGCTCGAAGCCGTCGTGCTCGTGGTCGTCGTCATCATCCTTTTCTTGCAGACCTGGCGCGCGTCGATTGTGCCCATCGTGGCGATCCCAGTCTCGCTCATCGGCACCTTCGCCATGCTGGCGGCGCTCGGCTACTCGCTCAACAACCTCTCTCTGTTTGGTCTCGTGCTTGCGATCGGCATCGTGGTCGATGACGCGATCGTCGTGGTGGAGAACGTCGAGCGCAATATCCGCGAAGGATTATCCCCGCGCGAAGCCGCATACCGGACGATGGAGGAGGTCGGCGGCGCGTTGGTTGCCATCGCGCTGGTGCTGACGGCGGTCTTCATCCCGTCCGTGTTCTTAAGTGGCATTCTCGGCCAGTTCTTCCGGCAGTTCGCCGTGACCATCGCCACGGCCACGGGCATCTCGCTGATTGTTTCGCTGACCTTGAGCCCCGCGCTCTGCGCGCTGTTGTTCAAGCCGCATGATCCGCAGGAGCAGCGCAAGAGCCTGCTGTCGCGTCTTGTCGGTGGGTTCTTCAATGGCTTTAACCGCGCCTTTGAGTGGGTCTCATCGAGATATGGCGCGCTGACCGGGAAGCTGGTGCGGATCTCGGCCGTCATGGTCGCGATCTATCTCGGCCTGATCGGGGTCACCGTCTACCAGTTCGGTATCGCGCCGACCGGCTTCATTCCGAACCAAGACCTCGGCTATCTCATCAACATCATTCAGTTGCCCCCTGGCGCGTCTTTGGCGCGTACCGACGAGGTGGCTAAGAGAGTCACCAAGATCGCCCTCGACACGCCGGGAATCGCGCACGCCGTTCCCATTGTCGGGCTCGACGGGGCCACCTTTACGACGGCGCCCAACTCCGCCGTGGTGTTCACGCCCCTCGATCCCTTTAAGGAGCGGGCCGCGAAAGGAGAGACCGCCGACGCCCTGAAGGCCCAACTCAATCAGAAATTTGCGGCAATCCAGGACGGCTTCATCATCAGCGTCTCACCGCCTCCGGTTCGCGGTATCGGCACCACGGGCGGCTTCAAGATGCAGGTGCAAGATACCCACGGCGGCGATCTTTCCCAATTGGAGAAGGTGGCGCAAATCATCGTCGGCCTTGCCAATCAGCAGCTGGGCCTTGCGGGGGTGTTCACGACCTTCAATACGCGCACGCCCAAGGTCTATGCCGACATCGACCGCGTGCGCACCGAGATGCTTGGGGTCAATCCGGACGACATCTTCCAAACTCTCGAGGTCTTTCTCGGCTCTCAATACGTAAACGATTTCAATTTCCTCGGCCGTACCTACCGGGTCACCGCGCAGGCCGACGGCAAGTTCCGCCAGGATCTGCATGAGATCGGGCAACTTAAGACCCGCAATGCGGAAGGCCAGATGGTGCCGCTCAGTTCGGTGGCCGCCTTCCGCAACATTACGGGTCCCTATCGCGTCGAGCACTTCAACCTTTATCCGTCGGCGGCGGTCCAAGGCGGAACCAAGCCCGGATATTCCTCCGGCTACAGCCTCGAGACGATGGCCAAGCTCGCCCAGCAGAACCTCCCCGAAGGCTACTCTTACGCGTGGACCGAGCTCGCCTATCAGGAGAGCACTGCCGGAAACACCGCGATCTATGTGTTCATGGCCTCGGTGGTCTTCGTGTTCCTGCTCCTGGCGGCGCAGTACGAAAGCTGGGCCTTACCGCTTTCGGTGATTCTCATCGTGCCGATGTGTCTGCTCGCGGCCGTCAGCGGCCTCTTGTTGCGCGGCATGGACGTGAACATCCTGGCGCAGATTGGCTTCGTGGTGCTCATCGGCTTGGCCGCCAAGAACGCCATCCTCATCGTGGAATTCGCACGGCAGAACGAGGAGCACGGCGAGGACCGCTTCCAGGCGGCAACGGAAGCCGCCCGCGTCCGCTTGCGGCCCATTCTCATGACCTCGTTCGCCTTCATTCTCGGCGTGCTGCCTCTCGTCGTCGCCACGGGCGCCGGCGCGGAGATGCGGCAGTCGCTCGGTACCGCCGTCTTCTCCGGCATGATCGGCGTCACCGTGTTCGGCCTGATCTTCACGCCGATCTTCTACGTCGTGGTGCGGAAATTCGCGCGGAAGCCGAAAGAGCAGGGCAGCGAACGCCGCGCTCCAGCGGAATAGTCCTCAGCTGAAGATATGGGCGGCGGAGATGCCATCGAAGATGAGCTGCACCGCAAGGGCCGCCAGCAGCACTCCGAACACCCGCACGATGACTTTCCGCGCTGTGACGCCGATCAGCTGATGCACCTCTTGCGCGAGCAGGAGGAGTACGAGGGTGACGAGCATCACCGCGATGATCGCGCCGATCACGGCGGTGAGCAGCATGAAGTCGCCTTTGGTGCCCGCGGCGAGCACGATGGCGCCGGTCATGGCGCCGGGGCCGGCAAGGAGGGGCGTGGCGAGCGGAAACACGGCGATCTCGGCATGCGCCTCGGCCTTGTTCTCGGCTTCGGCGCTCTCGCGCATGGTCAGCGCCCCCGGACCCGGGCGCCTGGATAGCGTCATGTTGAGCGCGATGATGAACAGAATGATTCCACCTGCGGTCTGCAGCGCCGCGAGAGACACGCCGAGCTGACGGAGCACCGGCTCACCCACCAGCACGAAGAGCAGGATGATGGTGGTGGCGATGGACACCGCCTTGATGGAGAGCGCCAGGCGCTCGGCGCGCGTCATGTTCGGCGTGATCGAAGCCACTAAGACCGCGGTGTCGATCGGGCCGATGACGGCGAAGAAGGTGGTGAAGGCGGTGAGGGCGGTTTCCAGCATGGGGGCGTAGAATTGGGGATTGAGCGCTTCTAGCACGTCGTCTGGGGCGCCGGAACGGCGGCCGAACGCGCAAGAGTTGCCCAAGCGAGCGGCATCGGACTATGATGCCCGAAAATATAACACTGGGACGGAAAACGCTGGCGAAGAGGGTCGGGGAGAACGACCAACCGGGATTAGCGGGCTTGCCGCAGGACACGAACACATTGACGGTGGCGACTGAGGCAGATGGTCCCGCCGAATATTACAGCAAGTTTTTCAATGAGATGCGAGGCCCGGACGGCGAGGTGCGCCCGGCCTACGCAGCGCTTGCCGAACTCCTCGACAATCTGTCCATCGAGTCTCTGGTCACCAAGCAGAACGCGGCGGACGAGCTGTTCCGGCGTTTGGGCATCACCTTCGCCGTCTATGCGGAGGGCGGCTCCACCGAGCGGCTGATTCCCTTCGATCTCATCCCACGCATTCTCGACCGCTCCGAGTGGGAGCTGGTGGAGCGCGGCTGCCTGCAGCGGGTCAAGGCGATCAACGTCTTCCTTTACGACATCTACCACGACCAGGAGATCTTGAAGGCCGGCCTCATTCCGCCCGAGCTTGTCCTGCTCAATCCGGCTTTCCGGCCCGAGATGTGTGGCGTCGATCTGCCCAACGATGTCTACGCTCATGTTGCCGGCATCGACCTTATCCGTACAGGGCCCCAGGACTTCTTCGTGCTCGAGGACAATGTGCGCACGCCATCCGGCGTCTCATACGTGCTCGAGAACCGCGAGATCATGATGCGGCTGTTCCCCGATGCGTTCACCGGGCAGAGCGTCTCCCCGGTTGGCACCTATCCCGAGCGCCTGCTCGAGAACTTGCGCTCCGTGGCGCCGAGCGGCGCCGACGATCCCGTGGTCGTGTTGCTGACGCCCGGCCGCTACAACAGCGCCTATTTCGAGCATGTGTTTCTCGCCGAGCAAATGGGCGTCGAGCTTGCCGAAGGCGGCGACCTCTTCGTGCGCGACGGCGATGTGTGGATGCGCACCACCGAAGGCCCGGTCAAGGTCGATGTCATCTATCGCCGTATCGACGACGAGTTCATGGATCCTCTGGCGTTCCGCCCCGACTCCATGCTCGCCGTGCCGGGTCTGCTGTCGGCCGTGCGCTCGGGCCGGGTGGCGCTTGCCAATGCGCTGGGGACCGGTGTCGCCGACGACAAGGCCATGTATGTCTACGTGCCGCGCATGATCGAGTTCTATCTCGGCGAGCACGCCATCTTGAACAACGTGCACACCTATGTGCTGCGCGACCCGAAACAGTGCCAGCACGTGCTCAACAACCTCGAGAATCTCGTGGTCAAGGAGGTGCAGGGCTCCGGCGGCTACGGCATGCTGATCGGGCCGGCCTCGACCGCCGCGGAACGTGAGGCCTACAAGGCGCGCGTCCTTCAGGATCCCGATAACTTTATCGCCCAGCCGACGCTCTCGCTGTCGACGGCACCGACGCTGCGCGACGGCAAGATCGTGCCGCGGCATGTGGATTTGCGGCCTTTCGTGTTGTCTGGCAGGGAGACCAGCGTGATCCCCGGCGGCCTGACCCGCGTGGCGCTCCGCGAAGGTTCCCTCGTCGTCAATTCGAGCCAAGGCGGCGGCACCAAGGACACCTGGGTGTTGGAGCGCTGAGCATGATCCGGAAAAGTGGGAACCGGTTTTCCGGCAAGATCATGCGGAGAAACAAGTCATGTTGAGCCGCACCGCCGAGAACCTGTTCTGGATGGCCCGCAACATGGAGCGCGCCGAGAACACCGCGCGCATGCTCGACGTCAGTTTTCGCATGTCGCTTCTGCCGTCCTCGCTCGACAAGAAGGCCCAGTTCGAGCCAGTCCTGGCAATCGCGCCTGGCGATGGGCGCTTCCACGAGCTTTACGGCGAGCTCAGCCATGAGAACATCATTCGTTACGTGGCGCTCGACCAGGAGAACGCCGGCTCCATCTGCTCGCTCATCAGGAACGCGCGCGAGAACGCCCGCGCCCAGCGCTCGGCGATCTCAAGCGAGGCTTGGGAGAGTCTGAACGCGACCTGGCTGCAAGTGCAGAATCTCGATTACGAAGGCCTGATGCGCTGGGGCTATCGCGATTTCTTCGACTGGGTGAAGGAGCGCTCCCACCTGTTCCGCGGCGTGGTGTTCGGCACCATGCTGCACGACGACGGCTTCCGCTTCATCCGACTCGGCACTTTCATCGAGCGCGCCGACAACACCGCGCGCATTCTCGACGTGAAATACCATGTGCTGCTGCCGGACTCGGAGCAGGTCGGCGGCTATGTCGATTACTATCAATGGGGCGCGCTGCTCCGCTCCGTAGGCGCGTTCCGTGCCTATCGCCGCGTCTACCACGACATGGTCTATCCTTGGCGCATCGCCGAGTTGCTCATCTTGCGCGAGGACATGCCGCGCTCGCTGCATCACTGCTACGAGGTCGTGGTCTCGACGCTGGATGACCTCGCGAGCAAGAAGCCGCTCGAATGCCGCCGCATCGCCGGCCAGACCTATTCGCAGCTGCGTTACGGCCGCATCGACAAGGTCTTCGGCGAGGGGCTGCACGAGTTCCTGACCGAGTTCATCACCCGTAACAACGCACTCGGCTTCCAGATTCAAGAGGACTTCCTGATGACGCCATTGGCTATGGCGGAGGCGGTGTAGGCCATGTTGGTCAGAGTCGAGCACGCCACGTCCTACGACTATTCCGAGCCGGTGCTCGCCACGACGCAGTATTTGCGTATGACGCCGCTATCGGGGCGCACCCAGGCCGTCGAGAGCTGGGCGCTGACCTGTCCGGGGGCGACCATGACCCCGTGGCAGGACCAGTACGGCAATATCTGCCACACGCTCACAGTGCCAAAACCGGTCGATCATCTCGACATTAAGGTCTGCGGGCTGGTGCGGACCCGCGACACCAGCGGCGTGGTCGGCACGGCCTCGTCGGAGCTGCCGTCCATGCTCTACCTTCGCGAGACGCCCTATACGGTTGTCTCCGACTCGATTCGCGGCTTCGCCGGAGGCTTTTCGCCTGAGCCCAAAGAGGACCTTATCAAGACGCTGCACGAGATCATGCTCGGCGTTGCCGACGCCGTGGAGTACAGCCCTGGCGACACCCATGTGCACACGACGGCTGCCGAAGCACTCGCGCAGGGAAGCGGTGTCTGTCAGGATCACGCACATGTTTTCTGCGCCGTCTGCCGGGCGCTCGGCATACCGGCTCGTTATGTCAGCGGCTATCTGACCCATGGCCTCGGCCATGAGGCCCACGCGGCAAGTCATGCCTGGGCCGAAGCCTTCGTTGACTCTCTCGGCTGGGTGGGCTTCGATCCCACCAATCGCGCCTGCCCCGACGAGTCGTATGTCCGCACGGCTGTCGGTCTCGATTATTCTGAGGCCAGTCCGGTGCGGGGTGTCCGAGCGGGGGGTGGCCTCGAGACGATGACGGTCAGGGTAAGCTTCCCGAGTCAGCAGCAGGCCCAGTGAGGGTAAGACAGTGACGTACTGCATCGGCATTTTGCTCGATGAGGGGGTGGTGCTTGCGTCGGATTCGCGCACCAATGCCGGCATCGACCGGGTTTCCACATTCCGCAAGATGTTCACCTTCGAGAAGCCCGGGGAGCGCTTCTTCACGCTGGTTACCGCCGGCAACCTCTCGCTCACCCAAGGCGTCGTCAGCTTTCTGACCGAATGGCTCAACAGCGAGGACCCGGAACGCGACCTATTCGCCGTCAGCTCGATGTTCAACGCGGCACGCGTCGTCGGCACCGCCGTGCGTGAGATCCATAAGGTCGACGCCGGCTATCTCCAGCAGCACGATGTGGATTTCACCGCCTCGTTCATTCTTGCCGGCCAAGTGAAGGGCGGCCAGCTTCGCCTGTTCATGATCTACGACGCCGGCAATTTCATCGAAGCCCTGGGTGATACGACCTATTTCCAGATCGGCGAGGTGAAGTACGGCAAGCCCATCCTCGATCGCATCATTCGCCATGACACCAGCCTGAGCGACGCCGCAAAATGTGCGTTGATTTCGTTCGACTCCACCATGCGCTCCAACGTCTCGGTGGGCCCGCCCATCGATCTCATGATCTATCGCCGCGATTCCTTGAAGCCCGGCTTCTCGATCAGGCTCGAGGATGACGACCCCTATTTGCAGGCGATCCGCGAGGGCTGGGGCGGGGCGATCCACAAAGCCTTCCACGACATTATTCACGACCCGGGCTGGGACATCTAAGGCGGCACGGCCGCAATCCCCGCTGTAGTTGCTAACCGAATGACAACCCGCCTTGCGGTAGAAGTCTCGCCGACGAGGCGAGAACGGTTGGCGCGCGCGAATGAGCATTCATATTCATAACCTTGAGCCGGGCGGGGCGGTCGATGACCAAGCCGCGCTCGAGCAGTTCCAGAAGCAATGGACGACCTATCAGAAGGTGGTCGACCATGATTCGCTGGCCCATAAGGAGTCCGCCGCGCTCCTCCACGACGCACTGAAGGCCCACGAAAAGCCGTTCGATTTCCTCGACATTGCCTGCGGCGACGCGGGCCAGATGAGGCGGGCGCTGGAAGGCACCAAGATCCGCCATTATCGCGGCATCGACTTGTCGGAACCGGCGCTTGAGCTCGCCGCGAAGAACCTGGCTGGCGCGCCGTTTGCCGTCGATCTCGACCATGGTGATTTCGTGGAGCTGCTGACCAAGCAGCCGGAGCCCTCGGATATTGCCTGGTGCAGCCTCTCCCTCCACCATCTCTCTACGGACGGAAAGCGCCAACTGCTCGCGGCGATCCGCGGCGCGAACCGCGACTTCTTGATGATCTACGAGCCGACCCTCGCCGAGGGCGAGGACCGCGAGGTCTTTCTGGAGCGGTTTCGGCGCGTGAACCGACCCGCTTGGCCCTTCCTCACATCGGAAGAGTGGACGCAAGTCGACCGCCACGTCACCACATGCGACTTGCCGGAAGAGGCCACCACCTGGATCGCGCTTGGACGCGAGGCCGGCTTCTCCCAGGCGCGCCAAATCTATCTCGATCCAACCGGATTCTACGGCCTCTACCGCTACGACCGGTAAGCCGCTCGTCGGAGGATCGCCCTCGAGACCCAAGGAGGAGGGAAGACCGATGCACCACCCGGGCCCTTTGCTGGAAGCACGTCTCAAGCTTCAGGATCTATTGGAGATTGGACTGAAAGAGCGTCCGAACGATCCGGCCGTGACGTCCATGGAGTCCGTCGTGTCGTGGTCCGATCTCGACCGCGCATCGAGCCGGCTCGCCGCCAACTATCTCGCGCTTGGGCTTAAGCCCGGCGACCGCGTGGCCTCGCTGATGCCGAATCGCGCGGCGCTTATCGTGCATTACGTCGCCTGCTTCAAAGCAGGTCTCGTGCTTACGCCGCTCAATTACCGTTACACACCGAAAGAGATCAATCACGCGCTCGACGTGAGCGAGGCCAAGATCATCCTTAGCCATGCCGAGCGCGCAGATGACATTGCCGCGAGCAAGGCGTCGAGCTTGCCGCTCGGTGTCATCTGGTATGAGGGGGGCGAGAGCCAGAAGCCGAGCCTCGAAGACCTGATGAAGGCGGAGCCGAAGGACCCTGCGCTTCCTGCGCCGGACCCCAAGATGCCTGCGGCCATCTTCTTCACCTCGGGCTCCACGGGTCCAGCCAAGGGTGTGACTCATACCCGCGAGTCGCTGGGCTGGATGTTCGCCAGCGCCGCGCAAGCCTTCGAGATCACGTCCGACGACGTCGTGTTGCCGGGCTCGTCCTGCACACATATTGGTGGGTTCACCTTCTCCATGGCGGCCCTGTCGGCCGGCGCCCATCTGGTCATTGCGCGGGCCTTCGACCACGAGGAGATCGGGCCGTTGCTGCGGACCACACGGCCCACGCTCTTGTCCATGCTGCCGACTGCCCTGCTTCACCTCATTCGCGAGCACGGCATGACTACGGCGGACTTCAGCTCGCTCAGGCTCGCCCGCTCTGGCGGCGACAAAGTCTCCGCCGAGCTCGAAAAGGAGTTCATGGCCCTCACCGGGCAAACCGTAAGCGAGGGCTATGGCATGACGGAGTTCGGGCTCGCCGCGCTCAATCCGCCCATGGGCGTCGACAAGCTCGGCTCCATCGGCCTGCCGAGTCCTGGCTTCGTGTTCGCCATCCGCAACGACAAGGGGCACGACCTGCCCAAGGACAAAGAGGGGCGTCTGTGGGTCAAAACCCCGAGCCAATGCGCCGGCTATTGGAATGACGATAAGGCGAGCGCCGAGGTCGTCGACGAGGGATGGTTCGACACCGGCGATGACATGAAGGTCGACAAGGACGGCTATATGTGGTTCTGCGGGCGCCGGAAGCAGATCATCGTCCATGACGGCTCGAACATCTCCCCGCAAGAGGTCGAGGATGCGCTGTTGGAGCATCCAGCCGTCGAGCTTGCCGGCGTCGTCGGCGTGGTCGATGAGTCCCATGGCGAAAACGTGCGCGCCTATGTCGAACTCAAGGGGGACATCGAGAGGCCCAAGGCCGGCGATCTGATCCGGTTCGCCAAAGCCCGTGTCGGCTACAAGGCGCCGGAAGAGATCGTTTTCATCGAGAAGATGCCCCTCAACCCGACCGGCAAGGTCGATCGCGCCTCACTCAAGAAGATTGCCGCTGGCGACCACGGCCACCACGTCTGATCAGCCGCCTTTCGTTGACCGGCCCGAATCGGTAGAAGGTCCGCTTCGCTAGGCCATTTGTGCCTTGGGATGAAGGGATACCGATGACGACGAGACGCAAGACCGCGAGCCGCCGGCCGGCAAAGCAGGAAGCGGCAAGCCCTGCGTCCAGCGGAGGCTTTTGGCAACGGCTCCGGCCCGAGCTTGGGCTGATCGCCGGCATTGTCACTACAGTCATCTTCTTCACCATCGGCAAGGCGTGGCTCGCCGATCTCGACAACCTGCCTTTGCTCCTCGTGCTGTTCGCCTGGCTGTTCGGCGTGATGATCTGGTGTGCCTTCGGCGTGGTCCGCCATGCCGATGCCTTGGCCGAACTCCTCGGCGAGCCTTACGGCACCCTGATCCTGACCGTCTCCGTCATCAGCATTGAGGTGACCATCCTCGCCATGGTCATGCTCGGTGGCACCCCGAACCCCACCCTGCCGCGTGAGACCATGTTCGCCATCCTGATGATCGTGCTGAACGGCATGGTCGGAACGGTGCTCGCAATCGGCGGGCTACGGCATGTCGAGCAGGAGTACAACCTGCAAGGCGCTATGGCTTATCTTGCCGTAATCACGCCGCTTGCCGTCATCGCCCTGGTGGTCCCGACCTTCACCCGGTCGACCGCAGGGCACACCTTCACCACCCAGCAGGCAGTCATTTTCGGTGCGCTCACCGCGCTGCTCTACGCCGCGTTCCTCACCATCCAGACCACACGACACCGAAACTTCTTCATCCAGCCGAAAAAGATCTCGAAGGATGAGAGCCAGGCCGAGCCCGCAAGCCCCGAGCCTCATGCGCATGGCCCGATCTATTCCGCGCCGTACCACGCGATCCTGCTGCTCGCCACGCTGATGCCGGTGGTCCTCTTGTCGAAGCCGCTGGCGAAGCTGCTCGACTATGGCGTTGAGCAGCTCGGTCTGCCCATCGCCCTTGGCGGCGTCCTGATCGCCGTTCTCATTCTATCGCCGGAATGGACCGCCGCCTGCCAGGCGGCCGCCCGCAATCATCTCCAGCGTGCCGTCAATCTCAGCCTCGGTTCGGCGCTGTCCACGATCGGCCTCACGGTGCCCGTCGTGCTGGCAATCAGCGTGCTCACCGGAACGCCGGTCGAGCTCGGGCTCAACACCGTCGAGATCGCGCTCCTCGCCGTGACACTGTTCGTCTGCCAGATGACCTTCTCAGGCGCACCCACCAATATCCTGCTGGGCTTCGTCCACCTGGTGCTGTTCACCGCCTATCTGGTTCTTATCTTCACCCAGTAGCCGGCTCAGCCCCATTTCTTGCCGAGCGCGTCGAGCCCCGCCTTCGCCAAGTCCTCGCCGCTCATCACAACCTTGAAGTGGCAATCGGCGTTGAACTTGAGGAAGAACGGCTCAGCGATCCGGGGGACGTCGGACGGGGACGGGAGATCGACAACCAGGATTACCCCGCGCTGTCCGCGGAGCTCGGTGAAATAGACCGCCTCCGGCTTCAGCTCTTCGACGATGCTTTGCAGGGCCGTACCCGCTTCGCCTTTGCGGGCCAGCGTGTTGAACGGCTCAGGCGGAAAACGCACGGTGAGAAGCATCCTCATGGGTCATCTCCCTCGGTGAGATCTTGATAGTGGGGGCCGCAGTCTAGGGAGGCAAGTGCGGCAGCACGACGACGCGTTGCCCGCTACTCCACGATCATGCTCTTCACGGTTTCGAGCGTGTCGGCCTCCGCGGCCGGCTTGTCCCAGCGGATGCGGTGAATACGGGGAAAGCGCATGGCGACACCTGATTTGTGGCGCGTGGAGCGGTTCACCGAGTCGAAGGCGACTTCGAACACGAGCTTGGGCTCCACCTGGCGCACCGGCCCGAAACTGTCCACCGTGTGGCTGCGCACGAAACTGTCGAGTTGTTTCAGCTCCTCATCGGTGAAGCCGAAATACGACTTGCCGACCGGCACGAGCTCCAGCGTGCCGTTCTCGCCCTCGCGCCAAGCGCCGAACGTATAATCGGAATAGTAGGACGACCTCTTGCCGCTGCCGCGCTGGGCATACATGAGCACGGCGTCAATCATCAGCGGCGCCCGCTTCCACTTGTACCAATGGCCCTTGGGACGCCCGGCGATATAGGGGCTCATCCGGCGCTTCAGCATCAGGCCCTCGATGCCGGTCTCCCGGGCACCGGCCCACAGCGCCTCGAGCGCGGCGACGGATTCAAAGTCGATGATCTCTGAGATATCGGTGCGGTCAGGCGCATGCGTCGCGTGCCACGCCTCGAGCCGCGCGCGCCGCTCCGTGAAGGGGAGGGGGCGCAAGTCCTCCTCGCCCTCGAACAGCAGGTCGTAGAGCCGGATATGGGCCGGGTGCGATGTCAGCATGCCTCGCGTCACCGTCTTGCGGTTGAGGCGCTGTTGGAGGTCGTTGAATGGGGCGACGGCGCCGTCGCGCAGGACGAGAAGCTCGCCATCGAGCACGACCCCTTCAGGCAGTGCGTCCACGACGTCAGGGAAGGCGCCGGAGATGTCGTCGCCCGTGCGCGAGAATAGCCGCTTCTCGCCACCTTGATGGCTCGCCTGCACGCGGATGCCGTCCCATTTCCATTCGGCCACGAAATCGGAGGGCGTGATGGCGGCAAGCTCCCGGTCCTCGATGGCGTGCGACAGCATCAGCGGCCTGAATACGGCACTTCCGCGCGTCTCGGGCCGCGGGCCCTGGCCCGTCAGCCAGGCGAATAACGGGACATAGGGAGGCGCAAGCCCGTGCCAAACCTCCTCGATATCGGCAAGCGGCGTGCCGGACCATTCCGCGAGCGCGGTCTTGGCGAGCCGCGCCGACACCCCGACGCGCAGTGCCCCGGTGAGCAGCTTGAGCAGCGCCCAGCGGCCCATGGCATCGAGCCGGTCGAGGTGGCCGGCCAGCAGCGTAGGGATCTCCGTAGGCGCCGCGGCCTGAACGGCCTCGACTACATCTGCGAGCCGCGGCGGCGCGCTGCCACCTTCGCGTGCCGGCCACATCAGGGCGATGGTCTCGGCCGTGTCGCCCACATAGTCGCGCGAGAGCGCGAACAGCACCGGGTCGACGCGAGCTTCCAACATCTCCGTCAGGATGCGGCGGAACGGCA
>Ga0307424_1001178_pt1 | contig 13854 bp, 13 predicted proteins | sample SalMarWE160320MG_FD_202157 | JGI IMG/M metagenome (GOLD analysis project Ga0307424, IMG submission 202157) | Salt marsh sediment microbial communities from the Plum Island Ecosystem LTER, Massachusetts, United States - WE1603-20 | ecosystem: Environmental > Aquatic > Marine > Intertidal zone >... | reverse complement strand
AAAGCCTCACACCCGGAGCAGCTTTCCCATTCTACTAACCGCAAGGAAAGCATACTCCAAAACAACGCCCAAAGGCTGCCAGGAGGGATGATCGCTCCCGCCCAGTTTTTACATGCTAACACGATGCTGCCAACAGATTGACGGTATTCAATAGCCCCACAAACACAGTTACCTATGGGTACAATGGGCTGGGCGATCGTTTGCAGGAAACCTTGAATGGATATACGACGGACTTTACCATAGACCTGAACACCGGCCTGACCCAAGCCCTGAGTGACGGGCATTATGACTACCTGTATGGAGTGAACCGGCTGGCACAAGTGAATAGGAATACCTTGGGTACTGAATACTTCCTGGGGGATGCGCTGGGCTCGGTGAGGCAGATGACCGATGAAACCGGAGAAGTAACTTTTGCCCAGGCTTATGATCCCTATGGGGTGGTAACCCAGACAGGAGGGGATTCGCAAACATCCTATGGCTTCACTAATGAATATACCAGTCAAGGATTGGTGTATTTACGCTCCCGCATGTATTCACCTTATCTTAGCCGGTTCATTCAACCAGATACGATTGTACCAAACCCCCGCGTTCCTCCAGATTGGAATCGTTATTCCTATGTGCGAAATAACCCGATCGTTTTTACAGACCCATCGGGATACATTACCGAGAACGAATCGCGCGATGCATGGGATATTTTGAATGGGTTAAAAGCATATCAAGTTGATATTCTTGTGGACTGGGGCTACACTGATAATGGAATTCTTAGATCACTGCTTTCTGTCTCACCTGATCTGATTAAATTGTATGGATGGGGCTGCTTAAAATGGGAAGAGGGAAGTTGGTCACTAAACGAATTATATATTGTAAAGGGTGCTGTACAAAACCTTGATAAAGCCATGAATAATAAAATGAGCAGCTTTATTGGACCAGTATTAATTTCCAAGGTACCTGATGCGTGTGGTAGAGGTTGCACATCTTTAGGGCATATAGAATTGTTAGATAGGAATCAATTGCCAAAGGAAAGCCCAGGGGATGATATCACCGAGTACTATGTCGTTGATCCAGATATAAATTTTGATCAATGGACAATTGTTCATGAGTTGGCTCACGCGTGGGATGCTCGATCTTGGGCACAGAGTCGAGTCTCTCTGTGGGTTAGATTATTGAATGGAACAGGGGGAGGATTTGGACCATCATTTGGATGTGATGCGGATCATAGATTACCTGGATGCAATCACGTGCTTTATCGCTACGAAGGTAAGCCTCCGAAAGGGTCTGATTACAACTTCGATCCAAAGGAGGATTTTGCGGAGTCGGTCGCGGCATATGTATTTCCTTTAAAGGCGCAAAAGCAAGTGGACAAATATAGTGACCCTAGCAGCATTTACTACGAATTTCTCTACTATTCTGACTATACAAAGACAGAACGATGGAGGTTTATTAACAGCCTGATTAACGGAACCACACCATAGTAAACGAGGATAGAATTATGAAATTGGGTAACATCCTTCAACTCTGTTTGTTCGTGTGTTTGTTAGCTGCTTGTGGTCTCAATAATATAAGACCAGTGGATATCAAAGATGGTGGGCTGCTGTCTAGTGAAAATTGTTCTGCACCTTGTTTTTGGAACATTATTCCTGGTATTACAACAGAAAAACAGGCATTGGACATTCTTTCGCAGAAGTTGGTTATTAAAAACTGCGATCGCTGGGAAAGAGATGAAAGCGGGAGAGACAAGGGCATAAGATGTAAAAATGTTGGTATAACCTTTGACAATAACATCGTAAACGTAGTCTCTTTCAAGCCTTCAATAATTATCACCGTGGGTGAAGTAATCGAGAAGTATGGTGTCCCAGATGGAATCGGTATCGCTGTTTTAGGATTGGAAATGACGCCACCCCTCTCACTGAGACTCTATTTTGATCAGGAAAGGATGATCGTTTATTTGCCGGAACAAAACAAATCAACATATTCCTTGCTTCAGGACACAACAATAATAACCGTTGGATATTTCGAACAATCAAAATACTTCATTAGCAAGAATACAACACAGGCCTGGAACGGTTATGGAGAATATTATTACAATACGCCATAAAACTAAATAACTTGCTAAGGCCTTTGTGGAAGAATCCATCAGCCGCAAGGCAAATTAATCAATAACAAAATTCAAGAACCTAATTTGATAATGGATATTATTTCAGATACCTTATGGTCATCCATATGCCTTTTCAGCCTAAGTGCTGCTGTCGCTCTGCTTGCATCGCCGCATTGATGATCACCTGAATCAGCTCCGGCAGAATGTCAAAGCCTTGCTTGCTGACTTGTTCCAGAAGTTCGGCTGGTAGGGTAAAATCCTCTCGGTAGGTCATGTGCTTCTCCTTTTTGGTGTGGTAACCGTGAGGATAACACCTGACCTACTTTTTTGTAATTACAGAAAAAAGTTTACACTACTAGTATGTGAAAGTCTAGAAATATCAACTCCAAAATAAATTAGATCGGGTGTCAGAGTTGCAGTACAAGTTGCCGTCGGCGTCAGAGAGGGAGTTGCAGATGGAGTCGGAGTCGAACCAATCTCATGACCATCCTGAGTTACAACTATTGTGGGTGATGGCGATTCAGCATATTTCGTTGCCTTCGCTTCAACAGGCTTGGTACTATCACAAGCGGATAAGGTCATGCCTACCGCTGAGACCAACACCAGAAAAATAATAAACGTATCCAGCTTGCCGCGTCGCTTCTTGCGGCTGTATACCATGTCCAGCAGCACCAGCGGAGCGATCAGGGCACCGGTTGGCTCCCCACCCTCGCGAAGCATCCCCGAAGGGGGCACGGGCACGTAGGGGTTGGCGCTGTCCGGATTGAGGCTGCGGTTGAGGAACCTGCCCGTTGACGGGTCATAATACTGACCGTTGCCCACATAGAGCAAGCCCGTAGCAGTACCCATCACCCCACCGAAATAACCGTAAGTGAAGTTACCCTCACCACTCACAGACAAAGCATCTCCCCAGGGGGTGTAGCTGGCGGCTAGCGTGATCTCGCCAGCCGGGTCCACTAACTGGCGCTGGGTACCACTGCCGTCCGGCAGGCCGTAGGCCCAAACGTCGGTCAACTGGCCGATGGGACCGAGGCCATACAGATAGGTGGTCAAGTTGCCATCCGCATCGGCGCTCAAGACCCGCGAACCGTCCAGGACATACTGCGCGGTGAGGCTCTGGCCGTCGGCAAAGCCGGTCATCGACAGGCGCTGCCCCAGGCCGTCGTAGGCCATCTGGGCCTGCGGGGTCCAACTGCTGCCGTCATGCGCCTCGACCGCCACCAGGAAATCGTTACAAACTATCTCTGATCTTGATTTCTTTTCTCTCATACTTTGTATATGGTACTAATTCCCCATCAAGGTCCAAAGGATTATTGAAGTTCCGGTTCCATTCGGAATGGTTGAAAGTAAGTATTTATCGTTTGGGTTATAAATCAACCTACCATCTAAAACACGCAAGGGATCGACAATATTTTGTTGAGACAGGTCATTGATTTCGAACAAGGGCAATCCAGAGTTCGCATCTAAGATTTGAATATTTTTGCCGTTTCCTAGCGCCATCTCTTGTCCATTATTACCCATAGCTAGGTAATAGTACGGTGATGACAAATTTGCAATCGATCCAATCATTTGACAATTTTCAGCGTCCCAAAGGTTTAATCTAAATGTCGACGAGTCTAATACATATAATGAATTACTCTCAGGTTTGAACATAACAAGGCCACTTGGAACGGAGCATATCTGCTCTTTTGTTTCAATGTCAAAGATTGTTGTCTGACCAGTTTCGCTAATTTCATTTGCCTGAGTGATATTTAAATTCTTAATAACACTTACAGCTAATAATGAGCCATCAAAATTGGTGTGGATTCGGTAAGGAAATCCTTCTAGGTTAGCAAAAACAGCAGAACATTTCAACGAAATCAGATCCCATGCAACTATCTGAGTAGATGATTGAGCACTCCGAGGATCTTCCAAAATGATAAAGATTGTATGCCCATCTATACCCAAAACACTACCATATGCATCGGCTTGTAAACAATTACCCGGATTATTGTTTTCTTTTCGGTCTGCCAGGATTTGACCTGTGCTTGGATCTAGCAATTGGAGTCCTCCCAACCTCGAATATAAAGCCAAGGATTTTCCGTCGCGGCTAAAGATAGCATTGGATGCTGCATAAGATGGTGCTACTGGGTTTTGAATCCATAACCGTTTAGCCGAAATTGCATCATACATTTCTGCATCTTCGCGGGTCAGAACAATGAATTTTTCACCAATTGGAGCCCAATTAATGTCCAATAAACGCGGGTACGGTATAAACCACTCATTAAGCTTCACCGCCGAAGCCGGTGTCAGGGACATCCTTGCTATCGGGCTCATTGTAGGTAATACGGTTGGTGACGATAATGTCAATTCGGCATTACCTGATTCAATAGGCACAATTGTTGGAGGATTCGTTGGCTCTGAGTCGGTTCGAGCCAAGGAGGACATACAAGATATTTGAATAGTTATAATTAGAATCGCAATTAATTTATATGAAATTCTTCGAATACTCATTGACCGCTCCATCGATGAATATACACAGTTGTATCATCTATTGGTTGAATGGCATTGTAATGGTTGTCTTTAGCTGCGTACCCCTCCCCCATAAAGATGTCAATAGATTCTGAGTGAATACCGGTTTTACAAAGACCACCGCCTGTATCAGTTACTTTGAATAAATCATCTTTTCCCCATTTTTCCATATGCTTTTTTAGGACAGGAATTTCGAGGATATCTCCAATTCTAAAAGGAGTCATCGGGTGGTTTTCTGGATTACATATAGCTACTGATTCAAGGGGAACAAGAAACTTGCTTGCCTCACTTGAATCTTTGTATTTCCACTCGAAACCAACATTAGGATCAGGATGATAATAATCTGTCCACGTTGGTTTATCAGAGCAAGCAATATACATGCCGTTTTCCAACCTTCCCACACCTTGCACACACAAGCCCGATGGATCATAAAGAAAATCTTTACGAGCTGTTTGAGCAAATTTCTCAAATTTAGTGTACTTGTTATAAACATTGAGTAAGAAATCACCTCCCGTATTCTCTCTCTGTGTTGAATTCGCCTTTACGAGAATTTTGTTATCATAGTACTCTTTTTCAAGCACGGTAAAGTAAGCAGACAGATTGATATGATCAACTTGTATCAATACCGCTGTTGGCGTCGGGGTCCCATAACACTCGACGATTGAATCTGCAGATGGCTCCTTGGTGCCTGAACCAGGGTTCCCAGGGTTACTACCCTTATCAGTCTCTCCGCCTGGAGTTCCTGAAACTGGCGGCTGCGTGGGGGCAGTATTATCCTGATTGGATTGTGTCGACCGTGGCTCAGATGTCGGGGATGGTTCTCCTGGGGACGTTTTAGGTCCACACGCCGCCAAACTCACACCAACAGCCAGGCAAAGCACAAGTAGGATGATAAATATATCCAGCTTGCCGCGCCGCTTCTTGCGGCTGTATACCATGGCCAGCAGCACCAGCGGCCCGATCAGCGCGCCGGTCGGCTCGCCACTCCATGGTACATAGGGGTTGGCGCTGTCCGGATTGACGCTGCGGTTGAGGAACCTGCCGGTCGACGGGTCATAATACTGACCGTTGCCCACATAGAGCAAGCCCGTAGCAGTATCCATCACCCCACCGAAATAACCGTAAGTGAAGTTACCCTCACCACTCACAGACAAAGCATCTCCCTCGCGAAGCACCCTGTAAGGGCTGGGGGTGTAGCTGGCGGCCATCGTGATCTCGCCATCCGGGTCCACCAACTGGCGCTGGGTGCCCGTGCCGTCCGGCAGGCCGTAGGCCCAGGTATCGGTCAGCTGGCCGATCGAACCGAGGCCATACAGATAGGTGGTTACGTTGCCATCCGCATCGGCGCTCAAGACCCGCGAACCATCCAGCACATACTGCGTTGTGAGACTCTTACCGTCGGCAAAGCCGGTCATCGATAGGCGCTGTCCCAGGCCGTCGTAGGCCATCTGGGCCTGCGTGTTAGTAAAAGCTTACTCTAATTCTTCAATAAACAACGAATTTCACGAAAAGTTTGTGTAATACTTATGTAACCGCCCTATTTATACGGCCATAGACTCATAGGAACATTTATACAATCTTGATGATTAGGATCCTTAGAAATCTCATAAAACTTCTCTATTGGCATAATTTCCTCAATTGGTTTGTAGAATTCATCAAGACGTTCTTCAGACATCCATGACCAGTATTCAGGGCGAACATCTCTTATAATATCTGATATTTCTTTTCGCAGGTTGGGATTCCATGCGATGATTGTGAATTCGTTAACTTCTTTGATACATCCTCTGAAAAAATCCCCCTCGATCTGCTTTGGCATAATATAGTGCACTAAAAATCCTTGGTCGGGATAGAAAATAACGATGCCAAATGGTATCCATGGGGTTTGCCTTGTTGGAACATCATCTTCAGGTTCAGGACCAATAAAAATTTTCGTTGGTTCCCCATATATTGTTAGAATCCTTGATAATAGATAATTAGAATAATAAACATGAAAAGGCGACGTTTGATTGATTTTCCAATAGTCAGCTTGTTTTGTCTTCGGTACTATTACTGTTAGGAAAAGATATAGGATCTCGTTGTTTCCCATACTCCTAAAAGAAACATCTGTTTCAATGCCGTTCTCCCAAACCCCGAAATTTATCGAGGCATGATCTTTAGAAATATCGCTATGAATATAGTACTCATTTAGTACATCAACATCTCCAAAGTTACGCATAAAGATTTTTAAATCATTCATAGTGTTCATCTGTGGACTAAAACCCCAAACACATGGAAATCTGCAATTACCATTATTTTTCGAGATTACAGCCAGATATGAGTTTAGATTGCCTGCCGATAGTGTTGGTACTATAGTTGTCGGTACAGCAGTTATCGGTGACGACGGTGTTGGCTTAGGAGATTGCTCTGGTAGTATTACAGGTGTTGAAGATACTATTAGCGGCACTTCGGTGGGTAAATTCGTTGTGTTTAGGCATCCTGTTATAAAGAATATAAGAAACAATACTGGCAACACATGAAAATAATTAGGATTCCTGAATTTATTCATGTCATTATCTCCAAGTTTTCAGGTACATATTACGGAAAAGCGGGATTACCCATTAACCAATTTGGCATATTCTGATTCATGAGGTTAAGACGTTTCGTTCCCAAGTCACCTATAAAACCAACTCCACCGTAAGTCCAACCGAGAAACATATCAGCGAAAGCCTCGTGTTGTCTAATAATATCATCCTCGCCAACATCAGGATGCATTCTCCATAAAGTAGTCTGATAATCTGGACCGGGGTAAACAAAACCTTCGTTTGTAAGAAATCTGCTATCAGGGAAGGACAAACGATAAGGGCTTGCATCAACGTATTCGATTTCGCCTTTATTGTTTCTAAAAGCCCAAAGGTTTGCAAAGGCATGACCGAGCTCATGTACCACATTATGGACATTCATGTCGTAGGCCATTTCCGGACTGCGATTCCACTCACCATTCTTTGACATGGTGGCATCGTAAAAAGGATTTTGTTCAGCGAATTCGATCCATCGAGCATTGTGAGTATAACCACCGGCTCCGGCACAAGCAGAGCATGGTCCTATCTCAAACTTGAACTTCTGTGCTGGACTAAGTCTAAATACGTCAATGAAAGCCTTTGCTGGTTCTCTTCCAAGGGTTGATCCAAACGCATTAGCTACCTGTGTAACAGCTTCAATAAAGAAAGGCTTTGCCTCATCTGGTACATTAATGAATTCAATGTAGTTCCATAGTTCACTCCACCAAGAAAACTCCGGTATTGAAGTCGGCGTCGGTGTTGGTGGTGGGGTTGCGCAAGCTGTTCCAATGATTTTCGCCAGAGGAGTTCCAGCAGCTACCGGCGTTGTACCAAGAATCTTTCCATTAGATTCGTATTCAATAATTGCCCCCCCTTCGGAAGTCGTTGTCAGCTTGATGTGAATGGGTGTGGGTGGACTTTCATTTTGGTTCGATGGTTGTGGCAGCGATCCGGGTGCCGGGGTTCCAACACATGCCGCCAGGCTCAAACTAAGCGAAACCACTAACACCAGCAATATGACGATATTATCCAGCTTGCCGCGTCGCTTCTTGCGGCTGTAGAGCATCGCCAGCAGCACCAGCGGCCCGATCAGCGCTCCGATTGGTTCCCCACCCCAGGGTACATACGGATTAGTACTGCCCGGATTGAGGCTGAGGTTGAGGAAACGTCCGGTGGAGGGGTCGAAGTATTGCCCATTGCCCACATACAGCAGTCCGGTGGCAGTGTCCATAATGCCGCCAAAATAGCCATAGGTGAAGCTCCCCGTGCCGCTAACCGCTAGCGTGTCACCCCACGGGGTGTAAGCTGGCGGCCAGCGTGATCTCGCCCTGCGGGTCCACCAGTTGGCGCTGGGTGCCCGTCCCGTCCGGCAGGCCGTAGGCCCAAACGTCGGTCAACTGGCCAATCGGACCGAGGCCATACAGGTAAGTGGTTACATTATCACTTGCATCGGCGCTCAGGACCCGCGAACCGGCCAGCGCATACTGAGTCGTTACGCTCTGGCCGTCGGCAAAGCCGGTCATCGACAGGCGCTGCCCCAGGCCGTCGTAGGCCATCTGGGCCTGCGGGGTCCAACTGCTGCCGTCATGCGCTTCGACCGCCACCAGGAAACCGGCGGCGTTGTAGCTGTATATTTAGCGCTGCCGAATCATGTCTTTTCTTTATGCCTGATCAAAGATTTCACTTATCATTTTCGGAATTGCCAAAGCCGGAACTCGCCATGTAATCACTGTCCTTTAAATGATCGTTAAATCTTACGGCCATTTATTTTTTGGTGTACGTATACTTCGATCGTTGCCGGGGACAATAAAATATTTATAAAAATCTTTTACAGAGAGAGCGGTTACTTCTTGTAAGGGTTTAAAGAAATCAGCATTTGCTCCAGATAAACTATCAGTCCCAGAAAAGTACTGAGCGACATCGTCAAAATTTTTATCCTCATCCGGATTCCACGTTGATAGTTGAACATAGTCAACATCCGGACAGCCTGTTAAGTAACCATCTTCTTCTATTACACGAGTTATGTATTCGATGGCAAAACCCTTATTTTGATATAGCAAGACAAAATCAAAGGGATATTTACTCGAATCATAAGAATATCCATTGTCCAGAGGAAAGGGCATAATCCATATTTCGGACGGTTCTCCATAAACAGCAAGGATATTTGCTAATGAAAAACTCCCCAGTATATTTTCAAAATAAGGGTGCTGATACAACAATGTTGCAATCTCATTCCCATGAATATCATCATGATGTTGATACACACTTCCTGTCATGTTCATATGATCAATTTTGCCACTCCCATCTACTAGAGCAGCACCAATACCAATTTGAACTCTAATTCGATTTTCCCAAAATACAAGTAGCGTTCCGCCACTATTTTCGTCTAAATGGCCCACAATATCTATTCCATTTATTTGATTTTTCGACGTCTGAGAGTGTTTTTGGAAATAAGTCCCAAATGCATAAACTGCTTTATCGTTTTCACCTGGTGTTAATCCCATTAAGCAAGGAAGCTTGCAGCCTCCATTATTTTTGACAAAAAGTGTAAGGACTTCCTTAGCATTATCCTGTGACAAAATAGGGAGCGATATCTCATCAGGCGTTGCAGTTATATTAATGTTAGACATACCGGTGGCAGTTGTGCTACTTAAACCCAAAGGAGTTGAAGCTTCTATAGAAGAAGTTTCGGATGGGTACACCTGCGGATTCAAAATCCAAGAACACCCAGCCAGAAGTGCACAATTCAAAATGATACAAATAAAATCCTTATGTTTCATTTGTCGCCTCCCATAATTAGGGTAGTAATTCCTGTAATTTTGTGTTCATTATTCTGTCCATTTCAACTCGACGTAACGCTCCCACTCCCGCAGGATCATTGGCAAATTCATTAAATACCCACCCTAAAAACATATCAGCAAAAACCTCCCCTCGGTCAAATGTGTTGTTGTCCATCCGACTCGGATGCTGTCTCCACATTAGACTTGCTCCAGGGATAGGATCAGGCCATCCATTTTCGGTGAGAAGTGCAGATGAATACATGTTATACGGATGATCCGGATTCGGCACATCTTTATTGTCTACGATAATATCTCGCTTCCAATTATTCGCAAACATATGTCCTAGTTCATGAACTATGTTGTTGCGATTAATATCTTGCGCCATTTGATCAGTCCGAACATCGCCCTTCCTTGCAAGCCTAGAAACAGTAACTACATCCGGGACGCCACAAGCACAAGCTCCATCTGTTATGGTTTTTCCATTATATTGAAAACTAATTACTTTATGGAATGTGAATTCAAGTGATAAGTGCAACAGTCTGCTCTAAGAATACATCAATAGGTGTTTTGAAATCAAGGCATTTTCGTGGGCGATTGTTCAAGCGCTGCATGGCGAACTCCAATTCCTCTTGGGAAAGGGTAGAAAAGTCTCTTGCTTTCGGAAAGTACTGGCGTAGTAAACCGTTCATGTTCTCATTGCTGCCTCTTTCCCAGGCTGCTTGGGGATGTGCGAAATAGAAGTCGGCCTGCAGTTTTCTGGCAATAGCAGCATGTTCAGCAAACTCTTTACCATTGTCACTGGTCAGGGTGTGCACCTGTGCCTTGAGCGGCTCCAGGCTTTGCGTGATGGCCGCACAGACCTCGGGAGCAGTCTTGCCCGCCACCTTGACCAGGCGCGCCAGCCGCGAACGTCGTTCCGTGAGGGTTACCAGGGCAGAGCGCCGACCTTTTCCCAGAAGTGTGTCGACTTCCCAGTCACCCAAGCGTTGGCGTTGGGTCACGATGCCTGGACGCTGCTCGATGCCGACCCTGCCAGGCAGCCTGCCCCGACGATCATAGCTGCCATAGCGTTTGCGACGTTTCTTTTGGCAGCGCAAGTGTTTGTACAGGTCGCCTCCACACTGTTTGTTGGTCAGGATATGCTGGTAGATCCATTCGTGGCTGATCCGCAGTTCGCCCCATCTGGCCAACCAGCCGGAGATTTGTTCCGGGCTCCAGTCCTGACGGATCAACTGTTCCACCTGTTGCCATTGCATTGGGGTGATCCGTCTTTTGGTCTTGTCTCGTCGGCTCAATGCCAGGCTGTGGGCTTGGTGAGGACGATAGCCTCGCCCTCCCCGATTGCGTCTCAACTCCCTGCTGATCGTGGATTTGTGCACCCCGATCAACCTGGCAATATGAATTTGCTTATGTCCTGCTTTCATCAGCGCATAAATCTGGTATCTTTGTACTTGGGTGAGCTGTGCGTAGGGCTTCATGAGTGCTCCTTTGACTTGCCGGTCTAAGAGACACACATCCTACCGCAGCTTGCCTCTTTCGACCATTAAAGTTGCACTTAGTACTTGAATCTACAAGACGAATTAACGGTAGCGGATCGCAATATTTATCTCATCCACCCTACTGGCAAAAACCCCGATTTTACTAAAGTGGCATGCCCATTGATAACATCGACTATAAGAGCCTCGAGCGTGTGAGTATTAGGGATAATAGTATTTATTAATAAATAGTTGCTATTTGGTGACCATATTGGCGACAAGTCATTACGTCTTGAAGAAAGGTCTTCTACTGTATCAGATATACAATAATTTGTTATTTTTTTTGTTTTTGTGTCCAGGACAGCTAATTCCAAATTTTCATTAATTTTGTTTTTGTTAGTTGTGTACCAGAATGCAACGTAGCGGCTATCTGGCGACCACGAAATAGTATAGATATATGTCGAGTCTGAAAGAGAAGACAAATTGGTGGTAAGAAGTTTTTCTCCATCGCGGCCAATAATAAAAAGTTCATATTTTCTATTGCCATCATTCCTAGCCGATACGTTTGTGTTCAATCCAATTGCAATATTTTCGCCATCCGGCGACCATTTTGGTGATACCCCCCAGGCATCATTGGTTGGAAAAGCCGCCAAATCTTTGCCTACGATAATATCGCGCAAAACAATCTTGGGGCCATTCTGATCAGACGATGGGTAAAGTGCTCGTTCCAATTGAGGGTCATAAACATTTTTATGAAAAGCATAGAATCCCCAATAATAAATTAATTCGGTATCAGCGAACATGATTTCACTTACATTCAAATAAGGCCGAATTAGTTTCTGATTATGTTTGAGCGGCGATAATAGAATCAGCGGATTGCCATTGATCGTATAATTTATCATTAGATTTTCTTCATTCAACCATTCAAAGCCGTTCCAGTTTTCCTGCCAATCAATTGAGGTAACCAAGTTTCCGCCCGAATCAATAATTTTTATTACCCGACTCGTAACTTGGTTATGTTCGAAAGTGAATGAATCATAAGCTAGGAAAGTCCCTTCTGGGGACACGGAATAAAGTCCAATATATTCATTTGGAAGGATTTTTTGCTCATCGGAGTTCAGGTCTAAAAGCAATAAATCTGTTAAGTCAATGTCTTTAATGTTGGCGAGGACTAACGTACCTTCAATGCGCGCTGGTTGAATAATTTGATCTTGAATTTTCAAGCATTTATATTGAACTTCGTTTAAATCTGAAGATATTGTCGTTGTTGCGCTAGAAGTCAATGTAGCAATGTTTGTAGGCTGTTGTATTAGTGCGGTAGGTGATATTTTTGCCACTGGCATATCAATAGGCGTGGTTTCTCTGGAACCATTTTTACAGCCCAATGTCAACAATATCAATAACAAGCTTAACAGTTTGGAGAAAGATTTAGTGGAGAACATTTTTCCTCTAATCCATTTTAATTTAGTCAACCAGTTTTAGTATGAATATTAATAATTAGGCGAAAGATGAACTGCAGGCCCAATTATTATACATATCCATATCGTCTTTCAGAAAAGCACTTTCACAGAAAGTAGTTATAAATACCTTTAATATTTAAGACCTTGCAGATTAATTAACGAACAATCAACTTGAGGATATAGTCCTGATGAATCTGTATAATTAATGGGGTTATCCCACACGTAAAGGTATTTGTTCCAGTCCATCGGTTGGTATGGGTTTGGTACAATAGTATCGGGTTGGATGAACTGGTTAAGATAAGGGGCGTTATTCCTATTGGGGTTATGGAATAAAAATACCCCAGATCTGGGGTATTTTGAAGCTGGGGGCAAAGGATTCGAACCTCTACTAGCTGATTCAGAGTCAGCCGTCCTGCCATTAGACGAGCCCCCACAGCGGGGGCTATTCTACCATGCCCCTTTTGATTAGTCTAGGGCGACCCCTAAATTATTAGTTATTAGCCTTTCTTGCCGCACGGCGGGTATTATCTTCCATGTCCATCAGGATCAGCAGGGCCTTCGAGACGGCTTGCAAGACCACAAAATAGACAATCCCGCGGAAGGGCCGTTCGATAATATACAGAACATTCTGAATGTAATCCGTAAAGCCCATGCCGCCCATAAATCCGCGCGTGATTTGCAACACGAAGACGCCCAGTGCCACGACGAGATCCAGCCCGTAAACCACCGCCACAACCCAGGCCGCGATATCGATCCAGCGCACCAGGCGCAGTACCTTCTCGGGATCAAAATAGGTTCCCAGGAAACCGGTATGTTTTTGGCTCATGGCTTACTCCTTTCCTGCCAGATCTTCCAACATCCGAATTGCGTTCTGAATTCGTGACAGCACCTTTTCCCGCCCGACAATCTCCATGCTCTCAAACAACGGCGGGCTGACACGCTGACCCGTAACCGCAACACGTAAAATTCCAAAAACCTGCCCGGCGCTCAGTACCA
>Ga0307424_1001176_pt1 | contig 13858 bp, 10 predicted proteins | sample SalMarWE160320MG_FD_202157 | JGI IMG/M metagenome (GOLD analysis project Ga0307424, IMG submission 202157) | Salt marsh sediment microbial communities from the Plum Island Ecosystem LTER, Massachusetts, United States - WE1603-20 | ecosystem: Environmental > Aquatic > Marine > Intertidal zone >... | reverse complement strand
AGGCTGTTTGGGTTCTTCACCGGCCAGCATTGCCTTGAGCCTTCCGAGCGAGCAGTCGCTGTGGAAGGAGATAAGCCATTTGGCCGATGTGGTAATGGTGATAGCCTTGTCCGGCGATCCCTCGGAGGGCAGGGAATACTGAAAAGGGGCTGCTTCCAGCTGGTTCGGTATGGGCGCAAGCGGTGTCTTCAGCTTGGAGGGCAATCCAAATGGCTTCTGTGCCACTGATGCAAAGCGTTCCTGTAACTCTGCGAACGCCTTATCCGATCCGGGCACTTCTTCCATTGTGCCGCTCCGCACGTAGGTTCCCAGCAGTTTCCTGGGGACAAACAGTGGGCGGAGGATGTTCAGGTGTCGTTTAACCCGTTTTAAAAGTTCCGCCGAGATTTTCTCAGTGGCACTGCGGAGTTTCAAGAATTCCTGATTGTCGAGACTTTTTCTTTCAATTTCTTTCGGGTCCATGCTTAATCCTGAAATTAGCTTGGTTTTCATAGAGTTGCTATCATATGGGAGAGATGTTGTCAATTATTTTAAATCAACCACAAAGACATCGGTCTGATCCTCGTCAGAAAAGGCCCCGAAGAGAATGTGTTCGGGGTGCCCTTCAACCTTCACAAAATAGGATGAAGCAGGCTCTATCTGATTCTTGACTGCCCATGCCGTGAATTCTCTGTCTCCAAGACTCATCTTGAGTCCCTGCATCGGGTAATTGAGGGTGGACTGGCTGGGCAGGCTGCCTTTGGGACCGACCGCCTGGAAGGTGATATCTCCTTCTGATATACCAAACATGGCTCCGGACCATGCACCTTCTACAGGTCCAACCTCAAACCATTGCCCGATCTGGGCATTCCCGTACACATCCAACCGATACTCTGATTGGCTCTCTGTGGGTGGACGGTGCACCGTGGCAACCAGCTTCGCACCGAGGCCCGGATCGGTCAAGGTCAGGACCTGGGCATTCCTGAGGGATGTCGGCAGGGCTTCCGGTTCCAGGCTGCCTTCCGTGAGCAGGACGAAGATGGGAAACGCGTGGCCTTTCTGTGCCTGCAGGGTCGTTGCGAGTAAGGACAGGCCATATCGCACCGAGGACTCCTGGAATTTATCAGCCGATCCGAGAATAGCCCAGAGAGACGTTTCCGCATCCAGCAGTTCCACCCTGGGCCCGATCCACGTCATTTTATCTAGGTCATCCTCCCAGAAGTGCCCATTCGCTGCAAGTCCATAGGGTTTGAGTTGCCCGATGAACTTTTTCACGACATCTTCAGCCTTGACCAACGAACTCAGCCATACCCTTTTCATGAGCGTCTCCCGTTTTATCCGAATGTAAGCTCTATTTCCCCATCCTCTATTGTGCCCCCGTAAGAACCGTCATCAAGCGGATATTGACGCTCTTCCGGGACATCAAGGAGGTCGACCAGTCTCTCGAATGCTTTTTCATTGGAGTCTCTCCAAACCCGTATTTGACCTATGATTTTAGTTGTGCTTTGGTCACAGTTGTGTATTTCTAACAGCTCCCTGACTTGTGCTGCGGTCACAATATTGAACTTATTGTCTTGTTGATCGTGGATGACAAGATGGATTCCGATGAGATTGTCCTGACCTCTTATCTTGCTCAGTATACCGATGCACGACGTGAATTGCGTGAATTGAACCGTTGGGGCAATTGCGTACTCTGCTTCTTGTATCGTGAGTGGCGCTGCTGTCTGTGTTAAGTGATACATGGCAGTCCTCCTAACATTTTGGTCACGATCGTTATCTCCTGTGGAACATGGAGGGTTCTTGGAACGCCTCCTCGCTTTGGGTTGCGGCACATACAGCAACTTTTAACATGGTTTCATATGGGTGATGGTTACCACCTCCTCTCATATTCCTGCCGCCAAACTTTGATTTATGCGGCCCAAGAGCAAGGTCAATCCATTTTGGAGCGGTACTCCAAGAGGTTGTCTCATTGGTAGATAGGTTGGACAAAACTTAACAATAATTGGACCAGTCTGTCAATCGTGAATATTGGTTTTATCCAGAGGCCAGACAGATTTCGTGCACGCACCTTGTATTCATGAGGCTCTCCACCGTCTCGCGACGAAGGTCGGTGGATTTGGGCTGATGGTTCCCGTTTGACATTTTTTGGGAAAATATAGTAAATGAATATAGCAAATAATAGTATCCTTGGGTTTCCTTGGCATCTCCGGCAGGGCTGGACAGTCACCTTTTCCCATGCACAGAGAAGGAGATATGTGATGAAATTAGCAACCTTTGGTATTTTAGCCGGCATTGTGGGCATATTGGTAGGTATTGCGGTTCTTTTCGGGGTCTACTTTTTCGTATACAAGAAGGTTGTTAAATCTCCGCAGACGAAAGGCATTGCCGCCACAGCAATGGAAACCTACGAGAAAGCCAAACAGGCCGGTAGCGATGAAAAGCGCCTGTATTCTACCGGGCAGGATGCGGTAGCGACCATCCTGGAGGTACATGATGTTGGTTTTGCGACGAAAAGGTATACCCAGCTTGCATTGGTCCTGGAAGTCATGTCTGCGGATGGGAAGACTTTTCGGGTAAAAACGAAGAAAATGATTTCTCAGACCCATGTTTTTCTCTTTCAACCGGGAGCGAAACTGAAGGTCAAGTATGACCCTGCCCACCCTGGCGAGATTGCGCTTGTTTCCTCTCCCGTTCCAGCATCTGCAGAGCAGAAAGATTCCTCTCACCGACTCGAGGAATTGAAGAAATTGAGGGAAAAAGGATTGATCAGTGGAGACGAGTATGAAAAGAAGCGGCAGGAGATCCTCAATAATCTCTAATTCCATTTTGCATTCAAGATGAAACCAAGGCAGCAAGGAGTAGACGATGGAGGCGTACATTTACAGCACGTCGAGGAGCCTGCGACGCGGCCAACGCCGGTAGCGCTTGAATGCGAATCGGAATAAGACGGGTTCCACGGCGAAGCAGGGCGGTGCGGAATTTCTACCTGATGAGAAAAGACAGGTTTGCCAGATTCTGAACAAGACCCCGTATGCTGGCTTCCAAGGTATGAAGGATATTTTTCTCCCCTGAAACAGGTATACCATTCCTTTTCACTGTAAAGGCACCAGCAACCCCCTGTCGTGTGAGATAACTGAGCAGCGCCTTCGTATCTCTCATGCCATTCATAGCCTTGAGAAGCTCTCTTGAAAGAGGATCAACCTCTATGGATTCGTGCCTTTGATTGACGATCGGCAGGTCATGATCCGCCTGATACACAGCCAGGGGACTGGCCATTGGTTTTTCACTCACTGCCGTCACAAAATCCACCTGGCAGGTGTGAAGTTCAGCCACGTTTCCTGCAAAACAATGGAGGATGTCTTCTCCCAGAGATTCTTTGCATTCGACGGGATCCATATTGAATGCAGGCAATTTTTCCTGTAAGAGTTGCTCCGCGGCCTTCAACAGTGTGTCAAGCGTCATAGCCTTTGGCCAGGCGTCCCGAAGCACGGCCAGCGCAGCCTTTGTGAGCGAAAAATCGCTTTTCGTCCACGCCCCCGTTTCGGTCCTGAACGTCTGCTTCACCCCAGGTGCAAAATCAAGGGGGTCGCTTTCCGGGGTTGCCCTTGATGCAATCAGAAGGCCCTCCAAGTTTTTGGCCAAGAGTGTGCGCTTCAACGATAGCTCACCATGACAAAGGAGTGTCTGGCGAAAAAGACGGTTGCGGAGAAAATCCATATATTGTTCAGCGGCAACGAGATTCTTGCTGATTCCCTGCAACACCTCGTCGACTTCTTTGGGGAAACCGCTTGTAAGCATTGACGAGAACTCCGCTTCCGCAAGGTACTGGAGACCATGTTGGTGAGCCCGGTCAACAAACTGATGGAAATAGACCGGAGAGTTTTTTTCCTCCAGGTGTTCATGAAAGATGTATGAGTCCTCGGAACGCTTAATAAGTTCAAGTTCGTTTTCCAACAACAGAGCGAAATGATCTTTCTCACCCGGAATGGAGTTCGCCAGAAAATCAATGAGGGCCCTTGCCTCACGGATTTTCTCCTTCACGTCTCGAAATTGATTTGTATGATAAAGCATCATATGGCGGATCATTCCGCGCATGTGCCATCCCGGGTAAGTGTTATAGCTGACGTACGCCATCCCGTTCGAGGCCAGATTCCTGTTGCAGATAGCGAGGATCCTATCCTGCACCCTGTCAGGAACCCATGAATAAATACCGTGGGCAATGATATAATCGAACCTGCCAAAGGAATCATGGACGTCCTTAACGTTCATGTGCCTGAGCCTAATGTTTTCCAGACCAAGGTCCCGAATCATTTTTCGCCCGATCTTCAGTTCCCTGATGGAGAGATCAATCCCTACGAACGTGCTCTCCGGAAAGCGATAGGCCATGGGGATCAGGTTGCCGCCGCCTGCACAGCCTAACTCGAGCACGCGACATCCGGTTATTGGGGGTGCTGTCGTTAATCCGAAAAGGCGTCCCAAGGTGGCAAGGTGGTCAGGGTGAGATTGAGGATAACTGTGACTCTTGTAAGGAACCACATCATAACTATATGTGGGTTGGTCAGGGTTCACTGATCACAATACTGCTTTCTTTAGGGTCATTCGATGATCATGGTGCCAAAAGAATGACTTTGGGCTGGCTGGGCACAAGTCTTACACCCGGGCAGTTGGTTGAATTCTGAAGTGAGACACTGGTCATGCGTGTTGCCGGCATGCCCCCTATGAGCACCGTGAAGGCACCGGTCTTGTGGCTCGATGGACCCATCACGGTGCCCGAGGCCACCCCCATGGCGACTCCCGCATTGTCACCGTTTGTCATGGGTATCGTGGTCCCCAGATTGTGGGCGGGCATACACATGATGAGCACTTTTACCTGGGAAGGTATCGCGGTCGGCCCCATGGTAATGTTGGGGTAGGGGATGGGTATCGGTGCCGGTGAAGGCGGCGCGGGTGTCAGGCACACATCCGGAAACCCCATGTCTGTCCCCATCATTTGCGTATTGGCGAACATCTGTATCCTCCTAACCCATGTGAATTCGTTCCGCGTCGATTTTCACGTCCTCTTTGGCCGTCAACATGGAATATTTTCCCCTCAAAGAGAGGAGTTTGTCTACGAGATAGTCCAATCGGCCGGCACGTAAGCGGTCGATCTCTTCAATTGTACGGTACGAGCGTTTTACCCGCTGGGTCAAACGTTCAATAAAAGAGTCGAAAGCGGTGACGGTCAGCCTGATTTTTCCCACCTGCCCCAGCCAGAAATTCCCACTGAAAATGAGATGGTGAACATGCACTTCACTCTTCAGGGAATGAATATTTAATTCGGGGGACGCAAGATCGATATCTCTTGCCGAGGCAAATCGCATTTCTTCCTGGGAGGTTATCGTCAAACGGCCCTTTTTTACCGTAAAATCTACATCTCCGTCGAAGGAAATGGTTTGTTTCTGGGCCGCTTCCCGTTCAAGAACAGCGAGGACATAAAGGCCTTCTGAAAGATCCCCTACCAAGAGGACCTTGTCGTTCTGCTGAGGGGCTATCAGACAGCTCACCGCCTGTCGAGCCTCGTACGTGCCGGAACGGGTCGCGACCGAATAGATTCCCTTGTCGATCCCGGTAATAATGCCCAGATCCTGAATAGTCATATTTTCCTGAAATTGTCTTGCCAGATTTTCCATTTATTCTCTCCCTTGAGTGTTCAGCAATTCCCATCAAAGTGCCGGTTGCCACTGTTCCGCCTCGGCCAGATCCGGGTCCGTACCAAAGGCGGCTTCTCTGTTTGCACCGGTCCAAATGGTATGTTCTTCGGTGATCTGGTGAAATTTCGCCCTGAAGAGGTTGGTGAGCGTGAAATCCGCACCGGAAAGATCCGCGTGGGAAAAATCACAATCAGCCAGGTTGGCCTTGCGGAATTTTGTCCCTCTACAAACCGCTTTCTTGCAGGCACATGCTTCCATATCAACGCCACTAAGATCAGCCGAAGTCAAGTCGGCTTCCTGGAAAACAGATTGGCGCAGGATAGCCCCCTTCAGGGTCGCACCGATCATCTTTGCTTTCACGAAAAGGGCCATAGGCGCTCGGATATTTTCAAGATTGGCCCCGGACAGGTCCGCTTCCACGAAGCCGGCCTGGGTAAGGTTGGCATTGGATAAATTTGTGCCGGCCAGATTAGAGCCCTTGAACTGGCTCATGGAAAAGTCCATGCCCTGCAAGTCCATCTGCGCAAAGCAGGAGTCGAACAACAGAACTTGATGAAATATGGTTTGACTCATGGCGATGGTTGTGAAGTCGATGCCAACCATCATGCTCTGCTCGCAATTGGCGCTGCTCAGATCGGCGTTGGCTAGAACCGATTCCAGGAAAGCAGAGCGGTTTAACTGGGCATTGGATAAATTAGCCCCGCTTAAATTCGATTGAACAAAGGAGGCGAGCGTCAAGTCGGCGCCGCGTAAGTCGGCGGACGAAAAATCAGCATCGACAAATTTTGCCACGGCGAGCTTGGCCTTCTCCAAAAGGGCCTCCTTGAATCTGCACTCGTTGAAAACGGTGAGATGCATGTTTGCGTTGGTCAGATTGGCGCCGCCGCAATCTGATTTCAGGAATATGGATTCATTGAGCCGTGTCCCCGACAGATTGGCGTTTTTGAAATCAACCCTTTCAAAGATACCGCCGGACAGATTGGCATGGGATAAATCCATGGCCGAACAATCCGCGTTTGAAATGACTTCTCCGCGCCCGATAAGATCTTCGATTTCTTCTCTTGATAACCGGGAAGGCCTTGATCCGGTTGTGAATTCTCCACGAATTTTATCGTTCAAGTCCTTTGGCTTCATTGGGAAATCCACCTGTTTATGAAGGTCTTGGCAAGGTTGGCCTCTCCGATATTCGTGTTTTTGAATCTCACTTTCATGAAGTCCACCATGCAGAGGTTGGCTCCCCGCAGGTCGGTGTTGTCCAGGCGAGCCTTTTGCAAAGACCCCCCGAACAGGTTGATGGCAACCATCCGTGCGTTGGCCAAATTGGCCTTTACGAATTGGGTGCCCTTTCCATTTGCGTGATAAAAATTGCTCTCCTTCAAATCACACTCGCTGAAATCAGAGCCGGAAATATCAGCCTGTTCAAAATTGCATTTTGAAAGGGCTGCACCTCTCAGATTGGCTTGAGTCAGTTTTGCATTTGAAAAGTCCACTTCCTGGAAGGATGATCCATTCAATACGCGCAAGTTGTTTAATTCAGCCTCTCTGAATAAAGCCTTGTCTGCCGTCACCCCCACGAGTATGGCCGAGGAGAGATTGGCCACTGAAAAGTCGCAGTTTCTGAGAGAGGTATTGAGAAAAAAGCACTCGCTCAGGTCAGCTCCCACGAGAACGGCGTCCGTCATGTCGCTTTCCATAAACCGACACTTTGTCATGGGCGCTTCCCTCATGGTTGCTCCGGCGAGCACCGCCTCGGAAAAATCCGCTCTCATGAGGTTTGCGTTGCTGAGATCAGCATGGGCAAGCTTTGCCTTGACCAGTGTCGCTTTGGCAAGATCGGCCCCTCGCAGGTCGGCACCGGAAAGATCGGCCTCTCCCAAGCCTGCTGAGCGCATTTTCGCTGACGCGAGTCTGACGCCGGAAAGGTCAGCTCGTACCAGGACACTACCGCTGAAATCTGCACCCTCGAGGTTTGCCCCGGAAAGGTTTGCCCTTTCAAGAAACGCATCGTGGAGATCGATTCCGCTGAGGTCGAGATGAGAAAGATCAACGCCCGTAAAATCCCTGCCGGCCAGACTTTCCCCTTTCCGGTGACCTGCAAGAATTTCCTCTTTCATTCGTGCCAGGTCTTCTTCCGGGGAGAGGAGCGCCGGTGGAAAATAGTGCCCATAGTTCCGGTAGGCTTCATTGAGCATTTTTTCAGCCAGGTAAACTTGCTTTTCCGTTTCAGGAGTAAGTGTGTCTGAATTTCTTAATTGCGCGATGGTTTCTTCCGCTGAAAACCGGAGACGGGGGGCGGGCTTTTTTTGGGCCTCCTCTACCAGACGGTCATAATCAAATCCCTGTTCCGCCAGAATTTTTCTGGCCCTTTCTGTGGCCTCGGCCTGCCCGTCCTCGATAAATTTTGCCAGGTTTTCCATATTATCCAGGTCCGTCTCCGGGGCATCAGAAGGGGCAGGGTCGCATTTTTCCGGATTAACGCCGGCATCCTTCAACCGGGCCTTGATTTTTTCTTTTTCTATCTCCCCTCTCTTTTTAATGTTGCCTGCCAGTAATTTTTCACCGACAAGGAGCCGGGCGTCTTCGCCATCCATCATTTCAGCAAAGCCGGACTTCTCACCGGGTGGTATCAGATCTTTTTCATTCAGCCCGAATAAGTATCCCTTTTCTTTGTCCAGTCTTTTTGCAAGGGCCTCTTGATAGTGGTCCGGGGTTTTTTTGTCATCTGACAGTCGTTCATAGGCAACGAGCAGGTGGGTAATATCTTCGGCATCGTCGGTTGCCGTTTCAATGGTCCCGCGGCAGGTAACTATTCCTCTTTCGGCATGGGGAAAAAGCCATATGGTATCAGGGTGCAGGTCGATTTCCTTGAAGACCGGATCGCCTTCCATGCCGTGGTTGACGAAACAGCGCGAGCGGATTCCGGGGAGGTGTCCCGTAAGGAGCTGTTTTTCCGGATGCATCCCCTCGATTTCGAAAGGCTCGTCTCCGGTGAAAAACCCGTCTATCTGCTGATCAGCAGGTACCGTATTGTAATAGCTCCAGTCCAGGTCTTCGGCAAGGCCCGGGAAACGCTCGTTGAGCCATTTTTCATCGAAAGTTCCCGCTTTTGGAAGGCGTTGGGGCCAGGTCATATCCAGGGGAGCGAACCCCACGGGATCGGGCGTGTCTTTGGGAGAGGTGACCAGTCGTTGAGGATCTTCAACATTCGGCAGGGGCAGGAGGGTTTCGCCGTTTTGGGTGGGAACGGGTTCCGTTCCCTTGCCCAGGGGGTTGGGAGGAAATTCGGTACCGCCAAAGGCGTTTTCATAGGAGATATCCATAATCGTGATAGGCTCCGGATCAGTTATTTTGAAGAGCCCGCCCGGACCCCGTCTCCAGTAGCGATTCCCAAACACATAGAGGGTCTTGTCAATTCCGGCCAGTTTGATACGTACCTTCCCGCCCGGGACGGGTTTGCTGTTCGGCGAGAAGAACTTGCCGGACAGGACAACCTCGCCCCTGGGCTTGGGCATTCCAAAATCAAGAATGGTTTCTTTCCCCAGTTCACTGGCGGCAAATTTCCACATGTCGATCTCGGAGAGCAATTGACCGGCAGGGGCAAACGGGAAAAAACTGAAAACGGTCACGACAAAATAAGACCTGTTGTCATTTTCATAGGTCTTGTAAAGAACCCCTTGCTTTAGCGGTTTGATGACTTTCATTTGCTGTTTTTCCGTAACCTTTTCACTTTTTGACAGGGTTGCCCGTGGCGCCAGCAAAGACGGCAGCCTCCAGGTCGGCGTTGGAAAAATCGGCTCCTTCCAGGACGGCCCGTACGAACATGGCGTCACCGGCCTTGGCCTGGGACAGGTTCGCCCCGCTGAGGTCGCATTCCAGGAACCGAACTTTTGTGGCGCTCACTTTCTCCATGTTCGCATTCCTGAAAAGTGCCTGCGCACAATCCGCTTCATCCAGGACGGATTCAGTCAGAACAGCCCCGGTGAGATCCGCCTGGACGAGGACGGCCCGGGTAAGGTCCGCTTTCTTGAGGTCTGCATCGGCCAGGTTGGCCCGGCCCAGGCAGGCCTCTGAAAGCTTCGCGGCGGGGAGAAATGCCTTTGCGAAATTGGTTCTCACCAGCACACATCTTGTAAAATCTGCCCCCCGCAGATCGGCCCCGGAAAAATTGGCCCCTTCCAGGAATGCCTCTTTGAAGTCAATGCCCCGCAAGTCCGTATTGGACAAGTCGATGCCCGAAAAATCCTTTCCTGAAAAGCTCTCCCCCTTCTCATAATCAGCCAGCACTGTTTCCTTCATTTGTGCTTTCTCTTCTTCAGTAGGCATGACAATGGGGGGAAAGGCATAGCCGTATTTACGGTAGGCATCATTATAGTTCTGCTCCGCTCTGCGAATTGCCTCCTCGATCTCCGGATTGTTCATCCCAGCAGCCCGTATTTTCTTAATAGTTTCTTCGGCTGAAAATTTGGGTATTCCCACCGTCTTGTCGACTGCTCCGGAAGCCGCTATGACGTTTTCCTTATCCATTACTGCGAACCCTCCTCAACAAATGATCATGCTTGGTCTTCCTTGATGATGCGCTGTGACAACGATTTTACAGGGGTTACATAATATTCCATAATGTTGAAATAGATTGTTTTACACCGGCGGTGTCCAGCTCGAATGTCTTGTTCTTAATTTCTCCACTGGCTTCATTCCATACTCTGGGTCCTGCGTTCAGTTCTATGCTGGCTGAGGCATTGATCGACATTTTTGCGCCAAGAGTCAGTTCAAAAAAACCGCCTATTTTTATATCCGATTTAAGACCTATGAAAATTTCACTCGCAGCGGCGAGGGAAATGGATGATTTTGCCCCGACGAAGACCTCACTTTTTCCCCCGACATAGACTTCGCTTGCCAGAGCGATCGTAATCTGGCTCTTGGTACCGACCCAGACACTGGTGTTCCCCGCGATACCGGTGATATCCACCGATCCCACGAAAAGCGCTCTCTCACCGGCGACCTTGGTCTGTTCACTTTGCCCTATGGCGGTGAGTTTGAGCCCGGCGAGATTGAGGATTTCCTCATTTCCTACGGTCGTCGATTTGGCCTCCGAAAGTTTCTTGCTCTCTGTCTTTCCAAAAGTTGTTGACTGCTTGTCACCCTGGGTTTTTGTTTTCACATTGCCCTTGAACTGCTCATCGGTATCACCACCCACTTCAAGCGATCGTTTTTGCTCAATCTTGGTTTTTTGGTTTGCTTTCGTGGAAATCTCAATACCGGAAGGCCCCCCTGAGTCTGCGGCACCGATCCGGACGAAGGTTTTATCGGTGGGGGACTGAAGTTTCATCAATTGGCTCCCGGATTTGTCTTCCGTATGAATCTGGTTCCCCCCTCCTGTTTTGATCATACACAGCGTGTTGTTTGCTGAGTTCACAGGACTGGCTGTATCAGGGTTCGGCACGGATCCGGCAATGACCGGACGGTCCGGGTCACCGTTTACAAAGGTCAAGAGGACCTCCGTGTTTCCATGCAGCGGAAAGTGCATTCCGTAGTCCGCCCCGGCGTAAGGCTGAGCCATGCGGACCCATCTGGAGGCCTTGCCGGCGCCTCTGTCACTCTGGTCAAAAAACAACCTGACCTTGTAGCGTCCTTCGTCGTCAATTTCGGCGTATTGACCGTCCGCGGCATCCACCTTTGCGTTCATGGTTCCGAAAAATCGGGGCCTGGGTGTTGTACGTTCCGGGCGGTACTGGAGATCAGCGGGTATGCATGCAAATCGATTGACATAGGTGAGTTCCGTATCCCCCTCCACGACCCCTTGGGCCTGGCCAAGAAGCGCGCCGGCCTGGTTTCCCTCGTGTTCCACTTCCGTTATGAGAAACCGCTGATTGTAGGTGTCCCGATAATGCCCGGCCAGTTCAAAGACAAAGCCCGGACAGAGATTGGGGACGGTGCTTTCGCCGCTGAAGACACTCTTCCTGCAGAGAATTTCTTCAGCCCGGATTGCGGCGAGGCCGTTTCCCTCCTCAGGTTTCTTGAAGTGCTCCCCGTAAATGTAGACGTCACCGCGTCCCTGCGGGTCAACTTCCGCCTCACCCCGGAGTTCCAGGTTAGGCCTTCGATAATTGTAATCCCTCAGGATTACGCTCCTGGGGAGCATTTTCTGGCGGCAGATCAGCTCCCGCACGATTTCCTCTTCCCGAGCCCTCAAGCTTGAGGGCGGATGGTATTCAATGGTGCTCGTATCGGGGATATTTTCATGACTGGAAGGGTTGTCCGTTATGATCAGCTTCTCGAACTCTTCTGTTTGCTCGAAATAGTGGTAGATGCCCTCGCGTTCCATCCAGCGGCAGATAAAACCAAAATCTGTTTCACCATACTGGCATATATACTCCCAACGGGGGTAGGTCGACGTCAGTCGCAATTCGTAGTCATTGGTAGTCAGACTGGTCTGCCGCAATATCTCCTCAATAATATCGGGCACGGTCTTGTCGAGAAAAAGCTGGTTTTCACGATAAAGGTCTGCATGCCACAGCCGCGGAACCAGGACGGTCTTGTAAAAAACCCGCTCATCATCCTCATGAAGTTGCTCAAATTGAGATGGTATGCCGTGAATGACCCGGGGGTCACCTTCATCTCTGAGGAGGGTCAGGGTGGCCGGGTTTCGAAGAACAGCACCGAGGTCAATTTCGGGATTTTCTGAGACGAGTGTGATTTCAATCTCATAGAGCTTGGATATGCCTTCAGTGCCCCTGAATTTTACAACCTCAAAGGTGTCATGATCCAAGCCCTGAGAAACAAAGGTGAACCTTGATCTATCTCGATCTGTCATGTTATCCTCCTTGAAAACTGATCTCAAAACCGCCGTCTTCGGCCACATCCAGTTTTATCTCCGGAGGAAGCGCTTCTTCGCTCATCCTGGCGAGGATATCCCGGGACAGCTGCGGGAGGATGGTCCCGTTCATGATGTGGTCGATGTTGCGTGCACCGGTCTCCACCTCGGTACATCGGGCCGCGATCTGCTCCACGACGGCAGGTGAATAACTGAGTCTGGTCTTGTGGGTTTCTTCCATCCTCCTTGCCAGCTTGTTCAGCTTCAGCGCCACGATATCCTTCAGGATATCGGACGGAAGCGTGTAAAAGGGGACAATGGTCATCCGGGCGAGCAGCGCGGGTTTGAAATGGTTGCTGAGAATGGGCCGGATGGCGGACGAGACCGTTTCTATGGGGGGGCGTTCCTCTCCGGAGCAGAGCTCGGTGATGACATCTGAGGCCAGGTTGCTGGTGAGAAAGAGGACCGTGTTTTTGAAATCGATGACGCGTCCTTCCCCGTCAGATAGGGATCCCTTGTCAAAGACCTGATAGAATAGATTGAGGACCTCCAGATGGGCCTTTTCCGCCTCGTCAAGGAGGACGAGTGAGTAGGGCCGCTGGCGGACCCCTTCGGTGAGGACGCCCCCTTCCCCGTATCCCACGTAACCGGGCGGGGAACCGATGAGCCGGCTCACCGTATGCCGCTCCTGGAATTCACTCATGTTAATGGTCACCATGAAACGTTCCCCCCCGAAAAGAAGGTCGGCAAGTGCCAGAGCCGTCTCTGTTTTGCCCACGCCACTGGGACCAACCAGCAGGAATACCCCCATGGGCTGGGCAGGATCCTTGAGTCCGGCCTTTGACGCCTTGATGACCTGGGTGATGCTCTCCAGCGCCTCGTCCTGGCCCTTGATCCTCTCCTGGAGATTGGTTTTCAGGTTGACCACGTTCCGGGCCTCTTCCCGCATGACTTTCCCCAGCGGGATACCGGTCCAGTCCGATACCACCTTTGAGACCATGTCGGGGTCCACCTCTATGCGCACGAGCGGTGCGTCCCCCTGGACAGCTTCCAGCTCTTCGGCGAGTTCCTCCATCTGTCCCCGCAGTTCCGCCTCGTCTTCCCGGGCCGGTTCTTTACCTTCTCCCCCCTGGAGGGCATGACGCAGCTCAATGATCTTGTGGACAAGCTCCTTTTCCTTGAGCCAGCGTTCTTTCAGTACACCCAGCTCTTCCTCGATGGAGCCCAGAAGGATGTCAATTTCTTTAAGACGTTCGTCCTCCACCTTCAGCCCGTGTGCCTTGTCCCGCTGGAGCGCGGTTTTTTCCCGTTCCAGGGCCTGAAGTGACCGCTCCTTGTCTTCAACGATATCCGGTTTCGCGGTCAGAAGAATCTTGAC
>Ga0307424_1001175_pt1 | contig 13859 bp, 11 predicted proteins | sample SalMarWE160320MG_FD_202157 | JGI IMG/M metagenome (GOLD analysis project Ga0307424, IMG submission 202157) | Salt marsh sediment microbial communities from the Plum Island Ecosystem LTER, Massachusetts, United States - WE1603-20 | ecosystem: Environmental > Aquatic > Marine > Intertidal zone >... | reverse complement strand
AAACATCAGCAGCGCAGGTTCTTTGAGGCTATAGAAAGGCTGGAGAAACGTGGCATAATTAAAATAGTTTCCAACCCTTTTTCTTCAACTGATGAATATGATACATTAAAGGGACAAGGAGGATTATGATTGGAGCTTCCTGAAAAACCAAAAACTGCACGAACCGCAACAGTGCTTGCAGTGATTGTTGTAATATGCAGCCTAGTTTCGGGCGGATTGTTTGGCTATTTGATTTGTTATTCCACTACCACAAAAGATGTTGATGCCCTGCAAAATCAGGTCACCGCACTCCAAGAGCAACTCGCCCAAATTCAATCAACAGAAAATCTGAATCCCCAAAACGTCACAGTGTTTTCATCAGACAATGTTTCGGTTTCCCAGCTGTACGCGCAGGTCGCAGACTCGGTTGTCGTAATCCGCGGGATGATAGCGCAATACGACATTTTTGGGCGCGCATACTATTCGCAGATTCAGGGGTCCGGTTTCGTCTATAACTTCACGGGAGATGTTGTGGTTGTTACAAACTATCATGTGGTCGGCGACACAATCAACATCACAGTAACCTTCTCAAACGGCGACGCCTACCCAGCATCGGTTCTCGGCTTAGACCCATACGCGGAATTGGCGGTGCTTTCTGTAGACGCGCCAGAGGACGAGTATGTGCCTCTTGAAATTGCCAGTTCATCGAGCCTGCAGGTTGGTGACCCAGTTATGGTCGTCGGCACTCCCTACGGATTAGCGGGGTCAATGAGCACAGGCTTTGTCAGCGCCTTGGGCAGAACCTTAACTGTGGAAACAACAGGCGGCTACGTCATACCAAACGTCATCCAAACTACAGCGCCCCTTAATCCAGGCAACTCTGGGGGTCCAGTTCTGAACTATCAGGGACAGGTCGTGGGCATAGCCACAGCTATAGTACAAAATTCGCAGGGACTGGGGTTCGCGATACCCTCTAACACAATACTGAGAGAAATCGGGGACCTAATCAACAAGGGCTCCTATGAGGATCACCCGTGGCTGGGCGCCTCAGGAACAGACATGAACTACGAAATCGCCGAAAAAATAGGCACCAACGTCACTTATGGCTGGCTGATTGCAACCATTACAAGCGGAGGACCAGCAGACAAAGCAGGCTTGCAGGGCGGAACAGAACAGGTTCAAATCGGAAACGAGAACGTGGTTATCGGCGGAGACATAATCATTGCCGTTAACGGAACACGGATAACCAGCATAGAAGACCTGTCCGCTTACCTGGAAGAGTACACCTTGCCAGGACAAACCGTCAACCTGACAATAGTAAGAAACAACGAAACAAACAGCCTCTCACTTGAACTAGACAACCGCCCCACAACCACAACATAACCGCTACAACCAAGAAAAAACCCATTTTCCCTTTTTCACAAAACACAACTGCCGCTTTCAGTCGCCGAGGGTGTTCAGTAGGGCTAGAGTAGAATAGAGTGCCTCTTCGGTTCTGACTGTTTCAGTTCCCTGATCTGGAATAGTGTTTACCGTGAAGTCGGCAACCCTGTCCAAAGTAAGGTTTTCTTGCGCCACAATCTCTTGGAGCCCCTGAGTTGGTGCACCAAAAGCCACCAGAATTTTGCCAGATTTTTTCCAGCGTTCCGCCAGTTCATAATCGACCTGTGCTAGGGGAGTTCCCATCTTGGATGTGGCAATAACCAGATCATAGTGATGCGTTTTGGTTAGTTGCCCGAAAGAATCTTTTGAAGCCTTCACAGTGTATCCCCAATAAGATTTAATCTCCGCCAGCTTCGCCAAGGCAACTTCGGGGTGCTTGCCCGTTTTTGTTACTTTAACTGTAACTCTTCTGTTCACGGGCAGTTTCGTGTCAAGAATCGGCAACGGTCGTTCCACGCCTACGTCCACAAGCGACCCCGCCTCATTAACGGAGACCACGGCGCCTTCCCTGTATTCTCCCATCTTCAGGTTTCGTGCTCTTCGTTCTAGAGGATGATGGGGCGTGCGTAGAGGCGGAAGAATACCCGCGTATTGTAGCTCAGGCTTGATTTTGAACAGCCGCTTCCGCAGATACTGGGGCGTCTCAACGTACGATAGAAGAGTGACTATCAGGTTCATGTCCCGTTTCTGGCTTTCGCCCACATTGTCGGGAAACACAACAATTTCGTTCACGCGAAAGATGGCAGCTGCTCTGGCAACCAAACCGATCTCCAAGGTTTTCTCGCGCAGATGAGGAATGTCCGAGACTATGGAAACGGGTATGGCTATGGAAAGCTTGCGGTCGCGTCTTTTCGTCATTTTGTTTACACCCACGAGTTTGACAGAAACCGCAGGATGTATATCCGTCGAGGGGGACTTCCCAGTTCCTGTTCAACAGTAAATCTGCCTGTGTCAAGCATTGCCTCTAACACGTCTTGAGACCTTAAGTCCGAATCATAATACGTTATGTTGCCGTGCTCAAACAACAACAAGTATTTCGTATTCCTGATTTCGGAATCCTCAATCAGCCAAGTATAATTGAATGAGGGCTTGTAAGCATCAACTGCCAATTCAGGATACTGCATCGGCTGCTCCTGATTTGGGTCAGCCACCAGCAAATAAAACTCCACCATGTCTGCACTGAAGTAGTTTCCGCCGCAGAGAACCACAATTTTTTCGTCTGGCGTCACATGCTTAGCCACATACTGACATGCCTCGTCAATTGGGATATTAACGTGGTCAAACTCTACCCACACGTAGGCTTCCCATGCACTGTAAGCAACCGAAACGCTCACCGCCAACACCAAGGCAGCGGCGGCAACTTTGGTGAGGTTCTTGTCGCGGAAGCTGATGTGCGGCGCCTTCAGCCGTTCCTTTGCTTTATCCCAGAGGAACAGAATCATCTCTGAAGCGGAGACAGCTAAGAGCGGAAAAATCAGGGTTATGTAACGCCAATCCTTGCTGGTAATAACCGTGAAGACGGCATAGACGGTGGCGAAGGTTATCAACGAAAATTTGTCGCCTTCATGTCTTCGCCACATCCAGAGCCCTAACCCAGCCAACGCGAAAAGATAGACAGGAAGAAAGATGGGGTGCCTATGCGGATAGGGCTGAGTCATCTCGATGAAGTAAAAGATAGGCGTGGGAAACCGTGTACTATACGCAAGTCTCTCTTCGTTGCCCATACCCGCTACATAAATCCATTTTCCGAGCATATCTGAGGCATACTGCTGATACGTAAGAAAAACCCATGGCGAAATAACAGCCCCCACAACTATCAGAATCAACAAAAATTTGCTAAGCTTGACGGCAAGACGCTGCTTGACGAAGTAGAGTAGGCTGATCAGGATGATTATGCCGCCGATCACCATCTGATACTTAACAAGAAATCCTAAGCCAAGTGTTATTCCGGTCAGAATCAGCAGTTTGTCGTCTTTTTTGCGCATCCACCAGAAAAACAGGAACAGCGAAATAGAGAAGAAAAACATCAGCATGGTCTCGATTAGCGCCATTCTACATAATGTGACGAAGCCGGGCATTGAAGCCAGCAGAATGCTTGAAATCAAGGCGTTTCTTGGTCCATACAGTTTGTTGGCGTACTCGAAAACAACCCAGATAGAAAGGAGACCGAACGTGACTGCCACCAGTCTAGCTGAAAGCAGGCTTATCCCCATTACCTTAAAGAACAGAGCCGTCGTAACATCGAATAATGGTGGATAAAAGGCGTTTTCTCGAAGAAACTCGTCAAACTGTCCCCGGCTCAGTAACAGTCCGCCATACAGGTGCGGCGTTTCGTCCCAGCGAACTGGGGCATAATCCAGATACAGTAACATGAGAACGGCGTATACTGCAAGAAAAATGAGAAATGCTAAACGCCACCTATCGAACCGTGAAACAATCTTGGATAGAACAGAAGCCAAACATTAACCCGTCCATGGACTGTTCTGTCTAAATCTGCCAAGCAATATTAAATTTTTGTATATCCTGTACAAAAGGATGACGGAAACAGCCTCCTGTGTAGTCCTTCAAATTTGATTGAACCAATCAGAAGACGCTGAATCCCTGCTCATTTTGAGAGGATTCTCTTCAATTCGATGATTCCCCGCACATTTTGTATGGCAACATCTGTAACCATTTTCAGGGAGCCTTTACCTGCCTTCTTTTCAGTCCACTCAACCGGAAATTCAACAATTTTGTAGTTGTTATTCATGCTTCGGATGATGATTTCGGTGTCCCAAAACCACCCTGTGCTACTACAGTCATTCAGAACATCTTTGATTAGCCGATTCGAAAACGCCTTAAAGCCGATTTGATGATCAAGCACCTTATCTTTGAACAACAGTCTGATGAGCATGTTGTAAACTCGAGAGGGAAGATCACGAGAAACAGCCCGGTCAGCTTCCGCGCCCTTCATGTATCTTGAGCCCAGCGCCAAATCGTTTCCTTCTCGCACCAAATTGATCAGCTTGGGAAAAAACTTCATATCCGTTGCAAGGTCACAGTCAATAAAAGCGTAGATGTCACCCTCTACTGCGTTGAATGCCTTCTTCAACGCCAAACCTTTTCCCAGTTTGTGGGGCGAATGCAGATGCGTAACCTGTGGGTGTGTACGTTCCAGTTCTTGTGCGATTACATCGGTTCCGTCTGTGCTTCCGTCCTCAGCTATTAAGATGCGGAAGTCCTCTCCCAATTGAGGGGTTTCTTTCAGAAGCGTTTCTATACAGTTTCTCAGGTTTTTGGATTCGTTGCAGGCTGGAACCGTTATTATAATCAACGGCTATCTACCTGCTTGTGTTGCAATAAGCGCGACTCCCAACAAAATGAAGAAGACTCCTGCCCAGCTGGTTAATCCCACTGGCTCCTTGAGGAATACTTTGGAGAATATCATTGTCCAGATGTAGGAAGTGGCAATTATGGGATAGAGTATGGACAGGCTCCCCTTGCTTAGGGCGTAAACGTAAAGGACAGTAGACAAAGCATACACTGTGACAGCAATTATCAGGTCGTAATTTGTGAGCAGCATCTTGATGTCCCACTGGAGGTTGTTTGCTCCCTGCTTAAATTTCAGCTGCCCAATGCTTCCTATAAACGCAGCCACTGCTGTCAACAGGACAATTTTCCAATCCACAGTCTTCACTCTACACATCCACCTTTCCGCAAGTTAACAGATAAAAGCCTTATGTTCTGATGGGGCGCATCAAGATTCAGTTTCACGTTTTTGTTTGTTCCACTTTTTTCTCAGCACCAAAAATGTTACAGCAAAAAGTGTTGCCGACCCAAGTGCCACGTACAGTATGGTGTTTGAGGCGTGAACGTTTGATGCTGTTTTTGTGGTTTGCTCAAAGTCTGGGCACTCCACTTCAACACGGAAATTCTGAAACGGAATCCAATCGTTGAGTTCACATGTGTATACTCCCTGTTCAATTTCGGTGCACTCTTTTCCGTTCACCGCAACAGTGGCGTTGACCACAGGATTCTTAGCATAATCGTAGGCGACACGAACTATTGTGTCAGTTACCCCAAAGCCGTTCGTCTCAAACTCGGTCTCAGTTATCTCAATTTTGTCCCAGCTTATTTCTATGCTTCCATCTTGATTGTTGATACTAGTGAGCCCAAAACGTTTATCGTCAGCTGCCGTAGCCTCATACACTTGTGGACCAAGCACGTTTGATGTTGCAGTGTACTCCCATCTTGAATCTCGGCTAGACCACGTCATAGGCTTGCCATTAAGGAAAATTGTTCCCCCTGTATCGTTAAAGACTGCAGAATCATATTCATACTCAGCCGTCAGCCACAGAGTCTTTGCTGAACCAGCCTGAACAATGCCATCGACTACAATTTGATCCGTAACATTGACTCTGTCCCAAATGATGAGGGGGTCAATCACGGATTTCGCGTAATCAGTTATGTCGTCGTATTCTATGCCCGTAACGTTCCAGACAACTCTGCCAACAGCGTCGTAGCTGACGTCGAAAGCAGCCCACCCTGTTTGGTTTGTCAAATGCTCTGTGCCATTAACTTCAACGGTTGCGCCTTTCACATCAGAACGGTTGCACATCCACTCCAAATGAAAGCCAACGGTCTGGACACTGCCGACATCAACCCGATCATCACTAATGAACAGGCGATCTACTTCGATCTGTTTGAAGCCGAATGCAAGTTCAGTAGGTTTGGTTGTAAGTGAGACGTTAGCGGAGAGAATGCCCGTTGAGGAGTTATAGCTCCACGTTGAGACCTCTCTTCCATCAATCCTGAGGTAGTAGGGTTTTGCTCCTCCAGTCTGCACCTCTATTGACGCTCTTTCGCCAGCGGAGCCGTTTGCAGAAACATTTAGAATTCCGCGGGTTGAATTCCATGAAACGTCAGTTAACGGAACGGTTGATGACGCCACATAAACGTCAGTTGTGTTGTCCCAGCTCACAGTGATGTTCGAGCCGGAAACCAGCGTCAAAACTTTGTTACCTGGGTTATAATCATGTGTTAAGTTGAAGGGTGTTCCAAGGATGTAGCTGGGGCGCTTAAGATCTGTGCAATAAATCTTGGTTATGTTTGTTGCCTGCTCAACCCCATTGAGGAAAACCGTCAAGTGCCGGTCATCAAAGACTGGAGGCGCAAGTAGAATGGCGTCTGAAGATAACACCTGAGGCTCTCCATCATTTTCGAGTAACAGGAAGAGTTTAGCTTCGTTTGGTTGCAATGCTACGTCAAGCGGAACTGTGATTGTTTCAGTGATCCAGTAGAAATCGTTGTGGATGTACTCAAAGAGTATGTAATTTTTGTTAATGTTCAGGTTGGTGTCCAATGCCCTGATGTAATAGGTGAAGTCTTGAGGTGCTGTGGAGTTGTCATGCAGGAGATAGACGGTTCGGTCAGCCTGTCCTTGATTCAGCCAGTACTCGCTTTCGGGATAGGGCACATACACCATAGGTTTCACGTAATATGTGCAGAGGAACTGTATGAACTCTGTTAGAGCATCGGTTAAAACGCCATTTGGCAACGAATTAGGGTTACGCGTATTGACAACGTAAGTGTAGCCTAAACCCTTCTTGTTTTCAAAGATGAAGGCGTTATGTTCGGTTTGAATCCCGTCAACCCAAGCTATTATGCTCGTGTTTTCGCTATGGGACAGCTCATACTTGAATTTAGTGAACCAATCAACATCTTCATCGGGACCATAGTAGCTGTAGGTCATTCCCTTCCATGGATACCAGAAAGTGTCCTGCGTGAAGGTGATGTTGTGCAGGTACATGTCAGCCGTTATTTCCAGTTGGCTGGCTTCAGGAGGGCACACGTGAACACCGAAGAGCGAGGCAAAACTTTCAGTCCACGCATAAGGGTCTTCAAGGTCATCCACAGTGGCGTTGCCGTGAGTAAAGGTTAGTAACGAGAAGAAAACTCCGCCATCCTCAACATAATCTTCAATGTTGCCTGCTATGGTGTCGTTCATCAGGCTCCAGCCCAAGGCGATAATGACTTTATACTGCTTTAGCACAGACGGCGGAGCGTAGATGGAGATGATGTCCACCATCCCAAAAGGCAAACCCGTGAACTCTTTTCCTGTTAGGGCGCCGCCAATCTGCCAGTTGTTGCCGACTCCGGGAAAGAAGAGATTAAAGAGGGCGTAATCGAAGTCTCCTTGCCTCTCTGTCTGGTCCCAAAAGCCCCAATCTGGTCCTCGGCTGCTCCATCCGCTCTGACCAATCATCACGGCAATAGATGAACGGTAATCTGGCTGCTCATACCCTATGCTTGCCTCATTTTGCAGGAAGGCATAGAACCTTTGAATTACTTTTCCATACTCGCTTAGCGTGCCATCAGAATTCAGAATTATGAATTTATTGGGCCAATCAGGGCGATCAAGGGTTCCAAAGAAGTTGCCTTGCTCAAAGAAGAAGTATTTTGCGCCATAAAACCATCCCTCGTAAAGAGCCCGCTCGACGTCGTTTGCTGTGAAAGCTGGAGGTTGTACCCATTCTCTCCAAGTGTCTACATACATTCCCCAAGCGGGTATGTCATAAGTTTTTGCCATTCCTCGGGCTAAGCCAATCATCATTTCTGTGTTTGGGGCATTGAAAACTTTGCTTAGGAAAACGTCGCAGTTAGACGTGTTCGCCGCTGCGTAGCCGAGAACGTTTTCCTGAAGGAATATTCTGGCGCCCTTAGCCTTGAATTCTGCTAGCTTCATTTTAGAGTTTAGGGTTTCGATGAATGCTTGTTCTGCATCTAGCCGCGTGTGGATGGTTCCGGTTGAGTTGTCCAGCCACAGATTCATGTCAGACTGTTTTCCCGTGATTTCTGTAACCATGACGCCTAGGAGGTGGGGATACTTTGTTTGCCATTTGGCAAACTGGTCAGGAGTGATTCTTATTTCATGGTCTGAAAAGTTGAAGGGCTCAAACATGGTGTAGAGTCCCAGATTGTCTGCCACGCTGATTGCCTCCTCAACTAACGTTAGGTTCCATCCCTGATCCATGGGGTGAAGGACAACCAAGTTGCCGAGCTGAAGCTCTTTCACTGTTCTTATGCTGTCCAAGATTTCCTGTTGCTTGCTTTCGAGGATTTGGATGCCCATGAAGTAGTCGGGGTCAGTGTCAAATGTTTCAGGTTGCATAACCTTAGAGGAGGCGGATGTGAAGGAAACGGTGAGAAGAAGTGCTGTTACAAAAAGGAAAACCAGTTTATGTTTTCTGCCCGTTTGTTTCAAGTTTAGTTCACCGCCCCTTTCTGGTCAGTTAATGGCTACCACTCATTAACACATAAAGTCTAATGGATAATATTATGTGCGCACTCACTTCTATTCTTTTGCCTACCTCGGGAACTCAGATAATATCTTTCGTTGCTTTCCATAAATTCTTTACTTAACCTGTCTGGATGCGAAAACAAAAATTGTTTAGTTCTTAGCTGCCAGTTCCCAACAGAAGGTCAACAAGCTCTTTCTGGTCTACCTCTGCTCTTGTTCGCCAATCCAAGTAAAGCATGTTGTTTTCGTCCTCAGCCAAGTATCCAGCCCTGATGTAACGGTTCAGGTTCATGTCAACCCTCCATCCCGGCAGCTTGGTGCGAAGCAGCTCATCCACTTCTTCGCGGGGAGCCTTCCCATCCTTAGAGATTATGTATGAGATAGCTGTAGCCAAACCGGCAATGTCATCGATTCTCCAGCCCATCATCTTAGCGTCCTTAGACGGAAAACCGCCCCGGAGAGTGATGAAGAATCGAGCCTTGTTCAGTTCTTCAAGCGTCGGATTCTCTTTGGGTTCTTCGCCCTCAAAAACTGTTTTCACCTGCATGTCCAGCTTCTCCAAGTGGTCATCCAGCACCTTGAGGACCTTTGGGTAATCGGAGCCCAACGCGTTCTTTAGTTCCCATCCCTTCACGCCCGGCTTCATGTGCCGCTTGTAGAACAGCAGCTGCGCCGCCTTCTTGATTTTCCGTGCATAGTAAGCTTTTCGCGTCATACTTGTTTCATCTCCTTCCATCGAATCCATTCTTCATGGCTTACTGAGATTGGAACAGAAACCATCCTCTTGTCAGGCAGCCCTGACCTCGGCTCTTTGAAGGGTATGATGAAAATTTCCTCTTCTAGGGGATGCAGCTCCAACGTTGCGTAACCGTAGGTTACAAGAAAACTTGTCATATAAGCTCTATCCAACGTGTCCGAGTAGGTGTCGGCGCCAACAAAATCCCAGTACAGAATCTTTTCATTTTCGCCCACTTTCTGCTTCAGTTCTGCCCAGAAGGTTTCCAGTTCCTCAAAAAAGGTTTTTTCCGCCAAGATTCTTAGTCTGACCAGCTCTTCCCGTGTTGTGGCTCCAGCCTCCACCTTCATGGGATCAAACTTTTGCCATCTCTCATCTATTGGAACGAGGTCGTTCCAGTATTTGATGGCTTCAGCTAGGCTGGGGATGGAAAGCTGCTCCATCTCGATGATTGGGTTCCAGACTTTCGTGAAAAGCGTGGCAAGCTCTTCTTTGTTTAGGCTCTGAATCTTTTCTTCAAGAAGGAAGGGGTCTCTGTAGAGGGAGGTTGACCTGCGTTTCACCCAGTCTCCCTGATTCTGTATCACCGACGCAAGATACTGAACAGCTTCCGCGTCCAGCGCCAGTTCCTCCGGCGATTCCCACTCATGAAAACATTTCTGAAGCGTCGCTATGATGTCGTCCACGTCCACGGCGAAGGGGTCCACTCCCCTGTCTTCAACTGATTTGCACAGTTCTATGACGCGTTGAAGGCGTTCACTGCTATGTTTCTTCTCGTGTGTGGACAACTATGTTACCTCTTTTATGAGTGAAGCCCCTTCCACGTTCTGGACAGTTATCAGGTGAACATCCTTTCCGGTGAAGGTTAGCTGGCTGGGCGTGATAGCCAAGTATTGAGAATCTGAGTCAGCGATTGAGGAGACGATAAGGTTTGCGATTATTTCCCTGTTTTTTGGGTCCATGTGGACGTCATACTCGTCAACTGCCCGGAAGGGCGAATGAACATGCTGCTGCAACGCAAGAAGGAAGGTGACGGTGGCTGTGCTTCTTTCTCCTCCACTTTGAGTGTAAGCGTTGAGGGGAACAGGGTTTCCGCCCTTGAAGCCCACAAAAATTTCTAGACCCGCACCTTCAATGTCCATCTCGTTTGTCAGCTTAACTTCTCCAACAGCGTAGGCTTCGGCGAGAATCTTCCGGTATTTGGCATTAACTTGGCTCAGAAGATTGTGGATAACAGTTCGCCAGGCGTCCATTCTTGCGTTGACTTCTTCTAGGGCTTTTTCGCGGTTTTCTGCAACCAGGCGGGCTTTCTCTTTAAGTTCCAAGTAAAGTTTAGAATATGATTCGTACATGCGTTCTATGTCCGCGGAAACGTCTGCCAGCGCAGCCAGGTGCCCGTCAGTTACTCGGAGCTCCTCCAGAATGTCCATCGTGTTTTTCATGGGCACAAGCCTTTGCCCCACCTTCTCAGCCCGTTTCACATACTCATCCAAGTCAACGAGAGCCTGCTGGAGCTCCTTGTCTAACCGCTTCATGGTTTTGGTGAGGCTCTCCTTCTGGTAATTTAACAGTGCTAAGCTGATTTTTTTGTCCAGAACTTCTGCGGTGGCAGTTTCGATTTCCAAATCAACAGAATTTGCCTTATCTTTGATGTCCGAAATCTGATGAAGCAACTTTGTGAGTTCTTGCCTAGAGTTTTCGGCGGACTTTTGGAGGCTTGCGTTTCGTATGCTGAAGCGTTGGGTCCAGGCGTCTTCCAGAGTGTCGTAGCTTGCCCTGATTCTGTCAAGTTGTGGTGTGAGGTCTAGGGGGTTCGTTTTTTCGCGGAGGACAACTTCAAGAGATGTAATATTGTCTAAGACCGCCTCCATTTCTCTGACGTGATTTTCGGTCCAAGACTCTGTCTCTTTAAGCTCATTATCCGCAGTTAAGGCACTTAATTCGAGTTTTGCTCTTTCACGTTCCAGCGCAAGACGGTCCTCAAAGAGGCTCCTCAAAGCCGTTTTCGAGCCTTCAAGTTTACCCTGAAGCAGCTCTATCTGGTCAGTGATGGTTACGGTTTCGCTTTCGATTTTTGTTAACTTATTCTGGCGCTCCTGATGTTGTTCCTTCAGTTTAGCGACCGCATTTTCTCTTTTCAGCACTTCAGCCCATGCCAGTTCCCGTTCCAGAAACCGCCGTTTTATCCTCAGCTGCTTTTTCTGCTGGTAACGGTCATACTGTTCTCGCCAGTAGGAGAGGGTCTGCTGGGCTGACTCAAGAAGCTTCCCAACCGAGTCTCCTTGACTTAAGATGCGGCTCAGCTTCTTTTGAGCCTTCACGACGTTCTGGCGGTAGGATTCGAAGCCAACCGCCGCCTCAACCATTCTCAGTTTTTCCTGAGTTGAAAGCACAGTAAATTGCTCAACCATGTTCTGGTGCATGATGATGAGCATGTTTTCTGGGTCAACCTCAAACTTGGCTAGAAGCCTGTTAACGTCCGCCTTGTTTGCGGCGCTGTTATCCAGTTCGAACCAGTATTTTCCGTCCCGCCTCAAGCTTCTGGTCAAAAAGATTTGGTCTTTTCTTATTCTGGAGACTGGACGCCGTCCATTCTGTGGCGAATTGTCCAGAACAAGGGTGACACGTGCTTCGTCTTTTCCGCGTCTAATCAGGTCGCTTAGCCGTTTGGAGCGTTCAGTGGAGGATTGTCCTAACGCCACCGAGATTCCTACGAGTATGGTTGATTTGCCTGCGCCATTTGGACCGCAGACTACGTTGACGCCCTTCTTGAAGGGTATCCGCGCATACTCGTAGGACATGAAGTTTTCCAGTATAATTTCTCGAATCAGCATAGGCTGTCTGACGCCTCTGACCACTCAGGTTAGGAAACATTTCCTCTATTAAAGGAATTATGCGACATAAACAGAAAAGGAAGAAATTAAGGTTCCGCTTTTCTGGCACAACCACAGACGGAAACGCGCAGACACCATAAAATCATAATTTTACTGAAGGATATGATAATAAGAAACCTCTAACAATACTTTAAGGGGAAATTGTTGGAGGTTTTTTGTTGACTACACTCTCGGCTGAGTTTAAGAGAAAAGTTGCTACTCTCTATCTCGAAAACAGAGAAAAACTGGAGAACCTAGACCCAGCTGCCATGGACGATTTTGCCACAGAACTACTAAAAATGGTCGACGAGGAGAAAAAGAAGTCAGATGCTCTTCACGATCTGGAAATCCTAGAATATAACATGGGTTTGCTCAAGAACTACTCTGTCGCCCTCAAAGGATATGAGCCAGAAACCGACGAATACGACTTCACCAGAAACGACTGCAAAAACATGGTAGACTCAACAAAAAAGTGGCTGAAACTGGAAGGACTGATCTAAACACACAGACAACAGGCTCCAGCCAACTTCATATTAGGAGCCTAATAACAGAAGATTGATGAAAACAGTCTTTTTTCTAGTTTTCCAAGCAATACAAAGAGTTGTCTTCCAAAGCCGCCAGCATATTAGCTGCCTAATAACAGAGCATTATTGAAAAATGTCTGTTCTCAGGAAGTTATTGTCTTTCTGATTTGAAGGAAAAAGAAAACGACCTCGAACAGGCTATTCTGGTTCGAGGAACATGAAACTGTTTCCAAAACAGAAAAGGCGGGGTTGCTCAGGTTCTTGTGTTAAGAAGAAGCTGCAAGGTTTGGTATTTACGGAGAAAACCCAAGCCCTTATCGGTTGTATGATAAGAGTTTCCGGTTCTGAGAAGACCAGTTTCCAGCAACAGCTGTAAATATTTTTGGACAAACCTGTAACTGAGTCCGCACGAGTACATAATGCGCGTCTTTTTTGCGCCGTTCTTTGTGGTGTCTAAAATTTCGGCTATTATCTCAAAGGAACTTCTCATCTAAACCACACCTTCATACTAGAACGAAACAAGCATTTTTCTATAAATACCATCCTCTACAGACTAGCATATTATGATACTTGATATATTGCAGATAGAATATAGAGCAGAAACGCCAAACTAAAGTCATCTAAAGCAAGAAAATATGAAAGGCGGGATTTTTCGGTTCCCGCAAACGGGTCAATTGGTTTCTTAAGATTGGCTGTCAGGTCTCAGCGACCGCACGGTTTTGCCTGCTCTCCACATCTCAGACTTTCCCATAGAAGCTAACTCGTCAGCCAACTTCTTTGCATAATCAGGTTCTGCGCTTTTTTCAAGAACAATCTTCACTTCTTCTCCTGAAGCCACCAGCTCATACAACGAATCGAACAGAGGCTTCACAGCATCCCTGAAACGTTCTTTCCATCTAAGCGCCCCAATTCTTGCGGTTTCGCTGCAGTTGTTGTACATCCAGTCCATCCCATTCTGGTCAACCAGCCTGATTAAGCTCTGAGTCAACTCCTCCACAGTTTCGTTGAAGGCTTCACTGGGGCTG
>Ga0307424_1001174_pt1 | contig 13862 bp, 12 predicted proteins | sample SalMarWE160320MG_FD_202157 | JGI IMG/M metagenome (GOLD analysis project Ga0307424, IMG submission 202157) | Salt marsh sediment microbial communities from the Plum Island Ecosystem LTER, Massachusetts, United States - WE1603-20 | ecosystem: Environmental > Aquatic > Marine > Intertidal zone >... | reverse complement strand
GTCAAGGCGACGCCTGAAGACAAGAATAAAAAGGCAAAACCTTCCAAAGACAAGGCTGAATCCAAGAAGCAATCTCAACAAGTATTGCCGCCCGGACAAGAAGTCCGCCACCGTTCGGCCACTATAGTGGCAATCCTGGCTCTGCTCATTGCAACCGTAAGTATTGCAGGCAGCTACATACTCTGGCGTCAGCTGAACAATGCACGACAAGCCCTGGCAAACAGTGACGAACAAGCCAAATCATCCATCAGCGCCATCAAACCTGAAGTTTCCACACTGCAGAGCAAACTTGATTCTCTTGAAACTCAACTGGATCCGCAACTCCGGGACATCGCCGGCAAACAGCAATTATTGCAGGAATCGCTGCAATCATTACAGGTTGAGCTCGGCAAGGAACAACCGGATGACTGGGTGCTCGCCGAGGCGGAATATCTGATGCGCATTGCCAATAACCGTCTGATCCTCGAACATGACGTCAGCACGGCACTTGCGGCGCTGTCGATTGCAGATACCCGACTGCGGGATATTGGCAATCCCGCACTTATTAACGTAAGACGGGAGTTGTCCGATGAAATTGCGGCGCTTGAAGTGATTGAAGCCCCGGATATTACAGGCATGGCCCTAACACTCCACAGCCTCCAGGAACGCGTCGCATTGCTACCTCTCAAAGGGGAATCAAGTACGGAACGCCGTCAAGCATCAAATGAAGAACAGTCCCAAAACATCCCGGACAACGGCGAAAGCAACGGATGGAAAAAATTTCTCAATAAAGTCTGGACTGCGCTCAAGCGTCTGGTCACTATTCGCCACCTCAATGAGGACGATTCCGCCCTGATCCCGCCTGATCAACGGGCATTCCTCAGACAGAATCTGCGTTTGCAACTGGAAACAGCCCGCTTGGCATTATTCCGGAATGATGACCTGAGCTATCATGCGAGCATGGATACAGCGAATGAGTGGCTGACACGCTACTTCAATACCGATGCCGGTTCAACGGCCAGCATGCTGGACACTCTTGAACGGCTGAATGAAACAAAGCTTGATGCGCCTTTGCCTGACATTTCAGGCTCACTGAATTCCTTACGTGAGGTACTTGCACAAAAATCCGTGCACGTGATCAAACACAAGAGCCACGCCGGAGGGGATTCGGCTACGACATCAGCGCAAGATGGTGCAACCGGCTCCGCCGGTTCCAAGCCCATGACTGGAGCGTCCGGCAATGAGAAAGGAGAAGCTTCCGGCCAACAAGAGACTGATGGCGGCAGTGTGCCATGAAATTGTTATTCGCTACCCTCATCGTGCTGGTCGCTGCAGTTGTCTTCGCACTGTTCGCTCAAGAGGACCCAGGATACGTTATCATCAATTATCGTGAATGGCGTATCGAAACAAGCCTGGTACTGATACTGGCGGCAATTCTACTTGCCTTTTTCCTGCTGTATTATCTTATACGTTTTATAGTCAATACGCGCCGCGTACCACGCCTGTTGCACAACTGGAAACAAGAGCGCCGTGCACGCAAGGCCCGCAACGCCATGGCCCAGGGGTTAATGGCATTGGCCGAAGGCAACTGGGTAAATGCTGAAAAACAACTGGTCAAGCACATTGACAGCAGTGAAACTCCTGTCCTTAATTATCTGCATGCCGCACGGGCTGCGCAAAAACTCGGGGCTAGCGAGCGTCGTGACTATTATCTGCGCAAGGCCAATGAAATCCCCGCCAAGGGAAATATCGCCATAGCACTGACTCAGGCGGAACTGCAAGTCAACCAGGGGCAAATGGAACAGGCCCTGGCGACACTCACTAGCCTGCAGGGCAGTGCGCCGAAGAATGGCAATGTCCTGACGCTGTTAATGAAATTATACGTTGAGCTCCATGACTGGGAGCGCTTGCTGGAATTACTGCCAAAACTCAACAGGCAGCACCTCGTCAGCCAGAATGAGCTACAGAAACTGGAGCTGAAATCCTACACCGAATTACTTAAACGTGCCGCACATGATGGTGACCTGAAATATCTGAACGCCACCTGGCACAGGGTACCTAAACATCTGAAACATCAGGAGACGCTGTTACTCAGTTATATACATGAACTCATCAGGCTGGGCGCCGTGACCGATGCAGAAAATATGTTGTATCAGTCCTTGAACAAGAAGTGGGACGATTCACTGGCGTATCTGTATGGTATCGTCGACAGCAGCGACCTTACCAAACAGTTGAGTCGCGCCGAGGGCTGGCTGAAAAAGCACCAAAACAATCCGACATTGTTATTGGCTGTGGGCAGGCTTTGCGTACGCAACAATCTGTGGGGGAAGGCACGCCAGTATCTTGAAGCCAGCGCCAGTATCGGCGCGTATCCTGAAACCTACAGGGAACTGGGTAATTTGCTGGAGCACATGGGCGAAACTGAAGAAGCCAGGGAATATTACCGCAAAGGCCTGGCGATGACGGTTGATACCCACGTACCTTACTCACTTCCAGTCGAGAATCCCATGTCAGACCGGGTATTGCCATCGCCGGTTTAGCGAGGTCGGCATCCATTACGGATATTTCTGCGTGTGCAAACTACGGCTTATCGGCCGCCAGGGTATCATGCGCAAAGGTGAAAGCATCACTGTAATAACGGTCTTCACGCAATCCGGACTTTGAAAACTCCCACCATCCCGCCTTAATCATGGCCGGCGGCCCTGCTGCATAAATCGCATAGTCGGCAAGGTCGGGAAAGTCCCGGACTATGGCCTCATGCACCATACCCTGACGCCCATGCCAGTGATCCGCTGCAGGCGCGTCCGAGAGTACCGGTATGTAATGGAAATTGGTGTTGCTGCACCATTGTTGTGGCAGAGCATCCAGATATAAATCCTGCCTGGTACGTGCCCCCCAATAGAGATACATGACTTGTTCAATCCCGTCCTGCAAGGCGCATTCGATAATGCTCTTGATGGGTGCAAAACCGGTACCGCCGGCCATGAATATAAGCGGAGTGTTCAAATCATGCAGATAGAACTGTCCAAACGGGCCTTCGATACGCAGAATATCCTTTTCTTTCAGCTGCGAAATCAGAAACGCAGAGAATTCACCGTCTTCAATCTGGCGAATATGCAGTTCAATGAGTTCTTCATCATGGGGGGAATTGGCAATTGAAAAGCTGCGGCGTTGACCATCCGCCAATATGATATCCATGTACTGCCCGGCAAGAAATTGCAAGCGCGCATTGCCGGCTGGTTTCAACAACAACCTAATCACATCATGTGAGAGTTGTTGTTTCGCCGCAACACGGGCGGGCAGGTTTTTTATTGGGATATTTTCAGGTGTGTTAATGATTCGTGCCCTGATTCGCAAATCGCTCGTTGGTCTGGCCTGACATAACAGGACCATCCCTTGTGACTTTTCCTCGGCAGTTAAACCCAGTGGCTCACGATCGCCATAATTTACTGTGCCTGCAATAACGCTGCTTTTACATGTGCCACAGATGGCATTGCGGCAAACATAGGCCAGATTCACGCCATGACGCGTCGCAGCTGCTAGAATACTCTCACCCGGATTAACATCAAAACTACGGCCATCTGGCTCTATGATTACTTTGAAACTCACTACCGTACCATTTATGCTTTATAAAGCATTGTCCTTCATTTCGCCAAGCAGGGGAACCCCATGCAACAACAAATTCTTATCATAGGCTGTGGCGATATCGGTAAACGTGTCGCCCGCCTGTGGCTCGAACAAGGCGCTGATGTATCCGTAATGACACGCAATGCACAACTGTTCGACCAGCAAAGCAGTACACAAGTCAAAGTTGTTGAAGGTGATCTTGATCATCATGAAACATTCGCTACCCTGCCGTCACAGCATGCATGTATCTATTATTTCGTGCCGCCTCCTGATGACGGTGATGACGATCCACGCATACAGAACTTTCTAAACCATCTCGGGGACGACCAACTCCCGGAAAAAATTATTTATATCAGTACTACAGGCGTATATGGCGATTGTAACGGCGCATGGGTAACCGAACAGAGCACCGTAAACCCGCAAAACCAGCGCAGCAAGAGACGCCTGGCAGCGGAACAACTACTCACGAAATGGCATACCACCAACAAGATCCCTGTAGTAATCCTGCGTGTCGCGGGTATTTATGGGCCTGGCCGATTACCCATCAGGCGGATCAAATCAGGGCAGCCCGTGTTGAATGAAAATGAGGCACCATTCAGCAATCGCATCCATAGTGAAGACCTGGCGCGTATTTGTGTCGCGGCAGCCAAGCAAATTGTAAATGGCTATCACATCTATAACGTCAGTGATGGTCACCCCACCACGATGACGGATTATTTCAACCGTGTAGCCAAAAACGCGGGCCTGCAACCCCCCCGGATTATTTCATTACATGAAGCCGCCGCTGAATTCAGTCCGATGATGATGTCATTTCTGAACGAATCAAAACGGATCGATAACCGCAAGATGTTGCAGGAACTCGGCATTGAATTACGTTACCCGGACCTTGAGACGGGTTTGCGAAAAACGCAGATGGATCAATGAAGATTCTAAGCCAGTGCAGCAACCATGGTACCCTGTTTCGCATCGAGGATGGTGTGTGTGTATCTGGTCCTTGCCTCGGTGAGCGACTGTCGCCAATAACACTTAAAATTATAAACGAACAGATAGTATTAGTGGATGAATCAGCAGACTACTGATACACCAAACATTATTCTCTGTTGTGTCTTAATACCAGATGGAGAGGAAAAACTGTAACGTATCGGCTGAAAATCCGTAGGTTGGTTCCTGACCCGGCGTCGTCACGACCGTGAGATTGCGAAAATCATCATAGTTAAACTGGATATGATCGTAGTTGAGGCTCAGACTGCCCTTATTAATGTAACGCCAGTTTTGCGGTGAAAATTCATAACTGATACCGATACCGAAGGTCTGGTCGTTAAAACTGCTTAACTCCTTGTCTCGCGCCAGAAAATTTTGTGACCCCTGGAATGGGAAAAGGTCGTTATAGAAATCGGCGTGCGACTGGCTATAGTAGCGATACCGGAAGTCCAGGATCCAGTCCTTTTCGAGTGGATGTGTATAACCCAGGGAAAAGGTGTGTGCCGTGACATCCCAGGTGTCATTGTAAAAACGATATTCGCCATTGATCGAAGCGCGATAGGGAAGATAGTAGAGTGACCGGATTGCAATGGCGTTGCTGGTATGGGTACGCGGGTAGACTTCCGGTTCATAGCTGTATCCCAGAGCGTTGGTTGAATCGAGATAGCGTACCGACCGGTACGGGTTATTCAGAAAGCCTTCATCCGTAATGGTTTCGATATCAAGTCCCACTATGGTGTTTTTTGTTACTATCTGGGACAAACCCACGCTATAACTCTGCCTGCCGGCGTCCTCTGAAAATGTTGGATCTATAGAATTACCCACATTATCCCAACCGCGTGAATATCCCAGTGTTACTGTTGTCAGATCTCCGAACATATCGTGACTAAAACTGATATTTGCGGTCTTTGCATCGTAGTCATTTTCCCTGCTGGTGGTATACGAAAAGTTCATGGTGGTCGCATCGTTTATGTTGGTCAGACCGACTGACTCTTCCGTACGGTGTTCAGTATACGGACTGGCAGACGTGACAACATCAATGGAAGCGCTACTGATAGAATCCACATAATAGTTGGCCATAAATGAATTGTATTTGCCGATCATTTTGCGCAACAGGATAGATGGCCCCTCGACTTCGATACCACCACCGTTATAGGAATGATACAGGGCATCGGCACGGTCCTCGGGCAACACCGCTGCCAGCAGCGGTAACAAACCACCTAATGTAAAGACAATAATTACAAAAAGTCGAAAAAGCGGGCGCCACGCAAGGAATCTGTGTTTCATGGGAATGAATTATTAAAGATTCTAATTGCATCCACAACCACCACCCTCACTACTCTCGGCGCCACGCGCGCCTTCACGAGCCTGATAGACATGATTGGTATATGATGCAGATACAGGGTCCCGGTTAAAACTCATGATGGGATCCGCAAAATGGGCGCGTTCATAAGGTTTCACCCACGGCTCGGCGCTGCAAGCGACCAACTGCAGCCCCATAATCACCACGCACAGGATCTTGTATATCATTACTCGCGGAGGAGCTCTTTTATCTGCTCTTCGTATTTCTTCTCGTAACCCGGCAGGTACGAAAAGTGCTGATAGCGGATGTTGCCGTCGCGGTCAACGATCATGGTGCTGGGCATGCCGACCAGATGATAGAGCTTGGATACCGTATTTTGTGTGTCGAACAGAACAGGGAAACTGACCGGCACTTCTTTCAGCAATTGCATGGCCTGGTCCGAGTTTTCCTCAACATTGACACCCAGAATAGTAAAGCCGATGGGATTATAGCGTTGATAAAGCTGGTCGAGGAATGGCATCTCCTGACGACAGGGGCCGCACCATGAAGCCCAGAAGTTTATCAATACAACATCACCCCGGAATTCACTGAGTTTCAAATTTTCGCCACCGCGGCTTTTAAGTGTGAAATCGGGCGCCGGTCCTATCATGTCCTTTGCCATGGCAGCAGGAACCATCATGACGCCCGCCAACAACAACGCCGCCAGATGTTTGATCTGAAAATATCTGTTCATTGCTAATTACCTCATTAAAAGAAAAAAGTCAGGCCCCCGTTAAGCTCAATGTTATGACTTGTTTTATCGGTTCCCAGGATATCGTTCTTGAAAACATGGTCACGCACATCGGCATGAATCGCCAACCAGTCAGTTGCCAAAAACCGGTAACCGGCGCCGAAGTTCGTAGTAAATCGTTTGTCCCCGCCAAAATCCGTACTGCCGGCACCGGCGATGACATACAGCGCGGAATTAAATGCATGATTTCTGCCGATGAATGTCTCTCCCGGTAACAGGTTGTAACCGATCGAAAGGTTGTAATAAGTGAGTTTTCTTTCATCATCGGTCAACAATTTGGCCGCACCGCTCAAACGTTCATAGCTGGTTTCTTGCGTATCAGTCATGCCGTAGGCCACTTCGAAGAACGTAGTTTCCGTAACGTGATAGGCAAGTCTGATCCCGGTGACCATATTTGTGCCGAAATCCTCGACGCTCATCACACCGGCATAGGCGCCAATTTCAAAATCTTCGGCATCGATATGCGGTACCGTGATATCCCTGCGGTCAAGTTCTGGTTTGATAATCTGCTCCTGATCCGATGGGGGATCGGATTGTGGGGCGGATGCTGCACCGGATGGAGAATCAGCTGCCATAGTCTGCGCCTGTATCAGACACAAACCGGCCAGCAGTAAAATGCCGGCGGACAGCGGACTGAATATTTTCTTTTTGTGTACAAATGTAAACATCGTCGTTAGAAAAAGGCCGCGAGACCTGCCCGCCACTCTTTGAATTCCTTGTTGTCGTTACGACTGGTAAATGCCACGTAGTCCCGGTATTCACCACGCAGCAGGAAACGACGCGTCAGATGCATCCTGAAACCCACGCCGACATGATTGATCTGATCAGTATTGTCTTCCGACTGCACCAGCGTCTGGCGTGAGTTGGTATTGATGATACCCGTTCCGATAGTGAAAAACGGCGATACACGCCACAATGGATACGGTTGGGATACCAGATTGACGCTGAGCAGGAGACTGTCGGAGAAATCATCAAGCACCTGTGTCAATGAAGTCTCTACCGAAAGACTGCTGTCAAATGCATAACCTCCATATACCCCCAGGGAGTTGGCGCCATTAAAGTCACCGGCGACCACGCCTGCCTCCCAACGACGATGGGCGAAATCATTGTGCGTCATATCGATAATGTGCAGATTTTCCCCCAGGGCTGTCATAGTCTGTTCCATCTGATCGCGGCTCACCCATCCTTCCTTGCCGTTCAGAGTTCTAACCTTGAACCATGTTGTTTTGCGCTTGAGGATCTGCACTGTCTGGTCCCGCTCGACAACAAAAAAAATCGGATAGTTTTCTCCAGGACCGGTGTGCAGTTCGATATAGGGATCGATAACTGTTACCTCCTGGTATTGTGTTTCGGCTTCAGTAACATTCATCAACAGAAACTGCAGTATCAATAAAAGTGGCCCATAGATTCGCATGACTGTGTTGGCGTATAAGGTTCATTAATAATAAGTAGGAATATGCAAATTATCTGCCACCATTAAAGATATGATTAATATGCCGAATCGGTGGAAAAATCAGGGAGGTGGAGCATCAAACGGGTTATTGAAGTACTGCGCGCCAATATCCAGCCACTCCGATATCAGTTTCAATTCGGCGGGATCCAGCATGCCTTCATGGGTGCCGCCGGTACCAAACTCGTCAAAGAAACCGGCACTGGCGCGAGCGCCTGCAACAGACATCGATGGATTGACATTCACTGTGACCAGGACCGGAATGGGGTTATCCATAGTATCCAGAATCAGGTTGCCATCCGCATCCACCTCGAACAGAGGATTGCCAACACCATCCGTCGCCTGTACGAGACGGTCCACCAGCGCACCCATGACGATTTCCTGTTCGTTATCGTTGAATAACAATTCACGGTAGGAATTAAACTGGTCAGGTTCATCAGTTGACGGGCCATCAGTCAAATCCAGCTGTCCCGCCGGCACTTGCAGGTTATCCATGGCATCAAGCGTGCCGTGGCAGCCGGTACAGGTATCGGCCCCCCGGTCCTTACCCCATAACGGGTGTATGTGCTGTTCATAATTTATAACCGTACGGCACGCAGCACTCCATGCGGTCTGACATTGGGCTGACACCGGGGCGGTTGTGGTCAGGTCGGCATACAGATAGGAAAAACTCGCGTCCGCAGCCCTGCCCGCCGCTACCGGATCGGTCCATATATCATCAAAAATAATATCGACACTTGGATCAAGTGCTGCGGGATCAAGACGTGTGCGCGTTTCGGCCATGGTTTCACCCATGTCGGCGAACAGTGAGGAATCGGTATCGGGGAAAGGCAGGCCAGTGGTCGGTGCGCCTGTATTGATGGCCGGCGGCCCGCCCGCGTGCGCATGCGTAAGACCGCTGTTGTGATTGTGACAGCCGTTACAGGTGACCGTTTCACCGCCACGTACCTGTATCCAGTACTGATGGCGTGCACTGATACGTCTGCCCTCTTTGTCGAGCACGCTGATCGCCAGGGGCACATCCGCCGGTACCTTGACCTTGACCGAACCATCAGGCTCGATCGGCGCATAACCAATAATCTCTCGCATCAACTGTTGCGTGCTGCGCCCGAAAGCCGTATTTGGAAAGTCCAGGGTATTGTCGTCGGGGATTGCAACTGCCTTGATCACCCGCAGGAAACGCGCGGGACGCTGGTCTGCCGTCGCCTGCGCCGGATCGGCAAGACCAGCGATAGACGTTGCCGACGATCCCAGATTATTAAAACTGCCATCAACATCATACACGCTGCGGATATCCAATACCCCTACGCCTTCATCAATATAACCGGCATCAAGCCCTGCACCGCTGATCTTGTCGGTGATAATTTGCGGCAGTTGCCGCGATTGCACCGCGACGACATCGCTGTACATGATCCCTTCCTCGGCAACCACCAGGGGTAATTGGGTATCGTCATCCATGTCGTAGACATAGAGCCCATAAAGCGGCGGGGCTTCGACAGGATTCGAAGCTGCAAGCCTGGCGGCAGTGCATGGCACGATAGCGGTATTCTCCAACAACCTGCACGGCGTCCAGCTGACCAACGCACGGTTTGTCCCGTCCCATAACGGATAGGCGGCATTGAACCTGCCGCCCGTCGAGGGCCCTGCGTTTGTTTGCACGGCATTCACCGTAGCGGGTATCTGTGCATCTCCGGTAAGGATCCCCTGATTCGACCAGGTGGGTTGGTCATTGTCCGTATAATCGGTGATATCTATCTTGACGATCTCGCCACCACCTTCTTCGGTGCCGTTGAACGGCCGGATGATCGACATGATTTCACCGTCAGGCATTTCGCGCGGCTGCAGAAATTGTACCTGGGTGCCGTTCGTACCTGTCGAGTGACTATGGGCACCATAGACCGGTTGCAGTTCCGTACCGTCAGGATGCATTTTATAAAGACTCATCTGATTGCGCGATCCCATGTTGTCCCAGCGCGTGAACAATATCTCGCCGCTGTTCAATACAACGGGATCGAGGTCATGGCTCTGGTTGAACGACAGTTGCTTGATGTCACTGCCATCGGCATTTATCACATGCAGGACCGGGGTATGTTCGTTACGGTTCTCGTCCAGCGCGGCGAACTGTGGCTTGCCTTCATCCAGCAGGATGGCCTTTGATTGCCGTTGCCGTGTGGATGAAAAGATGATGCGCCCGTCGGGCAGGTAATGCGGCGCGATGTCATCGCCCGCCTCCGCCGTGATATCCGAGGCGATCACCCTTGTCAGGCTTGCCGTCGCAATATCATATTCCCAGAGATTCCACGTGGGCTGGTCTGCGGGGTCCGCCCCCTCGATCTCGGGGGCATGCATGGTAAACAATAGCGTGCTGCCGTCATAGGACACCTCTACGTCCTTGACGTCACCCATGCCACTTGTATACGTCGCCGTAACATTGCGTTCGACTGCACTGGGTGATGCGAGATCACGATAATAAAGATCGCCACCTGCATTGAACGCCAACGCTTCCCTGGCGTCACTCTGGTCAGTATCCGGTACAGGATGTTTAACATACGCTATCCCGAATGCCACAATCACCGAATCGGATCCGCCGCCGCCGCCACAGGCGAACAACAGTGACACCATTGTGCCAATCAGGAAAGTTTGGGTACTTTTGGAAGATAATGTGCGCATCTTTTGCAGGTGTCGAAAAGGATTGTTACAGGTCATCCCGAGGGGGCCACGGCGGCATGTCTTGTCCGAAGGACACCCAAATCTGTTGCTGAAATGTGATGTAATCCCGAACAACCTCTTTGTTCACAGTTGTACTCATTTAACGGCTCCTACAGCCTTTTATTAAGGTATACGATGTGTTATATTTTCTAGCCTAAACAAGGTGTTATCCTTATGCGGATACGATAATCACATGAATTTATCGGCATCTCCATTGGCAGCGTCAATTATAAGTCAGCTAAAGTTATTAAAACTGAAGATCAAGTCACAAAAATCCTCCTATAAATCTCTATAATCCAGTTAACGCTTCATGGTTGCTGTTCAGCATGGAAGCAGGGTGCCGCTAACACCCATGACATGGACGTCTCGCAACAACATGCAGGAGAAACGAGACGAATGTTATGTGTTTAGTATTCGACAAACAGATTAGATCAACCGTAACCCGCTTATTGTTGTTGCTGTGTTTGTTCTGCAGCATCGAATCAGTGGTATACGCGGGTCCGCGTGAACAGGCCAAACGTCTGCACGACCGCCTCGCGGGCGTGCCACCGAGCAGCGCGGTGCTGGATGCCATGGAAGCGGACATCACGGCAGGCAATCCAGAAGATGCGGCGCAGACCGCCATGGCCAATCCGGCCTTTTACAATGTGACTTTGAAAAATTTCGTCACGCCCTGGACCAACAGGGATCAGACGGTTTTTGCCCCCCTCAATGATTACACCGCCACGGTCATCGGCATGATTCGCGATGACGTCCCGTTCAATACGGTACTGTCGGCAAATCTTGTATATATAGGTAACTCAGGCCTCGGCCTGCCGGCCTATTCGATGACGAACAATGATCTTTATGAAGCGATGGATGACCAGGGAATTGACCTCAAGGCCAATCTGGTCGCAGCACAGCAATCGGCGGTCACCGATATTCCGGCAGCGGCGACTGCGGGCGTTATCACCACCCGCGCGGCCTCGGAGGCATTTTTCATCGCCGGTACCAACCGCGCCATGTTCAGATTCACCTTGCTCAATCATCTATGTACCGATTTGGAGCAGATCAAGGATACGACACGTCCGCCGGACCGTATCCGCCAGGATGTATCACGCAGTCCCGGCGGCGACAGCCGTATTTTCCTCAATGCCTGCGTTGGTTGCCACAGCGGCATGGATCCTATGGCGCAGGCGTTTGCCTATTATAACTTTGACGACACACTCCATAGACTGGTCTATACCGCGAATCAGGTACAACCAAAGTACCTGATCAATTCGGACAACTTCAAGTACGGTTACATCACACCGGATGATCACTGGGATAACTACTGGCGCAGCGGGCCCAACGCCTTGCTAGGCTGGAGTGGTTCACTGACCGGTAGCGGTAGTGGTGCCAAGACTCTGGGGGAAGAACTGGAAAACAGCGATGCATTCGCCTACTGCCAGGTAGAAAAAGTTTTCAAAACGGTCTGCTTCCATCCGCCGGGCAACAGTGCCGACCGCAGCGAGGTGGATTCAGTGGTCACTGCATTCAAGGCCAGCAATTACAACATGAAAACCGTATTTGCGCAGACCGCCGCCTATTGCATGGGTGACTAATCATGACCAATCCCGTTCAAACTAATATCTATTTACGAGTTGTTGCTGTCGCACTGCTTGGCCTTTCATTGTTCGGATGTGGCGGTGGTGCTTCGACAGAGGCGCTGCCCAATACTTCCACGACGCAGGCGGTAAGCTATACCGGACCGTCGCCGTTGACGCAAGACGTGCAACTATTCAAGCTCAACGTCTGGGACAATCTGAGCGCCAGCAATCGCTGTGGCAATTGCCATGGCGTCGATGGTCCCGGGGCACCAAGCTTCGCGCGTGATGATGATATCAACCTGGCATATGCAGCCATTAATTCACTGGTGGATCTCACTACTCCGGAAGACTCCCGCCTGGTCACCAAGGTGGCCGGAGGTCACAACTGCTGGCTGACATCGGATGCCGCATGTGGCGCGGTGATCGCCGCCTATATATCAAGCTGGGCGGGTAATTCGATCGGCGGTAGCGGCAACGTCATCCAGCTAGCTGCCCCCGCAATCAAGGACCCGGGCGACAGTAAAAGTTTTCCGGCCGATTCAAGCGCATTTGGTGCAACGGTACACCCCCTGCTTGTCGCTCACTGTTCAGGCTGTCACATCGAATCATCACCCACGGCGCAGGCGCCGTTCTTCGCCGACAGCGACGTTGATGCCGCCTATGACGCCGTCAAGTCGAAAATAGATCTCGACACGCCATCGAATTCACGTCTGGTCGTCAGGCTGCGTGATGAATTCCATAACTGCTGGAGTGTATGCGCCGACAACGCCGTCACCATGCAGACTGCCATTACCAATTTAGCTGATGGAATTTCTACCACCCAAATCGATCCTGCCCTTGTCACCAGCAAGGCACTCAATCTGACCGATGGTATCGTCGCCAGCGGCGGCAGCCGAATAGAGAATAACGTGATCGCGAAATATGAATTCAAGACCGGAGAAGGCACCACTGCATTTGATACCAGCGGCATTGAACCGGCAATGCATTTGACTCTCAGCGGTGACGTTACATGGGTCGGCGGCTGGGGTATCGATATCACCTCGGGCAAGGCCCAGGCTACAACGACCACCAGCAAGAAACTGCATGACCTTATCCAGGCCACCGGCGAATACACCATCGAGGCATGGGTAGCGCCAGCCAACGTAACCCAGGAAGGACCGGCCCGTATTATCAGTTATTCGGGGGGTACGCAGACACGCAACTTTACCCTCGGGCAAACCCAGTATAACTATGATTTTCTGCAACGCAGCAGTACTACGGACGCCAACGGATCACCGGCGCTGTCGACTGCGGACGCCGATGAGGATCTGCAGGCCACATTGCAATACGTGGTGGTCACCTATGATCCCGTCAATGGCCGGCGTATCTATGTCAACGGTGTCTATACCGGCGATGACGATTCTGTCCCCGGTGGCAGCCTCAGCGACTGGGACGACAGTTTTGCCTTCGTACTCG
>Ga0307424_1001173_pt1 | contig 13869 bp, 12 predicted proteins | sample SalMarWE160320MG_FD_202157 | JGI IMG/M metagenome (GOLD analysis project Ga0307424, IMG submission 202157) | Salt marsh sediment microbial communities from the Plum Island Ecosystem LTER, Massachusetts, United States - WE1603-20 | ecosystem: Environmental > Aquatic > Marine > Intertidal zone >... | reverse complement strand
ATTCTTGACAATCTGGATGCATTCATGCCAGTTACTGATGACACTCCAACTTCTCCTGAAGTTCAAATAGCTGTGGAGCAATTCTTTAGAAAATATGAAGTCAACATTCTTGTAAACAACCAAGAACAAATTGGTGCACCGGTTGTTATTGAGTTGAATCCTACATATCTCAATCTCTTTGGCCAAGCTGAAAAGGAAGCGAAGTTTGGAGTCCTATCAACTGATTTCACAATGATTCGTCCTGGAAGTCTGCATAAAGCGAATGGTGGGTATCTCATGATACCAATACAAGAGTTACTAGCAGCACCACCAACATATGAAAGTCTCAAGAGAGCCCTAAAGAATGGTGAAATCACAATCGAAGATACAGCAGATTCTTCTGGTGTAATCTCAGCTAGAAGCCTAAAGCCCGATCCAATAAAACTCAAAATAAAGGTCGTTCTTATTGGAGACTCAGAAATCTATGAAACTCTCTATACAAAGGATCCTGATTTCAAGGAGCTATTCAAGGTTAAAGCTCATTTTGATAGTTCGATGGATCGAAATGAGGAAAATATCCACAAATATGTCGCAGCCATTACAACTGTTTGTAACAAGGAGCAACTAAAACATCTAACAGTCAAAGCAATTGGTAAGGTAATTGAATACAGTTCGAAGTTAGCTGAAGACCAGCGTAAAATGTCTACTAAGTTTGCAGATGTTATAGATGTAGTCCGTGAGGCTTCATTCTATGCAGAAAAAGATGGTGCCAAGCATATTACTGATGCACATATCGATAAAGCTATTGAAGAAAAAATCTACCGTTCAAATCTTATCCAAGAGAGGATTCAAGAGATGATTGCCCGTAGAATAACTCTCATTGATGTGAAAGGTGAAAAAAAAGGGCAAGTAAATGGTCTTGCAGTCATAAGTTATGGTGACTTGGCTTTTGGAATTCCATCCAGGATTACCGCTTCTGTTGGCATTGGTAGACAAGGTCTTGTTGATATTGAGCGGGAAGCAAGTTTGGGTGGTTCAACTCATACGAAAGGAGTGATGATTATTAGTGGTTTTCTTTCTCAGCTTTTTGCATACAATAAACCCCTCGGTCTGACAGCAAAATTAGCATTCGAACAGAGCTATTCTGGTGTGGATGGGGATAGCGCCTCCAGTACAGAGCTCTACGCCATCTTATCAGAACTCTCTGGATTACCCATAAAACAGTATATCGCAATGACTGGGTCGGTCAATCAGAAGGGAGAGGTTCAAGCAATTGGTGGAGTCAATGAGAAGATAGAAGGTTTCTTTGAGGTATGCAAAATCAATGGATTCACCGGTATTCAGGGCGTGATGATTCCAGAGAGTAATGTGCAGAATCTGATGTTGAAAGAGGAGATAGTCGAAGCTGTCAAATCAGGAAAGTTCCATATCTTCGCTGTTGGCTCAATCGCCGAAGGGATTGAACTCCTCACTGGTATGAAGGCTGGGAAAAGGTTACCTGACGGATCATTCGAAGAAGACACGGTATATGGGAGAGTCGACAAACGACTGCAAGAGATGGCTGACATACTCAAGCAATATCCTGGCAACGTTTAGAAAAAAATTGAGGATTTCAATAAGATGTTTGAGAAGGCTGTAAAAGCAGGACTACCAGGTGGAAAGTCATTTTCCCCAGCATATCTCTATGCTAACATTGAAGGTGGCTTCCAGCTATTTAAAACTGAAAATGCTGAAACCTTGGCTGCCATGGCACTTTTCTACGAGGATTCTGATTTTACATTCACTCCCATCCTTGAGATGTCTGAATCTTTTGAAATTAAAGACAAAATAGACAAGGCTTCCAAGTCATAGGCTGAATGACAAATAGTCGGAGCAATGTGGGTTATCTCTCCATATCATCTTCTATTGAGCAATATCGCAATCGAAGGATCATATACTCTTTCTCTTATCAGTCGAAATCTCAGCTTCTTTGATAAGATGACTCAGGTCACTGAGTCTTTCCTTGATCATTTTTCTGAGAGTAACAACACCAAGGGAGTCTGATATACTCAATGCATCCAGAAGTATTGATTGAGCGTCTTTGAGTTGCCCATGATTCTGATAGAGTTCTGACTTGAGTAATGCCGCTTGCATTCTGATTCCAGTCAATTCACGTTCTGTAGCAAACTTCTCAAGCTTGGAGAGCCACTTACCTGGAGTAGCAACCTTGATTTCATCTATCGATTGTTTATCAAGTGCAATCTCCACTCGTACAAGGTCTAGAAGCGCACGGTTTTGATTTGTACCCGAAGATACCCGTTCTGCGATGTCCCATGCTTTTTCAATGATATCTAATGCGGCTAGTAAATTCCCTCTTCTTAGTTCGAGAACTCCTACACAATGATAGTAGTTTCCCAAAGTACCTTCCGACCCGGTTTTGGCTATCAGTGAGTGTGCAGTATCTAGAGTTCGTTCTGCTTCTTCCAGCTTGTTCACTAGTGCTAACGCCCAAGCTTTCCAGAAATAAAATAATGGAGAATCAAATGGTCCTGCACAATTGAAATGTCTTTCAATCACTTCAAGAGCTTTCTGACCATCACCCAAAGTGGAATATATTCTGGAAGGAAATGGTTCTGGGATATCGGTTATTCCAAATAATTTCATTTTCTCAAGATGGCTTGAAATTGCGAGATCATACTCCCCAGCTGTTTCGTATACAATTGCTGAATCGTGCAGGACTTCAATTGTGAAATATGGTACTTCGAGGTCCTGAGCTAGATTATAGAGATCTTCGAACAGTGCTAATGAGTCCTGAACATTGAAGGTCCTCAAGATGTTCCCCTTTTGAAGCATGTTCATGTACTTGTATAATGATTCATCATACACCTCAGCAAGTTCTTTTCCTCGTTGAATGATTGCGAGCGACTCCTTTACGTAAGCTTCTCTTAGTTTTGCAATCCCTTCGAATGCACAAATTAGAGGTTCAAAACAGTTCAAACGGGGATTAGTATCTATCAAGCTCTTTGCTTTCTCAAGAGATTCGTAGTAACTTGTGAGCTCACCAAGAGGCCAATGATAAAAAGTGTGAAGAAGGTGAAGCTCCATTTTCATCCAATCTTCAGGAGATGAGCTCATGACTTTCTCAATGTCTTCAACGACAGAGTCATGATACTGCAATTGATGAGTTTCCACAGAATTGTGCGGATACTGCCAAGGTCTTACACAAGGCACATTCTCATACTTCTCCTGAATTAGACTCTTGAGCTCTTCTGCTCTGCACCACCACGCATGAACTGCAGCAAGATAAGCTAAATTGACAGGAACCTCGTTTTCAAGAACGAAGGCACTCAATCGTTGCACAAAATCGTAGTAACTACTTGACTCCTCCATGAGAGAATCCAGCATTGTCTTGGATTCTTCATCGATGAATGGATAGTACTTTGTGATAGTTCCCATTGGTTTCAAGACACCATCTCCGCATCTCGAATCTGTTTGTCAATTTCCTGTATTCGTGAAGTGATCCTCTTCCTCAGAGTTGTCACACCTGGCGAGTCTGTGATATTCAATGCATCCTGAAGAGTCGCAATTGCATCTTTGAGTTGACCGTGCTTCTGATAGAACTCCGATTTAATCAGGGCTGCTTGCATTCGTATACCAGGCAAATCACGTTCTGAAGCATGTGTTTCAAGTTTGCGGAGCCATTTTCCAGGAGTATATGTTTTAGAAGCATCTACTGAATTTTCAATAAGCTGGAGTTCGACTCGTGCGAGATCAAGGAGAATATTGTTGTGATTAAGAACTCGGGGAACGCGCTGGTAGAACTCCCAGCATTTCTCAAGGATATCTAGAGCTGCAAGATAATTGCCCTTTGTAATCTCTATAACTCCTGAAACGTGGTAGTGAGCTCCAAGTAAGAAATCCGATCCGGACTTCATTACCTTCGAATGAATAGTTTCCAGATCACGTTCTGCTTCATTTATTCTGTTTAATAGAGCCAAAGCTCTCGCTCTTCTAAGATACCATACTGGAATTTTACGAGTCGGGTTTTTTTCGATGAAGTGGTTAATTTCATCAAAAGCCCTTTGATAATCTCCTAAAGAGGCATAAACACGGGACAATATTTGACTAGTAAAATCGTTTTCACCTGTAATCTTGCGTACCTCTAGATGGCTTGAAATCGCAAGATCATACTCTCCAGCTGATTCAAACGCAATAGATGAATCATTTAGAACTTCAGCTATAAGATAAGGAACTCCAAGATCCTGAGCTAAATCATAGAGTTCCTCGCACAGTTCTATAGCTTCTTTCACATTGATATAAAGCAAGAATGCCTCTTGAATAATCAGGTTCAAATATCTGTACAAGGAGTCATCATGAGCTTCAGCAAGTTGGTGTCCTTTTCGCAGGACATCTAGTGAATCCGCTACATATCCCTCCGTTCCTTTTGCCCATCCTTCAAGTGTGCATAACAGGGATTCAAAACATTTCAAGAGCGGATTGGTATTGATTATTCTCTTTGCTTTCTCAAGTGGCTCTAGCAAACTAGGGATATCACCAAGATATGGATAGTGGAAGTATGAATGTAGAAGATGAAGTTCAGTTGCAATCCAATCCTCCAAGGATGATTCCATCGCTATCTCTATAATTTCAACAATCTCATCGTGGTATAATTCTTGGTCCATACTAGTCATATCCGGAATATACTTCCAAGGAAGAATGTATGGAACATTCTTGTATTTCTCATGAATGAGCTCTATAACTTCCTTCTTTCTTGTCCACCATGCATGAACAGCTGCAAGGTATGCTAAATTGACGGGGACCTTATTCTCAAGGACAGTTTGGCACAATAATCCAACAAAACCATAGTAGCTACTTGCTTCATCCATGAGCGCATCTAGAATGGACTTGGTTTCCTCATCTATGAATGGATAGTACTTTGTGATAGTCCCCACAGGCTTCAAGAGATTGTGCCCTCCTGCTGGAGAAGTTGCTCAATATCTTTTATTCGCTTAGTGATTTTTCTTCTAAGAGTCTGAACACCTAGAGAGTCGGTGATGTTCAATGCATCTTTGAGTTGTTCATTGTTCTGATACAATTCTGATTTGAGAAGGGCGGCGTACATTTTTATACCCGTCAAATCCTGATTACTTGCATACTTTTCTAGATCGGAAAGCCACTTACCTGGGACCGCAACTTTTGTATGATCTTTTGAATTTGTAGCCATCAAATTCTCCACTCGCGCCAAGTCAAGAAGTACTCTATTCTGGGCGGTTCCTACGGGTCTATGATTTGTAATTTCCCATGCTTTTTCTAATAGATCCATGGCGGCGAGAAACTCCCCTTTTTTTAATTCAATTACACCCGAAACATGATAATAGGCTCCTAGATATAATTCCAACCCAGCTTTAATCACTAGTGGATATGCGGTTTCTAGTGCTTTTTCAGCATCATCAATTCTGTCAATCAATGCTAGTGCCCAAGCTTTAAACATCCAGATTGGTGCGCTCTCAAATTGCTCATTGTCTTCGATACCCTTGGTTATCCATTCCAAAGCTTGTTTGCCATCACCTAAAGTAGCATAGGCTCTTGAAACTATTAGGAAAGTCGTATCACTCAGACGTCTATCGCCCAGAATTCTCATAATTTCATGATGACATGAAATTGCTAAATCAAATTCTCCAATCGTTTCATACAGGATTGATGAATCATTCAAAATTTCAGTCATAAATGCAGGAACTTTCAGTTTTTGGACCAACTCGTAGAGATCTTCGAAAACTAATGCGGATTCATTAACATTGACCACTGATAATATGATTGCCTCTTGAAGAATATTCATGTACATGTACACTGCATCATCATGAATTTTCGCAAGAGCTTTTCCTTTTTGGAGGATTTCGAGGGCATCCTTTGTGTTTCCTTCTCTCGTTTTTGCTATACCTTCGAATGCATATGTTACAGATTCAAAACAACCCAGACATGGATTTGCATTAATCAAGCCTTTTACTTTCTCAAGTGGTTCAAATAAACTTATGACCTCTCCAAATGGATGATGGAAAAACGCATGAAGAATGTGAAGGTCAATTTCTACCCAGTCATCTAATGAATTTTCTATTGCTTTTTCAATAGACTCAATTGCTGCGTCATGGGCTAGTGCCTGATCTCTTTCTCCAGAGTCGACAACATGCACCCATGGCTTTATGTAAGGTACATCTCCATGCCTTTCTCCAAGTAGCTTTACAGTACTTCTCATTCTGCACCACCAGGCTTGAACTGTTGCGAGATAGGCGAGATTCACTGGAACTTCGTTGTTCAGAGCAACATCACATAATTGTTGCACAAAATCGTAGTAACTACTTGACTCCTCCATGAGAGAATCCAGCATTGTCTTGGATTCTTCATCTATGAATGGATAGTACTTTGTGATAGTTCCCATTGGTTTCAAGATACCCTCTCCTCATCAGATAGGAGCTGTTTCAGCTCTTGAATTCTAATTGTTATTTTCTTCTTCAGAGTACTAACACCTGGGGAGTCAGATATCTCAAGTGCTTGTTGAAGCGTTTCGGATGCATCCTTGAGTTGTCCTTGGCTTTGGAACAACTCCGCCTTAAGGATAGCCGCTTGCATTGATATGCCAGGTAGGTTATGCTTGTCTGCATGGTCTTCAAGAGCTGACAGCCATTTACCAGGACCCGCAACATCACTTGTTTTAGATTGAATCCGTTGAGCTAGTTCTACTTTGGCAAGGGATATCATCACTTCATTCAATGTAGTTCCATCTCTCATTCGAGAGGATATCTCATATGCCTGTTCGAGAGTTGTCATAGCAGTGAGCAATTCACCCTTTGCCATCTCGAACTGACCTAATGCCATGCTATATCTAGCTACATTGCGGTCAAGCCCGGTCTTGAGTGAAATTTTGCTGGCAACATTCAAGATTTCTTCGGCTTCATCAAGTCGATTTAAGATGATTAGAGATTGAGCTTTCCTTAGATGCAGCAGTCCATACGAGGGGTTGTGTTCTATTGCCCGATTGGCCCATTCGAGAGACTTTTGACCATCCCCCAATGCAGCATAGATCCTAGAGGTAATCATGTAAGGAATTTCCATACCTCCTTCGTTATACAATCTCTGACCCTCAAGCTGACTCGATATGGCCAAATCATATTCACCTGACATTTCGTAGGCCATGGAGTAATCACTAAGCAAGTCTGCAATTATGAAAGGAACCTCCAGATCTTGAGCGATTTGGTACGCCTTCTCAAACATCTCAAAGCTCTTACTCAGGTCGTAACTTTTCATGGTGTTTGCTCCGTTCAGAAGACCCCATAGTTCTCCGAAAGCGTTCTGCTGCAGTCTAGCAACCTCGACTGCTTTTTGGGAGAGTTCAATATTTTCAGAAGAGAAACCCTCTTGCCATCTAGATAAGCCCCTAGCAGTATAATACAGATACTCAAAGCACTTCAAATCTGGATTCCGATTCATGATATCTTCTGCTGTGGAGAGTTTGCGTGTTGCTTCAAGATGGGAATAGACATCAAAGGAGTTCCACAGGAGCAGCTCTAACACCATCCAATCATCGACCGAAGATTCAATCAGGTGGTCCAAGTCACTCTTGATTTGTTGCTGTAAATCCAATTGGTAGAATTGAGAAACGCCATGTACATGACACCATGGTCTGATGCACACCAAGTGCCCGTATTTCGCTGCTATTGTATCAGTAAGTTTTCTTTCCTTGATTTGCCATGCGTGAGATGCGGCAATGAAAACTAAATCGACAGAAGATTCATTTTCAAGAACAGAATCAACAATTCGGTGTATGAAGTCATAGTAACTGGTTGAATCACCCACTAGCTTACTGAGTGTGGTCTGTGAGTCTTCATCGATAAAGGGGGAGTATTGCTTGATAATCCACATTGGCTTCACGAAACTAGCTCCTCATCCTGTATTAGTTGATCAATTTCCAGGATTCTTTTGGCAATTTTCTTTCGGAGTGTTACAACACCTGGTGAATCTGTGATATCTAAAGCATCCCGAAGAACGGCTTGAGCATTTTTGAGTTGGTCATGAATCTGATAGAATTCTGACTTGAGTAATGCCGCTTGCATTCTGATTCCAGTTAATTCACGTTCTGTCGCAAACTTCTCAAGTTTGCAAAGCCACTCTCCTGGAGCAACAATTTTCGTGGTATCTTTCGATTGACTGGAAAGCATTATCTCAGCTCGTGCCAGATCAAGAAGAGCTCGATTTTGATTTAATCCCGAAGGCACTCTTTCTGCGATTTTCCATGCCTTCTCAATTAGATCTAATGCTTCTAAGAAATTGCCTCTCTTCAGCTCGATTACTCCTGAGATATGATAGTAGTCTCCCAAAATCTGTTCAAACCCGGATTTAATCATCATTGAGTATACAGTTTCTAGAGTACGTTCAGCATCACCCAACTTGTCCGTCAATGCTAACGCCCAGGCCTTCAAAAGTTGAAATACCATAGTTTCAAGATTGCTAGACTCCTCAATATATCGGTTGATCATTTCCAGAGCTCGCTGACTATTACCCATTAATATATGGGCTCTTATCAATAGCAAGGATTGGTCGTTTTCACTTTCATTGAATTCAAAAGCCTTCAATGATTCAAGATAGCTTGCCATAGCGAGATCGTATTCACCTGCTACTTCAAACACAAGACCCGAGTCATACAGAACATCACTTTCAAGATAGGGCACTTCAAGGTCTTGAACAACAGAGTAGGACTCTTCGAATCGGGCTGCAGCTTCCTTAATACTGACGTTTTTCAAAACATCTCCTAGACCCCCCAGGTTCATGTATCGATGTAGGGAGTCATCATGAGATTCTGCAAGCTCTAAGCCTCTTTTGTAAGTAGCAACTGAGCTATCTATGTTCCCCTCAACTCTTTTTGACCATCCATCAAAGAAATAGGCTTGGGCTTTAAAACATCTCAGAAGAGAGTTAGCAGCTATCAGTTCTCTTGCCTTTTCGACTGGTTCAAGTAGACTTGGAATGCCACCAAACATAGGGAAATGATAGTGTGCATGCAGGAGGTGAAGTTCTGTCAGGATCCAATCATCAACAGATTCCTGCGTTAAGTTCTCTATTGCTGTAACAACGCTGTCGTGAAAACGTATCTGATCACTCTCAGCAGAGGCATGAGCATACCCCCATGGCCTTATGCAAAGCACATCTTTGTACTTCTCTTGAATTAGCCCCTTCTTGTCCTCAATTCGACACCACCATGCTTGAACAGCTGCAATATAGGCTAGATTGACAGGAACTTCATTCTCAAGAACAAAGGCACTCAATCGTTGCACGAAGTCGTAGTAGCTACTTGCCCCCTCCATGAGTGTGTCAAGTATTGACTTAGTTTCTTCATCTACGAATGGATAGTACTTAGTGATGATCCCCATTGGTTCCACGAGAAGACACTCCCTCCAGAAGTTTCCTCAGTTTAATTGTTCTATTAATCAAAGAGACAACACATATATAGAAATGCCGAGTATACATTATACGCGATACGTGATACGTAAAACAAGAAACGTGTTGCAAAAAAAGGTGAATAAAATGGAACGTGTTGTTGAATCGGAAATTGAAACTGAAACAACTGATGTAAAAATTGAGTTTGTAGAGGAAGAAGAGGAACTAGAGTTCCTTGTTCCTTGGGAAGACGAAGAGATGGAAGTTAGTTCTTCTGGAAATCGACGCTTATATGGCAAGACCTTTGGTGGTTTAATTGCAATTGCAGCTTTGCTAATTGTCCCCTTGGTCTCCCTTCCTGGAATGGTAGTTCTTGTTCTCTTTGCTGAAATTTACTTAGTTGATTGGACATACTCCAAGGTCAATCAACTACACAAAGCAAGATCTAATCCTTCAGCTGGAATTGCCGGTAGAAAGGAACGCATGAGTGCGGTTGACAGAAACAATACAAGAACTAGTCCCAAAGACCAGTTCGTGAAATAGAAATGTAAATAAGATACGCGATACGCAATCTTAAATACATAAAGAGTAAACTAAGAATCGGGTTTGTTATATTGTCGAAAGAAGAAAAGCCAAAACGAACTACTCTCAGAGAGAGAGTCTTACAGAATATCTCAGCAGATGGATTCGAGGGTGGAGATCGTGATATTCCCGTCGTTGCGAGGATGAATAAGCGGGTTGTTGACATCCTCGACTCCATGGTGGCTGTTGGTATTTTCAAGAGTCGTTCAGAAGCTGCAGCAGCCCTCATTGAAGGCGCAATTTCAGCAAGAGCGGATTTCTTCGAGGATATCAGAAAACAAGCTTCGAGTCTAAGTAAACGACAAGATGATGCAATGAAAGCGGCCCAAGAGGCAATTCTTGGGAATCTGGAATAATTCGGTACTGGCTCTACGAAAAATGAGAGGATGAGGGGGCGAGTCCCCCATCATCTTCTATGTTCCTTCTGCGTATGCCTTGGCGTAACGTTCCTGCTCCTCAGTCCACTTGTCAATGGAGATCCCCATTGTTTCAAGTTTGGCGAGTGCAGTTTCTCTGTCAAGTTCCTTGGGGAACTCATAGACAGCAGGCTTGAGGCCTTTACCATTCTTTGCCATCCACATCATTGCATTGAATTGACTTGCGAAACTGAGGTCCATTACCTTTCCATTTAGGAAGCAGCGAATGCTTCTCTAACACTGGGGTGGCCCTCAGCAGCAGCAAGATTGACTAATCTTCCTTCTCCGAGTAGGTACAGGAATCGACCATCCTTTGTTTCATACTCATCTAAGGCATGTCTGACTCTCTTCTTAGTCTTACTTAGAGCAATAAGATCGGGCTCATTGATTTCAACATTGTAATGACCTGCATTGCCCATGATTGCACCCGTTTTCATCTTCGACATATGTATACCGGTAACGACATCTTTCATTCCTGTTGCAGTGAGGAATACATCTCCCTTTGAGGCTGCATCATCCATCTTCATAACTTGGAATCCATCCATCCTCGCCTGCAAGGCTCGTACGGGGTCAACTTCAGTGACAATAACATCTGCTCCCATACCCTTGGCACGAGTAGCCATTCCACGACTACAGTATCCGTACCCTCCGATGACAAAAGTCTTTCCTGCGATCAGAATAGCTGATGCTCTTAGGAGACCATCAATCACACTCTGGCCTGTCCCATATACATTGTCGAACAGGTGTTTTGTATCAGCATCGTTGACTGCCATGATTGGGTATTTGAGTGCTCCATCATCTGCCATGGCTCGTATCCTGATGACTCCAGTCGTAGTTTCTTCAGAACCTCCATGAAGATGTGGAATCAGGTCTTCGTGTTTGTTGTGTATTGTGAAAATGAGATCTGCACCATCATCCAAAGTGAGGTTGGGTTTGATTTTCAGAGTCTGTTCAATACACCAATAGTATTCCTCTGTATTCAGACCGTACCAAGCATAGACTGGCACATCATTCGCAGCAAGAGCTGCTGCAACTTTGTCATTCGTTGAGAGGGGATTACAACCTGACCATGCGACTTCTGCGCCTGCAGCTCTGAGGGTTTCAACCAATACTGCAGTTTCTTTGGTTACATGGAGACAACCAGTGATTCTCATTCCCTTCAAGGGTTGCGTCTTGGAGTATTTCTCTCTCAGATGCATGAGAACTGGCATATGCTTTTCAGCATAATCGATTAGCATCCTGCCTTCTTCAGCAAGAGCAATATCTTTGACCTTATACTCAGTCATTGTTATCAACAGTTTTGGTAAGACCATAAAGCATATGAATCCTACATTGCTATAAAGAATAATATGCTCTAAATTGTGGGAAAAATGATGCAAATTATATTATCCGAAGCTGAAAAATTAGTTTTGGAAGCACTTGTGCAGAATTCACGTTACAGCCCTGATTTGATTGGACAGATGATTGGTAAAAGTCGTAATTGGGTATCACGGACAATTAAGGGGTTAGTAAAAAGCGGAGTCATTAGAGGTTATACGACTATTGTGAACCCTTCTCTTGTTCAAGGCGCACGAGGAACAATCTTGTTCATGAAGAGTAATCCTCGAGAATCCAATATCAGCCAGAAACTTATGGAGATGGAAGAACTTGAATCTCTTGATGGGGTTTCAGGTGATCATTCACTTCTCGGATTCTTTAGATATAATTCACAAGGCATCTTTGAAGATTTGTTAGATCGTGTAGATAGAGTCGTAGCAAGCTCAGGAACTGGTAAGTATCATTTGGTTCAGTTATTGACAGCATACAAGAAGGATAGATTCAGAGTTATTACTTTGGAAACTCCACAGGCACCACTATCAGAAAAAGAATTAGAACTCATCAGAATCCTCTATCGGCAAAAAGCCACCATTGAGAATCCTTTTCCCATGACACAGGAAAAAATTGGAACTCTGATGAATCCTCAACTAAGCCAGCCAGCAGTATCAAAAGCAATTGATAAACTGCTACTCAAACGCGTAATTGTTGGGTATTCAATTGATCTTGATTTTAGCTTGATTAATCTCCCTGTCAAATTCTACATCAGAATCAAAGTGGCACCTGGTACAGTGAGTGACATTGCTATGAAACTGGTTGAGAATGATGATGTCTGGGATCTCTTTCGTACCAGTGAGAACTATCGTCTTCTTGCAATGGTACGAACGGATTCGATTGGTAGTTTCAATCAATTTTTACGACAACTCTATGAGGATAGCAATGTACTGGATACACTATCCTATATCTCACTTGAGGAATGGTTTGTACCTTTTCGTTAAACCTCTTCTATTATCGCATTGGTGTTGTTTCCATCTGGAGGTCGCTGACCCAATGTCTGAACCATAGATTTCCTTTGGAATGCAACTTTACTAAAATCACTATCCAGAGAACTATCATCGAAATATGGGTTAAAGCACTGGCAATAACATATGCGTTCCAAAAACTGTATGTTGGCATGAATAGGAGTATTAGTGGACCAACAACATCGTAGGGATCAACCCAAAGCCACAGAATCGGGTTATACCAGTGCATTGGGAAATCCAATATTAGGTGAGACATCACCCCGATGAATGAAGACGCAATCAACCACGGTGTAACTCTACAGACGTCATTCAACTCTGTTTTATCCACACCAAAGAATGTAGAGATTATTGGTGTATAGAGATAACGAGTTACCAGCACAGTAAGTAATGTACCGAGTGTTGCCGCACCGATTAAGCTGTGTAAGAATAGATGGTCTGGAAGAGTACTGAAGAATATCCACATGAACGGCACTTCAATATCTGGTATTACAGACCCCACTACAAGAGCAGGTAATGATAGTCGTTTATCACTCTTGGAGATTAGAAATGCAAAGGGATAGTGAAGTGGCGTAGCTGGCATTTGAATTCACTATCCCGATTCTGCACTGCATTATACTATTGTCGAAGTATAAAGAATTGTACTGGTAGCTCGCGGCCATTACGATAGTCTTAAAGATATAGGACTGTTTCTGCCCATTAGGTGCGAAAATTGGGTCTCTATGAATTTGATGGGAAGAAACCTAAAGTTGATCCAGAAGCATATGTTTCTCCGCGTTCATCTTTGATTGGTGATATTGAGATTGCAGCGGATGCAAGTATCTGGGAGTTTGCGGTGCTTCGTGCTGATATGAACTACATCAGAGTTGGAAAGGGAACATCAATCCAAGATAATTGCACAGTGCATACAACAGTCATACATCCCACAATCATTGGTGATTATGTTACTGCAGGTCATAACTGCGTGATTCACGCCTGCGAAATTGGAGACCGTACAGTTGTGGGTATGGGTTCTATAGTACTTGATGGTGCAAAAGTTGGAAATGATTGTGTTATCGGAGCTGGTTCTGTTGTCACAAACAATACAGTCATCCCTGATGGGAGTCTTGTGTTGGGAACACCTGGTAAGGTTGTGAAGGAAGTACCAGAAGGCC
>Ga0307424_1001172_pt1 | contig 13872 bp, 10 predicted proteins | sample SalMarWE160320MG_FD_202157 | JGI IMG/M metagenome (GOLD analysis project Ga0307424, IMG submission 202157) | Salt marsh sediment microbial communities from the Plum Island Ecosystem LTER, Massachusetts, United States - WE1603-20 | ecosystem: Environmental > Aquatic > Marine > Intertidal zone >... | reverse complement strand
CTCCCACGGCTGCTGGGACACGCCCTACATCGAGCCCATCACTCCGATCTGAGCGCCGAGAGCGGATCCACGCGCGTCGCCCGCAGGGCCGGAATCGCCGAGGCGAGGAGGCCCGCCAGCGCTAGGGTCGCAGCCACGCCGCCGAAGACCGTCGCGTCGTGGGGGCGGACATCGAAGAGAATGACGCTCATGAGGCTGGAGACGCCGAGCGCCGCCGCCAGACCGATCGTCATCCCGACGGCGAGCTGCACGGCACCCTGGCGAATGATCATGCGGACGACACGCCCGGCCTCGGCACCGAGCGCCATGCGGATCCCCACCTCCCGCGTGCGCCGGCTGACCGAGAACGACATCACGGCGTACAGCCCGACGGCGGCGAGAAACAACGCGATGAAGCCGAAGATCATGAACATCGTCCCGAACACGCGGACGAACCACAACGGTTGGGCAATCGCCTCGTCCAGCGACATGATCCAATAGAGCGGGAGGTCCGACTCCTGTTGAGCGGCCACCTCGCGCACCTGCGGCGTGAGCATCATCGGTGCGTCGGCGGTGCGCGCCGAGATGTAGACGAAATTCGAATGCGCCTGCGGCAGCGGCCGGAAGACCACCGCTGGCATGGGATCTTCCGGGTCGCCGCCAAACACGTTCGGCACCACGCCCACGATGGTGAGCCACGCCTGCGTGCTGTCGATGGGGTTGAGACGAATGCGCCGGCCCACCGGGTCCTCGTCTTGGAGGAAACGGTCCACGAACCGCTGCGTCACCACCGCCACCTCCGGCGCGCTCTCTCGGTCTGCGTCGGTGAAGAGCCGGCCCCGGGAAAGGGGGATGTCCAGCGTCTCGAAGAAGCGGGGCGACACCGACGTCGTGCGCGTCTGCGGGTAGTCCTGGGGCCTGGCATAGGTCCTCCCCTCCAGCGCGAAGCGGTTTCCGCCCAGTCCCTGCTGCGCGCCGGGTAACCCGGAGCTGACGGCCGCGGCGCGCACGCCCGGCAGCGCCCCCACCCGCTCGGCGAGCTGTCGGAAGAACCGCTGCTGGCGCGTCGTGTCCGTGTACACCAGCGGGTAGCCGAGCCGCGCGGTGAAGACCGACTTCGTGGCGAAGCCGGGGTCCATCGTGCGCATCCGCGTGACGCTCTTCACCATGAGCCCCGCCGCCACGAGCAAGGCGCAGGAAAAGGCAATCTCCAGGATCACGAGGCCCTTGCTCAGCCGGCCGATGTGCAGGCTCGACGACCCGCGCGACTCGTCCTTCAGCACCTCGCTCACGTCCGTGCGCGCCGACTGTACGGCGGGCAGGATGCCCGCAGCCAGGCTCGACACCACGCCGGCAGCCACGGCGAAGAGCAGCACGGGCGGGAACAGCCCGATGCGGATGAAGGACGGCGGGTTGGAGTCTATGATCGCGCGGTTGAAGAGATGGATCCCCACCCACGCAATGACGACGCCCAGGACGACGCCCACCAGCGACAGCATGCCCGACTCCGCCAGGAACTGGCGAATCACGTGCGACCGCGAGGCGCCGAGCGCCACTCGGACACCCAGTTCCTTGGCGCGGTGCGCGGCCCGGCTGAGCAGCAGGTTCGCCACGTTCGCGCACGCGATGAGCAATACGAGGAAGACAGCGCCCAGCATGGTGTACAGGAGTTGCCGCGGCTGCCGTCCGATGACCCAGTCGGGGTAGGTGATCGCCGATGCCGTGAAGCCGCTGTCGGCCTGTGGATACTCTGCCGCCAGACGCTGCGCGGTCGTGGCGAAGTCGAGCGACGCCTCATCGAGCCCGACACCCGGCCGCAGCTTGCCGATGGTGGATAGGTACTGGCCCTCGCCCCGCTTCGTGGCCAGCGGGTCGTCCTGCTCCGGCAGCCAGATCTCGGCACGGTCCGGAAAGTCGAAGCCCTGTGGCATCACGCCGATCACCGAGTACGACGCACCGTTCACCCGGATCTGCCGGCCGAGGACGTCGCGGTCTACGGCGTACCGGTGCTGCCACACCGCGTAGCTCAGCACCACGACCCGGTCGCCGCCCGGTGCCGCCTCGGTCGGGCCGAACGTCCGCCCCAACAGGGGAGGGACGCCGAGCACCCGAAAGACGTCGGCCGTGAACCAGGCGCCGTTGAAGCGTTCCGCGGTGGTGGCGCCGTCCCCGGCCCCGCTGCCGCTCACGTTCACGGTTCCCTCCGTGTAGCCGCCCATCGTCGTGAAGCTCTGCTGGGCCGCTCGATAGTCGAAGAAGTCCTGGATGGAGAGGGAGGTGCGGGTGATGTCGCGCCCTGGGTTCGCCAGCGTCACGACGGCTACGCGGTCGCCGCCGGGGTAGGGCAGCCCGGTCATGAGCGCGCCGTAGACGATGCTGAACGCCGTGGTGGTGAGCCCGATGCCGAGCGCCAGCGCCAGGACCGCGACCGCGGCCGGCCCAGGCGCCCCGCGCAGCGAACGGGCCGCGTACCGGAGATCGCGCAGCAGAGCTTCCATCGGGGACCTCGTGCAGTGAGGGGACGGTCCCGGACGTGCGGATTGGGGAGGGACCGAGTTTCAATGCCGGACGGGTCACCCCGCGGCGTCTCGCGAGCGACGGCGCGAGAAACGGCGGCTGAAACCGCCGCTCGGCGAACGGACTACGGCTAAAGCCGCCTACATGCGCGGCCGCTTGAGCGGCAGTCCTTTCGCCGAGCGGTGGGCATAGCAGCGCACGCTGACGCTGGGAACGGCGAGCGCTGACGGATGCCGCCTCGGCATCATCGCCGACCGGCCTATGCGGTCGGAGTGCAAGAGTCCCCACCCGTCACTTGCGCTCTGCGCCACCGGCGATATGAATACGCGAGGCAGCATGTCCCGGTATCAGCACCACTAGGAGTCTCCATGCGCACGATCGTGACGACGATCGCGATGTTCGCGATCCTCTGGACCACACCGCTCCGCGGCCAGTTCCCCAACACCCATTTCACGGCGAGCGTGGATTCGATCGCGCACCGCGTGCTCGCGAGCACGGGGGTACCGAGCGCGTCGGTCGCGATCGTGCAGGACGGGCGGCTTGGCTATGCCCAGGCCTACGGCGCCGCCACGCTCGAGCCGCGCGTGGCTGCCACGACCACGATGCGCTACAGCATCGGCTCGATCAGCAAGCAGTTCACGGCCGCCTCGATCCTGATCCTGCAACAGCAGGGCAAGCTCTCACTCGACGACAAGGTCTCGCGCTACGTGCCGGATCTGACGCGGGCGGACGAGGTCACCATCCGCGAGCTGCTTTCACACACGTCGGGCTATCAGGACTACTGGCCCCAGGACTACGTGCCGCCGATGATGCTGGACACGGTCACCGCGCGGGCGATCATGGATCGCTGGGCCAAGAAGCCGCTCGACTTCGATCCCGGCACGCGCTGGCAATACAGCAACACGAACTACGTGATCGCGGGCGCGATCGTCGAGCAGGTGAGCGGGGAGCAGGTCTTCGATTTCATACGGGCGCACATTCTGGCGCCGCTCGCCATGTCGAGCGTGACCGACATCAACGTCGGCCGGCTCACGCTGTCGGACCCCACCGGCTACCTGCGCTACGCGCTGGGCCCGCTCCGCCCCGCGCCCAAGGAGGGGAAGGGATGGCTCTTCGCCGCGGGCGAGCTGGCGATGACGCCGAGCGATCTGGCGAAGTGGGATATCGCCATGATGAACGAAAGCCTGCTCGCGCCGGCGTCGTACAGGGAGATGGAGAGGGAAGTCCTCTTGGAGAACGGCGTGGGCACCGGCTACGGCTTGGGCGTGGACGTCGGGATGATGAACGGTCACCGTGCCATCTCGCACGGCGGCGAGGTCTCCGGATTCACCGCCGAGAACATCGTCTTCCCCGACGACCGCGCAGCGGTGGTCGTCCTGACCAACCAGGACGCGGCCAGCGCCTCCGGCACGATCGCGAACGCGATCGCCGGCCTGCTCTTCAGCACCGAAGACGCGCAGACGGCGGCGCGCACGGCTGAGGCGCGGACGATCCTCGAGGGTCTCCAGCACGGCGCCCTCGACCGCTCGCTCTTCACCGCCGACGGCAACTTCTACTTCAGCGATCAGGCCGTCGAGGACTTCGCGTCCGGCCTCAAGCCGCTCGGCGCGCCGACGGAGTTCTTCCAGACCTCACAGGGACTGCGCGGCGGGATGGTGCTGCGCCGCTTCCGCGCGACGTTCGCGAACGGCCGCGCGCTCAGGGTGTGGACCTTCCAGATGCCGGATGGGAAGCTGGAGCAGTATCAGGTGGCTGTGTCGAACTAGGCGACCGCGCGGGCCGCCCTATCGGGCGGCACGTCCGGCATTCCGCATCCCGTCAAGCGACGGCCACTGCGCGAGGCGAGGCGACCCAGCAGGTGGGCCAAGCGAAGACGCTCGTTCGGCCGCACAGCGCCCTGGCGGCATCTATATCGAGGACTGCCAATCGCGGAAACCGGGCAGTCCGGCAAACGCGCGTGAGCCCAACAACAGATCGAACCGCATACGGGCGGCGGTGCCCTGATAGGCGGTGGGGTCAGCCCGATGCGTGTAGCTGTAGTGCGCGATCACCTGCAACAGATAGATCATGTAGCAGTCGGCGACCCGCTCGCCGGGGCCTTGAGTGGTGCCCGCGTGGCCGGTGCTGAGAAATGCTCGCCCATTCGCGCCTTGTCCGCTGACATGACCGGCTACGTCATAGCGCCAATCGACATGATGGCCGAATTCATGGAGGAGTGTGACGTTGTACTCGCGATTGTACGTCTCTCGCAGGCTGGCGTGACTCAAGCGAATCGTACCCGTGTTCCTGTCGCTTCCGCCTCCACGGGCGGGAGCCTGGTCGCGCCCGCGCAGCTCGACACACCGAACGACAGACCGATGGGCTATCGGAATCAGCGCGGTGGTCCGTTCCAAGACCATCCAATGCTGGGGATCGGGACGATCCGAGGAAGTGTCCAGCCACAAGCAGTCGATACCTGAACTCAGAGGTCTCTGTTGCCAGCTCATCGTCGTAGGCTCCTTGACTGGGGCGGACGCGCCGCACCGGCGCATCGGACGGCGATATTCGCGTGCTTGCAGCTCAGATCGGCTGACGCACCAGTGCTTCCGCTGGGGGTGCGGCCTTTCGGCAACAATGGACATCAAACGTCCTACCATCGACACTACAACGTGGCCGAGCGGGCCGCCAGCGTACCAAGTGCCGCGACGACGCGATCGCGAACCCCCGTCAACCGCTTGTCACGGGAGACAAGCGCGCGGCCTGTCCAATGCTCGCCCGGCCACCGGCAGCGTCACGCGAAACTCCGTCCGCCCGGGCTCGGTCGTCACGGCGATGAACCCCTCATGCCGGCTCACGAGCCGCTGGGCGATGTCCAGCCCGAGCCCCGTGCCCGACCCGACGGGCTTGGTGGTGAAGAAAGGGTCAAAGATCCGGTTCTTTACGTCCGGCGGAATGCCCGGTCCGTCATCGATCACTCGGACCACGACCGATTCCCCATCACGCGTCGCAATGACGGTCACCCGGCCCCCTTGCTCCACGGCGTCGAGCGCGTTGTCGATCAGGTTGGCCCACACCTGGTTCAGCTCGCCGCCGAAGGCGTTCAGGCGTGGGAGATCGGCCGCCACGTCCAGCTCCACCGTCCCGCCTCTATCTCGCGCCTTGGCCGCCAGCATCGTCAGCGTGTCCGTGAGTCCCTTCCCCACGTCCACGGGCTCCGGCGCCGACGCGTGATCCATGTAGGTGAAGGCCTTCACCGCGCTCACCAGCTCGTGGACGCGCGAGGTCGCCTGTTCGATCTCCCGCGCCAGCTGCCGCACCGTGCACGCGGGTCCCATCCAGCGAAGCGCCGCGGCGAGCTTGTCGGCGGACAGGGCGCCGGCCAGCTCGGTGAGCGTCTCGAGCGTCAGGTCGGTGTCGGTGAGCGGCGCCGAGAGCGACGCATCGACAGCGTGATCCATCAGCCAGTCGGCGATCTCCTCCTCACGGTCGGCCCGCTTCAGCGGCGAGAGGTTGCTGGCGGCGGGCGTAGCCAGGCAGATGGTCCGCACCCGTTCGAGCAGCGCCTGCTCCGACGGGTTGAGATCCGCCTGTTCCAGCGACCGCGAGGCCTCGTCCGCTTCGGCGAGCGCCTCCGTCAACAGGCGCGCGCTCCGCGCCGCCGCCGAGGCTGGGTTGTTGATCTCGTGCGCCATCCCGGCCGCCAGTTGGCCGAGCGACGCCAGCTTCTCCAGTTGCAGGTCGTTCGAGGTGAACTCCCGCGCCCGGTCGAGCATCGCGTGCACGAGGACGGCCGTCACGTGCGGGCACGTCACCGGCATGGCCGCCACGTCCTCCCGCCGCACGAGCAGCGCTTCGAGCGTCTCATCGACCACCGTGGTCCCAGCCGCCACGCCCATCCGCGAGTACGGGAGCACGCCCGTGACGTCGCCCTCGCGCCAGTCCATGACCTTGCGCTGGGCTCCGTCCCGCCCCCGGAAGTGCGTCAGGCGCCCCTTCAGCAGGATGAACATCCCGGAGACCGGCTCTCCCTTGCGCACCGGGTGGTCCCCGACCTCGTAGCGCTCGAACGTCCCGTGTTCGAGCAGCCAGTCCAGCTCCGCCGCCGGCGCGTCCGCGAGCGCGCGGTGCGCTCGCAGCCGCTCGCGTAGCGCCGCCGCGTCCGGCGACCCCGAGGCGTCCGGCGATGTGCGTGTCATCGTGTCACACCCTTGGTGGAAACGACCGGCGCGTGCATCTCAGTTCCGTTCTCAGCTGGCGTCTGGGTGGAACGATGCACCCGAAGACGCGGCCGCTCAAGCGGAACGTGACGGCGGCTCTCGGCGCTACTGGGAGTGCCCCTGCTGTTTCGCGAGCACTGCGCGGAATCGCGCTTCGGACCGGTCGATGTACCTGAGATAGCCGGCCCGATCGACGAACGGGTCCACCGGGTCCTTGGCGCGGGCGCGTCCGGCTCGCTTCCGGTTCATGTCGAACATGTCGGCGTGCGAGGCCAAGAAGATGTCGGCGGGCAGGCTCCGCAACTCGCTGAAGCTGTGCTCGAAGTCGGACCGGATCCCCGGATACGCCTCCGGCTGGACCAGCGACACGAACGGGAACAATGTGAGACTGCAGATGTCGACGGCAAGCAGCTCACGGTCGCCGTCCCGGACGGGGAACGACCACGACGTGCAGCCGCGCGTGTGGCCGGCGGTGACATGCGCCGTGAGCGCGATCGGCCCAAGGCGGATCGTCGCGCCGTCCTTGAACGTGTGGTCGATGCGGGGCGCGGGGAATCGCAACCCTCCCGAGAGGTATCCGAAAAACCTGAGCGGCCCAAGGGCGCGGTCACCGGCCCCGCCCGCCGCCATGACATCGGCGTCACCTTCGCTGACCCACAGCTCGGCGCCGGACGCCTCCTGCAGGGCGCGCAGGCCGCCCGCGTGGTCGGAGTGGGCGTGGGTGTTGAGCAAGACCTTCACGTCGGTGATGTCGAATCCGAGCTTCGCGATACTCGCCACGATCAGCGGCGCGGTTTCGGGATAGCCGCCGTCGATCAGCACGTCGCCTTCGGGCCCGGTGAGGAGGAAGGAGGTGACGCCCGTGGCGCCGACGTAGTAGAGGTTGCCGGCAATGCGGAACGGTTCGTCGGGCACCGAACGGTTTCGCTTGATCGCCGAGCGCCAGAGCGTGCCGAGGACCACGACCAACGTGACCGCCACGCCGAGCGCGATCATCCACCGCCGTCGCCTGGTGCGGGGTCGCATCGACTGGCCCTCCCGGTGGTCGCCGCCGCCGCGCTGACCGAGATGCCAGGGACGACAGGCGTTTGGTTCTATGACGACAAGTACTTTGTAATACAAAGTGTCAGTGCATCTCGGGCGCGTCAAGCCCTGAGGGATCAAACGAAACGGCTGGCGGGCTTGCGGTCGAGGTGTACCTTCGGGGAAATACCCGGCACATGTACCTCGTGACCAGTTAGGCTGGCGACGAACCAGCATCGGCGCAGCCGTGGCCCTGAGGAGGGCAGAACCCGGTCCCGATCCGCGGTGCCATCCTAGGCAAGTTGTCCCCCGGGAGGAGACATCATGCGACGATGCATGCGACCACACCTCGGATCGCTGGTTCTGGCGCTCGTTCTCGTTGTGGCGTGTGGCACGGACGGTCCCGCGGGTATCGACAACGGAAATGGGACGGACCAAACGGAGCCGTTGTTCCCGAGTCAGACCTTCAGCGGCAACTTCGATTCCGGCACGCCGGCTGACCGGTGGGGCTGCGCCCAGGGAGGGTGCCGCTGGGATGTGGTGAGCGCGGGGCCGCTCGGCGGGCTTCGCGAAACCACCGCCGGCACGCTGCCCGACAACTTTCTATTCCAGAGTCCGGATCCCCAGGCGCTGGAGCCCAGTTCGTTCGGCACCTGTGAGCGTTTCTCCGCTGGCTTCAAGCAGTCGGGGACGTTCGCGTTCAATTACTTCGTGCAGACGGCGGGCCCGGTGTACGGGGGCACGGACGGCAACTACCTCGAGGTCGACGTTTCGAGGGACAGCGTCGAATACGATCCCGATTTCGAAGACAGCGTCATCGTTTCCAGTGACGTAAGCCACGTCCTGAAGGAGACCGGGAACGTCTCGTCCCGATTCCAGATGTCGCTTCCGGCCGGGCACTACGACTTCGACTTCTGCTACACGCGAAACCGGACCTATAACATCGGCCCGGACCTCGTGCAGATCGACAACGTGGATACGTGTGCCGGCACGAGCTGCAAGGGTGAGATTCCGCCGGCACCGCGCTGCCGCGTCGATGAGGGAGCGACCCTCGTTCCCGACCTCAGCACCCTTCCCATCCCGACGTTCACGATAGACCGCGTGCAGGGCACGACCGATCGCTACTACATGATTATCGATACCGATTTCCTGGAATTCATCACAGGAGGGCTCGAGACCCTGGGCCCGCAGTGGGACACCTTCAGGTCGGAGATCGACGGCGTGCGCACGGAAACGCTCGTGGATGGCAAGACCTGCGACGTGGATACCCGCAAGTCACTGCTCATCGAGATGTCGACGTCGGAGATCTTCGACTTCGTGGCTTCGACCGGGATCATCAGCGAGGGGTTCGACGCCATCACGACGGCCCTGGAGGATTTTCTCTCACAGGCTGCCGTCAATGCCGCCATCCAGAAAGTCGAGGAGAAGATCGAGGCGACGCTCCTCACCTGGCTCGCGAAGCTCATCGCGGCTGTGATCTGATGGCCGGATGATGCCAAGCCTGGCCGCGAGGGGCGGCGTTCATGTCAGGAACGACGTGATTCCCGAACTCGCTCTCTAGCGCAACGCGCCCCTACCGTGCGCGAGCGCGGGACTTCGGTTTCTTTGGGGGTCCCGACTTGCCGGAACGGTTGAGGGCGACCGCTTGGCGAACGAGCGCCTTGAAGGTGGCCGCGTCGACCTTCTCTCCTTCGTGGATGTCGATTGCGCGCCGTGCGTTTCCGCCGAGACTCGCGTTGAAGAGACGGGCCGGATCCTTCAGGGAGGCGCCCTTCAAGAACGTGAGCTTCACGACCTTCTTGTAGGTCTCGCCGGTGCAGATGATGCCGTCGTGCGACCAAATCGGGGTGCCCATCCACTTCCACTCCTCGACGACCTCCGGGTCCGCTTGCTTGATGAGCTTGCGCATGCTCGCGAGGGTTTCCCCGCGCCAGTCGGCGAGTTCGGCGATTCGTTGCGAGATGAGCTCCGATGCCGACTGTGCTTGGCTCGCGCCCGAGTTCTTCATGGTCTCATCCTGGAATGAGGATCGACCGTCCCCGGCCGGGATGGAGGCTACTCATGGGGCGGCAACGAGGATCGGTCGATGATCTCACCGCCCTGAATGACGACCTCGAGGGTCCGCGTGTTACGGATATCTTCCAGCGGATCTCTTCCGAGAATCAGCAAATCTGCACGCTTCCCCGATTCTACCGTGCCAAAGATGTCCTCTGCACCGAGCATCTCGGCGGCCCGACGCGTTGCCGCTACCAGGGCCTCCATCGGGGTAAGTCCCGCCTCCACCATCAGCTCCAGTTCTTGGTGCATGCTGTAGCCCGGGAAAACGAACGGGTTGCCCGTGTCCGAACCGCCCACGATGGATACGCCGGCATCATGAGCTGCCTTCAGCGCCCGGAGCAGACCACGTCGCCAGGCCCAGTCCTTTTCGGACGGAGGTGCCGTCGGTGCCAAAGGAGATTCCACGAGACTCTTGATGACCCGTGCCTCCACGCCGCGCGTCAGAAACGGGTCCGTCAGGACTTGGGACGGAGCGCCCCAGGTGCCCGTCCAGATGAAGAGAGAAAGCGTCGGGACATAGTACGTGCCTTGTTCCGCCATGACTGTGAGCAGCGTGCGGCTGGGAGGCTCAGGGTCGTCAATGAGGTGCATGACCCCGCGAACATGGTGCGCCAGGGCCTCTTCTAGCTCGTCGACCGAGGTCGCGTGTGCGAAGACAGGCAGTCCTTGCCGAGCGGCTTCCTCAACCGCTGCCGCGACCAGTTCCGGCGACATCTGAGGATGAGTGTCGCCGAACGCCGTTGGCCCTGACTCGATGACGATCTTGATCCCGTCCATCCCGGCCGTTGCCAGGCGCCTGACTACCCGGTGGACCTCGTCCGGTGTCCGGACGACCCAGACACCACGTTGTGACCAATCGTAGGTCTCGGCGTCTGCTCCCTTCGGGAGATCCATGACCGTGGCGATGGGATGGCTTCCCGGTACCGTGAGCAAGCCGCCGGTCGCGTAGATGTGAGGTCCCAGCAAGCGACCCTCCGCCTGAAGAGTCCTCAGGTCGAGCACATCCTCGAGGCTACCACCGGTTGCGCCGACATTGAAAATCGTGGTCACGCCGTAGAAGAGGAACTGGCGTAGCACCCGGTCCACGGTGAGCGAGTCGAACGGAAGGAGGCCACCAGTGCCAAAGTGGACGTGCATGTCGGCGAGGCCAGGGATGACGAATTTGCCGGTCGCGTCGATGCGGCGAGTTCCGTCCGGTATGACCGCCCTGTCGGCACCCACCACGCTGGCGATGAGGCCATGTCGGATGAGAATCGTAACCCTCTCTCGTGCCGCGGCCCCCGTTCCGTCGATGAGCGTGACATTGGCGATGGCGAGGTTCCCGTGCTGAGCCAGGGTCGGCTGCACCTGCACCAGCAGCGCGACCGCAACGAGGACTTCCACTGTTCGGATCCTGATGCGTGTCATAGGGGTCTTTCCGCCCTTGAGAACGGCTTGACGTGCTGGCGGTTTTGCTGCGGGTTTTAGCTCACCTGAACGTAAGCACGTCTCGGTTACCTCCACAGCCTGCTCCGGGCTCATGTAGGTCGGCGTTCCGATGGCGAGCCCGTTTCCGTGAGCCGCTCGCCGGCGGCGGCGGTAATGGCCCGCGCGATGCCGAAGTCGGCCACGACCGCATGACCGGCCTCCAGCAGGACGTTCTCCGGCTTCACGTCGCGATGCACGAACCCGTGACTGTGCGCGAAACTCAACGCATCGGCGATCTCGCGTGCGATCCGCAACGCGTCGTCCACGGGAAACTGCTTCTCACGGGCAAGGCGGTCGCGCAGCGACGCGCCCGGCACGTGAGGCATGACGTAGTAGAGGAGACCGTCCGCATCGCCGGAGTCGTACAGCGGGAGGATGTGAGGATGCCGCAGGCCGGCGGCGATCTTGATCTCACGCAGGAACCGCTCGGGCCCCAACGCGGCCGCCAGCTCGGGGCGGAGGACCTTGATGGCCACCTGCCGCTCGTGCCGCACATCGTCGGCGAGATACACCGTGGCCATTCCGCCATGGCCCAGTTCGGCCCCGACGGCGTATCGGCCGGCCAGTGCGGTCGCGAGGCGGTCGCGGACTTCGGTCAGAAGACGTACCTCTGAAGGCTGGTGGTTTCCAAGATGGTGTTCACTCGTGGGACGCGCCACCCGCCGCTCGTGGCGGCGCCGGGGCTTGCGCTACTGCCAGGTCGGCTGCAGCGGATGCGCCTCCGTATTGAACGTGATCGCGTCGAAATCCAACGTCCCCGCCGGCGCGAACAGCAAATACGCGTACTTGAGCGTCTCCGCTAGGAAGAAGCTCTCCATCTGGTCCGCCTTCTCCATCGTCACGACCGAGCTGAGTGCCGCGAAGCCATTCTCCACCCGCGTGTGCTCGAGCAAGCTCTCGAACATCGTGCGCCCCATGTCGCGGTACCGCTGGTCTCCCGTGACATGGTAGAGATAGTACGCCGACTCGATGTTCTCGGGCCGCAGCGGATACGCGGGCGCGATGACTTCCATGGTGGAGTAGTCCAGTTCTTCCGGCTCGATGCCGAACGTCGTCCACATCCGGTAGCACGACTCCATCAGCCGCTTGGCGTGGTCGAGGTCGCCGCCCAACGCGAGCACCGCGGGCAGGAAGGCGTCCAGCGCGCCGAACCGCGTGGCGGTGCGGTCACCGGTGTTCATGTCCACGTGCGCGTACCAGAGACCGGTCGCTGTGGTGTCGGCGAGGTACTGGTTGACTGCGGCGATGCTCGTCTCCCACATCCGGTGGAAGTCCTCGTCCCCGAACAGCCGCCAGCTTTTGAGCAGGTACTCGTAGTACGAGTCGATGCCGCCGCTCACGTGGCTCGAGGTGGATCGCCACTCACCCGTGCGCACGTCGATCCGGCTCCCCACCAGGCCGGGGGACGACCGCCGATCGTACAAGGCGACGACCGCGCGCTTGGCCGTGTCGTAGTACACCGGCTTGCCGGTGAGCTTGGAGAGCGTGCCGAATTCCAGCATCAACGTGCCGATCTCGGCGGGATTGCTCACCGGCCCCTCGGTGACCCCAGTGCGCAGGTTCACGAAACGGAACGGCATCCCGGTCGGCGAACCGAAGGCGGGTAGCAATCGGTCGGCGAGATCCGTCGCGAGCGCCAGGAACTTGGGGTCGCCGTCCATCTGGTACGCCGACAGCAAACCGCCAAGCAGCCGGATCGTGACCTCGAACACCTGGACCGAGACGTCCTTGTCGAAAGACAAGCTGTCGAGAATCAGCGTCTTGGCCTCCGCGGCCTGCTCGGTGAGGTCCATCAGGAGCATCGTGTCGAACGCGTCCACGGGTGTCATGTAGAACGACACGCCGTACCAGTCGCGCGCACCGCCGGTCAACGGGAGCAGCTGATCGTGCCCCCAGGCGAAACGCTCGTACCCGTCCCAGGCATGCACGAATGCGTCTTTCACTTGTTCGGCGATGGCCGCCGAATCATCGGGAGGAGCACGCCGGCACGCGCACAACAAACCCAGGACGACAACAGCGACGATAGGCTTACGACCAATCCGCATATGCACGGTGCAACTCCGCTCGGTTGGGTTCCATCCTCACGACTTGCGCGTCCCGCAGTGGGTCTCCCCTTACAGCTCCGCGTCCCCCAGTACGTCCCCCCTCACGACCTCCGCGTCCTTCAATACGTCCCCCCTCTCCACGTAGTGGAAAGGGGGCAGGGGGTGAGGACCACAGGGCGAACCTGCGTCCCCATCCCCGCAGCCGCAAGACGAAACGCCGGCTATTGCAGCGCCCCGCCCGCCGCGCCACCTTCTCCCATCCTTCTCCTCTCCGTGGTGTGCCAATGTTCCGTCGCCTATTCTCCCTCGCGCTGCTACTGTTGGCGACCCCGCTCGCCGCGCAGCAATCGATCGACTCGGCCTACACCGCCGCCATCCGCTCCCTCACGCCTACCGACTCGGTTTGGAAGTTCACCACCGAGCTGGTGGACTACCTGCCGGCATCGGCCACCGTGCCGAGCCCGCTCAAGGTGCTGGGGTATGTTCCCGGCACGCTCGGCAAGCTGAGCCACGTAGCGGACATCAACCGCTACATGAAGGCCGTGGCCGACGCGTCGCCGCGCGCGAAGCTGTTCTCGTTGGGAACG